>ERZ772910.146-NODE-146-length-43894-cov-3.650654_pt1 | contig 43894 bp, 33 predicted proteins | sample MGYA00511357_ERZ772910 | MGnify/ENA primary metagenome ERZ772910 (study PRJEB29015, sample SAMEA2738096) | human oral metagenome | biome: human oral; feature: human-associated habitat; material: saliva | place: China | collected 2193 ... | reverse complement strand
TTTAGATTAGCACAATTCTATAACGAAAAACATAAGTATGATTTGTCTAAAAAACATTTTTTAGAATTAATTAATGATAAAAATATAGAAGAGTTTAAGTTAGATGCAATAATGCATCATGCTTACAATCTAAGAATTCTAAAAAAATATGATGAAGCTACTTTTTGGTATGAGAAATTATCTGAACTTTCAACTTCAAAATATTATGATGAGGTTGTTTTAGAAGGTTTAGCCAAATGTGCTACTATGGTTAATGATTTAGAAAAAGAAAGAGAAAACTATCGTATCTTACTTTCGAGTTGTTTAAGTAAAGAAGATTTTAAAGGCTTAGCTGAAAAAATTCTTAATTTAAAAAGTCAGTTGTTGAGTACAGTAGACCAAAAACAAAAAGAAAAAATAGATACTGAAATTATTTACTTAAATAATGATCTAGATACTGCATACTACAAACTAATAGATTTAAAAATGAAAATAGCAAAAAGTTATTTTAATGAAAAAAAATATGAAGATTGCAGAAAAGAAGTACAAACTATATTTGAATTCTTGGAGTACAGTATAAGCGACATGCAAGACTATGCTATTACAAATGCTAATATACTCTTAGGAAAAACTTATTTTGAAGAAGCTAACTTTGAAAAAGCAAGAGAATATTTTGAACCTATCGCTAATACTCCTAAAGAAGATAAATATTATAAATATATGATTAGTGATATACATGCTGCTAGAAATTTTTTAGCAAAGATGAAATAAAAAAATAACCCCTTATTATTGCTTTTTATCATAAATATGCTATACTAAAAATAAAAAGTGTATCATTTGATAGATAAGGGGAAATTATGAGTAAATCTATAGAAGAAAAATTAAGAATACTAAGTGATGCTGCTAAATATGATGTTTCATGTTCATCAAGTGGAAGCAGTAGAAAAAATACAAATAATGGTTTAGGAAATGCTGCTATAAATGGTATATGCCATTCATGGTCAGCAGATGGAAGATGTATTTCTTTACTGAAAATACTTATGACAAATTATTGCATATATGATTGTAAATATTGTATCAATCGTAAAGATAATGATATCGAAAGAGCGATACTAAGTCCTGACGAAATTGTAAAATTAACTATAAATTTCTATAGAAGAAATTATATTGAAGGACTTTTTCTAAGTTCAGGAATAATAAAAAGTGCAGACTATACAATGGAGTTAATGATTGCTGTAGCTAAAAAACTTAGACTGGAAGAAAAATTTAATGGCTATATCCATATGAAAGTAATCCCAGGAGCCAGTAGACAGCTTATTAATGAAATTGGGCTGTATGTAGATAGAGTTTCAGTAAATATTGAATTTGCTGAAAATACTGCTCTTAAACTTCTTGCACCTGATAAGAAAGCTACTGATATTTCTACATCAATGGGACTTATTCGTAAAAATATGATTGAAAATATGGAAGATAAAAAGATTTTTAAAAGTACTCCATCTTTTATTCCTGCAGGTCAGACAACACAAATGATAATAGGTGCTAGTGGAGAAAGTGACTATACAATACTTGCTAGGAGTGAAAATCTTTACAATAATTTTGATTTAAAAAGAGTTTATTATTCTGGTTATGTACCTGTAAATAAATCAGGAATTCTTGTAAGCACTGAACAAGCTGTACCTATGATAAGAGAACATAGACTTTATCAAGCTGACTGGCTATTAAGATTTTATGACTTCAAAGCTGATGAAATTCTTGATGAAAAAGATCCTTTTGTTGACCCTCTTCTTGATCCAAAAACAAATTGGGCAATAAAAAATTCTCATTTTTTTCCCATAGAAATAAATAAAGCTTCATACAAAGACTTATTAAGAGTTCCAGGAATAGGTGTAACGTCAGCAAAACGTATAGTTATGACTAGAAAATACAGTACAATAAGATATGAACATTTGAAAAAATTAGGAATAGTAATAAAAAGATCTAAATATTTTATTGTCGTAAATGGAGAATTTTTAGGATTTAAAAAGGAAAATCCTGAACTATTAAGAAATGCTCTTATGGAAAAAGAAAAAATGGTAACAGAGCAGTTAAGACTTTTTAATGGCTTATAGCCTTACTTTTAACCTGAATATATAAGGAGAAATATATTGGCAAATTATTATTATGATGGAAGCTTTGATGGCTTACTAACAGTTATCTATATGGCATATGAAGATAGAGAAAATAAAATGCTTAGAGTTAATGCTAATACCGAACAGCTTATTTTATCCCTAGATGGTATCCATATTGTAACTGACTTTTCTAAAGCTAGACGTGTTGAAAAAGCTATATGTGAGAAGTTATCTTATAACTTTCTAAATAGTATACGTACTTGCTTTCTATCATATGATAAAAATAAGGATACTGTAATAATTCATACAGTCTATAAAGCACTGAAGCAAGGAGGAGAAATTTTAAATTCTTTAGATGAACACGCTTTTTATGTTAACAAACTTGTGAAGCAGGTATTGAATGAAAGACACAAATACCTTGGATTAGTAAGATTTAAAGAAATAAAAGATGGTACAATGTTTTCAACAATTGAGCCTAAAAATAATGTTCTTCCTATTCTAATTTCTCATTTTAAAAATAGAATGAAGAGAGAAAAATTTGCAATATATGATAAAGGAAGAAAAATGATAGTTTACTATGATGGAGAAAAAGCTGAAATCTTTTTTGTAGAATCTCTTGAAATTGAGTGGAGCGATGAAGAAATAGAATACTCAAAACTTTGGAAAACTTTTCATAAAACTATCTCAATAAAAGAAAGAGAAAACAAAAAACTTCAACAAAGTAATCTTCCAAAATATTATTGGAAATATCTTGTTGAAGATATGTAGAAAGGAAAAAATATGAAATTAGCATTCTGGACTGTAACTAAAGGTGCAGGAAATATTGCAAGAGAATATAAAGAAAAATTACAAGAACACTTAAAAGAAGATAGTATTGATGTTTTTACTTTAAAAAAATATGATGTGGAAAATACTATTCAAATAGAAGATTTTACAGCTAATATAAATGAAAAATTTTCTCAATATGATGGACATATTTTCATTATGGCAAGTGGAATTGTAATTAGAAAAATAGCAAGTCTAATAGGAACTAAAGATAAAGACCCTGCTGTACTTTTAATAGATGAAGGAAAACACTTTGTGATTTCTCTTTTATCAGGACATTTAGGAGGAGCAAATGAATTGACTCATTCACTTGCCAATATTTTAAAACTTGTTCCTGTTATTACAACAAGTTCTGATGTTACAGGGAAAATAGCAGTAGACACTATATCTCAAAAATTAAATGCAGAACTTGAAGATTTAAAATCGGCTAAAGATGTAACATCTCTTATAGTTAATGGACAAAAAGTTAATATACTTTTACCTAAAAATGTAAAAGTAGCTGATAATATTTCAGCAGATGGTTTTATCCTAGTATCAAACAAGAAAAATATTGAATATACTAGAATTTACCCTAAAAATTTAATTTTAGGTATTGGTTGTAAGAGGGATACAAAGGCTGAAGATATTCTAAGAGCTATTGAAGATTGTTTAGACAAAAATAATTTAGACATAGAATCAGTTAAAAAAGTGGCAACTGTTGATGTGAAAGAAAATGAACAAGGCTTGATAGATGCAGTGAAGTTTTTAAATTTAGATTTAGAAATAGTTTCAAGAGATGAAATCAAAAAAGTTCAAGACCAATTTGAAGGTTCAGACTTTGTTGAAAAGAATATTGGAGTTAGAGCTGTATCAGAGCCTGCTGCACTTTTATCATCAACAGGAAATGGAAAATTTTTAGTAATGAAAGAAAAATACAATGGTATAACAATTTCAATTTATGAGGAGGAAATAGATAAATATGAGTAATGGAAAAATTTATGTAGTAGGAATAGGGCCTGGAAATATGGAAGATATAAGCATAAGAGCATATAACATTTTAAAAAATATAAATGTTATAGCTGGATATACAACTTATGTTGACTTAGTTAAAGATGAATTTCCAGATAAAGAATTTTTAGTTTCAGGAATGAAAAGAGAAATTGAAAGATGTAGAGAAGTTTTAGAAGTTGCTAAAACAGGTAAAAATGTAGCTTTAATCAGTAGTGGAGATGCTGGAATTTATGGTATGGCAGGGATAATGTTAGAGGTTGCTATGGGAAGTGGAGTAGAAGTGGAAGTTGTACCAGGAATTACTTCAACAATAGCAGGAGCAGCATTAGTTGGAGCTCCTCTTATGCATGACCAAGCTATAATAAGTTTAAGTGACTTATTGACTGATTGGGAAGTTATTAAGAAAAGAATTGATTGTGCAAGTCAAGGAGATTTTGCAATTTCACTTTATAATCCTAAGAGTAAAGGAAGAACTGAACAAATAGTTGAAGCAAGAGAAATTATGTTAAAACATAAATTACCTACTACTCCTGTTGCTTTACTAAGACATATAGGAAGAAAAGAAGAAAATTATACTTTAACAACATTGGAAGATTTTTTAAATTTTGATATAGATATGTTCACAATAGTATTGGTTGGAAACTCTAATACTTATGTACAAGATGGAAAAATGATTACACCTAGAGGATATGAAAAAAAATCTAATTGGGGAAAATAAGATGTTCATTGGCTATTAATAGGCTATAGGTTCATTTAAAGAACTTTTTGTCTATTAATAGTCCCTTGCAACTTATTAACTTTTTTTGTATAATAGTTTTATATTGCGATATAATAGAAAGAAGGAAATAATGATTTGGGTTATTGGTGGTACTAAGGATTCAAGAGACTTTTTAGAAAAATTTGTAGAATATGAAAATGATATTATAGTTTCAACTGCAACAGAATATGGAGCAAAATTAATAGAAAATTTACCTGTAAAAACTTCATCTGAAAAAATGGATAAGGAAGCTATGCTAAAATTTGTAGAAAATAATAAAATTACTAAAGTTATAGATACAAGTCACCCTTATGCTTTTGAGGTTTCTAAAAATGCTATGGAAGTTGCTGAAGAAAAAAATATTCAATATTTTAGATTTGAAAGAGAGAAAGTTGATATCCTGCCTAAAAAGTATAAAAATTTTGAAGAGATTAAAGATTTAATTGAATATGTTGAAAATTTAGAGGGAAATATTTTAGTTACTTTAGGAAGTAATAATGTTCCTTTATTTAAAGATTTAAAAAATTTATCTAATATATATTTTAGAATTCTATCAAGATGGGATATGGTTAAGAGATGTGAAGATAATAACATTCTTCCTAAAAATATTATTGCTATGCAAGGACCTTTTACTGAAAATATGAACATAGCAATGATGGAGCAATTCAACATTAAGTATCTTATTACTAAAAAAGCAGGAGATACAGGGGGAGAAAGAGAAAAAGTAAATGCCTGTGATAAGCTAGATGTTGAAATTATCTATCTTGATAAAAAAGAAATGTCTTATAAAAATTGTTATACTGATATAGATGTATTAATAAAAAATTTAATAAAATAAAGATAAATAAAATAAAAGCTGTTACATAATTTTAGTGACAGCTATATTTTTAAAGGGGGAGAAGTCATGGATAAGAGGGGAAATATCATTGCACTTTATCAATACATAGCTGAAGTAGTAAAAAGTATTAAGACAGAGAAAAAAGATATTCATAATGAAGAATGGTGTTATTTTTTAGAAGAGCTTCCTAAACATTCAGGAATCACACTCAACTATTTAGACAACAAAAACACTCCATCTGATCAAAAAATTTTGCAAGTTGAAAAAATACCTTTTTTAGAGCCTTTAGCTATAGATAAGGGGCTTTTAGATTGGCTAAGTGGTGATTGGGGAGACTATAAATCACCTATAAAATTATTATCAGAAAAAATTATCAAAGAAAATGATGCTTCGAAAGTTGTTAATATTTCAAAAAAAGAAAAAGAAATGTTAGAGAAACTTTTAAAAGATAGAAAATTATGGATAGAGGAACAGAAGAAAATAGAAGTTGTTAGAAATCTTTTTGATACACTATACAATAAATATTTAGTATTAGATAGAGATTCTGATACTCTTGAATTAGTAGTTGCAAATGGACTTGTTAAAGTTCCTAATGAAGATATATGCTATCCTATTCTATTAAAAAAAGTTAATTTTACTGTTGATACAGAAAAAAATATAATCTCTATTATTGATGCTTCTGATAATGATTTTATAACACAAGAGCTATACTTAAATTTTCTAGCAGAAGTTGAAAATATAAATCTAGACAAAGTTTTTTACTTAGAAGATAAAATTGTAGAAAATAATATTCACCCTATTTCTAAAAATGATACTATCAAAGACTTTTTTAGAGAATTTATACATAACTTAAATCCAAGAGCACAATTCATAGAAGACTTAGATAAAAAGAACAAAGAAAGCGTAATAACTATTGAATGGAAACCTATACTTTTTATTAGAAAAAAAGATGATGGAAAAGTAGAAGCTGTCAATAATATAATTAAAGACATTGAAAATGGTGGAGAAATCCCTGAATATTTAAGTGAATTAGTTGGAGTTATAGGAAGTGATAAAAGAGCTATTGAGCCAATTCCTGATATCCTTTTCACAAAGGAAACTAATAATGAACAAATAGAGATTATTAAAAGCTTGTATTCACATAGAGCTGTAGTAGTTCAAGGGCCTCCAGGGACTGGAAAAACTCATACTATTGCTAATCTACTAGGGCATTTCCTAGCAGAGGGAAAAAATGTTTTAATAACTAGCCAAACTAAAAAGGCCTTAGATGTTTTAAAGGAAAAAATTCCTACAGATATACAAGATTTATGTATTTCAATGCTAGATGATGATAGTAGTGATTTAGGAAATTCTGTAGAAAGTATTTCAGAAAAGTTAGGATATTTAAATTTAGAAACTCTAAAAAATGAGTATGAAGAAATTGAAAATCAAAGAAATGAACTTAAAGAAGATATAAAAAATATTAAAAGAAAAATATTTAATATAAAATATCAAGAAAGCCATCCTATAATCTATAACAATGAAAGTATTACTTTAAAAGAAGCTGGGGAATTTTTAAGAAAAAATCAAAGAGAATTGGATAGAATACCTGGTATTGTAAGTAGTGGAGTTACTTGTCCTATAAATAATGAAAATCTTACTTTCTTAAAGTCAGGATATAAGAAAAGTGTAAGTAAAGAAGAAGAAAAGGAAATAGAACTAGGTTTAAATAAGCTTTCTGATTTTTGGACTTTAGAAGAATTTAAAGAAATGCTTGAAAACAAAAAAGAAATTATGTCTAGATTAGATCTTCTTTTAAAGAATAAAAAATATCATATAAATGATAATTTATTCTATGTAGATGATAAAATGCTAATAGATTTAGACAAATTTAAGAATTACTCAGGTATAGATAAAATAATTCCTGAAGATCTAAAATCAATTGAAGATTGGAAAAAAGATGTCTGTATTGCTGGTACTGAAAATTCTGGTGATAGAAAAATCTGGTTAGAATTTATTAAAGATATTAGAAGATTATATGACCTTACTAATATGACAAAAGACCAACTATTTAAAAAAGAAGTAGTGTATAAAGATATCGATGTTAGTACGGCTAAAAAACTAATTATTGGATTAAAAAAAGGAATTGAAAAACCTGGATTTTTCTTTAAGCATAGACTAAGAAAAGCTAGAAAACAAATTTCAGATAAAGTTACTATAAATAATAGGATCTTAGAAACTCTATATGACTGTAATGTAGCTTTAGAATATACTACTTTAATTGAATTAAAAGAAAATACTAAGAATACTTGGAATATTTTAATGACTGGAAATTCTCTCCTAGATAATTCAAACAATAAAAATCTTTATAAACAACTATATTCTTATGCTGATCAAATGGAATACTTATTAAACTGGTATGATAGAGAGAAGAAAACATTTTTACACAAAATTGAAAATGCTGGTTTTGAAAAATTAAATATTAATAAGACAGAGGGTAGTCCTATCTATATTGATGAAGTTAACCAAATATTTGATTTCATTCCTTCACTTGAAAAATTAATAGCCATTGGAAAAATAGCTTTGGAATATAGAGAGGTTGATACAAAACGTAGTGAATATTTAGAAAAAATTGAAAATATCATAAAAGAAAATTCCTTTTTAGGCAGAGAAATTAAAAATGCTATTTTAAATGAAAATACAGATAAATATTCTGAAACACTAGAAAAACTAAGAGTCTTATCAGAAAAAGAAAAATTATATAAAAAGTACAAAGATTTACTACATAATGTAAAGGCTGTTGCTAATTCATGGGGAGAGGAACTAGAAAATGGTCTATTTAATGAAAAAATTGAAAATATATACAATGTCTGGAGATATAAGCAAATTTCCCAAAAATTAAAGGAATTAGCTGAAAAACCTTATTTTAACCTACAGGCTGATATTTTAGAAAAATCTGAAGAATTAAAAAAATTAACAACAGACTTGGTTACAAAAAAAACTTGGTACAATATTATAAAATTTATTGAGGAAAAAGATAACTTAGCAATAAGTCAAGCTCTTAAAGGTTGGAAACAAACTGTTCAAAAAATTGGAAAAGGAACTGGTAAAAATAGTAGCTTACATAAAAAACATGCAAAAGAAAAAATGTTACTTTGTCAAAAAGTTGTTCCTGCATGGATTATGCCTTTAAATAAAGTGTTTGATACTTTAAATCCTGTTGAGAACAAATTTGATATAGTTATAATTGATGAAGCAAGTCAATCAGATATAAGTTCATTAATCTTATTGTACATGGCTAAAAAAATTATAGTTGTTGGAGATGATAAACAAGTTAGTCCATCAGATGTTGGTGTTAATATCGATAAAATTAATATGTTTAGAAGAAAATATATCAAAGGTAAAGTAGCAAATGATGATTTATACGGTATAAGAGCTTCTCTATATTCTATTGTATCAACTACATTCCAACCTATAAGTCTAAGAGAACATTTTAGATCAGTTCCTGAAATTATTGGTTATAGCAATAAGACTTCTTATGACAATCAAATATTACCTTTAAGAGATTCTAATTCATCTATTTTAAAACCTGCTATTATTGACTATAAAGTAAATGGAAGAAGAGATGAAAAAAGTAAAATCAACAGAGTTGAAGCTGAAACTATTGTTAGCTTAATAGAAGCTTGCTTAGCTATGAAAGAATATAAAAATAGTACTTTTGGAGTTATATCATTACTAGGAGATGAACAAGCAGAATTAATTCAAGATTTAATAGTTAAGAGAATTCCTGCAACAGAAATAGAAAATCATAAAATTCTATGTGGAAATTCTGCTAGTTTCCAAGGTGATGAAAGAGATATAATGTTCATTAGTTTAGTTGATAGTTCTGAAGAAAATAAATCTCTTAGATTAGTAGGAGAAGGAGTAGAAGGAGCGATTAGAAAGAGATATAATGTCGCAATTAGTCGTGCAAAAGACCAATTATGGATAGTTCATTCAATAGATAAAAATAGCTTAAAAGAAGGAGACTTAAGAAAAGAGCTATTTGAATATATAGACTCTTTAAAAGAAAACGTATTTGACAAAACTGCTATTGAAAATATTACTGCTTCTGATTTTGAAAATGAGGTTGCAAGACATCTATTGGAAAAGAATTATACTATCAAACAAAAATGGAGAGTTGGTTCTTATGATATAGATATGGTTGCTATTTATGATGATAAGAAAATTGCTATTGAATGTGATGGAAAAACTTTAAATCATACAGAAGAAGAAGTTATAGCAAATTTAGAAGATCAAGAAATTCTAGAACGTTGTGGTTGGGAATTTATAAGAGTTAGAGCAAGTGAATATTTTAGAAATCCTGAAAAAGCGATAAAAGATCTTATTATTCAATTAGATGATAAAGGAATATATCCTAATCATAAAGAAATTTATACTGATAAAAATGAACTATTGAATAATATAAAATCTGAAGTATTAGAACTAATGGAGAAATATGAAGAAGAATAATGAAGAAAAAAGAGAAAATATTATTATAAAAACAAGTATTATAGGAATTTTAGTAAATATTTTACTAGTGATTTTTAAAGCAATTGTAGGTTTATTATCAAATTCAATAGCTATTATATTAGATGCTGTAAACAATTTAAGTGACGCCTTATCTTCTATTGTTACAATTATTGCAACTAAAATAGCTGATTCTGAACCAGATAAGAAACATCCTCTTGGCCATGGTAGAGTTGAGTACTTAAGTGCTATGATAGTTGCTGGTATTATCTTCTATGCTGGTATAACCTCATTGATAGAGTCTATTAAAAAAATTATTACTCCAGAAAAAGTAGAATATTCAAAAATTACTCTTCTTGTACTATTAGTTTCAATTATATTAAAACTGATATTAGGAAAATATGTGAAAACTAAGGGGGAGAATTTTAATTCTCCCTCTCTTGTAGCTTCTGGTTCAGATGCTATGAGTGATGCCATACTTTCTCTTTCAGTATTATTATCAGCTATACTGTTTATTTTTACAAATATTAATATAGAAGCTTATGTTGGAGTACTTATTTCAATTTTTATTATAAAAGCTGGGCTTGAAATATTTATGGATGCTGTAAATGAGATACTAGGAAAAAGAGTTGATAAAGATATTAAAAGTAAAATAAAAAAAACTATTTGTGAGATTGAGAATGTTCATGGTGTCTATGATTTAGTTTTACATAACTATGGTCCTGACAAATACATTGGCTCAGTTCATATAGAGATACCTGACTCTATGACTGCTGAACAGATCGATCCTCTTGAAAGACATATAACTGATGTAGTTTTAGCAAAACATAATGTCTACCTATCTGGAATAACAATCTATTCTATGAATACAAAAAATGAAGAAATTATAAAAATTCATTCTGATATTATGAAAACTGTTATGTCTAATGAAGGAGTTTTAGAATTTCATGGTTTTTATATAGAAGAAAAGAATAAGTCTATTAGATTTGATATCATAATTGATTATTCTGTAAAAAATAGAGAAGAAATATATAATAAAATTCTAAATGATGTTAAAAGTAAATATCCAGACTACACTATAAATATCAAAGTTGATATAGATATTTAATTTATGTGAAACATTCTAATCATAAAAAAAATTAATTTATAAAAAACAAAAAGAAAAATATGTGTTCTAAAACAATTCTTAAAGTTTTATTTTTATAAATATCTTATTATTTTGAAAAGTTGTTATTGACTATTTTATTTTTTTATAGTATCATGAATAAAGATAAATATTTCAATATTTTATTAATATGTTAAGGGGGCTTGTTATGTTTGAATATCAATTAAATATGGCTGAAACAGTTGGATTTGCTATTATTTTACTCTTATTAGGTAGATGGATAAAAAAGAAAGTAAATTTCTTTGAAAGATTCTTTATCCCTGCACCAGTTATAGGTGGTACATTATTTTCTATAATCCTTTTAATAGGACACCAAACAGAAAGTTTTACTTTTACTTTCAATAATGATATCAAAAACTTATTAATGATTGCATTCTTTACAACAGTTGGATTTTCTGCAAGCTTAAAAATTCTTGCAAAAGGTGGAGTAGGAGTTGCTCTATTCTTATTAGCAGCTACAATATTAGTTATCCTTCAAGATATAGTTGGACCTGTTCTAGCTAAAGCTTTAGGAATAGATCCATTATTAGGATTAGCAGCTGGTTCTATACCTTTAACAGGAGGACATGGAACATCAGGAGCATTTGGACCTTATCTTGAAGAATTAGGTGCTTCAGGAGCAACAGTTGTTGCAGTTGCATCAGCAACTTATGGATTAATTTCAGGATGTTTAATAGGTGGACCAATAGCTAGAAGACTTATGATAAAAAATAATTTAAAACCAACTGAAGGTAAAGCTGGTTTTGATAGTTCTCTATTAAATAATGAATCTGAAATGACTGAAGAAAGTTTATTCTCAGCAGTTGTATATGTTGGAATCGCAATGGGAATCGGGGCTACTATTAATATAATATTAGAAAAGTATGGAATTAAATTCCCAGCATACTTAATGGGAATGGTTGTTGCAGCTATCATGAGAAATGTAATTGATGCTAGTCAAAAACCTCTACCATTCAATGAAATAGGAGTAATTGGAAACATTTCTTTATCTTTATTCTTATCAATGGCTTTAATGTCAATGAAATTATGGGAACTTGTAGAATTAGCAGGACCTTTATCAATTATATTAATAGTTCAAACAATAGTAATGGCTTTATTTGCTTACTTTGTAACATTTAATATTATGGGAAGAGACTATGATGCAGCAGTTATTGCTACTGGACACTGTGGATTTGGATTAGGAGCTACTCCAAATGCCATAGCTAATATGGAAACATTTACTGCAACTAATGGACCTTCTGTAAAAGCTTTCTTCATTATACCAATAGTTGGATCTCTATTTATAGATTTCGTTAATGCAATGGTTATAAAAGGATTTGCTTCTTGGATAGTTGCTAACTTTAGATAAAATTAATAAAATATTAAAGATAGAAAAAGATAGATTTTTTAAATCTATCTTTTTTCTATTTAAAATTGATATTATAAAAAAAATGTGATATGATAGAAAGGTATTTTACAGATAAGATAAAATAAAAAAGAAGGAAGAAAATGGCAGACAAAAGACAAAGAATAGGAATATTTGATTCAGGTTTAGGAGGAACAACTGTACTAAAGGAAATGATGAAAGCATTACCAAATGAAGATTATATTTATTATGGTGACAATGGAAATTTCCCTTATGGTTCTGGTAAAACAAAAAATGAAATTCAAAAATTAACTGAAAGAATTTTAGATTTTTTTGTTAAAAATAATTGTAAACTAGTTATTGTTGCTTGTAATACAGCATCAACAGCTGCAATAGATTATTTGAGAGAAAAATTTCCTCTGCCTATACTTGGTATAGTTGAAGCAGGAATAAAAATTGCAAGAAAAAATACAAAAACTAAAAATATAGCTGTAATTTCAACTAAATTTACTGCTGAATCTCATGGCTATAAAAATAAAGCTAAAATGATAGATACAGAGTTGAATGTTAAAGAAATCGCCTGTGTAGAATTTCCTATGATGATAGAAACAGGCTGGGAAACTTTTGATAATAGAGAAGAGTTACTTAATAAATATTTAGCAGAAATCCCTAAGAATGTAGATACTTTAGTCTTAGGTTGTACTCACTATCCACTTATAAGAAAAGATATAGAAGATAGAACAAAATTAAAAGTTGTAGACCCAGCAGTACAAATTGTTGATAAAGTAAAGCAAACTCTAGGTTCTTTAGATCTTTTAAATGATAAAAAAGCAAAAGGTAAAAAAATATTTTTTGTAACAGGTGAAACATATCATTTTAAACCTACAGCAGAAAAATTTTTAGGTGAAGAAATAGAGATATATAGGATACCCAAATAAGTTTTAAATTTATTTTAAAAAAATATTGTTGACAAATTTACTAAAATATTATATACTTGTGTCAACTTATAGAAAACTTTGTTAAAAATAAATAACCATCCAGAGAAACTGAGGGACTGGCCCGATGATGTTTCAGCAACCTACTTTGTTGTGTGGTGCTAATTCCAGAGAGATGGAGAGGTCAATTATTATAAATAAAAAACCAATCCATACTCCTTAAGGTATGGATTTTTTAATTAAGTGAAGCTACTATAGAAAGCGGGGGAAAAATGATTACACTTGAAAAAGTAAATAAAGTTTATTCCAATGGCTTACATGCAGTAAAAGATGTTAGTTTAAAAGTAAATAAGGGAGATATTTTTGGTATTATAGGTTTAAGTGGGGCTGGAAAATCTTCTCTAATAAGACTTATTAACAGACTTGAAGAGCCTACAAGTGGAAAAATTTTTATTAATGGAGAAAATGTTTTAGAATTCAATAAAAAACAATTATTGGAAAGAAGAAAAAAAATAGGAATGATATTCCAACACTTCAATTTACTTTCTTCAAGAACGGTTGAAGAAAATGTTGCCTTTGCATTAGAAATTGCAAATTGGAATAAAAATGAAATAAAAGAGAGAGTTGCAATGCTTCTTGATATTGTAGGTTTATCTGATAAAGCTAAGTATTATCCTAGTCAATTAAGTGGTGGTCAAAAACAAAGAGTTTCTATAGCTAGAGCCTTAGCAAATAACCCAGATATCTTATTATCAGATGAAGCTACTTCAGCTCTTGATCCTAAGACAACAAAATCTATTTTGGAGCTTATTAAGGAAATTCAACAAAAATTTTCATTGACAGTTGTGATGATAACTCACCAAATGGAAGTTGTAAAAGAAGTTTGTAATAAGGTTGCAATAATGTCTGAAGGTAGAATAGTTGAAGAAGGTGGAGTACATCATATATTTGCTGATCCTAAAAATGAGATTACAAAAGAATTAATTTCTTATGTTCATCAACAAACTGACACAGAAATTGATTATTTGCATCATAAAGGTAAAAAAATAGTTAAAGTTAAATTCTTAGGAACATCTGTACAAGAGCCAATAATTTCAAAAGTAATTAAGGAATATGGTATCGATATCAGTGTTCTAGGTGGAACTATAGATAAATTGGCGACAATGAATATAGGACATCTTTACCTTGAATTAGGTGGGGACTTAAGTGCCCAAGATAAAGCTATTGAGCTGATGGGAACTATGGATGTTATTGTGGAGGTGATATATAATGGATATTAGTTCTTTAATTGAACCTCTTTTTGAGAATTTTGAAAACCCAATCATAAGTATGTTGGCAGTTTCAACTGTTGAAACTCTGTATATGGTTTTTCTTTCAACACTGTTTTCATTACTTTTAGGTTTTCCAATAGGAGTTTTACTTGTTATAACAAAAGAAGGTGGCATATATGAAATGAAAAAGTTCAATGCTATCTTAGGAGTTATAATAAATGCTTTAAGATCTTTCCCTTTCATAATCTTGATGATAATTTTATTCCCTTTATCAAGATTTGTTGTGGGAACGACAATAGGAGCTACAGCAGCTGTTGTACCTCTATCAATAGGAGCTGCACCTTTTGTGGCTAGAATAGTTGAAGGAGCTTTACTTGAAGTGGATCCTGGACTTGTAGAAGCTAGTCAGAGTATGGGAGCTAGTAACTCAAAAATTATCTTTAAGGTTATGTTACCTGAATGTTATCCAACTTTAGTTCATGGTATTGTTGTAACAATAATCAGCTTGATTGGTTACTCTGCAATGGCAGGAACAATAGGAGCTGGAGGACTTGGAGACTTAGCTATAAGATTTGGTTATTTAAGATTTAAGTTAGACATAATGATTTATGCAATAATTATAATTATCATCTTGGTTCAAATCATACAATCAGTTGGTAATTACATTGTAAATAGAAGACTAAAAAAAATAGGAAAATAAATAAGGAGGAAAGTTATGAAATTTACAAAATTAATCGGAAGAGTAGGAGCGTTTTTATTATTATCTGTGGGAGCATTAGCTGGAACAATTAAAGTAGGGGCAACACCTGTTCCTCATGCTGAAATATTAGAATTAATTAAACCTGATTTAAAGAAACAAGGAGTTGAACTAAAGATAGTTGAGTTTACAGACTATGTAACACCTAACTTAGCATTATCTGATAAAGAAATAGATGCTAACTTCTTTCAACACAAACCTTACCTTGATAAGTTTGTTGAAGAAAGAAAATTAAATCTAGTTTCAATTGGAAATGTCCATGTTGAACCACTTGGATTATATTCTAAAAAAATTAAATCAATCAATGATTTAAAGAAAGGTGACACTATAGCAATTCCAAATGACCCATCAAATGGAGGAAGAGCATTAATCTTATTACACAATAAAGGAGTAATCACTTTAAAAGATCCTAAAAACTTATTTGCAACTGAATTTGATATAGTTAAAAACCCTAAAAAAATCAAATTTAAACCAACTGAAGTTGCACAATTACCAAGAATTTTACCTGATGTAACTGCTGCTATCATAAATGGAAACTATGCTTTACAAGCTAACTTATCACCAGCTAAAGATTCTATAATTTTAGAAGGTAAAGAATCTCCATATGCAAACATACTAGTTGTTCGTAAAGGTGATGAAAAGAAAGAAGATATCCAAAAATTACTAAAAGCTCTTCGTAGCCAAAAAGTAAAAGACTATATCAAGAAAAAATATAGTGATGGATCAGTTGTACCTGCATTCTAATATCTAGAAAATATAAAAAGAGGCTGTTGCATATTATAATCTTAATCCAAAAGTAAAAAATAAGTGAGTTACGAATGGAAATTTTAGATAAAAAATCAAATAGAATGAGCCGAGCAAATGCAGGAGTGTTTGAGTGAAACGAGTTTCCTGATTTGCAGCGAATTCTTGATTTTTTATCGTTAAGAAATTTACTCAGTAACGAACTATTTTTTACTTTTTATTATTTTGCAACAACCTCTTTTTTATAACATACTTTTTTAAATTAATTCCATTCCTTTTTTTACCTCTTCAATCTTTTCTTTTGTGAAAAATTGTTCAGCAATTTTAAAAGCAAAATTCAATGCTAATCCTGCTCCAACTCCTGTAATAATCTTCCCATCTACATGTGTAGGAACATCAACATAGATATGATTTTCTTCTATTTCTTTTCTAACAGATGAATGAGCAGTTATTTTTGCTCCATTTGCTATTTTATTATGTGAAAAAATAGTTGGTCCTCCACAAATTGAGGCCACATATTTATCGTTTTCTAAGAAATATTTAACTATATCAACCACATCTTTATTTTCTCTCAAATTAATATAACCAGGATATCCTCCAGGAATTACAACCAAGTCAGCATCCTTATAGTCAATTTCATTTAACATAACATCAGCTTTCACTATATTATTTTGTGAACTTGAAACAAATAAGTTTTTTTCAGTAGAAACAGTTACAACTTCAGCTCCACATCTTTTTAATACGTCAACTGGAGAAAATGTTTCTAAAATTTCAAAACCATTTGCTAAAAAAATATAAGTTTTCATAAAATTACCTCCTTATTACTTTAAACCTATATATTTTTTAATACAAACTTAAATTCATCCAATATAATAATCCTAAAAATTAGTTAGTGATAATTATATCACAAGAATTTGACTATGTTAATTGTTTTTTTAAAATTTTATTATTTCTCCATCTTCTGGAACTATAACATTTTTTTCAATATTTTTAACTTTTATAAATTCTCTTAAATCTTTACGAGTAACAGTAGCATGATTTACACTATCTAAATGTACAGCTACGATTTGAGAATTAGGCATAGCTTTTACCATATGTTCTACATCTTCTTTTCCCATTATAATTGGCTCTTTAAATGCAAGTGCACGAGCAGCACCTGTATTCATAACTATAATTTCTGGTTTAAAACGATTTAATGCTTTATTTACATCAGCTGTCCAGATAGTATCTCCAACAAAGTACACTGTTTTTTCTCCTTCAGCTTGAAATATAATACCCATTGCATCGCCAGCAATTTCTGTAAACCAATCTTCAGCATACATTTCAACAGTACCATGAGAGCCACCAGTTTTTATTAATTTTATATCTTTAAAATCTATTTCTTCTTCAAGAATAAAAATATTTTTAAATCCTTGTTCTTTTATAATATTATAATCTTTTTTGTTTTGAACAAACATAGGGATATCTTTTCTTATATTTTCCACTGCATAATTATCCCAATGGTCTAAATGAGTATGAGTTACTATTATAGCATCAACATCTTTTAAAATTTCCATTATTGAATTTGGTAAATCAACCAAAGGAAAACGAAGATGATTGTTATATGTTCCTTCAAATCCTGGATAAGCATCTTTTGGTGCTAGCATAGGATCAATTAAAAAAGTAATTCCTTTATATGTTATTTTGCTTGTTGCATTTCTGATATGTTCAAATTTAATATTTCCCATAGTTTAATCCTCCTTATATTTTTACAATAAATTTTCTAAATTTTCAAAAACTCTTTTTAAATAATATTCAAATAATATAATTTCCTCTTGTTTGAAATTTTTAAAAGTGTAACTTTTTATTTCCTCCACAGCTTTATCAAAATCTTTTTTTAAAGATTTACCTAAATCTGTAAGTGATATAATAGTTTTTCTTCTATCTTTTTCATCAGATTTTCTTTTTAAAAGCCCATTTGTTTCCATTCTATCAATCATAGAGGTAAGACTACTTATAGCAAGTCCTGTATGTTTTGAAATATCCTTTGGAGTAAGATTATCTTCTTGCCATAAAAATTCTAAAATTTTACTTTGTTCAGCATTAAATAAAGTAATATTATGTTTCTTTAAAATCTGATTTAAAGCCCTAATTGTCATTTGCCTAATTTGACTTACATACATTGCACAATTATATTCCATAAGTTCTCCTTAAAATATATTATTAATATCAGATAAAAAAATATTACTATATAATAGTATACTATATAGTAATATTTGTCAAATGAAAATTTTAATCTATATTTATTTTTTTATTTCTATATATTTTTTCTTAAATAAATCCTTAGGTATTTGTGAGAATATCATAGCTAAGAAGACAATAAAGCATCCTAAAAATTCTCTAGAAGTCATAACTTCATCAAGTATCAAATAACCAGCAAGTGCTGCAAAAACAGCTTCTAAACTTAAAATTAATGAGGCAACTACAGGTTTAGTATATTTTTGTCCTACCATTTGTAATGTATAGGCTACTCCTGATGAGAAAAATCCTGCATACATAACAGACTTCCAAGAAGCAAAAATATTACTTACTGTTGCAGTTTCACTTTCAAAAATAAAAGCACAAATTCCTGATAAAATAGTTAATACAAAAAATTGTAAAAATGATAATTCGACTGGATTAACTTTTTTAGAATAGTAATCTATAACTAAAATATGACCCGCCCAACAAAAAGAACCAAGAAAAACTATAAAATCTCCTTTATTCATTGAAAAACCACTTAAACTTGGTATAGCTAATAAATATAGTCCAATAAAACCTATAACTATACTTATCCAAGTCAATACATCTATTTTATGTTTTAGAAAAATCATAGTTATAAAAGGAAGAATTAAAATATAAAATGATGTTATAAATCCTGTTTTACCAGCAGTTGTATATTGGAGACCAATTTGTTGTAGAGAAGTTCCTGTAAATATAAAAAATCCACAAATTAGACCACCTTTCAATAAGAAAGCTTTATTTTTTGGTATTTTTGCCTTAGTAAAAATTAAATAAGCTCCTAGACATATTACTGCAACTATAGAACGAGCCATATTAAAAGTAAAAGGACCTATTCTATCCATACCTGTAACTTGGGCGACAAAAGCAGTTCCCCATATAAATGCTGCTAAGAATAACATTAAATCTCCAAAATAACTTTTTTTATTCATTTTATCATCCCCTTAAAGTATAACAACATACTATAATTGTATATAGTAAACAGTATAAAGTCAAGAGTATAGCTTAAACTTTCTATTGTGCTATTTTTTCATACATCTCAGAGTTGATGATGTTCGTATTTTATTAAAAAAAATATTAAAAATAAAAGATTGTCTTTTAAATATTTGCTCATTATTTATGAATTTTGAAATTTTAAAATTGTTAAATTGTATTTAACAAATTTTACTGTTACAATAATCTAGAAATTAATTATTATGAATTGGGGGATTTTAATTATGGAAAAGCTACAAGGTTTAGAGAACATAGACAAGGTTAATGAGTTCATTAAACTTACTAAAGTTGCATTAAAAGATGAAGAAAAATATAAATTATGGAATGCTTCTAAGTCTATGTATGGTATCTATGGCGAAAGAGATAAAGGAACTTACATGGTTAGAGCTAGATTTGTAGAATCTAAAATAAGTTTAGATAACTTTGCTTTCTTTTTAGACCTAGCTAAAAGATATGGGGATAAAAGACTACATTTAACAACAAGACAAGATATACAACTACATGGAAATAAAAAAGAAGATTTAGTTGATCTTTTAAAAGAACTGAAGTCAAAAAATTTTCTAACTAAAGCAACAGGTGGAGATGCTGCAAGAGCTGTTATAACTCCTCCAACAACAGGTTTTGAAGAAGAAATCATAAATGTTGCTCCTTATAGCAAGGCTGTTACTAGACTTATACTTGAAACAGCAGACTTTATGTTCTTACCAAGAAAATTTAAAGTAGCTTTCTCTAATAAAGAAGAAAATAATCTCTATGTAAAAATTGCAGATGTAGGTTTTGAAGCTATTGAAAAAGATGGAGTAAAAGGTTTTAAAGTTTTTGGTGGAGGTAGTTTAGGAATAAATCCAAAAGAAGCTATAGTTCTTAAAGATTTTATAAAACCTGAAGAAGCTCTATATTATGTTGTAGCAATGAGAAATCTTTTCAATGAACATGGTGATAGAAAAATAAGAGGAAAAGCAAGACTTCGTTTTATTTTAATCAGATTAGGTGAAGAGGAATTTTTAAAACTATTTAATAACTACTTAGATGACTTATATAAAAAAGTTGGAGATAAATATAAAAATATTCTTCTTGAAGAAATAGAAAAATACAAGAATCCTTATGAAGTTAAGTCTATAAAAGAAAAAGAAAAATTTGTAAAAAAATTCAATACAGTAAAAGGAAAGATAGAAGGTAGATACGGATATTATATTCGTTTAGTTAAAGGAGACATAAGTTTAAAGGAAGGAGAGAAATTAGTAGAATTTTTAAAAAATCTTAATTATAAAGTTGAAATTAGATTAACATCTCATCAAGAGTTATTTATAGCAAATTTGAAAAGAGCGGATGTTTATGCATTAGAAAACCTAAGTAGTAAATACTCTAAGAAAAGATTTTTTAGTTCTCTTTCTTGTATAGGGAATACTATCTGTAATCCAGGAATTTTAGATACACCTCCAATACTAGAAATGATTTTAAATTATTTTAAAAATAAACAAAGATTAGCTAGTTATTTACCAAAAATTCAATTATCTGGCTGTCCTAATTCTTGTGCAGCTCATCAAATAGCTGAGTTAGGATTTCAAGGTAAAAGAAAAAAAGATGGGGCATATTTCAATGTTTTTGTAGGTGGAAGATTTAAAACAGATGACACTATAACATTGAATAGTTCAGTAGGAGAATTAAAAGCTGAGACTATACCTTTATTTCTCGAAGAAATGGCAAAGATATTAAAAGAAAGAAAAATAACTTATGAAGATTATTCAAAGCAAAATGAATTTATAGAATTAGTAAAAAAATTTGAAGGAGTGATATAAATGGGATTACCAAGCATTTACCCAACAGGAGTAACAATATATAAACCAGAAAAATGTTGGAATGGATATAATTTAGTTCAAACAATAGAATCAGGAGCTTTATTATTTGATATGAATGGAAACGAAGTTAGAAGATGGGATCAGTTTCATGGTTTCCCTAACAAACTTCTTCCTAATGGAAATTTAATAGGACATTCTGGAGATAGAAATCCTAAATATGGTATGCAAGATGGACTTGATTTAGTTCAAATTGACTATGATGGAAATATTGTATGGAAGTTTGAAAAATTTGAATTTGTTGAAGATGAAGGTGAAGAACCAAGATGGATGGCAAGAACTCATCATGATTACCAAAGAGAAGGGAATCCTGTAGGTTACTATGTGCCAGGACAAATTCCTGAAGTTAATAAAGGAAACACTCTTATACTTGCTCACCAAACTCTTTATAATAAAAAAATAAGTGATAAAAAATTACTTGATGATGTTTTTTATGAAGTCGATTGGGAAGGAAATATACTTTGGCAATGGAATGCAAATGAGCATTTTGAAGAGATAGGATTTAGTGAATATGCTAAAAAAACTCTATATGAAAACCCTAATGTCAGAGCTGCTGATGGTGGAGTTGGAGATTGGCTTCATATAAATTGTATGAGTTACTTAGGGCCTAATAAGCATTATGACAATGGAGATGAAAGATTTCATCCTGAAAATATTATTTTTGACAGTAGAGAAGCAAACTTTATTGCAATAATCTCAAAGAAAACTGGAAAAATAGTTTGGAAAATAGGTCCAAATTGGAATGATGATGATGTTAAACATATAGACTTTATCATAGGACCACATCATGCTCACTTAATACCTCAAGGACTACCTGGTGCAGGAAATATACTTGTTTTTGACAATGGTGGTTGGGGAGGATATGGTTTACCTAATCCATCAAGTAAAAATGGTTTAAAAAATGCTTTAAGAGATTATTCAAGAGTTTTAGAAATAGATCCTATCACTTTAGAAATAGTTTGGGAATTTACTCCTGAGTCTATTAAAGCAGCTATCCCTACTGATGCTGCAAAATTTTATAGTCCTTATGTCAGTTCAGCACAAAGATTACCTAATGGAAATACTTTAATAGATGAAGGTTCAGATGGAAGAGTTTTTGAAGTTACTGCTGAAAAAGAAGTAGTTTGGGAATGGATATCTCCATACTTTACTGATGGTGGAAAAACAACAAACAATATGATATACAGAGCGTATAGATACCCTTATGACTGGGTTCCTCAAGAAGAAAAACCTATAGAAAAGGAAATAAAACCTTTTGATATTAAGACATACAGACTTGAAAATTCTGGAAAATTTGGAGCAAAAACTGTAGTAAAGGTAGAAGGAACTATTCCATACAGTGTAAGTGATGCTTTATGTGTTGCTAAGATAGATGAAAGTAAGAAACTAAATACAGAAAAATTATTTACTGTAAATAGAAATCTTTTTGAAGAGATTGTTGAAGATAATAAAAAAGTTGAGAAATTAGAATTAATTTTATTTGGAGCTGAAAGATGTAGACATTGTAAGGCACTTCACCCTGTTATAGAAAAAGTGCTAGAAAGTGACTTAGCAAAATCTATAAAAGCCAAATATGTAGATGTTGATAAAAATCCTGAAATTACTGAAAAATATAAAGTTCAAGGTATCCCTGTAATCATAATTACAGATGGAGAAAAAGAGCTTTCAAGAAAAGCAGGTGAAAAAACTTATAGTGAATTATACTCTTGGTTAGAAGAGTTAATTAGTAAAAATGTTAAATAGGAGTTATTATTATGAAAAATAAAAGTGAATATATAAAATTTATCTTACCTCTGTTGATAATCTTTTTTTGGTTTATATTCACCTATACTGGAAAAGTTCCACCTACATCTCTACCTAGTTTGAGTGCAGTAAAGGATACTTTTATAAAGATGTTAAAATCAGGACAATTATCTAATGACTTAAGTCTAAGTTTACGTCGTGTTCTTGCTGGTTTCTTTATTTCTAGTGTATTAGGAATTTCTTTGGGGATATTCATGGGAATATCCTCAAAAGCAAAAGAATTTTTTCAACTGACATTAACAGCAATAAGACAGATACCTATGATTGCTTGGATACCTCTTATAATACTATGGGCAGGTATAGGTGAAACTTCAAAAATAGCGGTAATATTATTTGCAGCAACTTTCCCAATAGTAGTAAATACTATGGGTGGAGTAGACTCAACTTCTGAAACATATCTTGAAGTTGCAAAGATGTATGGCTTAAGTAAAAAAGATACTTTCTTTAAAGTTTATCTTCCTTCAGCCTTACCAAACATTTTTACAGGACTTCGTTTAGGTTTAGGAGCTTCTTGGATGGCAGTTGTTGCCTCAGAACTTATAGCTTCCTCTTCAGGTATAGGATATAGATTAAATGATGCTAGAAGTTTAATGAGATCAGATGTTGTTATAGTATGCATGATAATTATTGGACTTGTTGGACTTTTAATGGATAAATTGATAGTGTTAATATCTCATGAATTAACACCTTGGAAAAAGAATTAGGAGCTTAAATTTATGAGTGAAAATATAATAAAAATTAAAAATATTTCTAAGAAATTTCAGAAAAATAATGAAGAAGTTCAAATTTTAAATGATGTGAACTTGGATATAAAAAAAGGTGAATTTATAACTATAGTAGGAAAAAGTGGTTGTGGAAAGAGTACCTTATTAAAACTTATCTCAGGAATGGTTCCTATAACAGAAGGTGAAATATTAATAAATGGTAATTCTGTAAATGGTGTGAGTAAAGATTGCTCTATGATATTTCAAGATGCAAGACTATTTCCTTGGCTTAAAATAAAAGATAATGTTGCTATAGGTTTAAAAAATATTTCATCAGAAGAAAAAAATAGAATAGTTCTTGAGTATCTTGAGCTTGTTGGTCTAAAGGGAGTTGAAAATTCATATCCTGACCAACTATCTGGAGGTATGGCTCAAAGGGCATCAATAGCAAGAGGTCTTGCTCTAAACTCTCAAATAATGTTATTTGATGAACCCTTTAGTGCCTTAGATGCAATGACAAAAGTTCAACTTCAAGAAGAACTTTTAAAAATTCATCAAGAAAAAGGAAAGACAGTTATACTTGTAACTCATGATATAGAAGAAGCAGTTTATTTAGGGGATAGAGTTGTTGTTATGGCTGCTAACCCCGGAGTTATAAAAGATATTATTAATATAGACATAGAAGGTAGAAAAGATAGAACAAATACAGAATTCTTATCCTATAAAAATAAAATTTATGATTATTTCTTTGAGGATAGAAATAAGAATGCTGTTGAGTACAACATCTAAAATGGAGAGGAATAATGGAAGGAAAAAGCAGAAAAATAAAAATTTTAATTGGACTTATAGCTTTAATAGTATTAGCTTTTGGTCCCTTTAAACCTAAAGATAAAAATAATGAGAATGCTAATACTGCTGAAGTTAATCTAAAAAAAGTTATAATTGGTTTACCTGGTATATCCAATCAAACATTGGAAGCGACAGGGATAGCTGTTAATAAAGGCTATATAGCAGAAGAATTAAAGAAAGTTGGATATGAACCTGAATTTATATATTTTCAACAAGCAGGACCTGCTGTAAATGAAGCCTTAGCAACAAATAAAATTGATGTTGCAATGTATGGAGATTTCCCAATTACAGTTTTAAAAAGTAATGGTGGAGATGTAAAAGTTTTTGCAGTGGATAATTCAAGATTTATGTATGGAGTACTTGTTCAAAACGATGATAATATTAAAAGTATTAAAGATTTAGAAGGTAAAAAAGTTTTATATAGAAAAGGAACTGTTGAACAAAAGTTCTTTAAAGAAATTCTTAAAAAATACAATTTAGATGAAGATAAATTTGTTTCTGTAAATGCTGGTGGAGCTGATGGTCAATCTATATTCAGTGCTAAAGAAGCTGAAGCTATATTTACTTTCTATTACACAGCCTTATATATGGAATCAAAAGGGCTTGGAAAAGTTATAGACTCAACTTTAGATAAACCTGAGGTTGGAACTCAAAGTTTAGCTGTTGGAAGAACAAAATTCTTAGAAGAAAATCCTGATGCTGCTGTTGCAATTATAAAAGCCTTAGAAAGAGCTAAAGATTTTGCAAAAGAAAATCCAGAAGAAGTATTTAATATCTATGCTCAAAGTGGTATTCCTGCTGAAGTATATAAAAAAGCTTACTCTGCTGATTTAACTTTCTCTAATTTTGATCCAGCTATAACAGATGATACAAAAGAAAAAATGCAAAAATTAATAGATTTCTTATATGATAATCAAATAGTGAAAAATAGAATATCAGTAGATGATATTATAACTACTGAATACTATGATAAATATAAATCAACTAAATAAAACCCTTGATTTTAAAAGCTGTTGCAAAACAATAAAAAGTAAAAAATAGTTTGTTACTGAGTAAATTTCCATTCGTAACTCACTTATTTTTTATTTTTAAATTGAAATTTCAGTTTTGTAACAGTCCATTTTATTTTACTATTTATGATGGATGATATAACATATTTACCATCTCTTTAAGTTCCTCAAGTTCTTTTTTTAGTTTCTCATCATTTTCTATTCTTCCATAAATCCAATCTATTTGTGAATTTAAGAAAATCTTTTCATCAGTATTATCATTTATTTTATCTTCATTAATTATCTCTAAAGCTTTTTTTAAGTTTTCAATAGCCTCTTCATATCTTCCTAAACAACGATATGTCCAAGCAATTTGAAAAAGTAACCAAGTATTGCTTGGTTCAATTTCTATAGCTCTAAGATAGTGCTCTAATGATTCTTCTAGTTTATTTAGTTCTCCTAGACAATAGCCTAATTCAGAATGTATCCAAAGGTCATCTCTACCTAGACTAATAGCTTTTTTTAATAATTCTTCAGCTGTATGATATTCTGTAAATTTATTGTATAAGAAAGCTAAATATGAATAACATTCTATTTTCTTATCATCTGTTGTCATATAATCTTTTGCTTTTAATGCATAATTTAAGGCTTTCTTTTGATTATCTAAATCATCTTCCCCAAATTTTACTTGCTTCGATAGATTAATATAAATATCCATTAAAAAGTCTTTAATATTTTCATCTTCTGGGTCTAATTTGTATGCTTTCAAAAAATACTCTTCTGCTTTTTCATAATCTTCTAAATAAAAATATGAACAACCCATTCTATAGTTCCAAAGCATAGTATTTTTCTCCTCTTTTTCTATGCTTTTTAGTACTTCTATCGCTTTCTCATAATTTTGAACATTTATATATGCTCTAGCTAATTGTCCTATTATTTCATTGTTTAATTGTTCAGTTGGAAGTCCTTCTATCATATCTATTATTTCTTGGTGTTTGTCTAAATCATATAAATCTTCAATTTTTTTTAATAACTCATCTTTCATTTTTTACCTCACTTTATATTTTTATTAAATACATTATACCATAAAAAAATTTTATATATTTTAATAATCAAAAAGGGATATAACTGATATTAAATGTAAATTGATTTAATAAATTAAAAAACCACTCATAAAGTGGTTTTTCTTTTACTTTTTAAAAATGAGTGCACTAATTTTTAAAAATTATTTGTTTAAATGTTTTAATAATCTTTCACTTAAAGTTGCTATGTTTGCCTTTAAGATTCTCATAACTTCCACTTCAGAAGCTCCTTTTAAAGTTTTTAAAGTTCTAGCACAAACTTTAACTTTTATTGGACTACCATTAACATTTAAAGTTGTTACTTGTAAATTTGGTTTCCATACTCTTCTAGTCAATCTATGAGAGTGAGATATTTGGTTTCCACTGATTAACCCAGTTCCTGTAATTTCACATCTTTGCATCTTGACACCTCCTTGATTACTTTTTTATATAATACATTGTATTTTAACATTAAATTTTAGAAAATGCAAGTACAAATATTTTTTTAGAATCTATATTGTATTCCAGTTGAGATAACAGAGTCTCTTCCCTTATTGCTTTCTATTCTGAAATCTATGTTCCCATAAACTCCAAAGGCAGGTGTTATTTCTCTAAATACTCCAAAACCTATCCATGTTGTATGTTTAGATTGTTTTACTCCATAGTATTTTTGACTTACATTACTTCCTGTAAATCTTCCTTCATAAGCAAGATCTCTCTTATCTGTATTTATAGAATGACTTACAGATGCATGTAATTTATATTTATCAGCTACATATTCTGCTCTTGCTCCAACTAAGAAATTTGTTGCTCTATATGTCTTTTTATCAGCTTTGATTCCCCAAGTTGCAGTTGATTCATCAAAACTTCCTCTTCTTAAATAATCTTGAGAAATTCCTACATAAGGTGTGAACCAGTTGAATTTCTTTCCTAGTTCTATATAAGTTGATAACATTTTATCATGGTGATTTATCTTACCATTAACTCTGTCACCTCTTATATCTAAAAGTTCTCTTTCAACTTTTGAAGATATATTAGCTAGTCCTAATCTACCTGCAAGATAAAAATCATTTCCTAGATCTTGTTTACCATATAGAGATAAACCTACCATATCACTCTTTGATTCTCCAGCATATTTATCAAAATTTGCCTTAGCATAAGAATAATTTAATGCTACTCCTAGAGTTGTTGTAGGAGTAAATCTTTTATCTATTCCTGCTTGCCCTCCTACAATTCTTGTATCCGCTGAAGCATATCCATCTCTTTTTAATTTTCCAGCTCCTCCTAAAGCAGAGAACCATACTTCTGTATCATCTTTAGAATTTTTTAAATTATCTATTCTTGAAAATCTATTAGATAAATCTCTATTAACATCTTGTGCTTGAGATAATGTTAATGCTTGAGCTGAAGCATATATTTCTCCAGACATCACTTCTGTTGCAGTCGTAAATGTTGTGCTAGCCATAGTTTGTAAAGTTCTAGCCGCTAACACTTCTTTTTCAGTAGCTATTCCTTTTTCAATTTTGTTATCTAAGTCTTCAAAAACTTTTTCAACATTTTCGGCTACATTTTTAGTTGAAGCACTCGCATCTTCTCCAACATAGTCAACAACATTTTGTCTTGATAATGTTGCAACTATTTGACCATCTTTTACTTCAGCACTTGCTGTTCTCATTCCATTAGTTTCAACATTTGCTATATTTCCTTCAACAGATTGACCTTCCATTATAGTTGCTGTTACATTTTTAGTTATATAATCATTTGATAATACGCTTATATTAGCATTTTCAATTCTAATTGTTCCTAGAACTTTAACTGCATTTTTGAAACCTACTTGTGTAGTTGAACCAGTATAAGCAACATAATCTCCACCTATAATAGCTGTATTTCCATTAAATTTAACATTTCCATAGTTCTTTACTTTTATTCCACTATCTGTTATTTTTTGCGGATCCACAGTTCCAACTAAACTAAAACCAGAAGTATCATATCCCACTATAGCTTTAGGATTAAGAACTAAAGTTCCTCCTAAACCTACTGTTATTGGACTTGAATGAATTTGGTGAATTTCCAATGTTCCTTCTGTAACCTTACTTCCTCCACTAAAAGAGTTATTACCTGTTAAATGAAGTGTTCCTGCTCCTAGTTTTTCCAATCCTCCATTTCCATAGATATCATTATCAAAATATGAAACTTTTCCTGCTGGAAGATTTGCTTTAAATATGCTTGTATCTCCATATTTACTTATGTCCATAAATGCTCCTGGACCTTTTAAAGCTCTTCTTTCATTTAGCATTCCCCAACCGTAAGTACTATCTGGGAACATAGTAACATTTCTTAAATTAGCTTCAGACATAGTTGCTGGATCTTGAGTCAGCTCAGTCTTATCAGTTGTAGTAAATAAAGTTTGACGAATTTGATCAGCTGTCATCCAATCATATTTATCATAGACTAAAGCTGCTGCTCTTGTAACCTTAGGAGCTGCATAAGATGAACCTGATCCTATGCTTCCATTAGGAGGAGAGATACTTGTAATCTTAAGCACTCCATCTTCATCAGCAGAAATAGACCAGTATGCTGCTTCACTTCCAGCCTTTGATAAATCATCAAGTACATTATATTGACTTCCTTTTTTTGCACTCACACCAACTGCTGCTATCCAACCTGCTTCTAATCTGTGATCAAAGTATGGTAACCCCGCTTCTAGTGAAGCATTTTGATTTGCTTTATTTCCAGCAGACCATATAAATAATCCACCTTTATTTTCTACTGCATTTCTAAAATAGGGTAGCATAAAGTTTGGTTGATCTCCTGAATTCATTTTTGCAAAAGGTAGAGGTAAATTTCCTTCTCCTCTATAAGCTCTATATTCAACATCATCATAGGCTTTGTCACTTCCAAAAGATTGATTAAATATTTTTACACTTTGATTTCCAAATTTAGCCATTGCTGCTTCATAAACTTCTTGTGTTGGCAAAATTCCACCTATTCTTTTTTTAGTACTTGTTCCTTCTGTATATTGGTAGTCCCAACCAATACTTCCTAAAATTACACCTATCTTATTATTAGCTTTATTAGTCGCTCCAGTAAAATTATTTGGTGCATATTTTAAATCTCCAATAACTTCTAAAACTTCCTCTCCATGTTCTAATCCAGTTGGCTTTTCAGTTCCACGATTTACTACTTTATTATTACTATCTTCTATATATGGATGATTTGGATTTTGATTTACTATTTCTATACTTGTATAGATATCCGTCAATTTCTTACTTCTTCTTGCATCTATTGGATCTCCATTATCATCTTCGGCACTACTGGCTCCTGTTCTTACTGCATCTACAAAATTACTATCTAGTACTGCAACCTTTACTCCATTTCCATCTACTGCACTATTGTCATTTGGAATACTTGCTCCTGAACTTCTTTGAGCATTATAAAGATTTGTTTTTAATGCTGACATATTACTCTTATCTAATCCTGTATCCACTGTTGGAAAAGTATCTTCTATTGTCTTTGGTGTTCCTGGATTTGTCCCTGGATTTACTGGTAGATTTGTAGCTCCGCCTCCGCCACCTCCACCACCGCCTCCACAGCTAACGAACAAGATAGAAGCTAAAGCAATTAACATCATTTTACTTTTTAAAATTTCTTTTTTCATTTTTTTTACCTTCCTCATCTTATACAAACTTTTGTGCACAACATTTTGATTCCCTCATTTAAGTTAGCTTAAATTTTAACATAAAATTAGCTTATACTCAATTTTTTATTTATTTTTTATTATTTTTTACACTTTTTTTTAATAATGATATAATAAGAAAAAGGAGATGATATTATGAGAATTTTTGTATGTGATGCTTTTAGTTCGGAAATTTTTAAAGGTAATCAAGCAGGAGTTGTAATCTTAGATGAGAAAGAAAATTTCCCTGATGAAAACTTTATGAAAAATATTGCCGCTGAACTAAAGCATTCTGAAACTGCTTTTGTAAAAAAAATAGACAATAAAACATTTAAAATTAGATACTTCACACCAACAGATGAAGTTGAACTATGTGGCCATGCTACAATCTCAGTCTTTTCTACTTTAAGAACTCTAAAAATAATAGACTCTGGTAAATATATTGCTGAAACTTTAGCTGGTTCTTTAGAAATAATAGTGGATAAGGACTTTATTTGGATGGATATGTCCCTTCCAAAAGTTGAATACATTTTTAATTCAGATGAAATTAAAGAGTTATATTCTGCTTTTAACTTAGATTTAAGTCAAGCTCCTAAAAGTCTATTTCCTAAAATTGTAAATACAGGTTTAAGTGATATTATTATTCCTATTGAAGATAAAGAGATTTTAGATAGTTTTATCATGAATAAAGAAAAAGTAATAGAACTTTCTAAAAAATATAATGTTGTAGGAGCTCATCTTTTCTCTTTAGATAAAGAAAAGAATTTCACTGCTTTTTGCAGAAATATTGCTCCCTTAGTTGGCATCGATGAAGAATGTGCTACAGGTACTTCAAATGGTGCCTTAACTCACTATCTAAAAGAATACAATATCATTTCTGTAAAGGATATAAATAGATTTAGACAAGGAGAGGCTATGCAAAGAGCTTCAACTATTTTGAGTAGATATAAAGAAGATGGTGTGACTATACAAGTTGGTGGAAATGCCGTGATTTCTTTTGAATGTAAACTTTTCTGATTAAAATTATGGCTGTTGTAAAAGTTTAATTTACAACAGCCTCTAAGATTTTATTTATATTCTATTTTTATTTCTTTTCCACAAAATGCTATACCCATATATGTTATATCTTTTATACCATTTTGTTTTAGTGATACATCATATTTTTTATCTTCTATTTGTTCCAAAGCTTCTCTTGATACTTCTTCTAATTTTTCTATGCTATCTGTTGATTTAAATTCCATTATATAAGCTCTTCTAGCTTTATTCTTTGGTTCTATTACAAAATCATATCTTCCTAAGCCACTTTCTATATTTGATTTTGTAATATAATCTCCTTCTAAATATAGTCCCATACCCATAATTAATCCATGGTAAAAGGCTTCATTTCCTTTCTTAGTATCATTGTAACTAACTGAAGTTAATAGTATCTCTTGTAATCTTTCTTCATATTCATCTATTTTATTTTCTGTTAAGGCTTCCATTAAGTACAGTAATTTACTTCCTCTACCAAAGTATCTTTCAAAAAAAGTTTTTCTATATAGAGTTCTCACTTCTTTATTTGGTAATCTTAAAACATAATTATCTTGATCTATTTTTTCTTCCACTGTTAGATAGCCACTGAATAACATCAATTCCCATAATTCTTCTTCACTCAGTAATTTTGATAAATCTGATGTTCCTGATATATTTTGTTTTAATCCTTCACCATTAAATAATCTCTCAAGTGCTTCTATTGTATTTTTAGTTACTATTTTTAATACATCATTTATTAAATCATTTCCTGAGGTATCTACCCAATAAGCTCTCAATTCTTTATACCATAAAAAATTTAATATACTCCAAGGATTATATACTTCACTATCTCCAAATCTATATCCATCATACCAATCTTTTACATTTGATATTTCTTGTTCTATTCCATAATCTTTAAGGCTCTTCACAACTTCTTCTTCTGTTAAGCCATAACTATCTGTATACATTTCACTTAATATAGTATAGGTTCTTAAATTATTTAAATCTGAGAATATTCCTGCTTTTATTACTCTTATTATTCCAGTTAGAACTCCCATTTGTAGATATACATTATCTTTTAACACTGTACTATAAAAAGTTTTAAAAAAATCTTTTGCTTTTTCATAATATCCATTTATATAGGCTGATACCAAAGGACTATCGTACTCATCTATTAATACTACTACCTTTTTATTATATTTTTCATATAGCATTTTTGTTAATAGTTTTAATGATCTTCCTAAGTTAGATAAATTTGCATCTTCATTAATTATTTTTTTAAATTTATCAGAGTCAGCTCCTAACAAATCATTTATTAAATATTCATACTCAGAAAATAAATCAGAAAGCACAACACTTATTTTTTCTTCCATTTCTTCCCAAGTTGAAGCTTTTAAATCTTTTAGAGATAAAAATATAACTGGGTACTGTCCTTGTTCTTTAAAGGCATCTGTTTTTTCTATATATAAATTTTTAAATAATTTTTTATTTTCTTCATTATTTTCTATATCAAAAAAATATTTTAACATAGACATATTTAAAGTTTTCCCAAATCTTCTCGGCCTTGCAAATAATTTTACAACTGCTCTATCTTTTATAACTTCTTCTATAAAGGCTGTTTTATCAAAATAATAAAAATCTTCTTCTATTAAATGTTTAAAATCACTCAATCCTATTGCTAATCTTTTCATAACAACCCTCCTTTTTCAAAACTTTACATTTAATATATTATACAAAAAAAAGAGAGCCCTTGCAAATTTACAATAACTCTCGTAATTTTTTATTTTTATCCTCCAAGGTATGCTTTCTTTACTCTATCATTATGTAGTAAATCTTTTGCATTTCCTTCAAGGACTATTTCTCCTGTCTCTATAACATAAGCTCTATCTGAGATAGAAAGTGCCATTTTAGCATTTTGCTCTACCAATAGGATAGTAGTTCCCTTTTCTTTTAATTGTTTTATAACTTCAAAAATTTCTTTAACAAATAGTGGTGAAAGTCCCATTGATGGCTCATCTAAAATTAAAAGCTTGGGTCTACTCATCAAAGCTCTTCCCATAGCAAGCATCTGTTGTTCTCCACCTGATAGAGTTCCAGCTAACTGGTTTTTTCTTTCAGACATTCTAGGGAAAACTTTATAGAAGTTTGCTCTGTCTTCTTCTTTCTTTTCAGCACTATCTTTTATTGTGAATTGTCCTAATTTTAAATTATCTTTAACTGCAAGTTGTGAAAAGATTCTTCTTCCTTCTGGAACTTGAGCTATACCTAATTTACAAATATTATGAGCTTTTTCTTTTAGTAAATCTTTTCCTTCAAATATTATAGAACCACTTTTTGGAGTTATAAGTCCAGATATAGTCTGTAATGTAGTTGTTTTACCTGCTCCATTAGCTCCTATAATAGATACAACTTCTCCTTCATTTATTTCTAATGAAATTCCTTTAAGAGCTTGTATATTATCATAGAAAACCTGCAAGTCTTTTACTTCTAACATTGCCATTATTCATCTTCCTCCTTACCTAAATATGCTTCTACAACTTTTGGATTATTAATAACTTCTTGTGGATCACCACTTGCTAAGATTTGTCCATAATTTAACACAACTAATCTTTCACAAATACCTAATACTAGTTTCATATCATGTTCAATCAATAGAACTGCTATTCCAAACTTATCACGAATTAATTTTATAGTATTCATTAAATCTTCTGTTTCTTTTGGGTTCATACCTGCAGCTGGTTCATCTAAAAGAAGAATTTTAGGTTCTGTTGCCATTGCTCTGGCAATTTCTAATTTTCTTTGTTCCCCATAAGGTAGATTCCCAGCATGCATATTTGCATACTTATCTAGATCAAATATTTTTAAAAGTTCCATTGCCTTTTCCTTAGCTGCCTTTTCTTCTTTCCAGTAGCTTGGCAAACGGAACATACCTGTTAAAATTCCATATTTCATACGGAAATTATATGCAGCAACAACATTATCTAAAACAGATAAATACTTAAATAATCTTATATTTTGGAAAGTACGAGCCAAACCTTTTTTTACAAGAGCTGAAGTTGATGTTTTAATAACATCTTCACCATCTAAAGTATATTCTCCAGAACTAGCATTATATACTCCTGTTAAGATATTAAATACTGTTGTTTTTCCTGCTCCATTAGGCCCTATTAGTCCTATTAATTCTCCAGATCTTATTTCTAAATTAAATTTATCTACTGCCTTCAATGCTCCAAAACTAATTGAAATATCTTTTGCTACTAAAAGAGGTTTTTTATTTTCCATTATTTTCACCTCTTTTTGATTTATTAGTGAAATAAGAAATTACTTTACTTATTTGGAATTCTTCTCTTCCAAGTAAACCTTTAGGTCTAAATAACATCATTATTATTAATATCAATGGATAAACTATCATTCTATATTCTGCAAAGCTTCTTAATACTTCAGGTAAAATAGTAAGAACTATTGCTGATAATATTGAACCTGTGAAACTTCCCATTCCTCCAAGTACAACCATAACAAGTATATTTATTGAATAGTTATAGTCAAATTGTTTTGCACCTAAAATTCCTAAGTTATGTGCATAGATTCCACCTGCTATACCTGCAAATATTGCTGATAAAACAAAGGCAAAAGTTTTGTAATATGTTGTATTTATTCCTGATGCTCCACTTGCTATTTCATCTTCACGAATAGCAAGAACTGCTCTACCATGTCTACTTGTCATAATAGAATACATAAATATAACTGAGAATATAGTTATAAAGTATATAAGTGTGAAGTTATTTACTTTAGGTATTCCTGTTAAACCTTGAGCTCCACCTGTAAACTTAAAATATTCTATTAAAACTCTTATAATTTCTCCAAAGGCTAGAGTTATGATTGCAAGATAGTCTCCTGTAAGTCTTAAAGCTGGTATACCAATGATAAAACCAATTATACCTGCTACTATTCCTCCAACTATCAAGGCTACTATATAACCTGGATAACCTGAAAGAAAACCTGACTTAGTTAAAAGTGCTGCTGTATATGCACCTATTGACATAAATCCTGCATGTCCTAGAGTTATTTGTCCCAAACAACCAACTGTTATATTCAAGCTAGCTGCTAAAATAACATTTATTAAAATTAAAATTATTATCCCAATTTGATATCTACTTATGAATCCTGAATTTATTAAAGAGAAAAGAATAAAATATAGAACTAATAAAATTGCATAAGTAGCTATATAACTTAATTTTTTATTTTTATCCATTATACTTTCTCCTTTATATTTTTTCCAAGTATTCCAGTAGGTTTAAATAATAAAACTATAATTAATATTGAAAATACAAAAGCATCTGCAAGTTGTGATGATAGATATGCTCTTGTTAAACTTTCAACAATTCCTAATATGAATCCTCCTATTACAGCACCTGGTAATATTCCTATTCCTCCTAAAACTGCTGCAACGAAAGCCTTTATCCCAAGCATAGATCCCATTAAAGGTTGAATTTGTGGATAAGCTGAAACATATAAAACAGCAGCAACCGCTGCAAGTCCACTTCCTATTGCAAATGTAAGTTGTATTGTTCTATCCACATTTATTCCTACTAAAGCTGAAGCTGCATAATCTTGACTTGTTGCTATCATAGCCTTTCCATATTTAGTTTTCTTCATAAATAATTGTAAAGCTATTGATAATATTACAGTTACAACTATAGTTACAACTGCTCCAAAACTAATTTGTATACTATCTCCTAATTTTATTGGTTCTTGAGTGAAGATTTTAGGAAAAGATCTAGTGTTTGGTGTAAAGACTTTCATAAATACATTTTCTATAAATAAACTAACTCCTATAGCTGTGATTAAGTTTGAAATTCTTGGTGAATTTCTTAGTGGTCTATATGCTATTCTTTCTGCTAGACAACCAACTATTGCACAAATAATTATTGCTGGTATAACTGAAACCCATACTGGCAATCCCATAGATGACAATGCTGGTATTGAGAACAAAGAAACATATGCACCTATCATTATTATATCCCCATGTGCAAAATTTATAAGTTGTGCTATACCATATACCATTGTATATCCTAAGGATACTAGGGCATAGATACTTCCAATTTGTAAACCATTAATTATCTGAAGTAAAAACTCCATTTTATCCTCCCATTCTATTATTCATTAAAAGAGAAAACAATTTCTACTAAATTATATTGTTCTCATAAAGATTTTAAGCTTTGTCTCAAATATAACTAGAAATTAGCCTTTTTATTGATATGAAACAGCCTAAAAGTCCTTACTTAATCATTAATAAAGCAGAAATTGTTTTTATCCTTAAATATTTAAATTTTATTTAGACACTACAGAATCAAATGTATAATCTCCATTTATGATTTTGATTATAGTTATACTCTTAACAGGGTTATTCTTTTCATCAAAAGTTAAATGTCCAGTGATTCCATCAAATTCTAATTCTTTTATTGCTTTAGCCACTGCTTCTTTATCAGTACTTCCTGCTTTTTCTATTGCAGCTTTTAAAATATATGCAGCATCATAACTTAAAGCAGAGAATGCAGAAGGTTCATCATTGTATTTTTCTTTATAGTTCTTTATAAAGTTTTGTACTTTTTCATTGCTATCTTTTGTTGAATAGTGATTAGCAAAGAATACATCTTCTATTGCAGCATATGATGATGGATCAACAGTTTTTACAACTCCATCCCAACCATCTGGACCAACTATAACTGATTTTATTCCAACTTCTCTTGCTTGTATAGCTATTAAACCATCTTGTTCATAGTAATCTGGTACAAATAGAACATCTGGATTTTGTTGAGCTATTTTAGTTAATTGAGCCTTGAAATCTTTGTCTCCATCTGAATATCCTTCTCTTGCAACAACTTGAATTCCTTGAGCTTCAGCTTCTTTAGCGAATGCATTTGCTACTCCATCAGAATAGTCACTTGAGTTATTAGAGATAATAGCTACTGTTTTAGCTCCTAATTTATCTTTAGTAAATTTTGCTAAAACTTCTCCTTGGTAAGGATCTGTGAAACATACTCTAAATATATTTGATCCAGCTTCTGTTATATTAAGTTGAGTTCCTGTAGGAGTTATCATAGGTATACCGTCTTGAGCTGCAACTTCTGCAACTGCAACACTTGGTTTAGATGTAATGTCACCAATTAAAGCTACCATTCCCCAATCTACAAGTTTGTTGTATGCATTTACTGCTTCTGTAGAATCTCCTTTTTCATCTAAAAGGTTTAATTCAATTTGTTTTCCTAATATTCCACCATTTGCATTGATTTCATCAACTGCTAATTTAAGCCCATTAGTTGCTGATATTCCATAAATTGCAACTGATCCTGTTAATGGTCCAAGAGCTCCAATCTTTACTGTTTCAGCTTCAGCTGCTGCTGGTTTTTCTGCTGCTTTTTCTCCTCCACAAGCTGCTAATAAAAGCGAAGCTCCAAGTAGAGTTGTTACTAATTTTTTCTTCATTTTATTTCCTCCAAATTATTTTCTATATTTAAGGCATACTATATCAAAAAATCAGAAAAAAGTAAAGTGTTTTTTTAATATTTTTGTATTAAAAAAAAAGACAGTCTATTTAAACTGCCTTTTTATGCTCGTTTTTCTATAAGTATATTTTTAAAATTTTTTTCTTTTATTTTATTTAAAATTATAAAAGAAAAAGCCAATTGCATTTTTTTTGCAACTGGCTTTTTTATTTTGAGATTAATCTCTTATTGTTTTAACATAAACTATATTAGAATATAACTCTAAGTCCTACTCCACCTCTTATGTTATGTCCTTTAGTATCATAACCAACATTACCAGTTAATCCAATTCTTTGGTTATCTACACCGATATTAAGATCTGTTTTAACATTTCCTCTTCTATCTTCTTTTTCACCTCTGATATTGAACCAATCAGCAGATGTTCCTGCTACTCTAGCTTTATTTTTAGGATTTGCTAATACTCCTAATTCATTTTCATAAGCTACAGTTACTGCTGCTTTTAATGACTTAGGTCCAAAGAAAGCTCTATAAGATAATTCTGCTCCAATTTCAGGTTTTATAGAAATATAATCATTTGATTTAACTTCTAGTTTTACTTCTCCTGATCTTTCTCTTATCTTAGACATTCTTCCATATTCTAAATCTAAAGCTGCATATGGTTTTAGTGTAAATGATTCACTTAGTCTAAATTCTTTGCTGATTTCATTCTTTAGACCTATTCCATATGTACGATATCTTCCTTTTGCATGGAATACTTCATCTACAACTAAGAATCTTCTATGCATTTTGTTGTATCCTACAGATATATCTCCAGATATTGTCCAGTTCAAGCTGTTGTTATCATCAAATGGAACTGATTTAAACAATCCAACTTTTCCTTGTAACATTTCTTCTCTTGATCCTCCAATATCTTTAAATTTAAATCTATTGTGAACTATACCTGCATACCAACCTAATGTATCTCCCATTTTAACTGTTTCATCTTCATGAACATAAGCTACTCCATATGCATGGCTCTTATAGTCAATTACTCCAGCTGTATCTGTATTGTATTCTCCTCTAGTTCCAAATACTTTTACTTTATTTGAATCTTTAGATACAGTTTGCCATTGACTTCTTAAATAATCAAATTCTTTATTTAAGATGTCTCCAGTCGCTTGTATTCTTTGTTGAACATTAGCATATTGATGTCCCATCATTTCATCTGTTGCTTGTGCAAAAAGAACTTCTTCATTTTTACCAATGCTATTCAACTTAGTAAATACTTTTCTTTCTCTAGTTCCTAATGCTTCAACTCCATATCTTTGTTCTAATCCATCTAAGAAATTATATGTATCTGTTACTGCAACAGGTGTTGGTTCATTTGCAGCCCAAGCAGTGTAAGGAACTTTAACCATATAAATGTTTGTCATTGTTCCATCAGCAGAATTTAATGTAGGTGTTGCTAACCAAGTCAATCCTCCTGAATAAATATTCCAATCACTAACTCCACTTGTTCTTATTGCATTATTATATGGATTTAAAATTTGTGGATCATTTATCACAATAGATTTACTATTAGTCATTTCAGTTGCTTCTGTTCCAATTATCAAATCTGCTTCTGAAGTTAGATTTCCTAAACCATTTATGGCATTTGTATAATCTACTCCTGAAGTATTAACATATAATCCAATACTTGAAGCTGATACTGTTATAGGATTTCTTGCAAATGTATGTATATTTACTGGATTTTGTAAAATACCATTTATAGTAACTGTTGCACTTGTTGCTCCTTGTGGTGCATCTATTGCAGCTCCTCCTACAGCTTTTCCTGTTGGTGGTGTTGTAAAACTATAATCTGTATCAGCAGGATCATTACTTCCATTTACTGTTATATTTCCACGGTTAACAACAGTTCCTCCTTTTAAGTATACTCCTACTCCATTTGCACTATTAATTGTAATTGAACCACTATTATTCAATGTAGAACCTTGTCCTAAGTAAACTCCTACTACATTATTGTAAGTTCCTGAACCTGTTGTAATATTACCAGTGTTTACTGCAGTTGCTCCATTATCAGCATAAATTCCTGTTGTATTGTTTGCATTCAATACTATGTTATTATTATTTGTAGCTGTACTTCCTGTGCCACTTGCATACATTCCTAGACTATATTCACCATTTACATTTATTGTTCCATTATTTATTATATTTCCAGTATCTGTTGTTCTGTATCCAGCTGCCATTCCTATACTATATAGGTTTGATGCTGGATTAGAAGCTCCTACTGTAATTGTTCCATTATTTGTAGCATTTCCTCCACGGATTGAATAGATACCAACATTCCCTTCTCCTGTTCCAAAATTCATATTTCCATTATTTGTTACAGTTCCAGCTGAGTAAATACCATAATTTCCACCATTTGTTGAAGTTAGGTTTGTTGAATTATTTACAGTTCCAGTACTATCACTTGAATAGATATAAATGTTACCTGTTCCTAAATTTGCAGTTCCTATTGTTGAGTTAATAGTATTTCCACTTCCTGCATTTGTTATTGCAACAGAAGAATCTCCTAAAGTAAATGTTGTTCCACTATTAGTAATAGTTTGTCCACTTCCTACTGTATATACTCCTACTGCTTCATTTGCTCCTGTTACAATATTTCCACCAGTAAGATTGACATTTCCTGCTTGTGAGTATACTCCTACTCCTTTATCTCCTACTGTAATTGTTCCACCTGTTACATCAGAAGCATATCCAAACATAGCTATACCATTATTACCTACTGTAATTGTTCCTGAATTGCTTGTAGTGTAATTTGTAGCTGTATTACTTCCATATAGACCAACACTTGAATCTCCTAAAGTAATAGTTCCTGTGTTTCCTAAAGTAGTTCCTGCTGCAAGTGTAGCATCAGGTTTAAATAGTACTCCTACTGAAGATGTTCCAGTACTTGTAATTGTTCCTGCATTTGTTACACCTTGAGTTGTTGATCCTTCAGAATACATAGCTGTTGAGCTATTACCCATTGTTATAGCACCTGTATTTGTTAGAATACTGTCTGCTGTTCCATAAAGACCAGTTGATGTATCTCCTAAAGTAATAGTTCCTGTTGCATTATTATTAATAACTCCAAATTTAGCATACATTCCTGTTGAGTTTGCACCACTAAGATTAATTGCTCCATTATTATTTAATGTAACAGCAGCTCTATTTGTTAACAAGTTCTCTTGTGCAATTGCAGTTTGCCCTGCTTGTGTACCTGTTATAGTGTTACTATTATTATTATCAATTGATGAATTTGAAATTTCAAGTTTATTATAATCATCATTAGTATCGTCAAGATTTACACTTTTATCTATAGTTAATTTACTTAAATATAGCATAAAAGGCTTGTAATTAGTATTTACTATAGCTGGTCCCAATGTTGCTGGAAATAGGCTATTTGGGTTAGCATCTGTCAAATTCATTCCAACATTTTGAGCTATAAATAATCTTGACCCTGGATTCATAGTTAAAGTAAGGTTATGTAAAGTATTGTTAAAAGTACTTGTTATCCAGCTTCCTACTACACCTTGATTAAATGGACTATATGTACCTGTTCCAACATAGTAAAATGCAGTTCCTCTACTATTGGCATCAGTACCTCCTTCAATCGTTGCTGACATAGGTTGATTTATATTTATTGTTCCTCCATTAGTATAAAATAATAGAGATTTTTGACCAGTTGTTGCAGAACCTGCCGCATTTAAATTAATTGCTCCACCTGATTCTGATACAAAATTCACTGCTTGATCTTTTACTTTAATATCATATGTTGCAAGGTTTACGGTACTTGATTTTGAATATACTCCCAATGAACCTTTACCTTCAACATCAAATCTTACATTTCCAGGAGCTGTTGTGTTATATGTTCCTCCTGTTGCTATAATTCCAGCAGTTCCTCTACCTGTTGCAGATGTCTTTCCTGTAACAGTTATGTCTTTTTCGTTATTTACAGTTCCTCCTGTTTGAACTACACCTACAGAGCCATCAGAAGTCACTGTTACATCACCTTTATTAGTAACTGTACCTGCTCCTGTTGCCATCATCCCTATATTTTGTCCAGCTGTAATAGTAATTTTACCAATTGTATCATTTGTCACATTTCCATTTGAAGCATATATTCCAATGTTGTCTGAACCTGTACTTGATATACTAATTAGATTTTTATTAGTTAATGAGGCTCCTGCTTTTTCCATTCTTAATCCCATTGACTTATTCTTAGAACCTATGATATTAATTGTTCCATCATTATCATAATTTTTACTAGTGATCGAATACATTCCAAAAGAATTTTCTCCAGAAACATTAATTACACCATGAGCAGTATTTTTAATTCCTCCTTGCATATCATGTAAAATAGCAATTCCACCTGATTCATCCCCTTCAAGGTTAATAGTCCCATTATTTGTAGCTGATGAATTTGGTTGAAGTCCCGCATTATTTGTTCCTACTGCAATACCATAACTCTTATTACCTTTCATTGTTATAGTATTATTATTTATAACTACTGCTGTCCAGTTATGTGTTACTTTTAAACCATAACCTAATGAACCTTCACCATTCATTGTAATTGTTCCATCATTTTGTAATGTATAAGTTCCAGTAGAAACTCCTTCATCTGTAAATATCATTCCTACTTGTCTTTTTCCATTCCCTATTATATTTCCTGTAGCTCCATTTATTCCAATGGTATCGTTTACTCCTCCAAGATACTCATCTGTTTGAACTTCTATTCCTCCTGTTTCATCAGCAGTTAAAAGAATAGTTCCGTTATTAGTAAATTCTAAACGGTTTGTAGACAAACCTATCGGGTCTAATGTAACAGCTCTTTTTTTTGTTACATCTACTTCCATAACTGAATCTCCTGCAGAACTATATGAAGATGATACTCCATCTTGAGTATATTCAACTATTGCATTATCCTTTTTACTATTAGCTCTTCCAGTTAAAGAAGAACCTTCACTAGTTTTATGTGAACCTGTCACATTAATATTTCTTCCTAATACTGTATCCCCAGCATTGTTTGTATAAGAGTCCAAATCCACCACTTGTATAACAACATTTGCAGGGGTAATATTTGGAACACTAGGTTGTGGTGGTATAAAATTAATAGCCTTTGGCAAATTAGGTTGTGTTGCATTAAGTGGAGTAACTGTTGGAGCATTAAATACTCTTGGATTAATTCCTGCACTCACTTCAAATCCTACAATTGGTTCCTTTACAGTTTTAGTTCCTGCTAAACCATAGCTTTTTAATCCTCCTCTTCTATTAGTAGAAGCTGATTGAGAATTTGAACTCTTTTCAAGTAATGAATAGTTTTTACTGTCAGGTGAAGTATATCTTTCATAAGGATTTTCACTTCTTGTAAATACTCCTTCATAAGGATATTTTTCAGCCTTATCTCCTCTACCTTTATATGTCCCTCTCCAATCGTTGTACATATAGTTAGCTCCAAATTGCCATGAAGCCCAAGGTGATTTAACTACTTGATCTCCTTGTTCCATCAATTGAATTAATTCTAATTTTAAACCATCTATTGCTTTTTGATTTTCTTTTCTTGCTGCTTCAACTTTATTTTGTAAAGTTCCTACTGAACTTCTTAAATTTTCTTTAGATGCAGCTATTTCTTGTGTAGACATAACATCTTGTGCAAATGCCCCTAATCCCATCATTAAAAAAAGTATTGCAAGACCAAGTGAATATTTTACACCTTTGTATCTCTTTGCAATTGAACGTAAATTCTTTTCTACCATGTATAGATTATTTTTTACCATTTATTTTTTCCTCCCATAAATCTATAAACGTCCAAATTTTCTTATCTTTGAACTAATCTGAATTCAACTCTTCTATTTTGTAGTCTTCCTTCTGGTGTTTCATTTGTTGCTACTGGATATTCTTCTCCCTTAGCTTCTATTCCAACTATTCTATCTTCTGGTAATCCAAATTCTATTAACTTAGCTT
>ERZ772910.145-NODE-145-length-44210-cov-3.205911_pt1 | contig 44210 bp, 29 predicted proteins | sample MGYA00511357_ERZ772910 | MGnify/ENA primary metagenome ERZ772910 (study PRJEB29015, sample SAMEA2738096) | human oral metagenome | biome: human oral; feature: human-associated habitat; material: saliva | place: China | collected 2193 ... | reverse complement strand
AGTACCTTCAGGAAAATATACTTTTCCTCCGCCTAATCCTTTAGCAGCCGCATCTATTGTATCTTGAATTGCTTGTCTATCATCTGATACACCATCACCCACTGCACCATAATCTTTTACACTTAAAGCCGAAACTTCAGTCCCTTTTTCTAAAGCAGTGTTACTATCTCTCACTTCATTACTATTAGAAGTATCTGCAACTTCGTTATCAGAACTAACTGACTTTGAATAAGTAGTAATAAAATCAGTCAAACTGTCATGATTACTAGTTAAGGAACCTTCTAAAGTTTTGATAGTTGAATTAGAAAGGGCACTATTAGAAACTAGAGGAGAATCTTTCATTTCATCTTCAAAAGTTCCAGTATTTACCCCATCTTCTTTATATTCTTTATTAGGTATCAAAGGAGAATCAACATTACTATCGGTTAATTGTGAAGTAGAAGAGTCAATCCCAGTAGATTTATCATCATTATTAGTTGATGAGCTCTCTAAACTATTGGTTGTTGAAGTATAAAGCTTATTCATAGATATCTGTGAAGTACTTGTAACAGCTTCATCAGCAAAAACACTTTGTACCCCCAGAAATGAAATCGCTACCAAAACAGAGCACAATCCAACCTTAAGTTTCCGAATACTAAAAACCTCATTGTGAACAAAATGCTTCATAAAACACCTCCAAATTTTTTATTGTTTTTTTAATATTTATTACTAATTTTTTTCATCAGACAAAATGACACCGCTGTCATTATCCTTATCATATATTTTCTAAACAAAATTGTCAAGGGATAACTCAATAAAATACAACATTTTTGAAAGCGCAATCATATTTAAAACTATATATCTAATCTATACACCCAAAATATTATTTAATTTCTTTACCATAAGATATACCTCCACTATTTTATTATATACCTTATAATATATAGCTAAAAATAGCTTATAATAATTGGTCTATTTTACTAATTTTGAAGGTATCTATTACTCCTATATTACCACTGACATGTTCTTCTTTAGATAGCTCTTCAGCTCTCTTCATATTAACTTCATTGATAGGAACTATTCTAGTTTCAAGCATAATTCTTCTTAGTATATCATCATCTAAAGGTTCATTCTCTTGAGCAACCATCATAATAGCTATTGGGTCACTAAAGTCTTCTGCAAGCCATATAGTATTCATAACTCCATTAGTTACATCTTTAAATTGATGTTTAAACCAAGCAGATAATTTCTTCATATCTATAACTTTAGTTTCGACTTTATTCTTATTTCTAAAGAATCTTCCAATATAGTATGTTTCTGGTACTACGTGATCTGCTGTTATTATAAACATATTAAATCCATCTTCAATATCCATCATAGAATAATTAAAGAAAGATATTGCAACTTCATACACTATATTCGTATATGGACTTTCGTATAACCATACCCAAACATCATATGATATGAAGCTATGCTTTTTAGAAGCTATTACTAAATTATAATCTTCTATATCTACTCTACGCTTATCTATATCAGACCTAAAGAACATATTCCCTTTATCATCATAATCAATACTATACATATATAGATTCTCATTAAATGTACTCTCTATCTTCACTCTAAACGCTTCCTTATCCGCTTCTAAGAGCTTATGTCTTAATTGGTTATAAATATCTATGATAATAAGGTCGTAGCTAAATAACACGTCATTAGGCCTTATAAACATCACTTCCTTAGCTAATGTTTCATTCATATATATCAGACACCTCCACTCTTATAACTAATCTGATTATAAACCATAGTGGTCTGACTATCAATAAATGTATAAGTATTTCTAATATCACTAGTGGGATTATTAGTATTAAACTTAATATTAATCTAATAATACCAACTAGTTTTATAACAGGTAGTACTACATATTTTAACCAAGTTAATAGAAATATACTATTTGTAACATTTACTATTGCGTTTATGAATTTAGTGTCACTGCTTATCATCGTTATCTCCTTTTCTTCTTCTGTTCTAATATAAATTTACTGTCAGGTCTATATCCATAACTATAATATTTGTATATAGGTTCTGGTATTTCCCTATAATGTACTTGAGAATACATATCTGTATAAATATCCTCTCTTACTTTTTTACTATGGTTTGCGATTACTTTCGGAAAACTCAAGTCTAGTCCTTCAAATACCAATCCAGACTTTCCTCCAATACGTGCAACTCTACTGATATTTTGCATATAATCTGCCGTACCAAAATTGAATTCTAGGAATATAAGTGCACGTAGATTCTTATTATCGTATCCACGTCCCATAGATTTAGTAGTAGTAACTATCCATGGTTTAGTTTCACTTATAGCCTTTTCTTTCTTATTTATAGTACTATTATATATACCAATATCTTCTTCGTTAATACCATAATAGTTTATGAGCTTATCCTTTACTATTTCACAGTTTTCTATACGTCCTACATATAATGCTATACTACCTCCCTCTTTTATTAAATTACGAAGAGGACTGTCTTCAGATTTATAATAGTTCTTCATTACATAATCCAACAATATATCCTTTCTAGCAATATAGTCATTATATCTAACTTTAAAAAGCTTCTCATCATTCATATGCATTAAGAAGTATTCTCTTTTAGTAGGACTGAACTTATACTTAATGATAGTACATTCTCTATTAACAGGAAGTCTTACATCTGCTCCTAGAGTTTTAGCATGTTTATATATCATTTGAAATATATTATCATCTGGTCTCATATTTTTAAACTTAGTACCAGTTAAGTATAAGTTATATTTAAAGTTCCCCCAACATTCCAAGAAGTATAAATTCTTAACATAAGTGTCATATTCGTCCATTATCTTCATATCACATTTGAATTTATTAAATATTACATTTGTAACATTCATCATTCCGTATCTTTTTATTAATGATTGAATCATACTATGTGTTAAGAATATTCCATTTACTTTTTTATAGTCTATTTCCATAAATCCTTTTGATTGATCTAGTCTTAAGAATCCCTCAGATGTTCCAAAGTAATCTACAAAGGCATCGTAAGTTTGCTCTACTAAATCACTACTATAGACTATAAACATAAACTTACATTTCATCTTAGATACAATCGCAGCACTCATAAATGTTTTACCAAATCCTGGTCTTGCACAAACGCAGACTCTTTTATCTGGTTCGTTCTTAAAATGGTCCACTGCTCCTTTTATTATATCTTTCTGATGGTTCATTTCTTTATATTTAAGTGGAGCATAATTTACTTCTTTATTATCGTTTGGTATTATTATTTCTCTGTGAAAATTACCTTTAATTAAACTTTCTAATAATTCAAATTTGATTTTGGGGATACAAATATGATCCCCGATCTCAAAATATGCTGTCGGAACTTCTGCTTTTGTCATAAAGTCCAACACACTAAACTTACTACGTAAATTCATAGCAGTTTCTTTACTTATATATGCACGTTCAATCCAATAAGCTGTTGATGTTTCGTAATTCATCTATCCTCCTATTGGCTCATGTTTCTATAAACCTCACATGTGTATTCTCCCATACCATGTATGTTAGAATCCTTTATCTTTTTAAATCCTATCCCTGTTGCAAATTTCTGACATACTTCATTATAATCTGCAATTAATGCTTTTAATGTATTATGTCCTGTAAATCTATGCATCTTTTCTACCATCTTTGTAGCTATACCTTTATTTCTAAAATCTTCATCTACATATAATGATACTATATATGTATGATATGGTTCTACTCTAAATGCTATAAAACCTCTACAGATTCCATTTATTCTAGCTACAATACATCTAACTTTATGTTTATGATAATATGTTTTGATATCATCTGCAAATGTTCCTATATTATGCAGACGACATCCATAATCATTTTCATCTATACCATGATTTATATGGTCCTCACAGAGCCTAAGCTCTGCAAGGTATATATAAGGCATTTCGGATGTCCCAGCATGTTTAAATTCAATGTCCATTTTAATCCTCCTCATCGTCGCTGTAATCATCATCTTTTTGATTAACATCACAAGTACATTTACATACTTCGTAATTATATTCATTCTTTAATTCTATATCACTGTCATAATCTTCACGAAGTATTCTTTGTAATTCTTTTGGTACATCTGCTTCTGTTAATTCTCTGTTATCTACTATATTATATAATACGTCTGCCTCACAAGGCTCTACAACTGGTATTACGCTCAATATATTAGATTTAACATATCCGTGATGTATCTTATTACTGAACTTCTTACTCTTATCTACAGAAGATGTAAGCTGATTTACGTGTATAATATCTATAAGCTCTGTCTTTTCAGTAGGCTTCGACGATAAATCAGAAGCATCTCTCATCATTGCATTTACTATCATTTCATAATACATTGAATGGTCGAATGATACTTTAGTTTGACAGTATTTATAGAATGAGCTTAATTGTTCTGCTCTTGTCATTGATGAAAGTCCTGTTCTGTCCCACTTATCTTCTGGTAATAGATATTTACTTGTAGAACTGTGCATACGTAACATTACTTGAATATCTTTTGCAGTAAGTAATACACTATCATTTGGTATATAGATAGTTAGAGTAAGTCCATTTAATTCTATTGGCTTATCTAATAAGATATCTACATATTCATCATTGATGAATAGCCTCTTGAATCTATATCCATCCATATCTCTAAGTTCTACTTTAGTTCCTACAGCAAATATAATCTTGTCAAATTCAAAGTCTGTAATGTAATCTGTATCTAATATGAAGTCTAGTATATTATCATAATGTTTTCCTCTGAATATTACTGGTATTGGTTTTACAAAGGCATTATTACTATGTTTAATAGATATTACCTTTTGGAACTTTCCTCCAATTACATGCATACCATATTCATAAATATTATTTTTAAATATACCTGTATCTTGTAAGAATTTATTATTAGCTCCAGTACATACTTCACATACACAATTTACACCATGACAATGATGAAGCATACGTAAACTTAACGTACATCCTATAAGGTCTGTTCTATTTAAATCAACATAACCTAATATATTATATGTTATCGGGTCTACGATATACTTATATCTGTATTTTTCTAAATCTTTCTTACTCTTTATTTTAACTATTTCGTAATCATGAGTTCCACAATCGTGTACTACAGCTCTAGTTACATCTTTATTTATTTTAGTTTCTGTAAGAGCCACGTTTATAAGTTTACCCAATTCCCCTGGTTCTTGAACTTCATTCTTTCCTTTTATAACAGCTTCCAATGCTTGATTATCTAAGTGAACCATATCTGGTAAATTACGAAGTCCGTTTAGCCATCCAGATGTAGTATTATTCTTTACTTTACCTGGGTCTAATTGGTCTGGTTGTAGTCCTACTTGTACGAATCCCATTATCTGAAGTTTATTTGACTTAACACCAGATTTCAAGAAATCAGATAATGGATGTACATCTGCTTTTATTATAGTATCATTTATGTATTCATATTTCTTTTCCACAGTATAAGGGTCGTCTGTCTTCTTTATTACAGGATTTCTAAATAGCTCTGCGAACTCTGGATGTTGTTCGTATGCTCTTAAATATCCCATTAGACTGTGGTCCATTGATAATGTTTCATTTGATACTACTGATAATCTGTGGAAGCAACTGAATATATCCCCCAATAAATGTGGGAGCATTACCACTGGATTATCTATTCTTTCTTTACAAAGTTCTATTACGTGATTCATATAGTTATTAAATCTTCCTTTGTAATAGTTATCTCTGTATATTAATTCTTTCCTTATATCATGAGGTACATCAAAATCTTCCAATACTTCAAATATATATGTATTTAAAATGCATCTTGACTTTATACCCCGTAGAAATATATCTTTTTCTAATTTTACTATAACTTTTTCATCTGAAAGTGGATTCTCAGCAAACTCTTTCTCCAACTCTCTCATTTTGACTAAATCTCTACGATCGTATAATAACATTTCTTTCCTCCTACTTTTTGATATAATTTTGATTAAACATCACAGCAGGATTTATTCCATACAATCCTAGCAATTCATATGCTAAATCTATAGATATATCTTTATTTTTTTCTATCTGTTTCTTAAGCATTCTAACTAAGCTTGATTTTCTTACCTGTTGTGATTTCATTAAAGGTATACTCTTTCCCTCAGAAAGAATAGTATTACAAACTACTCCTGTGAACATTGGCATTGCTACCAATGCAGGATTAGGTATCTTATCTAGTTTCATTTTTGTAGAAAACTCATTTGTACCATAACTTCTTAATGTACGCACTAACTCTTCAAAATGTTCATTAATAGGAACTATTGTGAGATTCTTTAATGGAATTCTTTGTCCATTTATCAATATATTTTCCCCATCTACAAATACGGGGTCTTTAGAAAAGATATACGCATCATTTTTACCATTATTCTCAAACATAATAGCAAATTTATCTTGTGGTACATATTCATCAGTAATTACAAACTTTCCGTTATCTATTGTAAGGTATTTCATCATTCATTCTCCTTCCAGTTGATATTTAAACCAATGGCATTCAAATACTCAGGTAAACTATGAAGAGAACTGTTATCGTCTACTTGCATAGCATACAAGTCCGCATCATTTAATAATCCAGTCAAATGTGCTGTAAGTTGCACGTCCATTTTTGTTGCTTTCTTACTATGGATTGATTGTGCATCTCTTTTTGATTTAGACTTTTCTTCTGGTATACCTTTTGTAGTAAGAGTAACTTCAGATATAGAACTATTTTGATATTCAGGGTCGTGTATATCTCTGATAGTATAAACACTTCCTACTAAATGTTTATCAGTAAGAGGTCTAATTCTATTACCGTCTCTATCACATACCCAAATAGTCTGTTCTTCATATCCCCATTTACTTAAAATACGCATAGCTTGTGCTCCACTTTCCATATCTAATTTTTGCTCATATGGCATTACAGCTATTGGTATTGCAGGATAGTTCATTAAAATAGTATCTATATCTTTATCTGAAAATGATTTATGTGCTTTCTCTAAATCAAATATATTAAGCACTTCTCTATAATCAGCTATAAGTCTTTTCTTTTCTTCTTTATCTGTTAATGTTTTATATTTTCTAGTCAAATACATACTCATTCCTGTAAGCCATTGTTCCCATAACACTCCTGTAATACTTCTTGCTATGTGAGCACTTACTGAGAATACCATATCTATTGGAGTCCCGTCTTCTGCTACTAGATATCCTCCATATGATGAGTTTTGACTTGTAGCTTTACATCCATGTTCATTACTGAATTTACATCCGATAGCACCAAAATCATATGTAACTATTTCCATTCTGATAAAAGGACATGTCAAAGCTTTCTTCTCTGTACGGAATTTGCTTATACTAAAGTTCTCATAAAATGCTATAACTTTATTATCACAATTACTTCTATCATATAATACATATGGTCTTAATGCTTTAGCTACTTTTTGTCTAAATTCTAAATATTCTAATCTATATCTTTCTAAAATAGGGTCGTTTTCTATCGGTTCATTAGCAGTAACTTCAAAGTATCCAATATAACTATTTGGTTCTACTATAATTTGACTATCTTCTAAACCTACAGGAGTGTCTGTAGATTGTGAGATACTACTAACTGTTTCTTCATCTTCCACTATTTTGAATATTACTGGTGTTTTTAATAACTTTCCTAATTCTGGTATCTTATCTGGAAAGTCTGATTTTATTATTTTATTTTCTAATGCTATGTTCACAGTCTTCATTTTGATAGTTCCTAGCTTTGCAAGAGCTGATTCGGATAGCTTACAAGCATCGTCAATAGTATCTTTATCAATAGTATTTATCATTACCAAATTTACTCCATACTTCACTATATCCATAGTAGGGTCATATTGGTCTGGATATTCAATACAAAAGTTATCATCATCATCAGAAATGTCATATTCAACTCCTATTTCTAATGCATCTAAATCTGTTCTTTGTATACAGCAAATTCCATTTGTATTTATGTATCCATTACTATCCATCAGATATATTCTATCATTTAATTTATAAATGTATATCTTACGATATTGATACACTATCTTATGAAGTAATGTTATTTTACCTCTAGCTTTATGTATACAACTACTTCTACTAAGCATATCTCCATATAAGGCAGAAGATAGTATTGGAACTTCTGCTTTAAGTGGCATTACCATATTATCAAATTGATTGACAAACATATCAACTCTCATACTATGGTCTTTATCAGCCAATGGTGATAATAACTTCGTAGTTTGATATTTAGCTAATTTTGTTTTAGACATATCTATTCTACGTCTCTTTTTAAATGGAGCTTCGACTGGAGGTTCTGATACCGTCGGTATATTCCTCACTATCTTTTTAACAGTCTTCATTTCTCTCATTTCATTTTCCACTCTTTTGATATCATCGAACGTTACTTCCCATTCATCTGGTTTAAATTTCATTTCTTTCCTCCTTGATATATCTATTTATTATATTGCAATCCAGCAATCACACCTGCTATAACTACAACATTACGTTTATAATCATTATAATCAGTATATATAGTTATACTTTTAACAGTATTATCCGTATATCTGTTAATAACAATAGTTATTTTTGAATTAGCTAAGTCAATTATTATTGGTACATTTTTATTAGAACCAAGACACGCTAATACTTCCTTATTATCACTATCTAATACAGCTTCGTATCTAGTGGCACCACTGTGCTCGAAAAAGATTATATTAACATCTCCTATAGTGAATTTTTCATTTCTTTTCATTATACATCACTCCTTTTAAATTGTAGTATACACTTCTTTCATCAGTTTAATTAGATAGGCATTATCAATACCTTTTATAAGTTGTTCCTCACTAGCATTCATAATCTTAGAATATGTAGCTAACGATTTTATATATGATTTGGTATTACTATTAATAACATCAGACATAAGTCTACATAGATATTCGTATGCCTTATGGTTCTTATCAATAGTTCCTCCTCTTACAGATATACCTTTATCATTTTTATATAATATTATTTTATTATTAGATGTATCAGACACAGTAAACTCTAACATATAATAATACGTATTCTTCTTTTTAAACTTTATATAATCTCCAAATTTAGAATACTTTGGTTTACTGTTATATAGAAATATGGCATCTCTTGCTATTTCTAATATATTTGCATCTTTAAGTTTATTTTCTTCTATAAACATATTTGTATACTTCTTTAAATATTCTTCAAATTTTTCTGATAGATTGAATTCAGAAGCTAAATCTCTCATTAGGCAACCTATCGTTACGTTTCTAGCTTTTCTGTCAGCTTCTTTTAAATTTATATATGTCTCTTCAGATATAAGACCCTCCTCCGCCAGTATACTTACGTTAGCAGTGACCATGTCCCATTCTGTGATATTACCTTTATATGTTTTTATTTTCATTATATTTCCTCCAGTATCAACAGAATAAACATTTTCTCTTGTTGAACAACTAAGTGTCAAGGTAACTTAAGTACCTCCTGAAATATTTAATAGATTCGGAAAAAATTATAATAAGCAAACGGGTTTTTACTGCGGTTTGCTTTACTGTACTGTACTGTTAGTTAATGTCTTAGAAATTACATAGTTAGAAGAAGATTTAAAATTTTATTTCATATATAATACCTGAAAATTTCTTATTTTTTTTTGGTGTTAAGTTATCTTGACGACAATAAATATGTCACGAGCAATCCTTTTAAATGTATATAATCCCCTTATTCAATTAAGGGGATTGCATTTAATTACGCCGTACAAAAATGCGATAGGTAACTCCGCATTCACATGAGTTACCTTTCAACATAATTATAAGTACGTCCTTGAAGCATGTCTCTGACAACGTGATATCTTAACCCGACTACATCTGCTATTTGATTTAACGTGTAGCCTTTATCTCTAAGGTCCAATATTTGTTTTATTGTATCTTCCTCTAAGTAAGGTAGGTTTTTTATTAACCGTTGTGCATGTGCAACGTTTTCCCGTTGTGATATGTATTCAAGATTTGAAAGTGCACTATTAGTCTTATCACCATCTATATGATTTATAATCACACCTGGGTCTTGTTTACCTACAAACGTATGCATCACTACTAAGTGTATCTTAGCCATAACTTTTTCAGCTCTATCACTCATAAGATCTACTCTCAGATATCCTTTTCCATCTCCGAATTTTTTTAATGGAACGTCAGAACCCTTTCTGTATATATTTCCATCTTCATCGACTTCATACTTATTAAATATTTGGCCCTTGAGTATAACTGTCTTTCTCATACTCAATCATCTCCTTTAAATTAATTACAAAGATGATTGTCAATTATAGGGAATTATGCACTTTTGATATTTTGAAGTTTTTGAATGTCTGCTTCTGTGAGGATGTCTTCGTCTTCTACCTTTGTATCGACATTAAGTAATTTATATACTGCTAAATAAGAACCTTCTATCAAGTTAAATGATTCGTTAAATGTACCTGATATTGGGTTGTAAGTTCCTCTCTTTGGATTAAGAGCGAAATATGTAGGAAGTATAGATTTTCTTGCTATATTAAATAGTCCCTTAGTGTCTCCATCGAAATCTCCATAGTCTGCCGCATCTACAGTGATAGCATTAAATCTAAGTACTTGTTCTCTATCATTTGTAAGTGCTATGATTTCTTCTGAGTTTTGACTGAACATATATATACAAGGTGGTCTATAAGATAATATAAAGTTTTTCTTATCCTTTCTTAAGTCTATTAATACTTTAGTCATAAGCTTACAATCAAACTCATTCGGTATATTAGACCTCATTCTATTAATAGATTCAGGCGTCACTCCATATCTATCGTAATATTCTCTAAATGGACCGATAGTTATTTCTCCAAATATTCTATAAGGAATAGTACACACATCTAATCTACTATTGAATGTAAGACCTTCTATAATACATCTACAACTATTATTCATTCTCTTACTAACAGTCTTACCTCTAATTAGAGATTCTTTACCATCTCCAATTTCATCCATAATGACATTCATTATCTGTTCAAATTTCTCACTTATATTCTGTAAATATATCTTCTTCTTATTCTGCGAAGCATATTCACTTATGTTATTTAGTTTATTTACATTATCACTGATGATAATATAATACTTATTCAACTCATGTGTTCTTACATCTGCTTTACCACTAATACTTTCTACAACTTGATAATGTCTAAAGTCTTTCGATATAACAGGTATTGCATTAGTCATTGCTTGGTTTATAGTCGTCATAAAGAAATTCTTCATTTCTGGCTCTACATATGCTTCTATAAACTGTACTAAGTTATTTCTATCTTGTAATTCTAGCATATTCCAGGATTTACGTTTAACCCCGTCTCTTTTATTGCAATTAAACAAATCCTTCTTAATCTCTTTCTCTGATATAGAAGTTTTCTTTGCATATTTGAAAAACCGTGTAAGCCACGTCGGATTAAACACTTTAAAATTCTTTGATATAATCCAACCTCTCACTTTTTGTACAGGAGTTACTAACGTTCCACAATGTTCACAAGTTCCTCCAGGAGTACTACTTACAGTTCTTCCACAAACACAACTACATCTTTTAGCTTGTACTTGCTTAGGGTCGTCTGAACGAAATCCAAACTTATAACTGAATATACTGTCTTTACCTATTAATGAGTCTCTTTCACTGTCTATATTATCATAGTTAATGTTAGTATCTATAATAAACCCTTTACCAGATTCCATATCTTTTTTATAAAGCTCTTCTAAGTTTATGGTATCAAAACTCATACCATACTTTATTTTTACACTCTTCTTATTCTCTTCTACTTGTTTAACAGTAGCTTCGTATAGAGCTTTTCTACCTGATGGAATACCAGATAGGGATTCTACCACTGGTGGTAAATAAAAATTCTCAATCATTTTCTTTCCTCCTTTTTGCTTTAATCGTATTCAATAAAACCTAAATACGACCTAATATATATAGTTATCTGGCTAACAAAAAAATAAAGCAGGGAATTATCACATCCCTGCATTATATTTTTATTGTATAAAAAAAGTTAGAAAGTATGCTTAATTTTATACGAAGTTCTACTACCAACATATGTAAGCAACGTATTAATACGCTCCAATTCTTTCATACATTCGCTCTTTTCTTTAATAAAGTCACAATCATATTGAATTCCTTTATCAGAAACTTTAAGAGTCTTATAATATCCAAATAACCTATTATTAAGTCTTCCTCTAGATTTAGCTATAACTACTACTGATACTGTGAAAGGAACTTTAGTTTGTTTAGATAACTCTGCCAACCTTTCATCTATCATATTTGTAAATGGACTTTTGTAGTTAAATGGAAAATGAAATATAGGAAAATCCTGTAATGCCTTTTTATCATTCACTATTTCAGTCATATTCACATATGGACAATAAATATGCTTATTATAATTTTCAGCACGTATTATGTTAATAGCATTCATCTTTACTCTGTTATCAGTACAGTCTGTTATTTCTATTGCTATATTAAACTTTATAGCTTTTGCTGGATAGTTAAGCTTTTGAGCAAACGTATCACAGATGTCATCGTATTCGTATAATATCATTTTCTTCCTCCTATTTATAATACTTTATTCTAGTCATATCTAATGGTAATCCAAGTCCAAACATTGTAGCGATTGATGCACAGATGCTTTCGATGGCAACCTCAGATATTTTTACTACTTCTTTTTGCTTAGCTTTAAATTGAGGAGATTCCATTCCAAACTCTTCAAATAAGCTATTTAATTCTTGTTTATATTCTGTTCCTACTGTATCAAAGACATAATTAACTATATCTCCAGATTCTATTCCTACAGCTCTAAACACATTAGTATAACGATTACCTTTTCTAACAGAAGCCATGAAACTTTCAAAAGGATTATCACTGTTGAGATTGCTATCGCTACCAGAAGAGCTATCATCAGAGGAATCATCAGAATTAGACTCACTGTCGTCACCTGACGCAAATGGATTTTCAGACGAATCTGAGCTAGACTCTCCATTATCTGTTTCGCCGCCTTCTGAGTCTGATGAGAATGGGTTTTCACCATCTGAAGAAGATGTAGTCTCATCTCCAGAAGAGGAATCCCCATCATCTGAACTGAATGGATTTCCATCGTCGCCGTCAGAACTTGATTCATTCTCTCCAGATTCTTGTTCACCTTCTTCAGAGTTTTGATCGTCGCCGAAAGGATTTTCAGAATCACCCTCTCCAGTATTACCATCACCTTCTTCATTTTGGTCTCCAAAAACATCGTCATCTTCTTGCACATAGTCGTTATCCTCTTGTTCGGCTAACTCTTTATCTTCTCCTTGTTTTTCTTTTTCAAGTTTAAGTATATATTTAGCCAAATCCCTAATTTCAGTACTATGCTTTTTAGATAGGTCTTCTATCATATCTGCAATAATACCTGAAGTTATATCTCCGTCTTCTTCTTCAAAGGCAGCTTCTCCAGCATCTTCCATAGAAAATCCTTTTTCAAATCTATCTTCAGTAGTGCTGAATTTACAATTATGGTCTAATACAAACTTTTCAGAAGCGTAGTCTATATGACTTACAGCTGTTTCTAATACAGGAGTAAGTATATTTCTAGGTCTTCTATCTAACATATTTCTTATATAATCATAAGTCACTCCCATATTTTCTAATGCAGATGCATTAACTCTTTCATTTGTACCTGGATTTATGTTAGCAATTATACTACCAAATACTCTTGTAGTAAGTTTATCTCTAAGTTGTAACATATCCAAATCTACACTAATATTATTCATTATAATATCCTCCTTATAAACTATTTATAAAATCTTTATCTTGTAACAAGCTTTTTAATACTATTGTATTAATTCCTGGTGTGATACTTGCAACCATAGCAAATATTTTCTTATCTTCTATAACTCTAGCGATAAGTTCCTCATTAGTTTCGCATTCTTTTCTAATAGAACGTATATAATCCTTCGTGTTCTGTAACATCTTCTTCTCCTTCATCTACTATTAAATATTTACTTACTAAATCAGTACATATTTTATTTCCCTTAGTGATAAGTAGTAATACTTTATTTTGTGCATCTCTCTTAGTATATGTTCTTTCATTCATATTCGCCATGTTCTTTATATCTTCCGCAGACCATTCTTGTAATACTTTTTGCGTACGCTTAAGTAATGCTAATAACTCTGATTCTCTATTCTTACATAACATTTGCTGTCTATCAAATATTTTACGCATGTGTTTTACATGTTGCTCAAATGTTAAGTTATGTATTCTTCTATATTTATCACATATCATATATGTATAATATTTTGCACTACGTTGTATATTCCATTCCATATACGCATTTATTTGGTCAGTATAATAAATAAATAGCTCAACTCTTTCGTTATCAGATAAGACTTTAAAGCAGTCAGTATCAGCTATATTCCAAGCATCATCTAAACACACTCTAAACTCTGGCTCAAATAAGATATCATTGTGTATTTTTATCATATTATCTACGTCGTTTATACTCATATCATGTATCTGCTCATTCTTATATAATGTTTGTAACCTTTTATTAAATTCTTTCTTGAACTTTCTAGCGGTTTCGTTTGTAGGTTTTTTATATGCATGAAGAACGATTACATAGGGACTTATTATAACAGTATCTTTAAGAATACTTCTATTATATACATCCACAAATACTTTCTTCATAAGTTCCATATTTACCATAGCTACGGCTCCAGAAGCCATTGTACGTGGTCTGGAGTCAGTAAATGGTGCTCCATATAAAACTATCTTTATACCTTTATTCAGATTTATATCTGTAAATTTCTTTTTTATTTCTAGTGGGACAGACACTTCCTCAGCATAATCACGGGAAGTGTCTCTATTTTTATATTTTGCTTTAGACGCCATATAATCAATCCTTTATATCATTTTATAGTTTCCTGAATTCATTCTCAATGATGACATATAGTCACGCATAGATGCTCTGAAGCTTCCATATCCATTTCCTATAGTATTAAAGAAAGATTCTACAGCAGCTTCTGCAAAGAATGCAAATAATCCTTTCGGCATCTTTGAGAACACAGTATTTTGTCCACACATTGTAGCCAACATATTAAATGAACTCATAGGATTCCACATAGCTCCTAAGAAGTATGAAGAGTTTGTTTTGATACTCCAATACTTATTAAAGTCTGGCATTGTAGATTGTGTGTATATAGGGTCTATTTGTAATGTTATATCTAATTCTGTAGGCACTCCAAATGTAGTTTGGAATGTATTATCTGTTTTTACAGTCATATTACTTATAACAGCTCTAGGACAGTTTATAACTCCTTTAGAGAATGCTGCACAATATAATGCAGATGTAGGAATTATTAATGTTTGTCTAGGCATATTCGCAGGATATACGTATGGTAATAATAATGCAAGAGTAAAGTGTAATCTAGCAAGACTATATCTATCTGAAGAAAGAGCCATATCTCTAATACTTACGCTGTAGCTGAAGTTACTTCCGCTTCCTTGTTGTACTTTAGGAATATATAGGTTTGATATAAGAAGTCCTCCTAATACATTTCCGTTATTATGATAAGCCCATTCGTTAGTCATTTCTGCAACTAAGTCCATGTTATCGCCCATTTCAGCAACTCCAGTTTGTCCATTAGCATTCGCTCCGTCTCCAGTAGCTGCTCCATCTCCTGCAGGTGCTGCAGCCTGACCTCCGAATTTATTTAAAAACGAACTTGCAGCTCCTAGTATTCCACTTTTCATTCCTTTCTTAGCTCCAACGATACTGTTTTCAGCTATTTTAGAAACTCCTGTTTCTATACTCCAGCTATAGTTTCTATCAATAGGTCCATTACAGTAAAATACAGTATATGGAGCAGTTTTTAAATAGTAGTCATCTTTATCAGCATTCATTACATATTGAATCAATGTAAGCATAGAGGCATCGTGCATTGCTCTAGTGGCATGCATAAAGTCTTCGTCTTGAGCTGTATTAGACAGAGAGTTGCTTAAGGTATTATTAAATAATACGTTTCCAGCATTCTTAAGTTTATCAGTCCATCCTCCTAACACGCCTTCTAATTTATCAGCTCCACTTAAAAGTGTATCTTTAAATGAATCATATTTGCTCTTTTTATCACTACCACTAGAAGCTTTTTCTTCAGCTGCATTTTTCCTCATAGCTTCTTCAAACTCAGCTAACTCACTTTCATCTTCGCTATCAGCAGCCATATTTTGTAGTATAACATTCATATCATTAGTAGCATAGACATTATTAACTAAATAATCTGGTAAAAATCTTTTCATATTTTCTTTAGCTTCTGGATTCTTAAATCCTCCAAACATATTAGTATTAAAGTTTTCTATTCCAAGAGAATAAAATATAGCTTTAGCATGTGCTTGAACATTACGCCAATATCTTTTTGCAGCTATTTTTGCTGTAAATCCATATGATGCCAGATTAAGTCTTTCTTCTACGCTATCTATAGTTTTTACTATAGAACTATATCCTCCAGAGAAAAATCCTCCAGTGGCTCCAGATAAAGCATATCCAATAGTATCTGTAATATTAGGACGTAATTCTATAGGCATAAGAACTAAGAACTGTCCTCTTTCTAATACTCTCTTAGTATAATCTCTTCCACATCTTCCAAGTTCCCAACTATTTATAGTTCCAGAAAGTTCGCTATTATGAAATAAAGGAGGAGGGTCTACTACATTATCAGCCATATAAGGAAGTCCTACTATACCAGATATAGCGTGTAAATCTATAGCAACGTCTACAGCGGCAGATACTTCATCAGAATCTTTATTTACAACGCCAGCATTTTTAATAGAAGATAATACTGCAGCATTAACTTTACCGTCTCCTATCATACCAGCTGCGGCTGCAAATGATAAGTCATCTGGAACGTGTTCTAGCATACGTCTATTAGCAGCTTGTTTAACTTCATCTGTCTTACGATACGCATTCTGCTTTTTAATAGCCTCAAGTCTTTCGTCTACGTTTCTATCTAATAATTCTGCGTTTGTACTGCCAATTCCATTGATAGCTGCTAAACTGTCTGCAACAGCCTCTTGCTTTGCACTATTAGATTTATTAGAAGCTTTGGGAGGGGCTTTATCCGCCCCTTCATTTCTACCATTCTTTCTGTTATTATTATAATTAGAACTACCCTTTGATTTACCTTTGCCTTTACCCTTTCCTTTTTTACCATTTCCTTTTGGAAACGTGGTATTTTTATTCACAGGACTACCAGTACCCTTTATATCGTCTTCTATAAGCATTCATTACCTCCTTTATCTACCAGCAGTTGAAGCTGCGTCTCTCATTATATTTTTGTTATTACTCTTTACTACATCTATAAGTGTATTTATAGATTTATATATTTGGTCTAATCCTACTACTATAGCTTGTGTTTGATTAACAGCTCCTTTTGCCAATGTTTCTACTATAGTTCCTATCTCGTTAGGTTTATTACTATTACTAGACTCTACCTTGATAGGTTTATCATATACTGCGGTTCTATCTGAACCACTTCTTGTAGCAGGAGTTGCTGGTTTATTATCCTTTTTAGATTCTACTTTAATAGGAGCGTCGTAAAGAGCTGTTCTATCAGAACCACTTCTAGTAGCTGGTGTATCTTTTTTAGTTGTAGATGATTTTGTATTCGTACTTTGAGTAGTGGTACTTTCACTATATGTAACAGACCTATCAGAACCGCTTCTTGTGCTAGTAGTTGTGTTATTAATAGTAGCCGCATCTGTAGTTTTAGATGCAGGTATACTACCTTTAGTTCTATTCCATAAGTTATCAGATGGATTACCAGTTGTTAATATACCACTTGATGCAACAGCAGTTGCTGATTTTGTATCTGTGGCTGTAGAAGTTGTAGTAGATGTAGTTGTACCTGTAGGTGCTGAAATACCTCCATTTACTTCTATAGCGTTACCTTTTCTAACATCTCCTATTATCTTACCTTGTTTCATACCTTCTTTCGTTAGTATAAATGCAAATAGTCTATTCTTTTGGTCTTCAGTCATTTCTGATAAAAATGGGTCTGCTCCTACCGCAGCAACAGCTTGCTGTCCATATTGTATTGGATCATTTGCACCATGACCTTTTGGAGCATACTTCAGAAACATAGTCGAAACTCTATTATATTTAGAGTCTTTATATATCTTACTTAATAAAACGTTTTTAATCATAGCTTTATATCCAGCTGCTTCTGATGCAAATATTGCAAACATACCTCCTGCAGCATTGGGAGCTTCTCCTATATAACCACCTAATGTATTTTTAATCCAGTTTCTATTACTATTATTTACCATAATGTTACCTGGGTTATTGTATCTCCAGTTAGGATGTCCTCCAACTTTCGTATAAGTACTTCCATCTATTCTAGTATACACAGCTGCCCTCTTACCATCTATCATTGTGACTTGAACACTAGTAGCAACGTCATCTGTCAATGTGTATTTACCTATAGAAATACTTCCAATTCCACCAGTATAACCAGACGTTCCATATTGATTATTACTTCCTCCTAAAGCTAAAGATGTATACGAACTAGGAGCATTTACATTACTACTTCCAGAGCTTCCAAATGCATTAGATGTAGCTGCACCTCCTCTATCACTTCCACTTGGTGAACGATAGCTTGTAAGTGTAGATACAGTTCCTTCTGCTACTTTTTCTCTTCCTTTATTTTTAGGGTCTGCTTCTTTGCTATCAGCTTCTGCTTTCTCAGCTTCGTCTTTATCTTCTTTATCAACTTTCTTTTCAAGTCTAGCTGCATTTTGTTCATCTTTATTAGCGTCTGCTTTAGCTTCTCTTAATGATTTACCAATACCAAATACTTCTACTAAATCATCCCATGTGAATATAAGTCTAAGCACTTCGATAAGAACTTCTCCTGCGAATCCTAAGAATCCAGCTGGAGTCAGTTTAAGAGCATTTAATAATAACTCTGGTCCTACGTCATAAATCATCTTAGCAAACGCTGTTAGTATTCTTGTACTTGTAGGTACTATATCTTCGTTTACTTTAAGTAATTGACCAGCGTGTTTATATCCTTGATATAATGATACTGCAGCTTGTCCTAAGTTGAATATCAATCCTATTCCAGGAAGCTTCTTTAAGAATGAACCGAATGTCTTTTTAGCTTTATCTTGAATAGCTTTCTTAAATATATTTCCACTCTTCTTTTCAATTATCTTCTTTAGTCCGTTGATAACTGGCATTATAAACTTATCCCAACCTCTTTTAAGTATACGTTTTCCAAGACTTCCATTAGGGTCAGACATCCATTGACCAAGCCAAGTTACAGCTTTTTTCAATAAACCTGGAATCTTATCTACTCCGAATATATTTCCAGCAGTTTTAGCCATATTACCTACATGTTTAATACTGTACATAGCTGATTTAATTCCAAGTTTAGTAGAATATTTAGCAACTGGTAATGCCATTTTTCCCCATCTGATAAGAGACCTAGTTCCATTAATAGCTTTGCTATAATCTCTAAAATGTCCATTATCAACTACTTCTCCAGTTTCTGGGTCTATAGTTTGTTCTTTTTCATCGTCTAGCATATTATGTAATGTGTTTCTATTAAATTGCTTAAATCCAGTTCCAAATATTTTTCCAGCAAATCCTAATCCTTTCCAAGCTATACCCATACCTAATGCAGATACAAGTAACTTAGGTATAAGTCCAGCTCCCATACCTAATAAGCTTTTCAATAATCCTTTTTTAGATTGACCAGCAGCTTTAGTAGTACCATTAGTTCCATTAGGATTTCCACCTTGAGTATTCTCAGCTGTCTTAGCAGTATTTTCTTTTATTGCTTCAATATTTGCTTCTTGCTTATTTTGTTCTTCTTGTGCATCTGTAGTTTCTTTTGAATTCATCAGTTGATTTAATACAGATGTATATTTTCCAGAACCTTTATCTATACGTCTCAATAAAGATATTATACGCTTAGCATGCTTCTTATCATTTGCACCAGAAACCATACTAAGTCCTAATGTAGCTATTAATGCTGACATATCTTCTTTATCTTGACCTTCTTCCATTTTTGAATATAGGTCTTCTAAGACTTGTTTTAATCCAGCACGTTGTGTTTCATTTTGTAATATACCTGTAACGTTTCTGATATTATCAGCAGCTGACTTCTGTCTTCTAGAACGCTTTCTACTTCCCATTTTAGCTCTTCTACGACCCATACCTGAGAATATTCCATCATCTTCTGATAATATAGGTTCTCCTTCTCCGAAGTCTACAACTGCTCCTATACGAGAACCAACCCAGTTTTCTGCACCAGCTTTACCAAAGTTAAACATAAGGTTTTCTTTAGATATTTGTACTATTATAGTAGCTCTAAGAGTAATATCTGATATAGATATCTTTTCTTTACGACCTTTACCCATAGGGTCTATCATAGTAATAGTTCCATCTTCAGTAGGTTTAGCACAGAATACGAAGTGTCCTGTACCATTATAGTTATTTAATAATACAGCATATGCACATTCTTCTCCATTAGTCTTAAAGAACTTTTCATTAAATATATTATCTTTAGAAGATAATACTCTATAGTTAAGTCCAAGCTTATTTGCTATAGTTGTAAAGAAGCTATACATAACTCCACTACTATTACAATGCATATTAGCGTGCACTGCTAAAGAGTTTTGACTTATTTCTTTTATCTTTAAATAATGTAAGATATTATTCATCGTAGCAACACTACATCCTACAAGGCTTCCACTTCTTCCTCCGATAGTAACATCAGAGAAATCATCCATTCCCCAAGTGGCTTTAGATTTAGTTGCTTTTATATTTAGATATTTTTCTGGAATAGCTCTATCTGACACTATTCCTTTATATCCCATTCCAGATGAAACATTATCGTCTGGTGCAGCTGATGCTTTTGCGATAAAGTCTCTAACTTTCTTTATTTCTTCTTCGCTATAAGCTTCCCCAAGATTATGTTCAGTTCTACCTGATTCATTGACTCCAGAATTAACTTTTCTATAGTTACCACTATTTATTATAGCTGATGCTGTTTGGTTAAATCCTTGGACAGCGTCTGCATAATCTAATGCCGATTGTTCATCTACCAATACTTGCTTTCCTTGAAACATCTTTCTGAAGTTATCGTATACATTCTTTCCAAGCGATTCTCTACCTGATTTGTGAGTAACCATTTGATATACTTCAGGAACGTTAGCTTTTAACCAGTTATTAAATTGCTTTTTCTCAACATCGTTAAAAGGTTGTCCATTCTTTAATATATTTTCTCCGATAGAATATATACTATTTTTAAGTTGTAATAAACCTTGTATTTTAAATCCAAGTGTAGAGTAATCTTCAGGAGCTACTCCAGTATAAGCGTTGATATATTCATTTGCAGCTTTAGCTATTTTTAATGGATCTTTTGACTTAAGGGCTGTTTCGTAAGCCTCTTTTTTAGTAGCTATATCGTTTAATGTGGCTCCTTCTAAATTTAGTTTATCAACTTCCGCCCAAGCATCAGTTACAGCCTCTTTAAGTTGAGCCCAATCACCTGAGTGTTGATTAAGTTCTTCTTTCATAGCGTCATAGATATCTTCTTTACTAGATTCGGCATTTATTTTCTGATTACCTATAGTCATTTCACCAGATTCTGATTTAAGAATTCTTGCTCTCAAATCACTAATCATATTATCAACACCAGTGTGATAATCTTGTTTTGCCAATTCAGGGTCGTCTACAGCCTTGTCTTTAGATCTCTCCAAGTTATCATCGTATCCTTGTTGTATGTTCTTTAGCCATTTATCAGACTGTTCTTTATTTTGAGTAAAATCATCTATAGCTTTTTCTATAGTTTCTCTAGAATTGCTAACTGCACTTTGTTGCTTTTCTTGGTCAGTGTCGTCTTCATCTAAAGAAGTTAAGTAACTTATTACTTTCTCAAATGTTTTTGTTAGTTTATCTTTACTAGCTTGAGGTTTATCTGCATGCTCTGCTAAAATTTTAGGTAACATTTCTCTTAAAGCATTAGCATAATGTGTTGCAGGTCCGAAATCATCTGTTTTAGCTTTCCAGAATTTCTTAAATGATTTAGGTAATATACTTCCTAATAGCTTACCAAACTTTTTAAATTTGCTATCATCTTTATCTTTCTTACCCCATAACCATTCACCTAAACCATTACCCATTGCTTTTTGCATCATAGCACCTACTCCAGCTACAGGAAGAAATCCCATAAGTCCTAGTACGTGTCCAGCAGGTCCTAATTTACTCATCATCTTATAAAATCCTGCCCCTGCAGCTCCTCCAGCCACCACTGGCATAACTACGTTCATTATTTTAGCCATAGCTTTTTGAGCATTTGTATTTCCGTGTTTATCAGCAACTTGAGATTCAGCACCGAACATCATATCCATATGCTTTTTAACACCTGGAAGTAATGCAGCACCTGCCATAACTCCTCCAAGTAATAATGGAGCTTTTGGAGATTTAAAGATACCTTTTTGCTTTAATACGTTTCCAACCATGTATCCAAGCAATCCTCCAGTAGCCATTCCAGCTTTACCTTCAAGTCTAGGGTCTTGCCACACTGCTCTAAATATATTAATACCAGCTTCAGCACCAGCTCCTTTAACATCTGGAGATGCTTCTCTTCTATCAGCTTCAACTAGGTCGTTAAAACTCTTATAATCAAGAACTCCGACAGTATGAAACTTATTACATAATGCAGGCCAATCGCATTGCATTTTACGTGTAGCTTTATCTACTGTAATAAATTCTAGTAATTGAGATGGGTTTTCTAAAAGAATACCATTTAATTTAGGTCTATCTCTAGGGTCCATCATATCATATGCTTCACGTGTTGCACCGTGTCTAGAGAACGTACCGAATACTTGAGCAGCGTATTCAAATGCAGCCATTTCTAATTCAGCAGTCATTCTGGCTGCGTTTACTGCTACACGTTGTCCAGTAGTGGCTTTTTCATCAAGTTCTGTAGAGGCCATCTTAAGCATATTTATTATTTCACGTCCTCTATTTCCAAGAGCGTTCAAATCATCTTTTTTAAATACTTCTGCGACATCTTTGAATTTTCTTGAGGCTGTCTTTTCTATATCTTCTCCAGCATCCACATTTCCTTCTAAGAATGAATATCCTGTAGACGCACCTCTCATAGCATTTCCATAATCATCATCATTATAATCTGCCGCTTGTGTAATATTTTCATATATCTCTTCCGCAGTACGGTATTTCTTTTTATTTACAGTAAATGGAGTAAATCCTCCAGGAATAGAGCCTCCTTTACCTTTTCCTCTTCTACCACCTGCACCTACAACACTGGCAGCGTTTATGTATACGACATTAGTATTAATAAATGTATTCTCACTGTTAACAGCAGAGTCTATTTTATCTTCTTCTCCCATAGTAAGTCTACTAAATAATCCAGGAAGTTCAGCACCCTCAGCTCCTAAATTTTGAGCCTTATCCATAAATTTATTAAGCCATTTAGCAGTAGCTACTCCACCTTTAGATAAAGTACCTTCTCCACTATGACGATTTGTAAAGAAGTTTTTACCTTCATTGTAGTTATCACGTTGCTCTCCAAGTAGAGCACCAAAGTCTTTTATATCAAAAGAACCAGCTTGACTATTCTTATATATAATAGCATGAAACGCCATTAGATATGGACGCATAGCTTCTTTTTTAATTGGATTAAATCCCATCTTATTTAATATTGCATCATAATCTACATTTCTTTGAGCTAATGCTTGGAATGCTTCTTCGTCATAAACTTCTGTAAATCTTTTTACAAACTCATCAAACATTTTAGGGTCTTTAAATACCAGTCTACCTTGCTTGTTTCTTTCTGGCTTAAATAAAGTACCCATAGCATGTTTAAGATACTCGTTTTTATCACCAACGTCCGTAAATAAATCTTCAAACATATCAAGCATGTCGCCTCTGTTTTCTCTAAAGGTATTTTTATAATCCTTTTGAGCATTGGCTTTATGTTCTTGAATAGCTAATTTACTTCTTGAAACGAATCTATCTGATTTCCAATCCCACAACATAGCTTCATCTTTACGCAATGCAGCTAAGATTTCTGCTAAGTATTCTGGAATTATTTCAGTAATAGTCTTTTCTGTTTTTTGCGAATAAAAAGCCTTTCCAGAATAATCTTTTATTTCACGTGTATTACGATAAGTAATACTATTATATGATTCAAATCCTTTAGATGCCATTCTATCAAGTTTATTGGCACTAAATGACATTTTATTTAATTTATTTTGGAAGAATGATACTGGGTCTGCTTCCCATTCGGTAATCATAGCACCCAATCCATATGGTAATATATCTAACATTTTAGTCTTAATATTGTCTTTTATCATTTGCTTGATTTTACCATCTTCGACCATATCTTTAACTAAACCTACCATACTCTTAGCAAGTTCAAAATATCCATTCTTATCTACTTTCTTCCATAAAGCCATAAGTCCTTCCGTAGAAGCTGTAGCTAAGTCTGCTCCTCCTAAAGCTTTAGCCATAGTAGAATATTTCTTTTCATATTCTGGAGCATCTCCATTCTGTTTTGTAGCTTCTGGAGTTACTATAACTTTACCAATAGATACTATACTATTTGCTATTGTAGTAAGTAAATCTACTTGTTGCTGTTGAAATTTCAATACAGCATTTTGATATTCTAATGCATTTGTATTATTAACGACTTTTTCTAGTAATGAATTTCCGTATGATGCATTGGAAATTGCTAGAACATCTTTTTTAGAAGTACGTTGTTCTTGCGTCACTGTACTATAAGGATTTCCTTTAGAATCTAAGCCTTGACTGTCGTAATCTGCAGTAACAGCTCTTTTAGCAGCTTCTTCGTTATCGTATCTCAATTTACGAAAATCAGAGTCATTCATAATATTATCGCCATCAATACTATCATGACCTTGCTGTCTGGTATTTATATTGCCTAATATACCTTCTTGCTTATCCATAAACTTCTTACTTTCAGATTGTACTTTAGTCTTTTCACCAAATAACGGCATATTATTACCCTCCTTTTATATCTTATATTTCACAGGACATTGTTTGGGTCTGAGGCTGGAGAAAGTTATAAAAACGATAATTATATATATTTAAGTATCTTTATAATATTATTTAGTTCTTTCCTCAATTTAATATATATGTAGTATTAAAAGAAAAGTTACTCACACACGTGAGTATTTTTTTTTTTGGCGTAAATAAATGCTAATACCCCGAATTAAATCAGGGTATTAACTATATTAACATACCAAAAAAGGTATAGTTATTTAATATATAATAATAGTTCTTTATCTCTGAACCCTACTGACTCAAGCCATTTAAGTTCGTTATGATGCTCTATATAATCATTATTATTAACTATATCTCTTTTCTTGATTCTAACGTTTCCTATAACTGTATCTATATAATTTGTAGCTATATCGTCAAATCTACCTTGTCCTTTTATATTATTTAAGTATGGTTGCTTAGTATATCTTATAGGTATCCATAATATATGTTTGCCATCATTATGAATAGGAGCTATTCTAAGTTCTCCATCTATAAGAGTTTTAAGCTCTGCTGAGTTTATAATATATGCACTCATTTCTACTTTTTCTAATACTGCTTCTGCACTGTATTCTAATAAATAATGAACATATTTATCTGATGTATTATTTAAAAGCATATCTCTAATACTTTCTATAGTATTATATACCGCATTTGTATCTGCACTTATAGATACTACTTTAAGCATTATAATTTTATATGTAGTGTCAAATAAATTAAATGACGAATGCACATTAAAATTATAATTATCCATTTCTAATGTTATACTTTCAGTCAAAGAATTAGATGTTTCTAAAACTGCATATGGTGTTTCTATAGCAGTATTACGTAGATTGATATTTCCTATTATTTTACTTCCAGCATTAATCTTATCAATTATAAGTTTACATTCTGGACAGTCGTGTTTATCTTCTTTTTCTTCTTCAGAAGTTTCTACAGCTTCTTTAGCTACATAATCATCATTATATTCAAGTTCTACTTCTTCTTTTTTTACTATAGTTGCTACTATATTAAGTTTAAGAGTATGAGCTCCAATTTGGTCTCCATATTTCTTCATAATAGTTTTAAGCGTCTCAAATGGATTTTTATATCCATCTTCGGCTGTTCTCTGATTTTGTAATAATCCATCATCTGAAACGAATTTTACAAAGTTTTCTTTTACATTCATACTAGGAAGAAATGGAGGAAACTCAGTCATAATAGTAGTAGCATTTTTTATAAAAGGAACATCTGATTTCCTTATTACGTTAAGTACTATTCTTTCCATAATACCTCCTTTATATATCTGCTCCATATAATCTATATTTAATTCTAAGTTTTAGAAATACTTTAGAAAGCTTTTTATCATTTTGATTTCTATCTAAAGTATTTGCTATACGTTGAAGTAATTCTAATCCATTATTAAGAAACTCTTGATTTGGTTCTGGTCTAACTCCATCATTATATGTTTGTATAGTCCAATTTGCTATAGTATAAGCAAAGCTACATGCAGTACTTCCTACTATAGTTTTATCTTTATAATTAGTTTGAACATAGCTAGAGGCTGCACAATATGCACAAAATCCTATTCCAGGACAAGTACTACAGTCTCTGCCTAGTTCAGATACTATATTAGAGTCTTCTTCAAATGCCTTTGTTTTAGCATAAGCATCTTCATTTATTTCTTTTGTGTTCACATTGTAGTAAACGTGTTTATCTTTATCTGTAAAGAAATGACATGGACTACAATTCCCATTCGGGTCTATAGCCATATTACGTCTTGTGAAAGCACATCTTGAATGTTGTTTCCATAGATAATCATCTACATTTAATAATGAATCCCATATAAGAGGATGTAAATCTCCATTTAGATATATTTGATGGAGCTGTTCAAGCATATCTAAAAGAGCTTCCTCATCATGTGGTTCTGTGTGTATACTATGTTCGCTATTATAAGAACATCTATAATTTTTAAATATCTTTATTAATTCATTATCTAAACATACTGTTTCTACCAAATATTTTATGTTTTCTAAAGATACTACATGATGAATGTGTATATGAACATTTTCTCTGTCTTTGTATTTATCTAATGTATACATAACATTATTTAATACATCATCAAATGTTCCGTTATTATGTAAATCTTTTCTACATATATCATGTGCTTCCTTACATCCATCTAAACTAAACTGTATTTGAAGTTCTTCAAAGTTATCTGCAATGTAATCTAAAATATGTTCCACTTCTTTAGTTTCGTATCCATTAGTTATAATTGATATAACTATGTTATTTCTTACATCATATAAATCTTTTAGAAACTTCATTATATCATCTGCTATTTCAGGTAATAAGCTTTCTCCTCCAAATAGAGTTATGCTTTCTATACTGGAATAGTTCTTTACTAAATCTATTATATTATCTGCTGTTTCTTTTGTAAATACCGATTTTTTATCTTTCTTTTCATAGCAATAAGTACATCTCATATTACAAGCTTTAGTAGTCGTAAGTTCTATATGTTTAATTTCTTCTAGTTTCATATCTCTATTTCTCCTGTCGATAATAAATATGATATAATCCGCATTTCACATTGCTTTTCAAATAACTCTTTATCCTTTACGTATAATGGAATACCTCCTGAAACACTACATCTATTTCTACAGTACTTATTTTCAAGTATACATCCCTTACATATTGGAAGCGGTCTATCTTTATGAACTGCAAACATATCTGCCATTTCATTTACAGCAAATAAAATATCAGGTATTTCTGTTATTTTAAGACCTAAGTCTAAATGACCAGCAAAACCATGACATGGTAATACGCTCAAGTCTGGCTGTACTGTTATAGCTCTGTCTAAAGCACACGTATCTTGGTCAAACTGTTCTGACTTAATATTTTTATGAAAGAAATCTCTTAGTATCTTTAAGCAAGTTAAATAGTCTTTAGTATCTACAAATCCATTATCCACAGCATCAAGCTGTTTAAATGATATATTGTGTCCGTTACTCATTATTTTATTATATAAAGGAATAAACTCTTCTATATTATTAAAGAAATCTTTATTAGCAGTAATACTAAAAGAACAGTTTGGATGCTTCATAGCTAAAACTTTATCAACTAAGTCATGAAGATTTTTACCTCCTCTAACTTTATTAAATAAAGCTTCAGTGCTTTCTATAGATACTGTTATATGATTCATACGTTTCATATAAGGAATATTACTTTCGTCATTTACAAAATATCCATTTGTAGTTATTTCATAATTACAATCAGGATAGTTATCCATAACATATTTTACGACTTCCATATTCATAGTAGGTTCTGCTCCTAAGAATTGAACATCTTTCTCAAATCTATCGTCATTATAAACTAAGTCCATAACAGTCTTAGCATTCTCTATACTCATATGGTCTTTTTTACTTGTATTAGCAGACGCTCTGTAACAAAAGAAACATTTCATATTACAAGTATTAGTTACATTTAAAACTAATCTATACGTTTTCATAAGCAATCCTTTCTTATCTACCAGTTTTATCGCAGCAATCTCTATGTCTACATACATGTCCATCACAATTACATGGTTTATATTCATAATTATCTATATTACATGTACAATGAACTCTAGCTCTTCTAACTATATTTATTAAATCGCCTATAGTTTTTCCTCTAGTAAGCATTTCTCCATTAGAGTATTTCTTAGCATTTACTTCAGATGCTGTTGCTGATATTGCTAATTGACTACCTCTATTCTCAGCACCACTACCGGTATTAGTAACGTACCCACCTTCATGAATTGCTCCTTTAGATAATACCATTACACTGTATTTACTTTTAGCAGCGTTTATTAAATCTATTATTCTATCACAAGTAGCATTCCACATAGCCGCAGTAGCACGAGTACCAGAGCCTATATGTCCAGGAACAGATACATTAGCTCCCATATTACTTTTATTAACATTCATTTCATTTATAAGAAGATTATATTCATCTGCTGATAAATAATCATAATTACTTGTATATGGTGTAGCTGGTGTTACAGCCCATAGAGATCTTTTCTCTGATTTCCATCCATCTCTAGGACAATTACCACAATGCTTATCACAACAACTAGAACTATCTCTAGGCATAGCAATCCTCCTCCTATCTAATTAATATCTTTATAAGCTTTACTCCTTCTTCATCAGAAGCAGTTATAGCTTTTCCCACATATTTGTATCTATCAGTACATTCATTATCCACTTCACCTATTCCAGGTTCTTTAGAAGCCACAATGATGTCTCCTAACGATACTTTTCCTTTTACTTTTACCATAGTTCTTCCTTTAAGAGCTATCGGTATAAGTACTTTCTTATTTAATTCTACCATATCTGGATGTTCTACAAATTCTTTCCTTGCTCCTATTATCATAGCAAAGTCATCATTGTGAACTCCTACTACAGGCCCAGCGTCTTTAACTGCCTTAACATATTCTTCTTTATCACTGTAAATGTTAAGCATTATTACATCGCCGTGTTCCGTATCTTCTCCTCTTTCAAAGTATTCTGCATAGTCTGTGAATGTGGTTCCGAAAGCTCTACCAGATGGAACTACTGCTCCGTCTACACTCAAGCTACCTCTAATAGAAACAGAACCACTTATTTCTCCTCCCCATCTATCATACTTTGTAGCAAGGACATTCATTATATCTTGAAGTGATGCCATATATCCTCCTTTATATTACTAATATTCTTGTAAGTCCATTATAAGTATCCGTCAGTGCTACTCCTAATACTTCTCCAGAACCATTATATCGTTCTGCATATCCAGGAGTATCAGAAACAGTAAGATAATCTCCTTTTCTTACTTCTCCTAAAGTTATTACTTCTACTCTTCCAAATAAACATAATGGTACCGAATCTTTCTCATCTCCCAATGCAGGAGCGTTAGACGTACTAAAAATACCAGCAATCACTTTGTCTTTCTTAGTTGCTAAAGTACAAAGTCCATCTTCATTATAAGCATAAATATGGTTCGGATATATAAACATAGTTTTGAAATATTCTGCATAGTCATTATATCTTGCATAGAATATAGAACCCCCGCTTACATTACCATATACAGTAACAGAACCACGAACATTAGCAGAACCAAGTATAGGTCCTCCAGCTTTAGGATATTTATATTCTGTTATTTCACGATATAATTCGTTTACTAAATCCGAACCACTAATTCCTGAGGGTTTTATGCGTCTTAATAGCAAATATTACAGAGTAGTTAACTGGTCTAAATTCGTTTGCTGTATGTTCAGCTCCCCAAACTCTAGAGGCGTCTAAAACCCATCTAGAGTTATCGCTATCGGCATCTCCTATACCAGCCCAAGAACCATTAGAGTGATCAGCGTATACAGCTCCTCCTCCATCCCAGCTACCATGCCAGTCGATATCTTCAGCACCAAGCCACCAACCAGTAACGTTACGTCCAGCATCTGTTTGAACGTGATTTGGACCTCTTCCGTAGTTTCTACCAGAACCTCCATCCCATCCACGGACAAAATATCCACGCATATCTGGAGTAACACTTCCTATATTTCTTCTGTATTCTGCTGTCATAGCATTGACAGCCACAGCTCTTCCGTCACATACAGTCCATCCATATGGAATATAACCAGTGTGGAACATTGCTATAACTCCAGGAGGTACTACGTCTGTAATACTATTAACGTATGCTTGTAAGTTACTTATATCTCTACTAAGATTGTCAGTAGTAGTCTTAAGTCCAGCCATAGATATTCCAGAAGTGGTTCTTATATCTGGAGCTTCTATATATCCTTTTGATATAATATTACCCTCTGCTACAAGACTTCTTCCAAAATATGCATCTATATTAGATGGCGTTACTTGTATAAATTGGTCACTTATAACTTTCATAAGGTCTGATACTGGCGTACCGTCCATTTTGAAAGTCATAAAATATGATTTATTTGGATATGTGAATGCCGGAGTTCCTCCAAGCTTAAGTGGAGTTAAGAAGTTTAAATCATCATTACGTACAAACATAGCTGGGTCAAACTTATCTTCTGTTACAACTCCTTCTAATAGCGAAACTCCTGCGTATAAATGCTTCTTAGGAGCATCGTCTGTAAGCACTACTATTTTATTAGTAGTAGTATCAAATCTCATTCTAGCTGGAAGCTTTTCTCCATAATAACATACCCATCCTCCCACTCCGAATAACGCATCTGCATTTTCTTCAGAAAGGATAACTCCACTTGTTTTCATTACTTGTATTTCTTCATTTATTAATTTCGGTTTTGATAAATAGTAGTATTTCATATTATTTCACCCTTATCCATGAAGTAGGTTTTTCAAATGGATATTTCCATCCATCTGCCACTTTCTCTTGTTTTTCCTGTGTTACGAAATATATATTATTCTCTACTTGTTCCCAAGCTGTACCTGGATAAGTAGCTGCCGGATTTTCATCTGCTTTCATAAATATAATACTTCCTACTGGAGGAATGTGTTTATCTTCATCCATATATATCTCCTCCTATACTATACTTTGATATATTGTAGCTAATAATGTACTACTATCTGATTCTATTGGTTTTAAGCTATATCCTGTAAATACTTTTGATCTACGTGATTTAGCAACACACATAGCTAAGAAGTACGTATTATTATCTAAAATATATAATGCGTTATCTCCTATCTTAGAAGCACTGTTTACTATAAATCCAGCTGTAGTAAGTTCGTTTCTAGCTAGAGATGGGAATTCTTTACATATTATATCTATAACTTCTGATAATTGTATTCCATCTCTTCTATCAAAATATCCTGGATATTTAAGCATAAGTGCTGTTACTCTATCTTGATTATATTTAAGTAACATTCCTAAGTCTTGACCACTGATGTCTCCATTATAGAAGAAGTGGCTTACGATAAATCTGAATGTTTCTCCATCTAGTGGATTTCCATAAGATTTAGACATAAGTTGACTAAATATATCTGCATATATATTTCTAAGAATAGAAACCGCTTTACTATTATTATAAACTTGTTTTGCTTTAAGTCCTACGTATGCAGATAATAAAAGATTAAATAATTCTTCATATCCTCCCACTGTACTTATATTTTGCTTTATGTTTCCAGTAGAAGCATCAACTGCATTTTCTTTTGTGACATATCTTGACATATTTACAAACACGTTTGATATGTTGTCAGACTTATCTGTTCCAAATACATACACGATAGATGTCTTTAAGTTTCCATTATCGCATAATACGATTTGTCCATTATCCAATGCTGAAAGTACTTGTCTCAACAAAGGATAATTTCTACTACGGATAAGGTCTAATTCTGTTTTAAAACTATTCTTATCCAAATGATATCTTTTTTCTATAAAGCTTAAGTCTATTTTATTCGTACTATTATTATTAATAGTAGTAAATAAATCTGTTTGGCTTAATAGAATTCTATTAGAACTAAGTTTCATAATTCCTCCTTATTTAAATGATTTGGGAGAGAAATAATCTTCTCTCCCATTTTATTATTGATGAAATTCATCATTTTGTCTATTTACTAAAGGTCCGTTATATAATAATTCATGAGGCGTTAAACTGTATAAAGGTCTTTCACCTAATGATGATTTATCTATAGCGAATATAGGTTTAGACTCACTACTATTTGTATAAAGATCTTGTGATCTAATTAAGTATGTAGTATTCCAGTTATCTTTAACTTCTGTATCGAACATATATTGTAAATCTGGGAACATAAAGATTTCTTTGTCACCAGATGGTCCGTATACTATGATATTTTTATTAACTAGTTTTTCCATAGGTATGTCATTGTATGGAGTTGCTATATTGTACTGCTTTGACATATCGTATGGATCATCTAGATTACCTAAATTATCATGTTCTCCACCATAACTGATTTCTGAACCATCTAAGAATACATAATCTCCGTTAACTTGCTTAAATAAGTTAGGACCAGAATAATCTATTTCATTATTCTTAGGTGCTTCTGGAGTAGGAGGTGCAGTTTCACTACTTCCAGGTGTTGGAGTTGGTGATGTTTCAGGTGCAGGAGCATCTGGGTCTGTTACGTCGGTATTAGATACAGAGTATACAGTTCCTGACTGATTCATATAATTTTGTAATGTAGTAGGACAGATATCTAAGAATTCCTTAGGAACTATTACGATACTCTTACTATTATGTCCATCGTACGCATCTTCAGGTCTTATATAATATTCTTCACTTCCGTAAAGCACTTTCTTAGTAAACACAGTCTTAGGATCTGCTACAGTAGTTGCTTTAATTCCATACATAGTTCTACCTTGCACTGCTATTTCTATGATTCCATTTGTAGATATTTCAAGATTGAAATCTGCATTTCTTATTAAGTAATCATCATCTGGTTCTTCAGGAATTTTTATACTAGAACTTTTATAGAATTCATCTGAAGTATATTCACTAAGTTTCTTTCCTTGAATTACTGGGTCATTACTGTTTTCAGAACCTCCTGCTTCTGGAGCTGGATTTGTTTCTGTTGTAGATGGTGCTTCGTATGGCTTTAAGTTAGTCATACTATCTGTACTTACATAGTGCATAAATGTAGCTACAGTACGTGCTTCATCTTTGACAGCCTTATCTATATAAACGACATCTCTAGTAACTCCATTTACATATGCATCTTGAGGTCTTAACATAATGTCAAGTTCAGATTGTGTTTTAACTTCATGCGTAAATGTAGTTAAGATTGGGTCTATATGCACAAGTTTAACTTTCTTACTAGATGCTTCCATCATTACTAAATCATGTGCTGTATTCAAATCAAATGGTTTATCAGCATCTGCTCTTAATGTATACAGCGTTCCATTTACATCAGCAGGTGTTTCTAAATCAAAGTAAGTAGTAGCAGAGTCGAATTCAGCTTCTGTATACTCACTAAGCTTTTTTCCATTTACTACAGGGTCTTCGGTAGTCGATGCTGATTCTGTTTTAACTAAAGACTTATTAGAAACTACTTTAATACCACCTAATACAGATTGCATATATACAGCAAATCCTGTCGTCATAGACTTATCTACTATAACTATATTCTTTTCAACTCCACCTTCAGTATATTCATCTTCAGGTCTCATTACATATGTTTTACCATCATATTCTACATCTTTAGTAAATACAGTAGATGGGTTAGGTATAGTCATCTTAGTTTCAGAATCTGTTACTGTATCTTTAACAGTAATTTCTAAGTTTTCTAGTAAGTTATTATATGCATAAGTATCTGGTACTAAGTAAACGTGCGATGTATCATTTGGATCATACCACTTATATTGATTATCATATGTATAAACAGTAGGAGCTAAATTAGCAGTATGACTTTGATATACTATTCCTACCATAGTTTCTAGAGTTTGGTCTGACATTGTGTCATACGAAGATTTTTCATATAATACGATATCCTTTCCTTCATCTCCTTCTACATATACGTCTTGTGGTCTTACACAATAATCTATTTCATTAGCATGTACTACTTTAGTAAATACATCAGCTATATGCTTAAATTCTACAAATTCTGCTTTATTAGACTCTGTATTCCACATAGCTAATTTATAAGTCTTTCCACGTTCAATAACTTTATGTAAGTCATCATTATGTAATGTGTACATAACATGAACATTATCTAGGTTATACCACATATGACTAGAACTGAAGTCTTCTTGATTATATTTAGCAAGCTTTTCTTCATCTGTTTCCACACGAAGCACTCTATTGCTTACTACTACATGAGCATCGTTAAATGTTTTTATAGTAACGTGTGCAGCATTAGGTAGTTTACTCTTTTCTACCATTACTATATCTCTAACGTGTGCTTCATCAGTATAATTATCTTGTGGTCTTATTAAATAAGTTTTTCCATCATACTCTACTTCTTTAGTAAATACGTCGTTAAATACAGGCATATTAAGCACTCTTACTTCTGTTTCACCTGCTAATCTAACATCTAGATTAAACTCAGAAGTCAATGCAGAATGCTCATTAGAGTCGTCTATTTCGTATACTTTAGAAACATCGTCGAAATCATACCACTTAAGTCCTTTTGTATGATCAAATACAGGAACTAACGATTCATTAGTAGTATAATACATTCCACTACATTCTTGAAGTTCTACGTCATCTGCTAACTCATTTAAATTAACCCAATCATATACCACTATATCTTTATATGGTTCACCTTCTACTGGTGCATCAATAGGTCTTAATCCATAATCCGTATTATTTGCATGTATGTGTTTAGTAAATATATCTTTAGGATGTTTTACTTCTACATATTCTGCTTTATTAGACTCTGTATTCAACATAACTAATCTATATGTTTTACCACGTTCTAAATGCATAGTAGAGTCAGCTGGTAATGCATTATAAAATATTTCTGGATGCTCGAAGTTATACCATGAAGCAGTTGACCCAGAGAAATCATCCTCTGTATACTTAGCTAGTTTCTCTTCCTCAGTTTCTACATGAGTAGAAGGTTCTGGAGTAGGATTTTCTACCGGAACCTCTGGATTAGTAGATGTTTCAGGTACTGTCGGTACAACTGGATCTTCAGGTTGAGGCGTAACTGGTTGAGTTTCTACAGGTGGTTCAGGTTGTGGCTGAGGTTTTGGAGCCTCAGGTGTTACAATTGGTGCTTCTGGTATTACTTCTGGATTTGGAGCAGGAGTAACTTCAGGTTCTGGTCTAGCTGGTGGTTCTGGAGTAACTACAGGAGGTTGAACTGGAGCTGTTGCTTCAGTCCCTCCTTTGTTTTCTTCAGATTGGCTAGGGCTTACAGATGATCCCCCATTTCCATTGCTGGGCCTGGCTCCTTCACCAGCATTACCTGTTTCAGTCGTACCGTGGTTAGGTGCAACGTGAGGTAATTCAGTTGCTACTGTTTCACTAGACTGATCTCCTTTGTTCTTTTTATTTGGTGTACCACCGTTTTGTGTTGTTTCTGTTGATCCACTAGTTTCTGGAGCAGGTGCTTCCTCAGTAGTAGATCTTCTTACTCGACTATTACCTCTACCTCCTGGTGCAGCTGCAGCTGGTCCTGTAGAAATTCTAGTTGTAGTTGTAGTAGTTGTAGTTATAAATACATTTTCTACGTTTTTAGCTAGAACTTCTTCTTCTAAATCTTTATTAACTCTTCTGTATATAACTGATCCTGATTCAACGTCTTTCTTCAATTCTTCACTTTCCTTTCCTTTATTATTAAGTACTTCATAAACAACTTTTGCAGCATTAACAGCTTCTTCAACTGTAATTGGTGATAAACCATGTCTCTTTCTATCTGCGTTAATTGCATCTATATTAGCAACATAGTATCTTTTAGCGATTTCTTCTTGTTTATCAGTAGCAGTACCGTTTAGTAAAGCTTCTTGTGTGAATGAAAGATGAGCTAGATGTGTATCAGCTTGTCCAGGTCTTGCGACCACTCTTCCTTTTTTAACGTCTTCTGCAAGACTATCTGATATTTTAGATGGCTCTCTAGGAATAATAAGACCGTTTTTAACGTCTTCTTTATATTCCGTAGCGTCGCCATAAACTATCTTTTCTCTTTTAGCTTGTGCCATTATTATTTCACTCCTTTTCTTTTAAATTTAATATTGTTCAAAACATTAGTTTGTTTCGGACTGAGACTTGTATTATCCTCTATCCGTATAACCCATATATCTAGGATTAAGTCCCTTTGGTATATAAACTGTTATAAGGTTGCTGCCACTAATTGTTTCATTCATATTATCAGGATTCATCATACATACAAATCTTGCATTCGCAACTGCACCAGCTACCAATGCACTTTTTTCAAAATTAGGACCGTATGAAAAAGGATTCATCACGATACAACGTGTCATAGTATAGAAACTAGAATTCGCAGCTTTAGTATTTTCTGTGAGTTGACCCATATATGCATTATAAACAGATGCAAATTCGTGTCTCCAGAATACTCTTTTATTAAGGTCATTAAAAGACGTCGTATTATCTATTATTCTATATATAGGATTTCTTTGCCTATATGGTATCACACTTGCTCCACGTACAAAATTAGGATCATTATTCTGGTTATATCTTTTATCCCATTTTGTTCCCGATGGAATAAAGTATGCTTTAGTCATAACTTCACCATTATATAGCGTATTAAGTCTAATATGACTAATATATTTGCTATTAAATTTGCTATTATTTATACGCCAACCATTCATAGTTGCATTTGTATTAGTAGGTGTCGTAGAAGCAAAGTCTTCTGTATTGATAAGTGCAGGTGATTGTCCACCACCAAGCTGTAGATCTGTATTATCGAAAGCAGATCCTTGTCCGGAACTATATAATAAATTCTCTATTATTTGCCAAATACCACTGGCACCTAAATATGTAGATGGGAATGAATAAATATCGTATCCAATAGCAGCTTCATCAATAGTAGTTCCTAAAAACTTTTTCATAACTCTATACCAGTCTTCTTTACTAGTAACTCCATACGTAGGGAAATTCCATCTTCTCCATGCATTCTTAAATATTTCATCTCCTACTTTTAAAATAGTCTCTGATAAAAATGTGTAATCAGATTGTTCTGTATACGCTGTATATACTAATCCATTATTCTCCCATTGTATATTTTCGTTAAATCCTATCGTTTGTCTGTATCTCTCATTATTAGTTAGCCAATAATCATGTGGTTTAGCATTCTTATCAAGGTATGATACTCCCAATGTTTTTAGAACTGGTCCAAATGTACCAAAATGTCTGAGAGTACATATCACAGGAATCAATGTATAACACATAAATCTAGCTTGATGCATTCTGGTGAAGAATCCTCTTGTACCTCCTGATACGATAGATGTAAGCATATAGTTCATTTCTCTTATAGATCCAACTCCATAATTTAAGTTATTTGGATTTTTATAGAATAGTGCAAGAGATCCATCATCTGTCAATTCATTATCTGTAAGTAACCTTAAAATAATGTTTTTACCAGTGTTATGTGGTTCAGATTCTTCCCATGTTTTATGGCGACCTGGTGCATATATGAAATTCTTTATTATAAGCTTACATTTGTCATCAGGTTCCTTAAAGTCATCTCCACTTACAAACGGCAATAACATTGTAGGTATAAAGTCTATTACTAACTTATAAGGAACATTATTTACAGTGATTCCTTTAGAAAGAAGTTCTCCAGTCCATCCTAATCTAACTTTAATATCTAATTCACTTATAGGTATGTATCTACTAGTCAATCTATTTTCTATTCCTCCACCAGGTCCATCTTCTGTTGGTATATCACTTAATCCATAGAAATTTATCCCAGCTTTCAAATAAGCTTCTTTTAAATCTACATCAGTCATATTAGCAGTCAATATATAATACAAGTTATTAATCATATATTCACTGTATGCAGGTGTAGAATTAGGAAGTTTTATAGGATTTTTCAAAGCATTCGTTCCAAATAGTTTTTCTAAAGGATAATCTTCTACTGTATGAATTACAATATTATTACGTATTATCTCAAATGATACAGTTGCTCCTTTAGCCATTTCGTAATTATCATTTATAGCATAATACATACTATTCTTAGCTGGGCTAGTTGGAGTGAATGGTTCAAATATATCGTTTCTGATTCTTTTACCATTCTTAAATTCATATTCTGTAGGTCCGTATACATTATCTGCTTTTACCCAAAATGCTGCTAAACAAAAATCTAAATCAGCTGCATTTCCATTAAGCCACATATATTTACGTATTCTATCTAATAAAGATATTTCATGATATATGATATCTGATTTTATAAGTTTAAACTTAAGTACATATTCTACATCATCATATATCTTTTCATCAGATTCTACAGGAGTTCCATCAGTATGGAATAATCCTATAGGTTGTACTTCTTCTGATTTTGTAAACCATTCTCTATTTGATGTAGAAGATAATACATGATTCTTTATAGTTTCTATAGTCATAACACTTCCATCTTTTACTTTGATTGGAGTTTGAACTTCCACAGGAGTAGTTCTATTTACAAATCTATTCCAATCTTCATGTGTATGTCCATCTGGATTTACTAATGCAAGTTTTATCACAGCTGAATTAAGAGTTCTTTCTATTTCTACACGAACTGGATACCAGCCATTTTTAGAATCATATGGTTCTACAACTGGAGTAAATCCTGATTTAAGTTGGTATCTTTTTGGGTAATCTAAGGCATTTATTACGCTTTCTCCAGACATCAAATATAAATCTGTTTCTAAATCTTTTCTATTTCCATTCTCATCTGTATAATATACTTTATATCTAGTAAGATTTACAGATGGTCCTGCTTCCGCTCCAGTGGTTCTAGTTTCTATTATATATGTATCTATGCGCGTTTTAGTTTTAGATAGTAATAATTTCTGTCTATTATCTGCATATATACCAGGTATATCATTAGGATTGCATATAATAGCATTTTGAAAATCATACTCTACTATATTATAGTCAACAGTAGAGTCAGTACCTGATATATCTACTGGTGTAGACGGTATTTTTAAAATACTTCTCCAGTCCAATTCTGCCTGAGGAGTGGTGTTTAATTTCTTTAATCTTACTATTTCACTATTGCTTTTTAGTGGAGTTCCGTCTGTAGCACCGATAGGAAATGTTCCTAATAAATCCGATACCCTCATTATAGTTCCATAGTTAGTTAAACTTTGATAAAAGTATTTATATATCTTTCCATTTTTCTCTAGCAATACACATATATACCCACATGGGCGTAATTCATGAACACGTACTTTAATCTTTTTTGTAACTCCATTAATAGTTGCATCAACATCTTTTGAATATCCCACAAATCCATTATAAAATTTACCATAAGTCCAATGATTGACATCACGTTCGTGTTTTGCTATATAAGTAAAAATATCATTAGGTATTTCAGAAAAATCAAAATTCGCTATATTATTAAACGAACCGATACTTTTATAATTATATTTATCAGTAATAATATAATTAAACTTATCTACATTGTCATTATAGTATTTATAATAATCTTCTCTTGATGTGGTAGTCGGTAATTTCTCTATATCCATAGGGTATACCGCTAATATCTTATTTAGATAATCATCGACATATGATTTTACTTCAGCATTATGCAATTCTAAGAAACTATTGACAGTGTATTTCGTTATAATTCCTCCATCATTAACCTCTATAATATTATATACATCGTGTGCCATACTAAGTACAAATGGCCAATACTCAACACCATCTATGGTATGACTATTATTTACATTAAAATATTTTGATTCAAATAGAGTTTCATCATAAGCTCTACCAGATGGTATCTCTATATGCCATGTATTAACGCGTCCTCTAAAGTCTACATATGTCAGCGGTGTCGAACTATAAACCATATATGTCGGCATTCTAAAATCTTGAAACCCACGTTCTATCATATAATAACTATTATCATTATTTGAGGTTCCTTTCAATAAAGGAAATGGAGTTGTAACTACATTTCTAATACTTGATATTTCAGGACTTACAAATTCAATAGTAGTAGGAGCTGATATATTAGTAGGAGCTACACCCCATGGGTATGATGTAACATTAGACACATTAGAAAAATACATATACTTATTTATTATTCTGGCACTTGTACGGTATCCTACTACAAAATCAAACCATTCTGTATCCAATCTTTTTCCTTCAGGCCATTTAATCATATCTTTATTCACAACAGTTCCATATTTATATCTCTGTCTAAATTCTCCAAACTGTGTTGCGTTACCTGGATTAGAACCATCCAAATAATGTATAATAACATCATAATAATCATATACTACTACGAATTTATTATGAACGTATTTTTGTATTCTGTATTTTGGGTCGATATATACATATCCAAGTGGTAATAATTCTCCTATATTCGGAATTACATCGTGTTGATTATATGTATATGTATTTATAATTTCGTCATTAAATACTATATCAACAGTAGTAGTTCTTATTACAGGAGCATTAGTATCATCCACTATCTTAGGAATCTGTCTGGTAATACCATTTTCATTTTCCCAAGTCCAATATGTATCGCCTCTTAATATTACTCTGTTTAAACGTTTTCCTTTATTATTCATACGCCACTCCTTAAAGTCACAGTATAATTAGAATGTTCAACTTTGGCAATATATCCAGCTTTCGTATCATTCTTATGCTGTGGTAAGTCGTTTCCTTTAATTACTACATCAAATACTTTAGTAGTCATAGTACCGTCTTCCATAGTATAAGTATGATGCCAATCCCCAGTGTATCTATTAACACAAAGCATATTCTTCATCCCGTCTCCCCAGTCCACTGCATAGACAGTAGATGGGGGTGTTATATATAAATCGTCATTTAAATCTATATTTACAGAACCAAGTTTATACACTCCATTATTAGATTCTTCAACTGGGAATGCTATTTCTAATTTATATTTTACTATGTCAAGACTGGCGTCATCTTCCACTCCTCCATACATAGCATAATTATATTTTTTGCTTTTTAAATGTGCACTCATTTTATCCTCCTAAATATATCCGTATTATACTTTACTACCAAAGTCTTTTCTGGTATCTTATGAAACTTAGTGACTGTTTCAGTAGTATCTTCAGCATCGTCTGGATATTGATATTTGGCATTACTATCTATAAAGACAGCAGACTTAGTCATAGTCCTCCAATCATTTAAACTAGTAGGAGGTGTAGAATTATGGTTCCATAGCTGAGGCGTTGTATGGTCGATTATAAAGGTCATATTAGACGTTTCAAGCATTTGCTGTAATCTATATCCACTAAACACTAAATCAAGCGGATTATAGCCTCTAGAAGCCTTAGAAGTGATGTATGTGTCATCATACGGTATAGTAGCATTAGCATCACCTGTTATATCTCTACTTCCAATATGTCTTTCATTATATCCGTATCTTATTGCAAGAGTTTGATGAAGAACATTATCATCTGGAAGTATTTCAAATGGAACATTAACCCGTGCTTTATTAGGAACTGGGTCAAATAATTCTATAACATCATTAAGTTCTGTTATCTTATCGTTGTAATGTTTATTATCAGGACTAACCAAATTGTAATCTATCTCTAAATTATAGTTATATTCTACAGATTTATAAGACGGTGTAAATATAGATGCACATTGATTTTGCGTTACTAAATCTATATTATCTGAATTGTATCTGACGTCATTTAAATCTACATATGTTCTAGAAAGTATATCTATATCATCTATAACTTCCATACCATATTGATTAAAAGATATAACTTGATTATCTCTGATTAATGGTTTATCTATAGGTTGTAATTTGTATCCACTGTGGTCTAACAATGTGAAATCAGCGAATACGTTTTGTTTAGTTCCAAGATTAATTCTACATAATCCAAATAGTCTCTTTTGAGATAAATCTGGATATTTGAATAATGCTTTTGTAACAGAGAAACACGTATCAAGACTTCTGAAGATATCGTTATTATCATGAATTACTTTATTTCCATTCATATTATAATCCCCATATCCAAATGCAGATACTGGAACTGTTAAGTTAAGTGGTATTTCTATGTCTTTTCTAGCAAAGATATCGTTTGATAGATGTCCGTTTACAAAAGGTTCTCCTTTATATATAGTATTATTTTCTGTAGATGAAGAGAACTCGTCCACAATAGCATAGAAATTAATTGGGTCTCTACAGATACGTCCGTGTATATGTTTATTCCCATTCGGGTCTTTCATTTCTGTAAAATCTGCAAGAACTATTTTAACATCTTGCACGTTCTTTATCCACATTTCATATAAATAATCTATATTTCTTTCTTTAGGAATATCATCATTAGCTCCTTTATAAGCTTCTTCTCTTCCGCTATAATTATTTATATGTGTATTCTTATCACTTCTATCTGCATCTGTAAAATGAGATATGTCTTTATTTACATAAAATTCCCAGAAATTCTTTGGGTCTATTACTAATACATCTATATCATGGTCTTTGATTATTTTATAATCTATTGGATATAATATATTATTAATAAATAAAGCTGGGTATTTTTGTAGTGGATTGAATACAGGTATCATTATCTTTGGTAAATGAAATGTATGTTGTGGATATACTACTCCTATAGGAATTTTAGTTTTATTCATAACATAGAAGTACTCATCTGTCTTATTAGAAAGATTTATAAAGAAGTCCATTACTATAGGAAACTCTGGGAAATCTCTACTAATATTGATTCTATCTTGATATGATTTCATAAGAGCTATAAGTTGCTCTACAAGATATCTAAACTTAGTAATACTACTATTAAAGTTTATCTTATCTCTTTTATTTACAAGATGTTTAGAATAATCAAATACGTTCTTTAAGCTCATTATAAGTTCATTAAAAGCATATTCTTTTAATCTAGTTACAAACATATTCCATCCATTATTTGTAGAGAATGCATCTTTACAAAGCTTTTCAACATCTCTGAACCATAGTTTATTATAAACATATTTAAACTTATCTTTATTATCATCACTATGTCCATAATACTGTTTAATAAGTACATCGTATTTATTAAATCTTATCACTCTAGGAAATGTATTTTGAATTACTTTAAGTATATTTATATCTTTCTTATATCCATAATCTATAAGTTCATCTACATCTAAGCATGGAGTTTGTATCATCCATTCATATAATTTAGTAGTATTGATTCTATATTGAGATGTAAACTCTGATACCATTGGATTTTTCAGTATAGCTTTATAATACAAACTATCAGGTCTTTCAAAATTAGGTTTAGTATACGGAAGTGTAAACATTATAATTTGCTTTATATTAGGGTCTTTAGCAAACTTAACAGTATGCTTATCTACACGTTCTACATACTTTCCTTTACTATTCATATATAGATTTTCTACATGATAAGTTCCATCTTTAAATAATACTAATGCTGTAGTACTGAATAAGATATCTGGATTTTGTACAAAGAATAGGTTAAAGTCATTATTATACCACTT
>ERZ772910.143-NODE-143-length-44405-cov-3.801736_pt1 | contig 44405 bp, 39 predicted proteins | sample MGYA00511357_ERZ772910 | MGnify/ENA primary metagenome ERZ772910 (study PRJEB29015, sample SAMEA2738096) | human oral metagenome | biome: human oral; feature: human-associated habitat; material: saliva | place: China | collected 2193 ... | reverse complement strand
GTGCAGTAGTTAGCGGCTAAAGATGAAGCTAGCTAGCGCTTTGCAGCAGGCGGTTATCACGTCTGAATCCGGAGCTTAAATAAAAAATGAGATGCTCCCAAATGGCGCTCGCACTAGCGAGCGCCATTTGGGAGCAATGTTTGTTGCAGCTAAGCTACTAAGCAGTACGGTTCATACTACTTTTTAACCTCGTAGTGGCTCTTTACGGTAAACGTAATAACGTAGGTCTTACGATACGACTCTGGTGCAGAAGTAAGAATTGCGCAGTCAGTCAGATTGTAGTTTGTTGGGTGAGCAAGGGCTTGGTCAACGGTGTTGCCAATCTCTTCTGTTGACTCAAGTACCTGAGCCCTCTGAGCTGCATCGATAGTTGCTTTTCTCATCAAATCAAACTGGTCTGCTGTACCCTCAATGCGAATAATGATTGGCCAGAGGCTGTCTTTATCAACCTGCGTAGTAATTTGCAGATCTGGATACAGGCTGTTATCAAAGCTGAATCCATCAGGAATATGATAGGTGCCATAGCCGGTTGCGTTTGAATTGTTTGATGAGGAGCTAGAAGAATCCTCTTTTTTCTCGTCTTTCTTTTCTTCTTTTTGTTCTGACGTGGTGGATTTAGTCTGGTCTTGTTTGTTTTCTGTTTGTGAGCAGCCAGACAAAATGCCCACACTCAAGGCTGACGTTACCAGTAGTACAAAAATTGCAGTAAAGAACTTGCTCATCCTAGAGCTACGCTTCATTTGACCTCCATTAAACGGAACGTACTAACTACCAGGAACTCATTGCGATTGTACCCAGCAAATAGCGCCATTTAGCTGGGAGAATATTTCACAACATAAAATAATGTTTCATCTTTTTATGCCTCCCAAAGAAAGCGCTTCATATCAACCTTACCGTTTTCAAGAAACTGAACTCTCTCTGCCTCAAGAAGCTCTTTTTGAGATTCCGGTCCACCAAAGGCAAAGCCTGGAGCAAGTGAGCCGTCTTTAAAAACTACCCTGTGGCAAGGTACACCGCCCGCAACACCGGGGCTCTGGTGCATAGCAAATCCCACATAGCGAGCCTTTCTTGGCTCCCCTATCATGCGAGCTATCTGACCATACGTACTGACCCTGCCCTCGGGAATCTGCTTGACCACTGAAAATGCACGCTGAAAGAAGTTATCCATATCTAGTCCACTCTATCTTCACGGTTACCGGGAATTGCTTGCTCATTTTATGTTGGAATGCTATCGTATCAAAAGCAAACGGGTGGTGGCGCAGCTTGGTAGCGCACTTGACTGGGGGTCAAGGGGTCGCTGGTTCAAATCCAGTCCACCCGACCAGAATTTCTCGCCAGGAATATTCCTGGCTTTTTTATATATTGAAGTATTTTTTCAAAAACCGGTGTGATCTAATTTGTAGCATAGACAAAGTGACAAATTAGAAGTTATCGAGGTGAAATATGCAAGATAAAAAAGGTTTTGATTTATGGGCAGATGATTATGATAAGAGTGTAGGTTTGTCTGACAAATACGGCTCGTATCCTTTTGCAGGCTACAAATCTATTCTTAATGTAATCTATTATCGTGTAATTTGTTCATCTGCGAAGACTGTCTTAGATATTGGGTTTGGAACAGCAGTACTGACTTCAAGATTATATGAAAACGGCTGTACGATTTACGGACAAGATTTTTCAGATAGAATGATTGAAATTGCAAAAGAGAAAATGCCTAAAGCAAGTTTGTATGAAGGCGATTTTTCCAATGGCTTGGTGGAGCCGATACAGAAACAAAAGTATGACGCGATCATTGCTACATATTCTCTCCATCATCTTACAGACTCTCAAAAAGTAGATTTTATTACATCATTATTTAAGCTGTTGAACGAGGGAGGATGTATATATATCGGAGATATAGCATTTGAAACTCGGTCATTACTTCAAGAATGTATGCGGATTGCGGCAGATGAATGGGACGGTGATGAAATGTATTTTGTATGGGATGAGCTAAAAGGTCAATTTCCAGAAATGCGATTTGAAAAAATGTCTGACTGTGCAGGACTTATCACCTTGCAAAAATAACTTCCAGTTTGTCAATTACAGGTGACATTAAAAGAGCCAGCCCATTCAAGGTGCTGGCTCTTTCAAAAATTTTCATTCTAATTTATGCGTCTGTACCTTCAAACTGACTCTCATACAGCTTGGCGTAGAAGCCGCCCTTAGCTAAGAGCTCATCATGAGTTCCGCGCTCAAGAATTGAGCCGTCCTTGAGGACAAGAATGCAATCCGCACCTTGAATGGTAGAGAGCCTGTGTGCAACAACCAGGGAAGTTCTGCCGTTCATGATGGTATCAAACGCCTTCTGTACCAGCTGCTCTGTTCGTGTATCAATGCTTGAGGTTGCCTCATCCAGAAGCAGAATAGGTGGATTTGCAAGCATGACACGAGCTATACACAGAAGTTGCTGCTGACCCTGAGATAAAGACCCACCAGACTCTCCCACCATGGTGTCATAACCTTGTGGAAGTTGCTGGATAAACTCGTGAGCCTGAGCCTTTTGAGCTGCGGCAATAATCTCTTCATCTGTGGCATCAGGCTTTGCATAACGGATGTTCTCTTTAACGGTTCCTTTAAAGAGCCAGGTATCTTGCAATACCATGCCAAACTGTTCTCTCAGCGACGCGCGAGTGAGCTTTTGTGTGTTATAGCCGTCTACATAAATTGCACCAGAATCAATGCTATAGAACCTAAGAAGCAGGTTAATAAGGGTAGTCTTACCGCAACCGGTAGGACCAACAAGAGCAATCTTCTGACCAGGCTCTGCCTTGAATGAAATGTGGCGGAGCAATGGATGCTGAGCATCGTAGGAGAATGCAACATCATCAAATTCAATGGAGCCCTTAGGGTCTTGGATAGTTTCAGCATCGGCAGGATCTGGCTTAATTTCTTTAGCATCAAGCAGGTCAAATACTCGGCGAGCACTTGCATAGGCGGTTTGGACCTGTGTGACAACAGCAGAAATAGCATTAAAAGGCTTCATGTACTGATTGGCGTACGAGAGGAAGCTCTGCACCTGACCGATGGTAAGCACAGAAGGAACTCCCGTCAGAACGCAAATACAACCAAGAGCAGCTACCAGTGCGTAAATGAAGTTATTTACCAGACGCGTGGAGGGGTTAGAAAGAGAAGAGGCAAATTGTGCGCGCTCTCCTACTACACGGAGTTTCTCGTTAATAGCTTCAAACTGCTTAATAATGGCATCCTTGTGGGCAAATGCGGTGATAAGCTCCTGGTTAGAGACCATCTCTTCTGCATATCCGCCAAGCTGTCCCTGGTAGCCCTGCTGCTTGCCAAAAGACGAGCTTGCGTACTTGGTAATGGCGGATGCAACAATAATTGAGAGCGGCGTAGCCAGAGCAACCACAAGGCCCATAGGAATCGACATATAGAACATGAAGCATAAGGTTCCAATAATGGTGACCACGCCCGTAAGGAACTGCGTGAGGCCCTGCTGAAGGCCATCGCCAAGTTGATCCACATCGTTTACTACCCTAGAGAGCAAATCTCCCTGAGAATGCGTGTCAATGTACGAGAGAGGCAGGTTAGCCACCTTGGCGTGAGCCGCGTCTCTGAGGTCGCGCGTGACCAGGTAGGTGAGCTTGTTGGTAGACCAAGAAGCCAGCCATTGCGTGGCGCTTGCAAGCAAAACAACTAGTGAAAGCTGAGAGAGCGTAGGTAAAAGTGCTGCCTCGCCGCCCTGTACCAGCCTGATGAGCTGGTCGATGGCACTACCCACAATGATGGGTACCCAGAGCTGCAGAATAACGGTTGCAATAGATGACACAGCCGCCAGAACCAGAAAACCTCCGTGAGGAGAAATCCATGCAGCTAGTCGGCGTGTGACTTCTGCTGCGGACATGGAGATAGCGTCAGCGGAGCCGCCTTTGCCGTGCTCAGGAGCGCTTGATGCAATAGCGGAGGTGCTTCCGCCAGAATACATATCGGCCATTACTCCACCTCCTCAGGACGAAGCTGTGAGAGACAAATCTCTTTATAGAGCGGACACGTGGCGAGAAGTTCTTTGTGCGTTCCTAGCCCCACTTGTTTGCCATGGTCAAGAACAAGGATCTTATCTGCCTGCATAACTGCAGCTACACGCTGCGAAATAATGATGCTTGTAGTTGTTGCGCTGAGCTTGCGAAGGGCTGCGCGGAGGTGTGCATCCGTAGCAAAATCAAGGGCGGAAGCAGCGTCGTCTAAGATGACAATGCATGGGCTTCCTACCAGCGCACGGGCGATGGTCAAACGCTGACGCTGACCTCCCGAGAAGTTCTTTCCACCGCGCTCAACTATGCTGTCAAGCTGATCGGGTTTCTCGCGCACAAAGTCTGCTGCTTGAGCAACCTCAAGAGCTTTCCAAAGCTCCTCGTCGGTAGCGTTTGGATTTTTCCAACACAGGTTTGTGCGAATGGTGCCGCTGACCAGTGAGGTGTGCTGCGGAACAAAGCCAATGAGGGACCGCAGTTGATCAAACGTGTACGTTTTGACATCATGGCCAAAGACGCTCACTGAGCCGGTCTCCGTATCAAAAAGACGCGGGATGAGAGCAGCAAAACTGGACTTACCAGAGCCCGTACCGCCAATAATGCCCAGCGTCTGACCAGCCTGGAGCAAGAGGTTGATGCCAGAAAGTGCAGGCTCTCCTCCACCATCGTAGACAAGTGAGGCGTCTTTGAATGCCACAGCGGTGCCGGTAAAATCGGACTCTGTGAGGTTGATTTGCCTGTTTCCCTCATCGGTGAGCGTGGGCTTGGTGTTGAGTACTTCCATAATACGATTAGCAGATGCCACACCGCGTGTAATGATAATAACCAGGTTAGCAACGTAGCCAATAGCCAAAAGCGCACTGGTCATATAGCTGACAAGTGCTACCACGGTACCTTGGGATAGCGTACCTGCAGTAATTTGAGGAGCCGCAAGCCAAAGTGTTACGGCAATTCCCAGGTACATGACTAGGAAGGTTGCTGGGTTCAGTAGAGCCGAATAATTTGCAGCATCAGTTGCCGTTTCTGTCTGAGCAAGAACTGCCTCGGAGAATTGTTCCTTCTCTTCTGACTCATGCCTAAAAGCCCTAATAACACGAATACCAGAAAGCATTTGTCGCATATATAAAGAAACGGTATCAAGGCGCTTCTGCAGCTCAGTAAAGAGTGCAGTAGATTTACGTGCAACAAAAAAGAAAATAGCTGCTACCAACACTGTTGCAATCAAGAAGACCATTCCAAGCTGAGCATCAAGCATAAGGGTGGCAATAATAGATCCAGCCGCTAGGATTGGCCATCTGACCAGCTGACGAATGCCCAGAGCAACGGTAACCTGCACCTGATTAACATCGTTGATAAGACGGGTTACCAGCGTATCTGTTCCCAGTGCAGAAATATCGGCACTTGAGAGCTCTTGAATCTTCTTAAACAGCTCATTGCGCAAATCAGTTCCCGTGCGCTGAGAAACAATGGAAGCAATTTTCTGACAGACAAGCGTAAAACTAAAGCCCACAACCGCAATAATTACCAGCAAAATGCCATAGCGAATAATGTCATACATGTTTGCCCCGTGAATTCCCAGGTCAATCATGCGCGCAATAATCAAAGGTGTAAGAAGGTCACCAATGACCTCAACACCCTTACAAAGCAAGGCAACAAAACTCTTTCGACCATATTTTGGCCATACAAATCTAGAGAGCAACTCTCCCATTTACGCTTCACCAAGTTTCTCTGCTAGCGTTAACCACTCGTCTTCCAGCTCCATCAGCGCCGCTTCTGCGTCATCAAGCTGCTGCTGCAACTCCATCAAACGCTGCGCGTCAGTAGCATCAGCGGAGCTCATCTGCTCTCTAATCTGTTCTGGAAGCTCCTGAGCCTTTCCCATACGCCTCTCAATCGAATCAAAGCGCTTCTTGAGCTCACGACGCTCAGCGTTGCTCAGCACCGCATCCTCCTGGCGAGAAGACCCGTCTACCTGCGGCTCATTTGCACCTGAGGCTCCGCGTGTACCCGACAACTCCCCCGCTCTTCTCGCCGTCTGTTTTGCAGTATCAACAAGCTTGAGGTACTCGTCAACGCCGCCAGGGACGTGGCGAATGTGGCCGTCGATGAGGGCATACTGGTCATCGGTAACGCGCTCAATCAAGAAGCGGTCATGGCTGACAACCAGAAGTGTTCCAGGCCACGAGTCCAGAAGGTCTTCTAGGACAGCCAGCATATCTGTATCTAGATCGTTGCCCGGCTCGTCCAGTACCAGCACGTTTGGCTCTTCCAGAAGGACGCACAGAAGAGCTAAGCGTCTACGCTGTCCTCCGGAGAGGTCTTGCAAGCGATTAGTGAACTCTCGGCGATCAAAGCCCAAGCTTTCAAGCAGTTGCGTAGGGCTCTGCATCTTGCCGTTTACCAGGTAACTTGTCTTGTACTGGCCAAGCAGTTCAAGAACAGTCCACGTCTCTTTTGTAGTAAAGGTGTCAATCTGCTGAGAAAGCCAGCCAAATTTGACGGACTTACCTACCTTTACCACGCCGGACGTCGGCTGAAGCTGCTGTGTCATCAGTTCAAGAAGCGTGGACTTACCAGCGCCATTCTCGCCCAAAATGCCATAGCGGTCTCCAGGGCCAATGAGCCACTCAACATGCTTAATGACGTCTACCTGTGAGTCAATGCCGGCAGCCTGCTCAGCATTTTTGTAAGCAAACGAGACGTCATGCATCTCAATAACCTGCTTACCCAACCTAGAAACTGCCATGCGTTTGAGCTCAAGCGTGTTTCTAAGTGGTGGATCTTCGGCCAGAAGCTCCATGGCAGCGTCAATCCTAAACTTAGGCTTTGACGTACGTGCCTTTGCACCATGAGCAAGCCAATTAAGCTCTTTTCTAAGCGTATTCTGACGGCGCTCTTCCATCACCGCTGCCTGTCTATCACGTTCAACTCGAGCTTGAATGTAGGCAGAATAGCCGCCGTCAAATGGGTCAATAACGCCATCGTGGACTTCCCACATGTGGTCGCAAACCTCATCCAAGAACCAACGGTCATGTGTGACCAGGATGAGGGCACCACTTCCCTCTGACCAGCGGTTTTTAAGGTGATTTGCAAGCCACTGAATAGCGTGAAGATCAAGGTGGTTAGTTGGCTCGTCAATAAGCATTAAATCCCAGGTGCCCACAAGCAGTCGAGCCAAATCGCAGCGTCTACGCTGACCTCCAGAAAGCTCTCCTACCAGGCCATTCCAGTCTAAGTCTCCAATGAGTTCATCAATAATCTTACGGATACGAGCGTCAGATGCCCACTCGTACTCTGGCGTATCTCCCACAACAGCACTGCAAACTGTCTGTGAATCAGAAAGTGAATCACTTTGGCCCATGTAGCCTACTTGGATATCACTTCTCCAGATTACGTTGCCAGAATCGGGCTCAATTCTTTTGGCGATAAGATCTAAGAGGGTTGATTTGCCGTCACCGTTTTTACCGACAACGCCAATACGGTCGCCCTCATTTACACCAATGGTTTGGTCGGTAAGAACTTTCTTACCAGGCCACTCCATAGAAATTTGTTCGCAACCTACCAGAATTCCCACTAGTTATCACCTAAAAAAGAACGAAGTAACGCAATTTCTTCTCCCCAACCAGAAAGCTCAGAATGAGGAGTCTCCAAAATCATAGGAAGCGTGTTGACGCGCGGATTGGTCACCACGGCGCGGAACGTTTCTAAGCCAATGAAGCCTTTGCCAATCTTCTCATGTCTATCTTTATGAGCCCCAAGAGGATTCTTGGAGTCATTAAGATGTAAAGCCTTAAGCTTTTTCAAGCCAACTATCTGGTCAAACGTATCTAGAACAGCATCAAGATTTTCTACAATCTCATAGCCGCCATCGTGAACATGGCAGGTATCAAGGCACACGCCCATAAGTTCCGGGTGGTTTACCTTATCTAGAATTGCGGCAATCTCTTCAAACGTTTTGCCAACTTCAGTACCCTTACCAGCCATAGTTTCAAGAAGAACGGTGGTGTGCTGGCCTTCAAAAAGGCAATCATTGAGCGCGTTTGAAATCTGCTCAATTGCCACGTCAGAGCCTTGACCCACATGGCTACCAGGATGGAAGTTGTAATAATTACCAGGTAGATACTCCATACGCTCAAGATCTTCTGTGAGCGCTCGACGGGCAAAATCCCTGGTCTCCTCTTTAGCCGAGCACAGATTCATGGTGTAAGGAGCGTGTGCCACCAAAGGTCCAAAATGATTAACCTCAAGCAGCTCACGCAGCTTTGCAACATCAGCCTCATCTAAAGCTTTAGCGTTGCCGCCACGGGGATTTCTAGTAAAGAATGCAAAGGTAGTTGCTCCAATAGAAAGAGCATCTTTACCCATTGCCTCCCAGCCCTTACCTGCCGAGAGATGGCATCCAATAAAAAGATCTTCTGGTTGCACGCTATGCACGCTCCTCAAGCATTTTGGCCACACGATCCAAAAGCTCTGAAGCTACATCTGCCAGTGGCAAAGTCTCAAGCTGTTCTACACCTTGAGGAGTCACAAAAGCTACACGGTCTGTATCTGAACCAAAGGTTGAATCTGGTCTAGAAACATCATTTGCCACAATCATGGAGCAACCTTTACGCTCAAGTTTAGCCTGAGCATGCTCCAAAAGATTATTTGTCTCAGCCGCAAAGCCAACGACAACCTGGTCTTTCTTAGTCTTAGAAAGGCTGGCGAGAATATCGGTGGTTTCTTTAAGGTCAATAGACTCAAGATACTCTAATGATTTCTTGAGCTTATGATCTGCTGGATGAGCTGGTGTATAGTCGGCAACAGCTGCCGTCAAAATAGCAGCGTCAACGTTGTCAAAAGCGTTTACGCACGCCTTATACATATCTTCAGCAGATACCACTCTTTGAATAGTGACGCCTTGAGGAGCTTCCAAGTGCGTGGGACCAGAGATAAGCGTGACGTCTGCTCCACGATTAGCTGCTACTTTAGCAACGGTATAGCCAAGTTTTCCTGTTGAGCAGTTGGCAATAAAGCGAACTGGATCGATCTTCTCGTGAGTTGGTCCTGCGGTAATAAGAATCTTTTTTCCTGCAAGATCTTGCGTAACTGGCGCGGCATCTTTGCCGGAAAGAACCTTAAGTGCAGCGTCAACAATCTGCTGAACTGGAGCAAGCTTTCCGTCTCCAGTATAACCGCAGGCAAGACGACCTGACTCGGGCATAACCATCTGGATGCCACGCTGACGCAGCAATGCCACGTTTGCTTGAGTGGCTGGATTTTCCCACATGTGCGTATTCATAGCGGGAGCCACAAGAACTGGCGTATGAGCAGCTAAAAGCGTTGCACTTGCAGCATTGTCAGCAATTCCGTGAGTCATCTTAGCCATGATATTGGCGGTAGCTGGTACAACTACCATGCAATCTGCCCAGTCAGCAAGATCTACGTGGGCAACAGGAGACTCCACATTGTTGTAGAGCGAAAGTACCACCTCATGATGCGTAAGAGCCTCAAAGGTAGTCTTTCCAACAAACTGAGTTGCATCTTCTGTCAAAACAACTCGAACGTCGCAGCCCGCTTTCTGAAGGCCTCTAAGCACTTCACAGGCTTTATATGCAGCAATGCCTCCGCACACCACAAGGCATACAGAGGGCTGAGCGGTTTTATCCAACATGGCGAGAAATTCCTTTATTCTTCAAACGCTGTAGAAGTAATAAGCATCCTATGGCAATAAGGGCATTCAGCAATCTCGGAGCTGTGCTGAAGATCATGGAATGAACTTGGCTGCAGTTTAACGCGGCAAACACTTGGAACATTACCTACAAGGTGCTCAACTGCCAGGCCCTTAAAACGTTTGCGCGCAGTTTCATAACGCTCAAGCGTATTCGCAGAAATCTGAGCTGCAAGTTCTTCTCGAGACTTAGAGAGCTCTACAATCTCTGCACGAAGAGCTGCAGAATCAATCTCAAGAGACTGAGAAAGGCTCTCACGCTCTTTCATAAGCTTTACCTGCAAGTCTTGAGCTGTCTGATAAGCCTTCTTGCACTTCTCAAGCTCTTCTGTTTTTGCTGCAAGTTTAAAATCGCACTTCTCGATATTCTTTGCCAAAGAAGAAAGCTGCTGGTCAAAATCTCTAAGAGCACGATGATTGGTAGCAGTTTCTACAGCAGCAGAAACCTCATCTGTCTTAAGGACATAGTGGTCACGCTGCTCATTGAGGTCAGAAATATCAATTTCTACGTCTTTTTTAACGCCAAGTACCTGCTTAAGCTGAGAAGCAATCTTTTTCTCTGCAAGTTGGGCGTTTTTAATCTTTTGAACTTGGGGCATTGAGGCCAAGTTGGATGCGAGTTTTAGCAGCTGCAAATCAATATCCTGGAGCTGCATCAGATTAACAGACTCACTCATAGGGCCTCCTCATATACGGTTACTCATCTAGTCTACCGTAAATAAGGACGTATCGGACGCAGAACATAACTAATGCAGAGATTAGTATGTGAAAAATTTATCCAACAATCTGCAGCAAGGTTGCACAGAAGGCATCAAGGTCTGCCTCAGAAACGCGCTCGTCAAAGGTAATGCGCAGGCTACCTAGAGCCTCGTTTCTAGAGATTCCCATTGCTGAGAGAACATGACTTGCGTCAAGAGAGCCTGAAGAACACGCAGAGCCGGCCGAGACTTCAAAACCTGCCTGGTCAAGCTTTAAGATAAGCGTTTCAGAGTCCATTGAGGGAACCATAATACTGACCGTACCAGGCATGTGATCTTTGCCAGCGTAAGCCTCTGTAGTTGGCTTAATCTTGGGAGAAGTACAAAGAGTCTCATATACCTTATTGGCACGCGCAGAAACGCTCTCTTGCGTTTGAGTAAGGTTCTCCAGGCACCACTTGGCAGCTGCGGCAAACGCAACTGCGCTCCGAACATCCTGCGTTCCATGACGTCTGCCAGACTCTTGTCCTCCGCCGTAACTCTGTGCCTTAAAGGGAACCTTAGAACGCATAAGCACCGCGGCAATACCCAGAGGTCCACCAATTTTATGGGCAGCAACAGTCAGAGCATCTACGTCTGCCACCTCAAGAGGAATACGACCAAACGCTTGAACGGCGTCAGTGTGGAAAAGAGCTCCCACCTTATGCGCAGCTTGAGCAAGGTCTGCAACCGGCTGGATAACGCCCGTTTCATTGTTGGCATACATCACAGAAACAAGAGCTACCGACTGGTCCAAAAGATCCTCAAGGGCAGAAGCCTCAATCTTTCCCTGACGGTTAGGCTGAGCAATTCTAACCTCAAAACCCTTCTCGCGAAGAACAGGCGCAAGATCCAAAATAGAATCATGTTCAATTGCCGAGAAAACCACCGTGTTGCGCTTGCGATCCTTGTTACGAATACCTTCTGCCATACCAAGAACTGAGAGGTTATTGCCCTCGGTACCGCCGGAGCAAAAGACCACGTCAGGAGCTCTAAACTTGCCGCCTACCGCACGTGCAATAACACCACGAGCACCATCAAGCTCTCGCGCTGCTTGACGACCAAGCGAGTGCAAAGAGTTTGGGTTCACTCCCGCAATGGGTGAGGCCTCATAGGTTTTCTCGGCATCAAGTGCCTCTTGGCGCATTGGTGCTGAAGCTGCATAGTCTAGGTAAACGTAATCCATAGCGTGTTTTCTGCTTGTCTAATCCTGAAAGTATGTGATTGCTCAAATAATGTATTGAGCTGTAATTTAGCCCTGAACAGTGAGAGCAGACTCGCCGGCGTCGCGGATTGCCTGGATAGTTGCACCACGGTCTTCCTGGCCAAACACAGCGCTACCTGCAACAAGCATATCAGCGCCAGCAGCTACAACATCAGCTGCGTTAGCTGCACTAATACCACCATCAACCTCAATCAGAGGGTTAACGTTGTGCTTACGGCAGAGCTCTTTGAGTGCCTTGAGCTTCTCGATTGAGTGAGGAATAAACTTCTGACCACCAAAACCAGGGTTAACCGTCATGATAAGCACCAGGTCAAGGTCTTCAATAAGATCCTCAAGAACGCTTACAGGAGTGCCTGGGCAAAGAGAAATGCCAGCTTTAGCGCCGGAATCCTTAATAAGGTGGACAAGACGATGAGCGTGAACCTCAGCCTCATAGTGGAAGGTAACAACGTCAGCGCCGCGGTCCAGGAACAGAGGTGCAATCTCAGCTGGATTGGTAACCATCAGATGGACATCAATGGGCAGCTCAGAGGACTTTTTACAGTACGAGAAAATATCTGGACCAAAAGAGATATTAGGAACAAAGTGACCATCCATCACGTCGTAATGGATGTAATCAGCGTTTGCAATTGAATCAAGCTCGCTCTTAAGCTTGGAAAAATCTGCAGATAGAACAGATGGTGCTACCTGGACGTTATTCATTAAACTCTCCTATCGAGTCATTCCATAAAACTCTTCATTAGGCAGGCGGTTAGTAAGGCGAGAAGTAATGTCTTCTGGCGTAGCGCCTTCGTAAAGCACAGCGTGAACAGCTGAAGTGATAGGCATCTCAACGTTCATCTGCTGACCAAGCTCATAAAGACCAATGACGGCCTGAGCACCCTCAACAACCATGCCTGTTTCTTCCTGGTATGACTGAAGCGTCTTGCCCTTGACCAGGGCTTCTCCAAACGTTCTATTTCTAGAATGCTCGGAAGTGCAGGTAGCCACCAAGTCACCCATGCCAGCAAGACCCATACAGGTGAGTGGATCTCCGCCAATGGCGCATACCACGCGGCCAAGTTCTGCAAGACCGCGGGTCATGAGGGCTGCAAGAGCGTTATCACCATTACCCAAACCAACAGCAATACCACAGGCAATAGCTACAACGTTTTTAGCGGCAGCACACGCCTCAACGCCACGCACGTCAGAGCTAATGTAGGTTCTAAAGTATGAACGAGAAAGCAGTGCTTGGAAGCGCTTAGCAACCTCGGCGTCTTCAGACGCAACAACTGCTGCAGAGATTCCCTGCTTAATAACCTCTTCTGCATGGTTTGGACCAGAAAGCACGGCAATTCTGGCAGGATTTCCCAGCTCATCAGCAGCCACCTCATGCATAAGCTTGTGAGAACCTGCTTCCATACCCTTGGAGAGGATCAAAACATCAACCTCTGGATCAAGATATGGTGCACAAGCAGCACAAACAGAGCGCAGAAACGCAGAAGGTGCTGCCATAACAACGGCATCTACACCGGTGAGAGCCTCAGCTTCACTGGTGGTAGACACAATATTGTGAGGAAGCTCAGAATCAGAAAGATGTCTGCAATTGACGTGCTCTTTATTGATAGATTCGGTGACATCGGCCTCTCTAGACCAGATAATTACCTCGTCAGATGTTGAAGCAAGTAGTGTTGAAAGTGCGGTACCCCACGATCCCGAACCAATAACAGCAACTTTTTTCATGATTACTTGTCCTTTTTCTTATCGCCGAAAGAGAATTTAGATTCACTACCAGCATTAAGACGATTGATATTCTCGCGATGCGCCCAAATTACTGCCGCCGCTACAACAAATACAGGAATGGTTGCCACGGGATCCATGCCAAATAGCAGGCAGAATAGTGGAATGGCAACAGCTGCGCCAATGGAGCCAAGCGATACGTACTTAGTTGGTACGGCAAGCGTAATAAACACCGCAAGAGCTACAAGAGCAGCAAGTGGATTTACTGCAAGGCCGCCACCAAATCCAACAGCAATTCCTTTGCCGCCATGAAAATGAAGCCACGGCGAGAAGATATGACCAAGAACACAGCAGGCATACACAAAAGAAATGATGAGCTCTGCCTCTGCGTGCTCATTTCCCGAGACCAGAGGAGTAAATCCCTGAGCTCCCAAGAACCAGCGGACGAGCATGACACTGATAATGCCCTTACCAGCATCGCAGAGAAGCGTAAGGATACCTGCGGCTTTACCGGCATTTCTTGCAACGTTAGTAGTGCCAATGTTTCCTGATCCAAGATTACGAATGTCTTCATGAGCCATAACGCTTGCAATAATCAGACCAAATGGAATGCCACCAAGACCAAACGCAATAAGTCCAAAAATCAGAGCAACAACAATTCCAGACATTAGTTAGATTCAACCTTCTTACGGAATTTCAAACGAATAGGTGTGCCAACCAGAGGGAACTTCTCGCGAAGTCTGTTCTCAATAAAGCGCTCGTAGTTATCATCAACAAGGTCTGGAGCATTGCACCAGAACGAGATAACAGGAGGCTTAGAGCCCGTCTGAGTAGCGTACTGAATCTTAAGGCGACGGCCGCGGTCAGAAACCGTGTGTCCGCCTTCTCTAATCTGGGCGAGAAGCTCGTTGAGCTCGGAAGTCTTAAGCTGAAGTGCGCGGGATTCTGCAGCCGAAAGAGCAGCGGCAAGTACCTTATCAATAGCGCGGCCAGTAAGTGCAGAAACGTTGATGGAAGCAATCCAAGGTGCAAAGGCCAGGCGCTTTGCTACAGAGACTGCTACCTCATCGCGCTTTGCTTCAGAGTCAATAAGGTCCCACTTGTTCAGCAGAAGAACCAAAGCACACCCACGCTCTACAGCCATGTTTGCAAGCTTCTGGTCCTGCTCGGTGACGCCAATGGAAGCGTCTACTACAAGGAGACAGACATCTGCGCGATCCATTGCCTGCAGGCCTCTGACCAGACTGTAGTACTCAACATCTTCATGTACCTGGCTCTTTTTGCGAATACCAGCGGTATCAACAAGACGAATGGGAGTTCCCTTCCATTCAATCATGGTGTCAATAGCGTCACGCGTAGTACCAGCAACATCAGAAACAATAGAGCGTTTCTTGTTAGCCAGGCGGTTTGCCAGCGAAGATTTGCCTACATTAGGTCGGCCGATGATGGCAAGGTTAAGAATGCCGTCATCCTCTGGCTCTTCATCAGCCTCAGGGAAAGCATTGACAATGTCGTCCAGCAAATCACCAGTACCGTGACCATGTGAAGCAGACAGAGGTAGAGGTTCGCCGCAGCCAAGTGCGTAGAAGTCCCAAAGACCATCCTGCTCTGTAGCAGGGTTATCTTTCTTGTTGACAACCAAGAACACGGGCTTGTCGCTCTTGCGGACAATGCGTGCAACCTCTTCGTCTTCATCGGTAACGCCGGTAGAGCCGTCTACCACAAAGACAATAACGTCTGCCTCTTCACACGCAAGAAGTGCCTGCTCACGAATGTGTGGGGCAAAGCGGTCCTGCGACTTGATAGACTCAATACCGCCGGTGTCAATGAGCTTAAACTCACGACCATTCCAGTCAGCGTCGTGATATGAGCGGTCTCGGGTTACTCCCCTAGACTCGTGAACAATTGCATCGCGTTTCTCGGCAATTCTATTTACCAGCGTGGACTTGCCAACATTTGGGCGTCCAACAATAGCAACAATGGGCTTAGCCATGTCTCACCTTTCATTCAGTTGGTTTAATAATACCAGCAATACGTGGCTAATCCCACTCTTTGAGCGCTTTAATGCACGACTTGGCAATGTTAGTGGGACCAGGAATTGACATGATGACTTTAGCGCCGCGAGCCTCTAGCTGCGCAGTTAAATCTGCCAGTAACATGCCATCAAGCGTGACTTTATCAAAGTTAAACATGACCTCAGGAAGCACCACCAGAACATCTGTAAGGTCTTCAGGAACCTGGGCGAGAAGATCAACGGCGCAGATAAGTCCTGTGACGTTAACGTCTCCACCAAAGAAATCGTTGCGCACGGCAAAAGTAGAAACGTTGCCATCAGCCGACCAGTCATCGCAGAAGGTCTGGATGGTTTGCTGAGCAGCTTCTCCTACAATCAGCAAAATCTTGCGAGAGCGGGCAGAAAGATAGGTATCTACCTCATCAAGGCCTGCACGCATAGTGTTACAGACCTCTTCAGCCTCATCGAGGAAGCTCCTGAGCATACCAATACCGTCATAAAATTGCGGATAACCGTCATAGGTATACGCAGGTGGAATAGGTAGCTGAGCATCTACGTAGAACTCGTCAGAGAGCTGAAAGCGCGTAATACCCAAAGAGGCACGCGCACGCTCCTGGTAGGGCTCAACAATTTTGACTACAGAGCGGGACAGCTCCACATCATCAGAATACGAATGCGTAAAGCGTTTGGAGTCTTTGGTATAGCCAAGGGGAACAATGGCCAGAGAGGTAATCTGATGGTGAGCCTCTACCCAATCAAGCGTTTTATCAAGCTCTTCACCGTCATTGATATTAGGGCACAGAACAATCTGGCCGTGGATCTCAATACCAGCGTCCATGAGTTTCTCGAGAACTTCAATGCCCCTAGCAGCACGAGCACCAATCAGATTACGGCGAACGTCAGGTGAGATTGCATGAAGCGAGACGTTCATAGGCTCAAGCTTATGAGAGATGATGCGCTCAACATCCTCGTCAGTAAGGTTAGTGAGCGTAACAAAATTGCCCTGCAAGAAGCTCAGACGATAATCGTCATCTCTAATGGAAAGCGAGGGTCGCATGTCTTCTGGCAGCATAGCCATAAAGCAGAACTGGCACGCGTTTACGCAGGTCTTGATGCCATCAAAGAGCACGTCAACAAAGTCAACGCCCCAGTCTTCTCCGGATTCACGCTCTAGTACACACTCATAGAGCGCATCGTCTCCAGGAACAGAAACTTCCAGCTCACAGATGGAGCCGTCGGCTTCCCAACGCCAATCAATCAGATCTTTTGGCACCACACCATTGACCTTCTCGATAATCATGCCTGGCTCAAGACCAGCCTTCCACGCAGGACTTCCCTCTTCAACGGACTCAATCAGTGCGCCAAGTCCACCAGATTTTGTATTTCCGTAGTCTGCGCGCTGTTCCATGTTAGGCGCCTACGATTTGTTCAATAGCTAATTTAACTGCATTGATATGAGCTTCTGGTGTAGAAGCGCCGGCGGTAATACCAATATGCTCTGCTCCCTCAAACCAGGAAGCCTGAAGCTCATCAGCGCCTTCAATGTGATAGGTTGCGGGGCAATAGAGCTTAGAAATCTCTGCCAAGCGAGTAGTATTTGCAGAAATTCTACCGCCAATGATAATCATGACGTCAGACTCTTTTGCAAGTCTCATGCACGAGTCCTGATGGCCCGCAGTAGCCTCGCAGATGGTATTCATGACGCGAAGCTCGTCAACAAGCGGAAGTACCGCGTTAACTACTTCAGAGAGCTTAGCGGCGCTCATGGTGGTCTGTACCACCAGGCCAACCTTCTTTGCAGCTCTCATAGCATCTGCCTGAGCTGCAACTTCTTCCACGGAGTCTATGGCCAAAGAACCTGGCACGTGCGCCAGCGTGGCCTCTACCTCAGGATGTCCGGACTCTCCTACCACGTACACGGCATAGCCCTGCTTGGCGAGAAGTTCTGCGGCTCCGTGGGCCTTCTTTACAAACGGACAGGTTGCGTCTAACACGTCAACACAGCCGTCCTTGGCAATCTGCTCCTCTTGAGGGGTTACGCCATGAGTGCGCAGCAGCAGTGCACTTCCTGCAGCTTCAGAAGCAGAATCAACAACCTCTACGCCCTGGTCTTTAAGGGACGTGACAACGCGAGGGTTATGGATAAGCGGACCAAGGGTGCGTACGGGAGCATGAGCATCTTTGACGGCCTGCTGGACCATCTGAAGTGCTCTTTCTACGCCGTAACAAGCGCCTGCTTCATCGGCAATTTTGATAGTAGGCACGAACTAATTCCTTCCGGGATGCTCTTTGAGCATTGCATCTCTTAGCTCGTATACCCGCTCCATGGCCACTTCTTCCATCTCTTTTGCCTGATCTTTACGCTTTGTAGAAGTCAGATCACTAAAAGAAACCTTCTGACCAGCGCGAAGATACACCTTTACAGGCTTAACCAGAGGAGAACCTTTTTTCTTAATATCAAGCGCACCAATAATAGCTAGTGGCTGAACATCCACCTTGGCAAGCTGTGCAATAAGAGCAAAGCCGCCATGGGTTTCTCCACGTTCAGTGTTGCTTCTGACTCTGGTACCCTCAGGATAAATGAGAAGCATTTCTCCTCTAGAAAGAGCCGTGGTTGCACGACGAATTGCCTTCATATCGGCAGTTCCACGGTCTACTGGGATACCGCCAAGTCTAGAAAGCGCCCACTGAAGCGGTTTGAATTTGTTGAACTCACTCTTGTAGATGGTTCTCACGGGGATACCATGAACAAGCAGGTGGACAACAGTAACAATGGGGTCCAAAAACGTTGGATGGTTCATAATAAGAACGCGAGGGGTCTTATCGCCAACAAAGAGCTGGTCATTGTCCCAGCGCCATCTAAACCAGATTTTTGTAATCAGTCCAAGCACACTGACTGCCAGCCATTTAAAGAACTTGGCTGGAGCTGGAAAATCAGCAAGCGCGGTATCGTAATAATCGTCAAATGAGTTTCCGCCAAAAGGACGCAAACGCTTAGATGCCGCTGCTATAGAAGACTTTTTCTCGGAGCGCTTAGGCTCTTCCGTGTGAGACTTCCCGTCATCAGAAGAGCTGCTCTCTGATCCATTTCCCTGGTGAGAAGCCCTGTGGTTGCGGACATCTCTTTTGCCGAGTCCAGGATGCAGGGCAATAATAGCTGCAATAACCTCTTCAACAGAAAGCGCAGAAGAGTCAATGTGGTGAGCATCTTCTGCAGCACGAAGTGGTGCTGCCTTACGCTCAGAATCAGCCTTATCGCGAGCCTTGATGTCTTCGAGGATCTTCTCCTCACTCTTGGCATCTACCTGGGCATCATTGCCAGTAGCTGCGTCTCCACCCTGGCGCTGAACAGCGCGGCGGTGAGCTCGAGCAGCAGGGTCTGCGGTCAAGAAAACCTTTACATCAGCTTCGGGGAATACCACGGTGCCAATGTCACGACCTTCCGCGACTACATCGCCATTCTCGCCAGCGCGACGCTGAAGCGTGACCATAGCCTCACGGACCTCGGGGATGGCTGCAACAGCACTAACGTTTCTATCTACCTCGGGAGTACGAATCTCTGCTGTAACGTTTGATCCGTTTGCGTAGACGGTCTGGCCGTTTGCGGAGTTGCCAAACGAGATACTAATGCTACGTGCAACCTGAATGATTTTCTCGGTATCAGACATATCAATGCCCTGACGTAGGCATTCTACGGTTACCGAGCGATACATTGCGCCCGTATCGAGGAAAATCAGATCCAGGCGATCAGAAAGTGCACGAGCAACCGTAGACTTTCCGGAGCCTGCTGGTCCGTCAATAGCAACAATCATTACTTATCCCCCTCAGTGACACCCCAAATGTCACGAAAATCGTAAAAACTTGGCTCAGTAGAACGACGAATAACCTCTTCTGGATCAAGGTTAAATCCACCAAGCTTAAAATCAGAACCGCCTGTACTAGTAAAGAAGATTGAAGAAACATTTGCAAGATGTACATTCCAGCTCGAACTACCTGGGATGCCAAAAATTTCGGCCATCATAGAACGCAAATAGCCGCCATGAGAAATACAAACAGTGCGTCCAGAGAGGTCAGAGAGCTGGTTAAGAATAGTGCGACATCTGCTCCTTACCTGCTCATATGACTCTGCCTCTGGAGCTGGTATGGAATGGCCGTTTTTGTCTGAGGCCCAAGGAAACGTAAGGCCATAAGGTTTAAGAATCTCTTCTGCATCAGCAAAACGTTTGCTCTCCAAAATGCCAAAATCCATCTCTGCAAGCTCGTCTTTTACCTCACAAGGAATACCAAGCTCTGTGGCCGCCATTTCGGCCATATCCTTGCATCGAGACAAAGGAGAGGTCCAAATTCTATCTGGATGAAATGCAACAAGCGCGCGAACAGCACGCTCTCGCTGTTCAATGCCATGCTCGGTAAGCTCAACGTCTCTTCTGCCGCTGAAAAAGCGCTGTGTATTAGCCACACTCTCTGGGTGGCGCATAAACAAAATGCGATGAGCCTGAGCCGGAACTTCAAAGGGCTGCATTATGTCTCCTCTCTGGGCGTGTTTTAGCTATTTGACGTGCGCTTAGTAATTGTGCGACTAGTAATTATTTGCTGGCATATAAAGGCATGATGGGAGAAGCACCAGGCTCTCTGCCAATAGTGCGCTCCAGAGCGGCAACTTCCTCTTCTGTAAGAAGTCTCCACTCACCTTCTTTAACGCCTGTAAGGTGGAGCGGCCCAAACGTGTCTCTGTGGAGTGCAAGAACTCTATGGTGAATAGCCAGAAGCATCTTTTTGACCTGGTGCTTTCTGCCTTCTCTGATAGTTACGCTGACCAGGGAGTTTGGCTCTCCTCCACCGGTTTTTCCTAAACCCTGTGGGGCGAGAAGTGCCTTCATCTTGGCATCGTTGGATACAATCTCAACCTCAGCAGGAGCTGCAGGGCCATCTTCAAGCTCAATACCTTCGCGCAGGCGATTGAGCTGCTCTTCTGTAGGCGTACCTACTACATGAGCAACATAGTGCTTCCATACATGCTTTGAGGGATGCAAAAGCTCTTGTGCCATCTGGCCATCGGTAGTAAAGAACAAAAGACCCGTGGTATCCATATCAAGACGTCCAACAGGGAAAAGTCCCGGGTATCTGTCAGTGGGAACCATGTCCACAATGGTTAGTCTACCCTGAGGGTCTTTCATAGTAGTCAGATACCCAGCAGGTTTGTTGAGCATCAAGTAGACGGGTTTCTCGGCAATTGAGCAGACAACGCCGTCTACCGCAACAACATCAGCCAGCGGATCAACCTTGCTACCAAGCTCAGTGACTACCTGGCCGTTTACCGTGACGCGACCAGAGGTCATGAGGCGCTCAGAGCCACGGCGACTAGCCACTCCTGCGCGCGCCAAAAAGCGCTGCAGGCGCATGGGGACAATACGCTCTTCTGCCACGGCCTATGCATCCTCTTGCGTATCGTAGGCATCTCCTAAAAGAGAGCGCTCATCATCAATGTCTTCTGCGGCTTCTTCAAGCGTTGAAGTGAAGCTTCTGCCAGAGAGTCTCTCGCGAATAAACTGTTTTGACTCCTCGTCAGGGGCAAAATCTTCCAGCGGCGGCAACTCTCGTAAAGACTTGAGACCAAAGCGCTCTAAGAAAAGGGCTGTTGTGCCATAGAGAATTGCTTGTCCCCTATCTGCCTCTTTACCCACTTCACGCACAAGGTTTTTCTCGCGAAGTGAAGAGATGACGCCATCAGAGTTAACACCACGAATAGCTCGGACGCCCTCACGAGTAACGGGCTGGTGATAAGCAATAACCGCCAGCGTCTCAAGCGCTGCCTGAGAAAGGCGGCGCGTATCCCAGGAGAGTACAAAATCGCTGACCAACTGATGGTGAGCTGGGTGCGTAAAGAGACGCCAACCGCCAGCTACCTCTCTGAGCTGAAATCCCCTGTTGCAGCGCGTATACTCCTCTGCAAGCTCTTTAAGCGCTTGGGCAACCTCGGCAGGAGCAGCATTGGTGACCTTGGAAAAGTCGGCCGTGGTGATCGCATCCGTTGCAACCAAAAGCAGTGATTCTAGTGCGCCTTTAAGCGACTCGGAATCTAAATAAGTAAGCTCTTCTGCCATAAGTTATTCCGCCTCTTTCTGTGCTTCATCGGGCGTTTGAGTTAACGATAAGAGCGTCTGCTGGACGTCTTGGAGCGCATTTTGAGACAAGTTAAATCCTTCAAGGTCTGGCTCATCACCAGATAGTTCTTCTAGTTCCAAAAGAACTGACTCATCAAGCTGATACGAATCAGCGCCTTCAATATGCTCAATCTCAATCTCGCCAAAGATGACATCCTGCTGAACACGAACAAGACCGCGCTTAAATAGCTCGAGCACTGCCAAAAAGTTTGCAACCACAATTTCTGGCGTATCTTGACCGTCTAAGAGCTCAGAGAACGTCACCTTGCCCTTAGAGCGCGTCAGTCGGTCCACAGAAGCTACCGTCAGAGCTACTGGAAGCCTTTTTGGCGCCACATGTTCCGCTTCAAGCAAGAATGTCTCACGTTTTGAGTCAATGTCCGCACAGATGACGGCAAGGCTTCTGAGGGTAATGCCCTCAAGATAGTCTGGCATGAGGTTCAAGAAATCAGGATCTGGGCCCACTGAGCGTGGGAACATGTACGACTCTGCCTCCATGCGGCTACCTAGTGCAGCGCCCGCATTTCTAAACTGCTTATAGGCAATAAGGCGAGCAATAAGAACTTCTCGCGCCTCATCAGGAGAAAGCCCGTCAAGCTCGTCATCATACTCATCTTCATCGTATGAGCTTTTGAGCGAAACATCTTGAGGCACTAAGGCATGAGCCTTCATGTCCAAAAGCGTTGACGCAACAAGGACAAAGTCACTGGCAACGTCTAGGTCAAGCTCTTCCATGGCGTCCACTTCTGCCAGGTACTGATCAGCAACCTCAGAGATAGAAATAGAGCCGATGGCAACTTTTTGCCTACTTACCAGCTGAAGGAGCAGGTCAAATGGGCCAGAATATGTTGCAGTGTTTACTTTGTACGACATTAGATGATTCTCGCAAGCAGGCTCAAAATGACGTTAGAAATGCCCCCAATAATGGACGAGAAAAAGCCAGGCGCAAAGAACATAAATCCCACTACAGCAATCATACAGTAGGGCTCAATGGCGTAGAACTTTTGACGGTTTTTCTCGCCAAGAAAATATAACAGCAGCTTAGAGCCGTCCAAAGGCGGAATTGGCAGCATATTAAAGACTGCCAGACTTACGTTAATCTGAATGTAGAAGATTACCAGTGAAGAAACGTAGTACATTACCAGCGGATTTAGTACCGCACCAAATGCAACAGCTAATGCGTTGAGCAAACGCAACAAAAGCGCGCCGAGAAACGCCTGCAAAATGTTAGATGCTGGACCCGCAAGCGCCACCAGAATCTCGTCACGACGACGATCTTTGAGGTAGTTGGGGTTATAAGGAACGGGCTTTGCGTAACCAAAGCTAGGACCGCCCATCAATACCAACATAAACGGCAAAAGAACCGTACCGAACAAGTCGATGTGTGCCAATGGATTGAGCGTCAAACGGCCAGACATTTTAGCGGTAGGGTCTCCGCACTTGTATGCCACAAAGCCATGCGCAACCTCGTGAACCACAATGGCAAAAATTACCAGTGCAAATTCAGCGAGCGTTGTCAAAAGCGATGGAACTGATGTTAAAGCAGTTGGCACAACAATCCTTATCTCAACATCTGCAAAAACCATGCAGACAGGCACGTACAAACAAAGACTCTCAAGAACATGACGTTAGTTACAAGACATTAGGTACAAGACAATTTTACCCAAGATTGGCAAAACTACCTACTCATCAATGTCTGCTTCCATTTTTTCTGAAAGCTCCAACCATTCAGCCTCAAGCGCAGGAATCTTCTTAGAAAGCGCCTGGTATTCAGCCATACACTCATCAAACTTTTGAGGATCGTTATAGAGAGCCTCGTCAGCCATAAGCGTCATGAGCTCATCGTATCGTTTATGCGCAGGAGTCAGCGCTGCCTCAACCTCGTCCAAGCGCTTCTTGGTCTCCCTCAGCGCACGACTTCTACGATTGCGCTCCTCTGCCTCAGCTCTCCTCTGCTCCTTAGTCTTCACATTGCGAGAAGATCCTGCAGCTTGACCTGCCTCTGGGCCAGAACTCTTAACCGCTCTTGCACCCGATGTTCCATACGAGGACACCGTCTTGCTCGACGTCTCCCCCTGCGCTGCTGCTTGAAGCTCTGCCAGCTTAAAGAGGAAGTAATCGTAGTCACCGTCATAGACGGTAACCTTGTGGTCGCGAACGTCAACAACCTTGTTAGCAACAGCTCTGACCAGATGTTCATCGTGACTGATTAAGATGATGGTTCCGGGGAAGTCAACAAGCGCCTTCTCTAGAACGTCAACAGAATCAATGTCCAGGTGGTTAGTTGGCTCATCCAAAAGTAACAGCGGATCTGGAGAGACCAGCATCTTAGCAAGTGCGAGACGAGCGCGCTCGCCACCAGAAAGTACATTTACGCGCTTCTCAACGTCATCGCCATGGAAAAGGAAGGCTCCAAGCAATCTACGCTCTTCAGAGGTAGTCCAGCCAGCAGCAACGGTATCAAGCTCTGCAAGTACCGTATTTGCAGGGTTCAACTCTTCAAGCTGGTGCTGTGCATAGTAAGCTTCAGTGACGTTTTGACCCAGGCTAATCTGTCCCGCATCTGGCTTAAGTTTGCCAGCAATAAGCTTCATAAGAGTAGATTTACCAGCACCGTTAGGGCCAACAAGTGCAACGTGATCTCCGCGATACAGCTTAAGGTCAACGTTGTCATAGACAAAGTTATCCTCGTACGATTTGGCCACGCCCTCAAGAGAGATGACGGTATCTCCGGTACGAGGAGGTTCTGGGAACCTAAAATGCATGTGATGAGATTGCTCTGGAAGAACTACCAGTTCTTCACGGATCTTCTCGACCTTTGCCACGCGCTCTTGAACCTGTTTTGCCTTGGTAGGCTTATACCTAAATCGCTCAATGAAGGTTTCCATGTGAGCAATGTCGCGCTCTTGAGCTGCGCGTTTAGCGCGGAGTTGTTCTAGGTTTTCTTCTCGCTGGTGAAGATAGCCGGAATAGTTACCGGTATACGTGACAAGCATACGATTCTCAAGCGCCGCCACGTGCGTTACACATGCATCCATAAATGAACGGTCATGGCTTACCAGCAAAACCGTGCCATCATATGACGATAAGAACCTCTCAAGCCACTGGACAGATTCCAAGTCCAAGTGGTTAGTAGGCTCGTCCAGAAGAAGAACATCAGGACGACGCAGAAGCAGCTTTGACAAAGAGATACGCATCTGCCAGCCGCCCGAAAACTCTTTAGCTGGCTTGTCAAAATCTTCTACTGGAAATCCAAGACCTGCAAGAATCTGACGAGCTCTACTTTCAAGTTCATAGCCGCCAAGACGCTCGAAGCGCTCCATAGCATGAGCGTAGTCTTCAAGATACTTATTGAGCGTTGCACCTTCGGGAGTTTCGGCAATTTTTATTGAAAGGTCGTTGACCTTTCTCTCCCACTGTTTAATCTCATGAGCGGATTCGATAACCTCGTTGAGGGCAGTTCTATCTCCCATGAGCTCTGTTTCTTGCTCAAGATATCCAAGGGTAGCGTCTTTTGCAAAGGTAATGGTTCCTTCATCGGCAGACTCTAAGCCCATAATGATTTTTAGAAGCGTAGTCTTACCAGCACCATTAGGACCAACTAGCGCCCAACGCTCTCCTGCATTGAGCTGAAGTGTTGCGTTTGAATAAAGGACTCTGCCGCCAAATGACTTAGAAATCTTATCCGCAAGAGCAATCAAGTGAACTCCTCATACATATCTGAACTGGATAAGTATAAGTCATTCACTTGATTTACGTGGTGAATTATGTAAATGAAACCAGGCTTGTGAAGATTTATTGACGCTTCTTATGAAGGAAAAGAGCTGCGGCAGCAGCAACAATAGTTGCGCCAGCAACACCAATGATTAGAGGAAGCGTAAGAGCGTTATCACCAGTATTTGGAAGAACGGACTTCTTAACCTTCTTAGCCTTTGGAGCCTCTGGTTGAGGTTGTGGCTGAGGCTCTGGTGCTGGAGTAGGCTCAGGCTGTGGTTCTGGAACTGTAGGATCAACAAAGGTTACTGTTGCAGTGGTCGCTGTACCAGTAATCTGGCCAACACGAACCGTAGAGTCAATCTGATAGCCATCAATAGTGGTGAGCTGAGTAATGGTAGTAGAGGTATTTCCGATGAGGTTAGGAATTAAAACAGTACCATCTGTGCCAGTTGTAAGAGAGTAGCTACCGTCAGCCTCCATGGTAAAAATACCGGTCTGAGTAAATAAAGGGTTTGGAACAGCGGAACGTGCAATATTTGCAGCGGTTGCCTTAAGAGTTGCACCAGCAATAGGATTGCCGTCTGTACCAACAACCTTAACAATGATGTAGCCCAGAGGCTGGTTCTCCAGCTCAGCAACAACTACTGAGCCTAGACCTGATGAAGCGTCTTCAAAAACGTAAGAAACAGAGTCGACCTGAGGAACATAGCCCTCTTTATAAGTGGTTTGTTCAACTCTATAAGCGCCGTCAGGAAGAGGAAGATAAGGCCTAAAGTAACCATCAGCTCCTGTTTCTCCCTCGGCCACGATAGTAGAAGCACCTTGATAAATTACAACGTGTACACCCTCAATTGGTTCACGTGTGTATTTATCAACAGCAAGAGCACTAATCTCATTGGAGTCCGCAAAAGCAATTCTTGGAGTGATGACTGACACAACAAGCGTCAGCGCAACTAAAACAGCAAGAACAATGTTTTTATATCGTTTCAATTCAATTCCCTCAAACCGAATCATACAAGTAAATACTTCTAGCTATAGTAAGGGAATTAGACATTAAAATAAAGATAATATCCACCACTAAACACAATTATTTCAAATTTTTAACTGGCAAAACTGAGGAAATCTATACTCACCTTATAAAAATCAAGTGAACTCCCCATACATTTTCAAATTACTAAATGCACAGGTTGTTCACTTGATAGACATAAACAAATTTTGAAACAGATTCAATAAATCCTGTAATCTTAGAAACGCTTCTTGCTCACATACATTGAGACACCAGCAAGAGAGCTTAATGTACCTGTAATTCCAACAATTAAAGAAGAGACACCAGAAATGTCAGAAGTGTCTGGAAGAACAGCCTTCTTTTTCTTTGGAGTCTTAGGCTTTTCCGGAGTCTGTGGTTGAGGCTCTGGAGTTGGCTCAGGCTGGGGCTCAGGAGTAGGCTCTGGAGTTGGCTCAGGCTGAGGTTCTGGCTGTGGCTCTGGAGCAGGTGGCTCTGGTCTGCGATTTACAAAGGTAACTGTAGTTGTCTCGTTAGAACCAGTAATCTCACCAACCTGAGGATTAGGATCATCAATAGTGTAACCATCAAGAGTGGTGAGCTGAGTAATAGTAGCTTTTCTATCAACAAGATAATTAGGAATAATTACAGTTCCATCTGGACCTGTCGTGAGTGAATAGTTTTGACCATCGTCTGATATTTCTCCTGTTTGTGTATATGGAACACCAGGATTTGGAGGAGTTTGAGTCATAGCACGAGGAGTTTCAGTTCCTGGCAAATAAGCTGGATCAGGGGTGTTAAATCCGCCCATATTAGGAGGACATGCTGGTGCAGGAATACCACTTCTGGGCTCTCTCGCAACATTTGCTTTTAAAGTTGCGCCAGCAATAGGATTTCCATACTGATCAACTACTCTGATAATAATATTTCCGAGTCTAGTAGGAAATCTAACTGTTGCTCGAGTAGTTTCCTCAAAAAGACGTGTATCTGAATCATAAGGGAACGTTACGGCATGAAGAGGAACCATACCATTAATGCTACCTGGAGTACACGCAAAGACGGAATCAATCATTACGGCATCACTATTGTATGCATAATGAGTGGGATAATTTTTTGGAATAAGCGTATAGCTTCCTGTTACCGGAACAGTAACGCTTTGTCCACCTGGAACATTTGAGGCAATTCTATTTCCAAATTCATCTTCAATATCAAATTGGATATCAGTAATGGTACTAGAGCTGTAAACATCTTCCGGAACAATTTTTTCGGCACCAACATAAAGCTGGCCCATAATATGGACATTTTCAAAGTTAATGGTCTGAGGATCGCCATCACTACCAGCAGGAGCGGAGAAAGTCACGTTTTTAGCTGTGTGATCAATAACATATCCAGCTTTAAACGTTGTCTGCTCAACCTTATAACTTCCGTTAGCAAGGCTAGTCTGAGCTCTACCGTTTTGGTTAGTAATCATAGTTGCAGCGTTGGTACCGGTAACTGTATTAGTCACTGTAATTGTTACACCATCAACAGGTTGACCATAATAGTCATCAGTAACATTAACCGTGAGCTGATTTTGACCTGCTACTGCAAGCGCAACCTTTGGAGCTCCGATAACAATTACGCAGCATAGCGCAACAAGAATTAACGCTGCTACACACTTGAACTTTTTCACTTCAAACCTTCCAAATCCATAAAGGATTACAAATATCCAAATCAAATGATAAAAGAAAATATCATTAAAATGAATATAAACTGCATTCTAAATTGCAATTTATTAAATTTTCATATCGTCAACAATAAGAATTAGCTATAGACAGCTATTCCCTATGCATCCAAATACAAAAAGCGAGAAGGCCCTTTTACAAAAAGACCTTCTCGCCAAAAAAATCGTCAATAAGTTTGATGGAATAGCGCTACTTATCCATGGTGAGATGAATGGCAAAGCCAGCAATCTCTTCTTTGAAATAGACCAAAAACGTACTGCCATCTGGATTAAGCCTTCTAGATGATTCATCGATTTCAAAGCCGCGACCTGCAAAGTATTTCTCGGCAGCAGGAATATTGTTAACGTGGAAGCCAATATGGCCCTTTGTGCCTCGGCCATTTTGTTTCATGACCTCTACCAGGGTCCCTGCAAAAAATGAAGGTGGCTGCTCAATAATTGGAAGTCCCATAAGAGCGGTGAACAGGTTTGCAATCTTTTCTGCCTCGTCCGCATTGCTTGCGTTAATGCCAACGTGAGCAACGTACATATCAAACTGCTCAACTGGATTAAAAGCGCTGGAATTGTTAGTTGAATCTGTCATACATCTCCCCTTTCCTAGGGCTCAAGTATATAAGGGAAGCTCTAAGATGTGTGCTTGGCAATGAATATTAGTCATTACTGTAACTAAGTACTAACAAAAAAGGCCCAGTTACCTAGGCCTTTAAATTTTTATGGTGGGCGATGCTGGATTTGAACCAGCGACCCCTTCCGTGTGAAGGAAGTGCTCTACCCCTGAGCCAATCGCCCGAACGACTTGCAATAATAACAAACAATGACGCTAATTTCTAGCTTTTGACTTTTTTGAAGGTGAATACGTAGACACAGCTTTATTCATCTGAACAAGAATAATTCCCAGGAAGATAAGCTGAAGAATCATTGGCGTAATTACCATAGGCTGAGATGAAAGCTGTGATACAAAAACCCATTCAATGGTAAAGAGAATGAGCTCAATACCAGCAACAAGACGGACAATGCCGTGGGTTTTCTCAAAGTCTTTAGCCAAGCTGATGCATTTCTGAAGAATATAGCAGCAATAAACTGCCATTAAGCTGCACAGCAGAAGCACAATCATGCTTGAAGAGAAACGACCATAGCCAACTGAGAAGGCAAAGATGACAATTCCGGCAACGCCGAGCGCGCCAAGCATAGAGGAAAGCGCCATCATCAACTTAGTTCCACGATCCATACAAACCCCCAACAAGTCAGTTCACAAAGAAAAACGTACACAAGAGGAGCTAGAACAATAAAATAATTTACTTAGCTTCAAGAGACTTTTTAACTTTATGAGATCCTCGGGCAATAGCGCTGGCCATTGCCAAAAGTGCAAACAGCTCAATAAACTGCAAGGTAACAGATGGTTTAAGTACCAACTGTCCAACAACAATAGCAGCTAATACAACGCATGATCCAAAAATCATTGGATAGGCAGCAACAGCTCTATTGGGAACATTTGCCTCTTTTGCGGCATAGCCGCCAGTAAGCAGAGAAATCATGCTTGCAAGTAAAAGGAGTGCGGAATCAAGTGATGGACCAGCACCAATTACAAGAACCGCAACATTAACAAGACCTAAAAGTCCGCCAATCAAAAGTGCCAGACTAAAGAGCTTCATTTTGCGAGTTTCAGGAGTCATATATCCCCTATCTATCAAATATCACTTTGGCTATTGTACCCGTCTTTTATATAAATTAAGTAATCGAATCATTGAACGGTAGAGAGTTTCGGTAAAAGAAATGGCGAGAAAACCAAAGGATTTCTCGCCACATGTGTATTTGGTGGGCCCAGAGGGATTTGAACCCCCAACCCAGGGATTATGAGTCCCCTGCGCTAACCGTTGCGCCATGAGCCCATAAGAAAAAAGCGGCGACAGGTGCCGCCGCCAGAATGCGTGGTGGAGAATAGGGGGATCGAACCCCTGACCTCATGACTGCCAGTCATGCGCTCTCCCAGCTGAGCTAATTCCCCGAACATGGTGCGGGAAATACTATAGCAAACCAAAGCTCTGTTTTTCTCGACAATTTTCTAATTGGTTGTATATAAAACGAATTTGCATAAAGTTTCCTGGGTACACAAGTAGTAATGATTACTCTTAAATAACACTTAATTGGAGTTTTAATGAATATAGAACTAGTACAAGGAATTTTGATTCCTTTTGCAGGAACTTCGCTGGGTGCAGCGATGGTACTGTTTATGAAGAAGGCCCTCAATCGAACAGTAGAGCGTGCTCTTACAGGCTTTGCCGCTGGCGTCATGGTTGCCGCTTCTATCTGGAGTTTGTTGATTCCGGCCATTGAATCCTCTGAAGCAATGGGACAGTTTGCTTTTGTTCCCGCAGTAGTTGGATTTTGGGTAGGCACTCTTTTCTTGCTGCTACTTGACCATGTAATTCCCCACCTTCACCTGGGCGAGACAGACGATGAAGCTGAAGGCATTAAGACAAGATGGCAAAAATCAACGCTTATGGCGTTAGCAGTAACGCTCCACAACGTTCCTGAAGGAATGGCAGTTGGTGTAGTTTTTGCTGGATGGGTCTCGGGTAACTCTAATATTACCTATGCAGGAGCCATGGCTTTGGCACTTGGCATTGCCATTCAGAATTTTCCTGAAGGTGCCATCATTTCAATGCCTCTTCATGCAGGCGGCACCTCTAAAGGCAAGTCCCTCATCTTGGGAATTTTATCTGGCATAGTTGAGCCTATTGGAGCAGTACTTACTATTCTTGCAGCAGAGCTTGTTATTCCAGTTCTTCCCTACCTGCTGAGTTTTGCGGCAGGCGCCATGATGTATGTAGTGGTAGAAGAACTTATTCCAGAAATGAGCGAAGGCAAGCACTCAAACGTTGGAGTACTCACCTTCGCATTAGGCTTTACCGTAATGATGACCCTTGATGTAGCGCTTGGTTAATAACCAGGCGCTCTTATTTAGAGCTCGCGCTCTGGAAGAATCTTCTCTGCCAACCAAGAAGCGACCTCATCAAGGGCAACCTCAAAGCGCTCGCCGGTAGCGCGTTCTTTGACTTCTGCGATGCCGTTAGCAACGCCCTTCTTGCCCACAATAACCTGCCATGGGAAGCCAATAAGGTCTGCATCTGCAAACTTAACGCCAGGACGCTCTGCACGATCATCAACAACAGTCTCAAGACCAGCTGCAACACAGGCGTCAGCTACAGCACCCGCTGCATTCCAAATCTCTGGGTCTTTGTCAGAGAGGCAAAGAACAGAAACCTCATAAGGAGCCACAGAGACTGGCCACTTGATGCCCTTCTCGTCATTGTATTGCTCAACAACAGCAGCAAGCAGTCTGGAAACACCAATACCATAGCAGCCCATAACTAGAGGCTTATCCTCGCCGTTTTCGTCGGTGAAGGTGGCGTTAAGAGCAGAAGAGTACTTGGTGCCAAGCTGGAAGACCTGGCCAACCTCAATACCACGAGCGGCATGCAGAGGAAGACCACACTCAGGACAAATATCGCCCTCCTGAGAGGTGACTAGGTCTTTCCACTCGTTAATCTCAAAGTCACGACCAAGCTCAACGTGATCAAGGTGGTAGTCTACCTTGTTAGCACCGCAAAGCCACCACTGAGTATCCTCAAGGGAGAGGTCTCCAACAACGCGGATACCCTCAGGTAGACCAACAGGTCCAATGAAGCCCTTGATGAGGCCATACTCTTCAAGCTCTTCATCGGTCATCATGTGATAGTCACCAAATACGTGCTCAGCTTTAACCTCATTGAGCTCATGTGTACCTGGAACAAAGCACACAACTGGCTTACCGTTTCCGTCAACAAGAGCTAGAGCCTTACGAGTTGCTGCAGGTGAAACGTGAAGGAACTCAGCAACATCATCAATGGAGCCAATACCAGGAGTGTGAATCTCACACATCTTGCCAGACTCACGCTCTTCTACGTTGATCTTTGCAGCTGCTGCCTCAGTATCTGCAGCATAGCCACAATCGCAGTAGACCAGGCTTGCCTCGCCAGCCTCTGCCAGTGCCATAAACTCAACAGAGGTGTCTCCACCAATCTGGCCAGAGTCTGCAACTACCTGCAGAGCCTTAAGACGTGTGCGGTCACAAACGTTCTGGTAAGCAACCTTCTCCTGGTCATAGCACTCTTGCAGCGACTCTTGATTTGCCGAGAAGGAATATCCGTCTTTCATAATGAACTCACGGCCGCGCATAAGACCAAAGCGTGGACGACGCTCGTCACGGAACTTATCCTGAATCTGATAGAGCGTTACAGGAAGCTGCTTATAGCTCTTGAGCTCATTTCTAATAAGGTCTGTGAAGGTTTCCTCGTGAGTTGGGCCAAGAGCAAACTGACGATCATGACGGTCATGCATACGCATGAGCTCATCACCATAGACATCCCAACGACCAGACTCTTCCCAGAGCTCAGCGGGGGTCATAATAGGAACAAGAATCTCCTGAGCACCAATACCGTCCATCTCATCGCGAATGATGGCCTCAATCTTTAAAAGAGAGCGCCAAGCAAGTGGCAGATAAGAGTAAAGACCCGCAGCGGTCTTTCTGATCATGCCAGCACGAAGGAGCAGGCGGTGACTTGCAAGTACAGCCTCAGCTGGGTCTTCTTTGAGTGTTGGTGCATACAAAGAAGACATGCGCATCCAGTGCTTCAAGGTAGTTTCCTTTCAATATGAAGTAATACGTATAGTTTACTTATTTTTTGCCAAAACGATTCTCAATTTCGGCGAATAACTCATCAACAATCTTATCTTCAGGCACTTTTCTAATAGGATTGCCGTTCTCAAACAACACTGCCTGTCCTTTACCGCAGGCAACGCCAAGGTCAACACCCCTAGCCTCACCAGGTCCGTTAACAACGCATCCCATGACTGCTACAGAAATTGGAGCACGAACGCCATCCAGGCGCTTGGTAACTTCCTCTGCAATAGGAATCATATCAACGCCACACCTGCCGCACGTAGGACAGCTCACCAGCTCTGGCTTAATGCGACGCATACCAAGAGCAGCAAGAAGTTCCCATGCTACGTGAACTTCTTCTACGGGATCGGCTGTCAGAGAAAGGCGCATGGTATCGCCAATACCGCTCTCAAGCAAAATGCCCACCGCAGCAGAATTCTTTACCGTTCCCTGCCTTAACGCACCGGCTTCTGTAACGCCTACATGCAGAGGAATCTGTGGAAGCTCCTTGGAAAGCGCTCGATATACCGCAAGCGTAGTGGGAACATCGTGAGCCTTTGCAGACAAGACAATGTCGTCAAAACCGCGAGAAGAGAAATGCTCTACAAATGATTTTGACGACGCAACGAGTTTCTCGACAAGGGTCATATCTTGTCTTGTATCAAATTCTTTAGCAAGAGAGCCTGCGTTAACGCCAATTCTAATTGGAATATGTGCCTCTTTAGCTGCCTCAATGACGGCATCAACGCGCTCCATAGAGCCAATGTTTCCTGGGTTAATACGAAGAGCTGCCGCACCTCGCTTTGAAGCTTCAAGCGCCAGCTTATAGTCAAAGTGAATATCGGCAACAACAGGAAGTGGCGAGTATTTGCAAATCTCTTCAAAGCCATCCAAGGCCTTTGCGTCTGGAATTGCCACACGAATAATCTCGCACCCTGCCTCGGCAAGCCCCTTGATCTGAAGGAGCGTTGCGTCTGGATCATCTGTTTTAGTGGTGCACATAGACTGAACGGAAACGGGAGCACCGCCGCCAACCTGGACAGATCCAACCATGACGGGATGAGTTTTTGTGCGAGCAATCTCAGACATAAAATCACTACCTAAAAAGTAAATGAAGGATATCGTTTCTCAGTGCAACAACAAAGACAAACAGGAAAAACGCCAGTCCAATGTAAGACAAAATGTTTTGAACCTTGATAGACAGAGGCTTTCTGATAATCACCTGAATTACCTCAATCAGAATCTTTCCACCGTCAAGAGGTGGAATAGGTAAAAGATTCATGAAACCAAGTGACATGGAAATAGCTGCTACCAGCATGATAAGAGTCGAGAAACCCTCTGCAGCAGCTTCTGATGCCATTACAGAAATTCCTACAACAGAAGACGACTGATTGAGAACTTCCATGGTCTGCGTTGGGATGAGCAGTCTGAGCGCAAACTGACCAACCTGCGCGGCATACGATACAGCTGCAGCTGATGCGTCAATAAACGAGAAGTGATAGGTGGTCATGACAGGTGTCACGCCGATGATTTTATCGTCAGGACGCAAAACAGGTTTAATGGTAGTTTCAAGTTGAATGCCATTACGCTCATACGTGACAGGGATATCCTTACCACCGGCAGACATTGCGTCTTTGATAGCAGCAGTGAGGTCTTCCCAAGTATGTACCTCTACCTTGTTAAAGGTAAGAATGGTGTCTCCGGCAGTAAGGCCTGAAATAGCAGCAAGAGAGCCAGATTCAACAGAGCCCAGCTGAGCCTTGTTTTGAGCTGCAGGAACGCCAACAAACATCAAAGAGCCAACAACCAGCACAAAGGCCAGCGCAATGTTGACCAAGGGTCCGCCCAAAATCATGAGCAGGCGCTTGGGAACATTTACACCAACATACGTATGAGCCTTTTCTTGAGCAAAGAAATCATCAGCGGACATCTGTGGAACACGAGGCTCCCCTGCTGCTGTAGAGCCTTCAAGCTCAAAGTTGTGACCACGATCATACTCACAGCGAAGCTCAGCATCTCTCGCAAGCGTCTGAAACGTGGTGTGCGCCAGCTCATCTGACTCTTTGACAAGCTCAATGGAGCCCCAATCTGCAAGGGTGTACAGCAGATTGTAGGCGCGCTCATCCTCACAGTTAAGTTTTGCTGCAAGAGCACCAACCTCAAGTGAACCTGCTTCTTGAACGCTCATCAGAGCTTGTGGAAGCAGCTCATCGAGCTCGCCTTCCATACCGCAGATGCGCGTATAGCCACCAAAAAGAAGTGGAGTCACGCCAACCTCGGTACCGTATTTTTTGCTCTTATGAGAAAGCTTGTACTTGAACGGCATGCCCAAGAAGAACTCAGTAACACGGACGCCACACAGGCGAGCCATTCCGTAATGGCCAGCCTCGTGAACAAATACAAGGAGCGAGAGGACCAAGAGTCCCCAAAAAATTGGTGAAAGAATAGCTAACAAATTCACAAAATTCCTATCCCACAAAAGAACGGGCTAAAGCTCGTGCCTCTGCGTCTACAAGCGTCAATTGTTGAAGGTCTTCTACCCTTTGAACTTCAGAGGCATTCATAGTCTCTGCAACAATGCGCTCAATATCAAGAAATGAACATCTTCCTCGTCTAAATGCATGGTTAGCAATTTCATTAGCTGCATTCATAATGCAAGGAAGCGTTCCACCAACAGTTCCTGCATGACGAGCAAGAGCTAGGCATCCAAAGGTCTTCTCGTCAGCATAATCGCCTGTGAGAGGAGCGGTTTCTTGCCACTCAACCGGCTGAGCAATTGCTGGCCAACGATGTGGATAGCTCAGCGCAAACTGGATAGGCAGCCTCATATCAGAGGCTCCGAGCTGCGCCTTAACAGAGCCGTCAACAAACTCAACCATAGAGTGAATGCGACTCTGACGATGTACCAACACCTCAAGCTTATCCATTGGAGTGTCAAAGAGGTGATGAGCCTCAATGAGCTCAAGGCCCTTATTCATGAGCGTGGCGCAATCGATGGTAATCTTGGCACCCATCTTCCAGGTTGGATGCGCCAAGGCGTCGTCGGCCGAAACGTGCTTGAGCTGTTCACGAGAATATCCGAAGAACGGACCACCAGAGCAGGTAAGCCAAATCCTCTGGATATCAGCGGGGTTCTCGCCAATAAGGCACTGGAAGATGGCACTATGCTCGGAGTCAACAGGGATGAGCTGACCAGGCTTGACCAGAGGCATCAGCAGGTCTCCGCCAACAACAATTGACTCCTTGTTAGCGTAAGCCAGCACTTTGCCAGCCTTCACAGCGGCCAGACCAGCGTAAATGCCAGCCTCTCCCACTACTGCATTAACTACGCAGTCAACCTCATCCAGCTCAGCGAGCGCTTGAACGGCCTCAGGGCCAAAGCTTGCTTTGCAGCCTTGAGGCAAGCTGTCGAGAAGGGCGTTGCCCTTGACACTTGCATCGGCAAAAGCAACGTATTTGCAGTTGAACTCAGTTGCTGCCTTCACGGCAAACTCAACCGACGACCTCACCGCAAGGGCTGCAACCTCCACCTTTTGCGGGAAATGACGACACACATCAAGCGTCTGCATGCCCACCGAGCCCGAAGCTCCAAGAACAGCAACACGCAGAGGCTCATGCCTTACAGCACGAGGTGCGGTATCTTCAAAAATGCTCAAAACCTATGCTCCAAACGGCAGCGCAATAGGTAGCTTGACCTGGCTAAAGAGCACGGCAAGCTGGAAGAGAAGAAACGCTGCCATAGTTCCAAAAATCATCGAATCAGTTCTATCAAGTAGGCCACCATGACCAGGCATAATTGAACCAGAATCCTTGAGGCCCACTCCTCGCTTAATGCGAGACTCAAAGAGGTCTCCAACAACAGAGAAGATGCCTTCTGTTACACCAAAGAGCAGCGCAAACAGTGGATTCATATTAATTGCACCAAAAACTGCCATCAAGAACCACACAAGCATTGAACCTAAAAGACCACCGTAGAAGCCCTCCCAACTCTTATTTGGAGAAATCCTCGGCGCCAGTTTATGCTTGCCAAATTTAGATCCAAACAAATACGCAAATGAATCGTTAGCCCACACAGAGAGCATGACAGCAAGCGTAATCCAAGGGATAGAAAAACTTGGCTCTGTGGACCTCAGAAGCACTACCGTTGAAAGTGAAAGCGAGGTATACAGTGGTCCAAAAGCTGTAACTGCCACGTCTGCAAGGTTAGCTCGTGGTGTAAAAACATACCAAAGTCCGCAAAGAATAATCAAAAGCAGAGAAAATACCAGCGGAAAGACGTGACCAAAGTACGCAATTATGGGAAAAATAAGCGAGAAGACAAGACCAAGAGGCTCGTTTGGCATACGTCCGCCCATGCGGCAGATATGGAAGAACTCAGAGCAGCAGAGCCACGCCATACCGGCAATCAAGACAATAGTGGCTTCTTTGCCCACAAAGAGGGCTGCAAGCACAATAGCGGCATAAACTACGCCAGACAGAGTTCTGGTCAAAAGCTTCTCGGTAACGCCACGAACTCGCTGACCCATAAGGTTACCAGCGGCTCGTTGCAGCTCTTTAAGTGAGCGACGAATCTCCAGCTTTTCAATCTGTCTATCAATTCCAACGCTACCTGTTTGTTCAGGATTAGGCTGAGCATCAGCATCAATCCTAGAGGTAGGCCTTCTGGAATCGCGCGTATTGTCCACCACTATTTCACTCCTCCGAATCGCCTTTCGCGACCCTGATAGTCCTTAATGGCGCGCAAAAAATCCCACTTAGAAAAGTCAGGCCAGTAAGTTTGCGTGACATACAGCTCCGAGTAAGCCAGCTGCCATAGCAAATAGTTAGAAAGCCTCAGCTCTCCTGACGTACGAATCAACAGGTCTGGATCAGGAAGACCTGCCGTATAGAGGTTCTTCTCAAAATCTGCTGGAGTCACCGAGTCAGCGGACACGGTGCCCTCAGCAATTTGATGAGCGAGAAGAACAGCTGCCCTGGTTAGCTCTGCACGAGAGCCATAGTTAACAGCAAGCGCAAACGTCATACCAGTGTTTTGCGAAGTCTCATCAAGTCCGCGCTGGAAGGTCTTGCGGGTCTTCTCTGGCAAAGCTTCAAGGTCACCAAAGAAACGCAGCTTAACGTTTTCTTGGTGGAACAGTGGGAGTTCTTTAAGAAGCGTCTCTGCAAAAAGACGCATGAGCAAGTCAACCTCACGCTGAGGACGTTTCCAGTTTTCTGTGGAGAATGCATAAACTGACAAAACGTCCAATCCAAGACGCACACTAGTAGTAACAGCCTCGCGCAAAGAAAGAACACCGGCCTTATGACCTTCGGTTCTGTCAAGTCCGCGAGCCGTAGCCCATCTACCGTTTCCATCCATAATGATGGAAACGTGAGACGGAATAGTTTCTAAATTGATATCAGAAAGACTGATATCGTCTGGTGCGTCAGAGAAATACTGGACGAGTTTGTCTGTATCAAACTGCACTTAAATCTCCATGATTTCTGAAGTCTTGGTCTTAAGAAGAGACTCAATCTGTGCAATATAGGTATCGGTCAACTTCTGAATACCGTTCTTCTCGCGCTTCTGATCGTCCTCAGAGAGTTCCTCATCGCGCTCAATCTTGCCATTAACGTCACGACGGACGTTACGAACAGCTACGCGAGCTTCCTCAGCAATCTGAGAGCACTCTTTAGCAAGCTCACGACGGCGCTCCTCGGTTGGCATTGGGAAAGGAAGCCTGATAGCAGAGCCATCATTAGATGGAGTAATACCAAGGTCAGAAGTCTCAATGGCCTTCTCGATGCTCTTTAGAGCAGTCTTATCCCATGGCTCAACAAGCAGCATGGATGCCTCAGGAACCTTGATAGCTGCAAGCTGAGAAATTGGGGTTGGCTGACCATAGTAGTCTACCTTGATGTGATCAAGCGCATGTGGATTTGCGCGACCAGTACGAACACGACCAAAGTTATTCTTAAGTGCCTCGATGCACTTCTCCATAGACTGCTTAGCTTTATCAGAATGAACGCTCATTAGTCCTCCTCAACGACAGTAGTACCGACTTCTTCTCCGGAAATTGCCTTCATGAAAACGCCTTCAGACTGCATGTCAAATACAAGAATTGGCATCTTATTGTCTTTGCACAGTGCAATTGCTGCAGCGTCCATAACCTTAAGTTCTTTGGCGAGAACATCTTTGTAGGTGACAGTGTCATACTTAACTGCATCTGCATGAGTAACTGGATCGCAGTCGTAAATACCATCTACCTTTGTGGCCTTCATCAGAGCCTCTGCGCCAATCTCGCAAGCGCGAAGAGCTGCAGCAGTATCAGTGGTGAAGTAAGGGTTACCTGTACCAGCAGCAAAGATAACAATACGACCCTTCTCAAGGTGCCTAATAGCACGACGGCGAATATAAGGCTCTGCAACCTGAGCCATGGAAATTGCACTCATAACACGGCAATCCATGCCATTGCGCTCAAAACAATCCTGGAGCGAGAGAGCGTTGATTACTGTTGCAAGCATGCCCATATTATCGCCCTGGGCACGATCCATGCCAGCAGCTGCCTGAGAAACGCCTCTAAAGATGTTTCCGCCACCAACAACAATGGCAACCTGAACGCCAGACTCCCAAACAGGCTTAATTTCTTTAGCAAGCATTTCTGGAATTGAAGGGTCAATACCAAAGGATTGCTCACCCATCAATGCTTCACCAGAAAGCTTTAAAAGTACTCTTTTGTATTTAGCTGAAGACAAAGCTTCCTCGCTCTCTCCGTTTGCCATAGTTGTAATAATTTTAACAAACGACACCGTAAGTTTTGCAGGAATCGCGGTAAAAAAAGAGCCGGTTGAAGACAACCGGCTCAAAATAATTGAAGTAAAAAGTCTTACTCTTCACCAAAAGCAAAACGTACGAAGCTGACAATCTTAACCTCGTCGTCAACCTTCTTGGAGAGCAGCTTTGCGTACTCAGAAATGGTCATATCTGGGTCCTTAACAAATGCCTGCTCAGTAAGGACATACTCCTTGTAGTACTTCTCGAGACGACCATAAGCCATCTTCTCCTGAATAGCCTCAGGCTTGCCGGACTCAGCAGCCTGTGCCTTGTAAATGGAGAGCTCGTGATCAACGATGTCCTGTGGAACATCCTCACGGCGAGCAGCAACTGGAGCAGCTGCAGCTACCTGCATTGCAACATCGTGTGCAAAGTTCTTGAAGTCCTGAGACTCAGCGGTCTCTGGCTTGTTGAACTCAAAGGTAACAATGTCAGCAAGCTTGCCACCAAGGTGGATGTAGCTAGCAAGAGCGCCGTTTGCAGCCTCAACACGCTGGAAACGAAGAACACGCATGTTCTCGCCGATGTTGTGGATCTTATCGGTGATTGCCTCGTCAACGGTCTCGTCGCCAAGCTTAGCAGTCTTGAGCTCCTCAACGTCAGCTGGGTTGCTCTCAACAACAACTGCAGCAAGATCGCCAGCAAAGCCGGTGAACTGTGGGTTAGTACCAACAAAGTCAGTCTCGCAGGAGAGCTCGAGAATTGCGCCAGTCTTGCCGTCTGGGCTGATGAAAGTAGCAATGGTGCCCTCGTTGGTGTCGCGGCCAGCACGCTTAACTGCCTTAGCAACGCCCATAGTACGAAGAATATCTACTGCCTTCTCAATATCGCCCTCAGCCTCGACGAGTGCCTTCTTGCACTCCATCATAGGAGAGCTGGTCATATCACGAAGCTGCTTAACAAGTGCTGCGGTAATTTCTGCCATGTTTTCCTCCCAAAAATCTACTGAATAACTAAATTATTTGACCCGTTGCTAAGAGTTACTCAGCAGCTGGGGTCTCGGACTCAGCGCCCATCTCTTCAGCAGAAATCTGCTCCTTGCCGCTACCTGCAAGAATTGCGTCTGCAGCAAGCTGGCACATAAGAGAAATGGAACGAATAGCATCGTCATTTGCAGGAATGCCGTAATCAACAACATCTGGATCAGAGTTGGTGTCAAGCAGGGAGACAACTGGAATGTGAAGACGGTTTGCCTCACGGATTGCGTTCTCTTCACGCTTGGAATCAACAACAAAGAGAGCCTGTGGAAGAGAAGTCATATCACGGACGCCGCCGAGGTTAAGCTGAAGCTTCAGAAGCTCCTTGTTCTTAAGAGCCTGCTCCTTCTTAGGAAGAGTTGCCATACGGCCATCCTCTACCATTGCCTCAAGCTCCTCAAGGCGCTTGATGCGGGAACGCATGGTGACAAAGTTGGTGAGCATACCGCCAAGCCAACGCTGGTTGATGTAAGGCATGTTTGCACGAGCTGCCTCAGTAGCGATTGGCTCCTGAGCCTGCTTCTTGGTGCCGACGAAGAGAACACGGCCACCCTTAGATGCAACATTCTTCAGGAAAGTGTAAGCAGCGTCTGCGCCAAGCATGGTCTGCTTAAGGTCAAGAATGTAAATGCCGTTGCGCTCACCAAAGATGTATGGCTTCATCTTAGGGTTCCAACGACGAGTCTGGTGACCATAGTGGCAACCAGCATCCAGAAGAGTCTGAATAGTAATCTTTGCAGCCATTTTTACCTCCATTGGTTGTTCCTCCGTACGAGTTCAAACCTTGTTAAAACCACCCAACACCTGGCTTAGTGTTAGGCACCACGGCAAACAAGTAGTCGTACGTGCGACTTTGTGCTGTTTGGTAACAGCATGTTGTGCTTCTACACAACTTTTGAAAGTATAACAGGAAAACAAGGGCTGCGTCTATAAAGAATTTAGACCATAACCTCTACAAATACTGCACAAATACATCCAACTTCCAAGTGAAAAATCTTCCGTAACAAAGCACGGTTTATTTTGATCTTGGATGAGCTGCCTTTGCTGCTTCTTTAAGTCTATCAACTGACAAATGCGTATACACCTGCGTAGTTGAAAGCGACTCATGGCCTAAAAGTTCCTGGACAATACGCAAGTCTGCTCCACCCCCAAGAAGCTCCGTGGCGTACGTATGCCTCATTGCATGTGGAGAAAGTGAGCTGTCTAGTCCTGCAGCCGCTAAATACGACGAGAAAACCTTGCGCAAAGAATCAGCACTCATGTCATTTCCTCTGACAGAAATAAAGAGAGCCGAATGTGCACGGCCCGCTTTATCTTTCAACAAAAGCGTAGGTCGAGAAGACCTAAGGTACTTTTTGAGCCATTCGATAGCTGACTCATAGAGCGGAACAATCCTCTCTTTAGAACCTTTACCAAAGAGACGCACTGTTCCATTTTGCAAATCAACCTGCTCAAGCTTGAGAGACGCCACCTCAGAAATACGAGCTCCTGTTGCATACAAAAACTCAAGAAATGCTCTATCTCTAAGCCCTACCGCGGTTGAAACATCACATGATTCCAAAAGCTTATTTACATCGGAATCAGTCATAGTATGTGGAAGATTTCGTGGCGCTCGAGGATTGCTCAGTGAAAGAGCTGGGTCTGTGGCAATCAGTTTTTCTCGCTGCATCCATTTGTAAAAACCACGCAACGCAGATAAATGCCTATTTAGTGTTTTTGCTGAATATTGAGCCTGTTTGAGATAGGCCAAATAGAGACGAAGGCTTCTGTGATCAACCCGAGTTACCGCAACACCTTCCCTACTACACCACTGCTCAAATGCCAAAAGATCAGTCTGATATGACCTTAGGGTATTCTCGGAGAGATTCCTGACCTTACTTAGATACTCAATAAATTGTTCAACGTGACTACCCTGCTCTTTTGAAATAGCCACGTTAATCACACTTCATGCAATCAAAAAGTTCCTGACGAGAAGAGATGTAGTCATCAAAGTCTTTATGAGCACGCTCTGCCATCTTTTGACGACGCTCGTCTTTTCTTTTGATATGCTCGTCCAGCGGCTCAAAAATTCCAAAGTTAACATGCATGGGCTGGTAATCTTTGGTGTTTGGGTTTGTTGCATAACCCACAAGAGAGCCAAACGAAGTGGTCAAAGGAAGCTTAACTTCCTCTTTGCCCAGCAGACGAGCATACATGTTTAGTGCAGCAAGCAATCCAGATGCTATAGCCTCAACATAGCCTTCTGTACCCGTAATTTGACCTGCAAGAATAGTAGAAGTTCCCGGAATTCCAAACGAGCCGTCAAGCGAATGAGGAGAGTCAACAAAAGAGTTTCTGTGCATGACGCCGTAGCGAACAAACTCAGCGTTTTCCAACCCTGGGATGAGGGTAAATACGTGCTTTTGTTCTCCCCAGGTAAGATTTGTCTGAAAACCAACCAAATTAAATGCTGTTTTAGCTGCATTTTCTGCACGAAGCTGAACTGCTGCCCAGGGGCGTTTACCCGTTCTGGGGTCAATAAGTCCTACTGGCTTCAAAGCGCCAAATCTAATGGAATCATGTCCTGTTCTTGCTACTTCCTCAATAGGCTGACAAGCTTGGAACAAATCAGACTGCTCAAAATCGTGGCCAATAACACGTTTAGCTGAAAGTAACTCATCAACAAATGTGTCGTATTCCTCTTTATTCATGGGGCAATTGAGGTAATCACCAATTCCCAAGTCCTCATAACGAGATTGAGAGAAGGCAATTGAATGGTCAATTGATTCATAAGACACAATAGGCGCTGCTGCATCAAAAAACGACATTCTGTTAGTTCCAACACGCTTAGAAATTGCTTCGTACAAGCTATCTGAGCACAGTGGTCCTGCAGCAATAACTGTTGGCTCTTCAGATAACTCTGTGACCTCTGCATGAGTTACCGAGATGTTTGGATGATTTCTGATCTGCTCAGTAACAGCCTTTGAAAACTCTTCTCTATTGACCGCAAGAGCGCCGCCTGCGGGAACAGAGTTTTCTTCTGCAATACGAAGCAGAAAACTACCCATCTTTTTAAGCTCAGACTTTAAAATTCCAGCTGCAGAATCTTCCTTAGTGGACTTCAGAGAGTTGGAACAGACCAGCTCAGCAAACATATCTGTGTGGTGTGCTGGAGAAGAAACAACAGGGCGCTGCTCAATGAGCTCTACAGAAACACCACGTGAAGCAAGCTGTAAAGCACATTCGCTTCCAGCTAAACCAGCGCCAACTACAGTAACTTTTTGTGTCATTGTTCACCTATCACACACTACGATTCCAAATAAAACTCTTTAGAAGGAGTATACCTTCCATCCGGTAATCTTTTTACCATTCCACGAGCTTCATAATCAGTAAGAGAATTTAACACGGTAAGTACGTTTTCTGATAGCCTCCATGCAAGTTCTTCGGGTCTTGAAGGAGAAGCAATAAGTGCAGATAAAAGTGGTGTTAGCTTCTTATCTTGCTTCAATTGTTCCTGAACTAGGCAATCAAAATCTAATGAAATTGCAATGCCCAACGATGTCTCATCAGGAATAATTTGAGCACCTTCAGAGATGAGTCTATTCGTACCCGCAGAGGCTGGAGAAAAGATAGACCCTGGTATTGCATAAATAGTTTTACCAAGAGAGTTGGCAAACTCAGCAGTACTCATAGTGCCTGAGCAAAGCCCTGCTTCCGTTACCAAGAGCACTTTACCTAATGCTGCAATAACCGCATTTCTTCTAGGAAAGGCATAACGTCTAGGAGGCATTCCCCACCTGTCTAGAGAAATGACTGCTCCCCTTCCTTCTCGCGCTGCTTCAAAAAGCTCTGCAGAGGTAGTTGGATAGGTCACGTCTGCACCACAGCCTGCCACT
>ERZ772910.142-NODE-142-length-44441-cov-13.505768_pt1 | contig 44441 bp, 37 predicted proteins | sample MGYA00511357_ERZ772910 | MGnify/ENA primary metagenome ERZ772910 (study PRJEB29015, sample SAMEA2738096) | human oral metagenome | biome: human oral; feature: human-associated habitat; material: saliva | place: China | collected 2193 ... | reverse complement strand
TTCATCAATTTGTTAAAATCGGTCGGAATGCAATGGTTGGCGGTATGGCTAAGGTAGTACAAGATATTCCACCTTATGTTATCGCTGATGGTCAACCAGCACGTGTTATCGGTCTTAACTCTGTTGGTTTATCTCGTGCAGGTATTTCCGAAGAAGTGCGCCGAGATTTGAAACAAGCTTTCCGTATTATTTATCGCTCTGGGTTTAGTTTGTCCAAAGCTATTGAAGAAATGGAAATGCAACTTGATTCTTCCGTAGAAATTGAAAACTTATTACGCTTCTTGCGCAATGCCGATCGTGGTATTATGCGTACACGTCGTGACTAAATTTAAGGACCTCGTATTATGTACGAGGTCTTTTTTGTGTGCTAAAAAAATTTGATAAAATGATGAAGAAAAGGGCATAAACCGTGGTGTTTTAATGGTAAAAAGTGGCTATTTATAGTACAATATATTGTATATGATTATGTCTTTTTTTAGTCAAATCATTATAAATTTGAGATTACGAATTGATATATAGGCCATAGAGCCATCTAGGAGGTAAAGTCTTGGCAAAGGTAGGATTAATTGCGGGCATTGGTGCTTTGCCTGTAGAATTCATGCGCGCTGCTCATGTATTAGGCCACGAAGTGGTTGTTATCGGTGTGGTACCTGATATTGACCCGGCTTTAAAGGCTGAGGCCGATGCTTTCTATGATATTAGTGTTGCTAAACTAGGTAAAATCTTTAAGACCTTAAAAAAAGAAGGTGTTGTTGAATTAACTATGTTAGGCAAAGTAACTAAGGAAATACTTTTTAAGGGACTTAGCTTCCCAGATTTGAAAACATTAGGCGTTCTTAAACGGTTAAAAAATCGCAAGGATGATACGATCATGCTTGCCATTGTTGATGAAATTGAAAGAGAAGGCTTTAAGGTATTAGATCAGACAGTATACTTAAAACCATTTATGCCTAAGGTCGGTGTATTTTCAAAAGCACAGCCAACAGAAGAACAATGGGAAGATATATGCTTTGGCTTTGAATTAGCGAAACAAATGGGCGGCCTTGATATTGGGCAAACTGTTGTTGTTAAGCATAAAGCGGCGATGGCGATTGAAGCCATTGAGGGTACTGATAAGTGTATTTTGCGCGGTGGTGAGCTTGGCCGTGGTGAGGCTGTTGTAGTAAAAACAGAAAAACCAAATCAAGATGTGCGTTTTGATGTGCCTGCAGTGGGTATAAAGACATTGATGTCCATGATTGACAGTGGCTGTAAAGTGCTCGCTGTTGAAGCGGAAAAGACTATTTTTGTACAACAACAAGATGTACTTGATATGGCCAATCGTCATGGTATTGTTATTTGTGCTGTAGACCAAGAATTTGTAAATTCCAGAAAGGATGCATAATGAAAGTCATGTTTTCTGCCGGTGAAGCATCCGGTGATACTCATGCGGCAAGTGTTGCCAATGCATTGAGAGAAATAGATCCTTCTGTAGACATGTTTGGCATGGGCGGCACCTTGATGGAGCGCGCCGGTGTTCGCATTGTATATAACATTAAAAACCTTGGCGTCATTGGTATTGTGGAGATTGTAAAATCCTTACCAAAATTCTTTAAGTTACGGACGTACTTAAAACGCGTCATGATGAAGGAAAAACCGGATATCCTCGTTTGTGTAGATTATCCTGGGTTTAATATGAAACTTGCTGCTGTAGCTCATGACTTGGGCATTCCAGTTCTTTATTATATTGCTCCTACGATTTGGGCTTGGCACAGCAGTCGTGGTAATACAATTCGCAAGTATGTAACAAAGGTTGCATCCATATTCCCTTTTGAAGCCGAAGCGTATCGCAAATATAAATGCGATGTAGAGTTCGTAGGCCATCCCTTATTAGATATCGTACATCCTACGATGACTAAAGAGGAGGCTGAAGAATACTTTGGGGCTCGTAAAGACGCTAAAAAGGTATTGCTCATGCCTGGTAGTCGCAAACAAGAGGTTTTATCCTTGCTTGATACGATGTTAAAAAGTGGTGAGCAATTAATGGCAAACCATGAAGACATTCAATTCTTCTTGCCTCGTGCACACACCATCGATCGCAGTGAGTTAGAAACTTTCATCGATGCTCATAAGGTGCCTGTTACGATTACAGAAGACCATACATATGATTTGATGCAAATTTGTGATGTATGCCTTGCCGCATCAGGAACAGCTACATTAGAAACGGCTATGATGGAATTGCCAACCGTATTATTGTATCGCGTATCTCCCATAACATATGGTATTGGTAAGATGGTGGTCAATGTTACACATGTAGGTTTGCCTAATATCGTGGCTGGTAAAGAAGTAATCCCTGAATTATTGCAAGATGATGTTACACCAGAGGCGATTGTATCCTTGGTAGAACCTCTCATTAGTGATGTAGAAAAGAACGAAGCTATGCGTAGCGAATTACGTGAGGTACATCATAAATTAGGTGAGCCTGGTGCTGTAAAACGAGTAGCACATCTTGTATATGATCTCGGTAAGGAGAAATGTAATGAATAGTTATTCTAGGCTCTTATACTTTGTAAAGCCTTATTATAAGCGCATGATTTTTGCAGTGTTCTGCATGATTGTCGCTGCTGCTGCCTACTTGGTAGTACCTTGGCTAATCAAGAACGTAGTTGACCAAGTATTAGACGAAAAGAATATGTTTATGTTGAACCTCATTGTAGGGGCCATCATTTTGATATTCTTGATTCGTGGTTTTGCCACTTATGGTCAAACCTATAATATGTCCTACATTGGACAACGCGTTATTATCGATGTGCGAGAGTCCATCTTTAATCATTTACAAAAATTAAGTTTATCTTACTTTGATCGACGCAAGACAGGCGTCATCATGAGTAATCTTACGAATGATGTTGCTGCCTTGCAAACCGCCGTTGTAGATAATTTGATTTCCTTTATTACTGAATCTGTAACACTTATCGGTTCTTTGGTGTCTATGCTTCTCATCGACTGGAAATTGACACTCGTTACCTTTATTACAGTACCAGTGGTATTGGTGATTATTAATGTGTTTGGTAAAAAGCTTCGCGTAGCAGGCCATGATGTACAAGGTCGTGTAGCTGATATTACGGCACTTTTACAAGAGGTCATTAGTGCAGTGCGCGTTGTAAAATCCTTCGCTCGTGAAGATTTTGAGCGCAAGCGCTTTGAAGACGAAAACGATCGTAACTTTAGAGCCGTTATTAAGGCTACTAAATTGACTAGCTTACTAAGCCCAATGGTTGAGTTCTCTGCGGCTATTGCTGTAGCAGTCATTCTTTGGTATGGCGGCTATTCCGTAGTAACTGGTACAATTACGGCTGGTTCTTTAATTGCCTTCTTGATTTATGCTATTAACTTGTCCAACCCAGTAAAACGGTTGAGCCAAGTATATGGTAATATTCAAAAAGCGTTGGCCGCGGCGGACCGTGTATTTGAAATCTTAGATACAAAAACTGATGTAGTAGAAAAACCTGATGCTGTTACATTGCCTCCTATTAAAGGCGATGTGGAGTTCAAAGATGTGTCTTTCTCCTATGATGGAGAAAAGATAGCGCTAGAAAACTTCACCTTGTCTGTTAAGGCTGGTGAAAGCGTAGCCCTCGTAGGCCCATCTGGTGCAGGCAAGACCACTTTGGCAAACTTATTACCTCGCTTCTATGATGTAACAGGTGGTTCTATTACCATTGATGGTTACGATATTAAGGAGGTTACTTTTAAGTCCTTACGCGAGCAAATCGGCCTTGTGCCACAAGAAACTGTATTGTTCAACGCTACTATTAAAGAGAACATTTTGTATGGTCGTTTAGATGCTACTGATGAAGAGGTATATGAGGCTGCCAAGGCTGCTAATGTGCTTGAATTCGTTGAAAAGATGCCTGATGGTCTCGATACTATCGTAGGCGAACGAGGCAGCTCCTTATCTGGTGGTCAGCGTCAAAGGGTTGCTATTGCACGGGCTATTTTGAAGGATCCTCGTATTTTAATTTTAGATGAAGCTACATCTGCATTAGATACAGAGAGTGAAAAACTTGTACAAGAGGCACTGGATCGTCTCATGAAAGGGCGTACAGCATTTGTTATTGCCCATCGATTGAGCACTGTTCAAAATGCTCATCAAATTGTTGTACTTAATCAAGGTCGCTTGGTAGAGCAGGGGACTCACCAAGAGCTATTAGCTGTTGACGGCGGATTGTACAACCATCTCTATTCCGTTCAATTCTCCCATAAAGGATAACCATGTACTGGATATATAATGTATTGCTCATAATCTATTGGATTGGCTTGATACCGGTTATTTTATACCGACTCGCCTTTGAAGAAGGTTTCTATGAGCGTATCAAACAGAGCGCAGGCTATATGCCAGCCTCACTATTAAAAAAAATTGAAGGCCGCCGTGCCATTTGGATTCACGCTGCTTCTGTAGGGGAAATTGTGGCTACTAGTCCATTGGTAAAAGAGGTTAAAAAGGAATTTCCTGAAGCTGTTGTAGTTGTGTCTGTTGTTACCGCAACTGGTCATGCTATGGCGCATCGAATTATTCCTGAGGCAGAAGGGATTATTTTCTTCCCTTTAGATTTGCCATATTTAACTCGTAAAATTTTACACATTATCAAACCAATTACTATTTTGCTTGTAGAAACTGAAATCTGGCCTAACTTCTTGCGTATTGCTCAATCGGAAAATATTCCTGTTATGATGGTTAACGGTCGTATTTCTGACCGCAGTATGAAACGCTACAAGTATATTAGCGCTTTCACGCGTGAAATGTTGCGTTCCATCGAGCGTTTCTGCATGCAGTCTAAATTTGATGCGGCTCATATTGAATATTTAGGTGCTCATACACCAGATATTACTGTAACAGGCAATATGAAATATGATCAAACGTATGCCACTGTATCAGATGACGAAAAACAAGCACTTCTTGATGAATTTGGCTTTGGTAATAATCATCCAATTATTATTGCAGGCAGTACACATAAGGGTGAAGAAGAGACTATTTTTGAAACGTTCATACAGGTTTTAAAAGAATATCCACAAGCTCGATTATTAATTGCACCTCGTGAAATCTATCGCGGCCATGATATACAAAATCTTGCGAAACGTTATGAACTGAGTGCAATTTGTCGTAGTGATATGATAGAACCTGTGCATGAAGGTATTCCTGTTGTTATCTTGGATACCATTGGTGAGCTCGGTCGTCTTTATAGCTTAGGGGATATCATCTTTGTAGGTGGTTCTCTTGTGAAGACTGGGGGCCATAATATTTTGGAACCTGCTGCACATGGTAAGCCAATCTTAGTTGGCCCACATATGTTTAACTTTAAAGAAATCTTCGCATTGTTAAATTCTCGCGGTGCTTGTGAACAAGTGAAAAACGGTAAGGCCTTAACAACTATGGTCTTACGCCTATGTAAGGATAAGGCACTGGCGGAAGAAATGGGCCGACATTGTCTTGAAATTATTCAAGAAAACCGTGGTGCTACACAACGTAATACACAAGAATTACGTTTGTTATTTGAAAAACATCAAATTATTCCGTAAGGCTATATAATTTGTTTAATTACTCTATCATATTACATAATCGGAGGGGTCACCTATGAGTGGGGAAGCATTATTCAAATCCATAGTTAGTGGTGAAAATCAATCCATATTAGGTGATATAGCTCGTTCTAGCTTAGGCTTTTTAAGTAAAGGTTATGAGAAGGCTGTATCCATGCGCAATGCTAAATTTGATGAAGGCAAAGGCGTTACAAAAGTTACAGTACCTGTTATCAGTGTTGGTAATATTACGGCTGGTGGTACTGGTAAAACACCGATGGTACGATTTATCTGTGATGTACTCACCCAAAAGGGCCTTCATCCTACGGTGCTTAGTCGCGGTTATCGAGCAGAAGATAACAAGAAAAATATCATTATTTCTAAAGATGGCACAATGCTAGTAGAACCAACTATTAGTGGTGATGAAGCTTGGTTGCTTGCAAAGGTTTTGCAAAAGTCTAATGTTATTATCGGTCGTGAACGAACAAAATCGGCAGAGATTGCTATTAATGAACTTGGAGCCGACTGTCTTGTAATGGATGATGGGTTTCAACATCGAGCATTAGCTCGAGATATTGATATCGTGCTCATCGATGCGTCTAATCCGTTTGGCTATGACCATGTATTACCACGAGGTTTATTGCGTGAACCGCTCAGTGGTTTGCAACGAGCTCATATCATTGTCCTTACGAAGGTTGATCAAGTGGCACCAGGTATTGTGTCGGGGATTCGTAAGCGCTTATCTCAGCTAGTTCCAAATATACCTGTCTATGAAACTACACATAAGCCTCAATTTATGTATACCTTGGATGAGTGGGCTAATGGTACAGCTGGTGCTCCTGTAGACTCCTATAAGGATCAGCGTATTATGGCCGTTAGTGGTATAGGTAATCCACATTCCTTTACGCAAACTTTGACTGATATAGGATATAATGTGGTTCATACTTTACCGTTTGGTGATCATCACGACTTCACTAATGATGATGTAGTAGATATTTGGAAAGAAGCCTTTGCTCATCAAGCTGATGCAATTTGCATTACAGAAAAGGATGCGGTGAAGCTAAGTCAGTTGCATGCAATTGAAGACTTGAAAATACCGATTCTAGTGCTATCCATAGGTATTGAGTTTATTTCTGGAAAACAAGAATTCATAGAAAATTTAGAGATTTAGTGTATAATAATAAGATACACGAATAACAGAAATGGGGTTTTATTGTGAAGTTTGGTTGTGTCATTCCTGCCCGTTATGGTTCTACTAGATTACCTGGTAAACCACTGGCTGATATCGGAGGAAAGCCAATGATTGAACGCGTTTACGACAGGGTATCTCAAGCAACTAAAACGGCATGTACTATTGTTGCCACTGATGATGACCGTGTTTATTCTGCAGTTCAACAATTTGGGGGAACTGTTATGATGACAGACCCCAATCATCCGACAGGGACTGATCGATTAGCAGAGGTTGCTAGTCATTATACTGACTTAGATGTAGTTATCAATGTCCAAGGTGATGAGCCTATGATTGAGCCAAACCTTATTGATGACTTAGCCCATCTTTTTGAAGAGGATCCAAACTTGCAAATGGCTACCGTAGCTACTCCTTTATTAGAGGAGGAATACGATGAACCGTCAGCGGTAAAGGTCATTTTAAATAATCGCAATGATGCGATGTATTTTTCAAGATCTTTAATTCCCTATCCTCGCCATGATTTTGTGCGAACTCCATTAAAACATATTGGTATCTATGCGTATCGTAGAGATTTCTTATTAAATTACGCTATGATGGAACCAACTGCGGCGGAGCAAACAGAATCGTTAGAGCAATTACGAGCTCTTGAAAATGGCTATACTATTCGTGTTATTCTTACAGATAAACGATTTATCGGTGTAGACACACCGGAAGACTTAGCTCGTGTAAATGCTATTTACGAGCAAGAGGAGAAATAAATGAAAACAGTTCAAATTAAAGATATTACAGTAGGTGGTGGCAAAGGCTTATTTGTTCTTGCTGGACCATGTGTTATCGAGGACTATGATCGCACATTAGCCATTGGTAAACGTGCAAAAGAAATCTGTGAGCATTTAGGTGTTCCTTATATCTTTAAAGCATCTTTCGATAAAGCTAATCGTTCTAGCTTTGGCTCCTTCCGTGGCCCAGGTCTAGAAGAAGGTTTAAAAATGCTCGCTTCTATTAAGAAGGAACTCAACGTACCAGTGGTAAGTGATATTCACTCTATTGAGCAAATAGAGCCTGCTGCTGAAGTATTAGATATTCTTCAAATTCCAGCTTTCCTATGCCGCCAAACAGACCTTGTTTACGGGGCTGCTAAAACTGGTAAATGTGTAAATGTTAAAAAAGGCCAATTTATGGCGCCTAAGGACATGGAAAATGTTCTTAATAAAATGAAAGAAACAGGTAATGAAAATCTTATGCTTACAGAACGTGGTTTTAGCTTTGGCTATAACAACCTCGTAGTAGATATGAGATCCTTCCCTATCATGCGCTCTTTCGACTACCCAGTAATTTTTGATGCTACTCATAGTGTTCAATTACCAGGTGGTGCAGGTACTAAGTCTAGTGGTAATCGTGAATTTGTACCTAACTTGGCTCGCGCAGCTGTAGCTAGTGGTGTAGATGGCTTGTTCTTTGAAGTGCATGATAATCCAGAGGAAGCATTATCCGATGGTCCAAACATGTTGTATTTAGATCAATTCGAAGCTATGCTTCGCGATTTAGTAGCTATTGATAAAATCGTTAAAGGTTAGGGGCGGTATTTGTGACTATTTTAGAACAAGCTGCACAAGTGCTTCACGAGGAAGCTCGTGCTATAGAAGAATTAAGTTCTCGTTTGGATCACAATTTTGTAAATGCTGTAAATATGATTTTGGCTTGTAAGGGCCGTGTAGTATGTACAGGAATGGGTAAATCTGGTCATATTGGTCGTAAAATTGCGGCTACCTTGGCTAGCACAGGTACTCCAGCATTATTCATGCATCCTGGTGAAGGCGTACATGGTGATCTTGGTATGATTACAGAAGATGACGTAGTATTAGCCTTTTCTAATAGCGGTGAAACTGGTGAAATCATTAGTATTCTGCCATCCTTGCGTCGCATAGGTGCAAAATTAATCTGCGTTGTAGGGAAACCAGAATCTACATTAGCTAAGAATTCCGACATTGTATTGTTGGCTGAAGTAGAACGGGAAGCTTGTCCACTTGGATTAGCGCCTACTACAAGTACTACAGTTGCATTGGCCCTAGGAGATGCATTAGCTGTATGCTTATTAGAGCGTCATCATTTTACACCGGAAAACTTTGCTGTATTCCATCCAGGTGGTTCTTTAGGTCGTAAGCTATTGCTGACTGTGGAAAATATCATGCATGGTGGTGAAGATAATCCTACTGTATTCAAAGGTGCTACTGTTCGAGATGCACTCTTTGTAATGACAGAAAAAGGATTGGGCGCTACTAATGTAATCGATGAAGAAGGTCACTTGTTAGGTCTTGTTACTGATGGTGATGTTCGCCGTGGTCTTGATTCTGGTAGTAACTTCTTAGAATGGCCTGTAGAGGATATGATGACTGCTATGCCTCGCACAATTACTAAGGATAAATTGGCTGCTGAAGCTCTTCACTTGATGGAGAAAAATCAACCACGTCCAATTACTGTACTACCTGTTGTAGATAGTAATAATGTATGTCTTGGCATTGTTCATATTACGGATTTATTGCGTAGGGGCATTGTATAATGAATATTCAATGGATTGTTCTCGATGTAGATGGCGTTTTATCTGATGGATCTCTCGTTTATACATCGACTGGAGAAGAGCTAAAATCCTTTTCTGTAAAAGATGGCTTAGGTTTAACAGCGGCTCGTAAATCAGGGATAAAACTGGGGATTATTACAGCTCGTGTTTCCCCGATGGTTGAGCGCCGTGCTAAGGAGCTTCACTTTGATGCACTCCTTATGGGCCATGCTAATAAAACAGAAGCCTTAAGATCTCTCTGTGCAGAACATCAAATCGACTTAAAGACGATTGCATACATGGGAGATGACCTCAACGATTTGGGGGCTCTTCAAATAGTTGGTTTACCAATGGCGCCAAATAATGCGGTACCAGAGGTAAAACAATTGGCAAAATTTATTTCTACTGTTAATGGCGGTCAAGGTGCCGTACGAGAAGCTGTAGAATATATCTTGAAGAATCAAGGATTATGGGAAACTGTCGTAGCAGACTATGCACGAGAGGCCCATGCTCATGGACAATAAAGGAGGTGGGCAGAATGAATAACGAATGGCAATACCATTTAGTTAAAGGCATTAGTTGGCTTGTTTGCCGCCTGCCGTATAAGCTCATTTTGCTCATAGGCGCTAGTTTAGGTCCTGTATATGGGCTAATAGCGAAGAAGCAAAAACTTAGAGGTATTAAAAATATCAAAATTGGCATGAACATGAATGATCAAGAGGCAGAACAACTCATTGATAAGTTGTTCAAAAACCTTGGCCGAAGTGTTATGGAAGTATTGTACATGCCAAACCTTACAAAATCCTTTATCGATAAACATATTGAAATGCGTGGTGTCGAATATTTAGAAGAAGCCATCGCAGAAGATAAAGGTGTTATTGTTCTTACTGGACATGTAGGCAATTGGGAATGGATGGGCGCTGCTATGGCGGCTCATGGATATCCATCAACTACAATTGTTAAGAAACAACCGAATGCTCAATTTACACGTCTCATGAATGAGTATCGTGAGATGGTAGGGCTTGATGTGTTTGCTAGTGGTGGCAACGAAATCGTTTCTGCTGCAAAGGCTTTAAAAAAGAAAAAACTGCTTGGCTTCTTAGCTGACCAAGATGGATATATACATGGTTTACCAGTTCCGTTTTTAGGTCAAGACTCCTCAGCGGTTATTGGGCCAGCTACATTTGCGAAAAAATTTGGTTCTCCTGTAGTTCCGATTTTTGCATCTCGCAAGCCTGAAGGTGGGCATATTGTTCACATTTTACCAGCATTGCATTATATTGACACTGGCGATGAAGATGCAGATATGTATCGTCTAACTGAGGAATGTGTACGCGTTACTGAAGACTTTATTCGCCAGCATCCAGATGAATGGCTTTGGTTCCAACATCGTTGGATGACTAAGATGGATCAAATTATTGATTATGATAAGAAGATAGCTGCACGGGAGAGGGCACATGAAAAACAATAAAAAATTAATTGCCATTGTGGCCGCTATAGTGTTGGCTTTAATTGGTCTTATCGTATATATTATGAAAGACTCTAATGAGGTTACTACCACTCAAAATCCGAGTGGTCAACTCGTTAATTTCCAAGGTGCTGACCTACAAGAGGAAAAGGATGGCAAATTAGTGTGGGCCTTATCAGCTGAAAAGATTGAATATGACCCACGGACAAAGGCCATCGTTTTGACTAACTTGAAGGGTCTATTCTATCAAGATGATGTGACTACTACTATTACAGCTCCTCATGCTGTATTGACGGGGGATCGCAATTCTCTTGATATCGATCAAGGCGTTACAGCTACTAATACAGAAGGTGCAGAATTTAAAACAGAAGCCCTTCACTTTGATAACAAAACAAAAACGTTGACATCTAAGACGGCTTTTACATATAACAGTAAGGATGTAACTATTACAGGCGACAAACTTGAAGGTAATATGTCTTTGAAAATTATTAAAGCTATTGGCAACGCAAAATTAACGAAGAAGTAATAGAGGGGAAATATGATGAATAAGAAAAAACAGATTGGTATGGCTATTTTGGCTGTACTTATGACAGCATCTGTTACAGCTTGGGCTGCAAATGATCCGTTGACTATTAGCGCTGATACATTGTCTTATGATGGCAATACAGGTCGTGCTGATGCAACCGGTAATGTTGTTATTACTCAAGCGGATAAAACTATGACTGGTGCCAATGGTTGGTACAACACAAAAACTCAAGAAGCAAGTCTTGAAGGTGGTGTATCTTTGATTGGTTCTGATATGGCTATGTCTGCCCAGTCAGTTCACAGTTACAACAATAATAAATTTACTGCTAATGGTGGTGTTCATTTACAACGTGGTGATCGCCAAATTTTTGGTGATAGTGTAGAATATAGCACTGATTCCGAATATGGTCTCGTTAGTGGTAATGCTCGATTGATTGCTGAAGGTACAACTTTGACAGGTGATCAAGTAGAAGGTTGGATGCGGGAAATTCGTGCAGTAGCACAAGGCAATGTAACATTCTCTAATCCAGAACGAAATGTATCTGGTTCTGCAGACCGAGCTACATACACGCAAACACCAAATCAAAATGATGGTGTCGTACTCTTATCTGGCTCTGCTCATGCCGTTCAAAATGGCAATGTGCTAAATGCACCAGAGCTTAGAATTCGTCTAACTGATGATTCTGCTGAAACATTAGGTGGCCGAAGTACACTCATCATTGTTCCGAATAAATAAGGATAGTATATGTATATAGAAACCAAAAACTTAGTTAAAACCTTTAGCGGGAGAAACGTTGTAGATGGGGTAAGTCTACGCGTTGATAAAGGGCAAGTTGTAGGTCTATTAGGTCCTAATGGGGCCGGTAAAACTACGTCATTCTATATGATTGTAGGCATTGAAAGACCAAGCTCGGGCATCATTACCGTTGATGGCAAGGATATTACAAATATCCCTATGTACAAACGGGCTGCTGAAGGTATTGGATACCTACCACAAGAGGCATCAATCTTTAGGTCTATGTCTGTAGAGGATAATATTCGTGCTATGCTACAGACTACGACGAAAACACCTGATGAGATTGAGGCTATTGTGGAGTCGTTAATTGAAGAATTCCATATCGGTCATGTTCGTGATCGCATGGGGATGCAACTATCTGGTGGTGAACGACGTCGTGTAGAAATTGCTCGTTGTCTTGCACTAGAACCTAACTTCATCCTTTTGGACGAACCCTTTGCTGGTGTCGATCCAATTGCAGTAGCAGATATTCAACAAATTATTTTACATGTTAAAAATCGAGGTATTGGTATTTTGATTACAGACCACAATGTGCGTGAAACATTGGGGATTGTAGACAAAGCCTATATCTTGAGTAGTGGCAAAATCCTCCTAGAGGGTACCCCTGATGAGATCGCAAACGATCCAATCGCTCGCGAACATTACTTAGGGGATAACTTTAGATTATAGGAGGGACGATGAGATTATTAGATAAATATATTTTAAAAGCTTTTGTAGGCCCATTCCTATTTGGAGTATTTGCTTTTACCAGTATTTTTATTGGTACAGGCACATTATTTAGAATTGCTCAATACATTACTGAATATGGGGCACCATTGCTGCTTGTTATGAAAGCCTTTGTCTTGGCGTTACCAAGTATTGTTATCTTAACATTCCCTATGTCAGTACTCTTAGCCTCTCTTATGACCTTTAGTCGTTTGAGTAGTACTAGTGAGATTGTAGTTATGCGTGCTGGTGGCCTTAGCTTCTTGCGTCTTGCGATGCCGGTATATATCATTGCTCTTATGATTTCTATTGGAGCCGTAGCATTTAATGAATTTGTTGTACCTCGTACAAATCATATGTATCAAACCATTGTACGGGATGAAATCATGAAAAATGCAACTCCTCAAACACAAAATCATATTGTGTTGAAAGCGATGAATGGCGATGAGTTAGGTACATTAATGTATGCAAAGAGCTACAATGCTGAGACTAAACAGTTGTCTATGATTACGGTGCAACAGTTTGGAGAAGGTGGCAAACTACAGCAAGTTGAAAATGCTGATACTGCTATCTGGAATGGTCAGTATTGGGTAATGCAAAATGGTATTATCTATGACTTGTCTGCTGGAGACGGTGTAGAACGAACTATGAAGTTTAAGGAGCAATCCTTACCAATCAAATCTGCTCCAAAAGATATTCAGCAAGATCAACGTAAACCTGAAGAACTAACAATTAAGGAATTACGTCATCAAATTAAAGCCTATAAGGCAGCTTATACAAATGCTAATAAGTTGGAAATGGAAATGTACCAACGTTTTACAATTCCACTTGCTAGCTTTGTGTTTGCCTTAGTAGGTGCACCACTAGGACTTCAAAAACAACGTTCTAGCTCATCTATCGGTTTTGGTATTAGTATTCTAATCATCTTTATCTACTATGGGGTAATGACATTTGCCGGTGCTTTAGGTAAAGGCGGTGCGTTGCCAACGGTATTAGCTGCATTAATACCTGATACATTAGGTATTATCGCAGGTTTATATTTAAATTGGCGTGTATCGAAGTAGACTAGGATAAAGAGATACACTAGAATTAGGAAATCTAATTTTATAATTGACATGACGGTTGTAATCTTATGAAAGGAGGGACTCGATGGTAGTAGGTGTTAAAATCTTAATAATTATTGCCCTTATGGGGGGGCTAATAGCCTACATGGGGGATAAGTTAGGCACCAAAGTTGGTAAGCGTCGCATGTCCCTCTTTGGATTACGACCTAAGCATACGTCGATTATTGTTACTATTGTAACGGGCCTACTAGTTGCAGCTGCTACAGTAGGTGTTTTATCCTTCACATCTCAAAGTGTTCGAACTGCGTTATTTGGTATGGACCAATTGCGAGCGGATATGAAACAACTTAATGAAGAGGTTGCTGCAAAGACACAAGAGCTCATTCGTGGTAAAGCTTTGCTTGAACAAAATAAGCAAGAGCTGGAGGAGCGAATGGCCGAGATAGAACAAATTCGTCGCGAAGTAGAAGCTACAAAAGCTGAATTAGCAAGTGCTCAAGCGGCTAAGGATGCTACTGAAGCAGAACTTGCATCGCTACAATCATCTTATGATGAGGTATCTAAAAAGTTAGCTGATCTTGAGGCTACTCGAGCTAAGATGGAAGCCCATATAAAAGATCTTCAAAGTACGCAAGAACAATTGCAAAATGGCATTATTCATCTACGGGAAGGAACAATATTGTTCCAAGTAGATCAATTATTGGCCCAAGCTGTTGTTCGTCCTGGATTGAGCGCTGAAGATAGCAATGCGACTATCAAGCATATTATTGATGATACTAATCAGTTAGTATTGCGCCGTCTTGGTATAGAAGATCAAGGGCAAGCTGTAGTTTATGTTGATCGTCAAAATGTTGAGGTAGCTACTCAAAAGTTAATCGACTCTAAGACACCAATGGTTGTTCAAGTTGTAGCGGCTGGAAATATTATTTCTGGAGAGCCTGCCGTAGCGCTTATCCAAGTGTATCCACAACAGCTTATCTATAAGAATAATGAAGTTATTCACTCTACTGTTATGGATGGTGGTAGCAATGCTCAATCCTCTATGCTTCAATTCTTAAAACAAGTAAATGAAAAAGCAAAAGCCAAAGGTATTATTCCTGACTCATTATCAGGTGATATTGGAACCATACCAGGGGATGATTTGTTTACTGCTATTAGGCGTGTTGGCACAATGCATGGCAAGGTTCATGTAGAGGCATATGTAGATGGCGATACATATTCTTCTGGTCCTGTACATCTTAAATTGCGTATTACTCAAATGCCTGCTCTAAATGATAGGGTAAAAATGAAAACGAATTAATATAAGTATGTTGGTTTCATACATTATAGTAGAAAAGGTCTTATGTAATTTTTTACATAAGACCTTCTTTTTATGTTAAAATATAACTACTGTATTTACAAAGAGGATAGTTAAATGACTGAAAATACATATATTTTGGCAGTAGACCCAGGTAATGAAAAAACAGGTGTTGCTATTGTAACACCTGATGGATCTATGGTATGTCGCAACATTATTTCTACAAAGACCTTCAATGATGATATTGAACGTCTATTAACAGAATATTATGGAATCGTCCATATTGTATGTGGGAATGGTACGAATCATAAACATTTATATCCATCTCTTCAACAAATTGGACGTAATCATAAAATCACTACAAGCTTAATCGATGAATCTCATAGTACAGAAGAGGCGCGTAAATTATATTGGAAATACAATCCGCCTACAGGGTGGCGCAAGTTTGTTCCTACATCTATGCAATTTCCACCTGAACCTGTAGATGATTTAACAGCTCTAGTAATTGGCTTGCGCTATACGAAGCAGTTGGCTCAAAGCAAAGAAGAAGTAAAAGAAGAGACGATAAGCTCTAGTGAGTTAGAAGAAAAACGATTACATGCTATGGAGCAGTTATACGGAAAAGGAGAAGTATATGACAAATGAGATTTCAACGCACAACTGGTCAAATCTTATTATGCGTTGTGTAATGATGATTTTAGGGGCCTTTATCTATACGGTGGGCTTAGATTTATTTTTAGTACCCAATAGCATCATCGACGGTGGTGTAGTTGGTATTTCCTTGATGGCTGCGGAACTATCTGGTATTTCCTTTAGTATTTTCGTAGTACTTATCAACTTACCGTTCTTGTACTTAGGCTATAGAGTAATCGGTAAAGGATTTACCTTATCTACATTGTTTTCCATTATCTGGATGGCGATATTCTCTAACTTTGCTCATAATTTTACACCTATTACGACAGATCCATTTTTAGGCTCTATCTTTGGTGGTATAATCCTAGGTATTGGGGTAGGTCTTATCATTCGTAATGGGGGCTCTTTAGATGGCTCTGAAATCGTAGCTATTATTTGGGATAAGAAGTCTACTTTCTCTGTCGGTGAAATCGTAATGGCTATGAACTTAATTATTCTTGGGGCAGCGGGCTTTGTTTATAGCTGGAATAGTGCAATGTATTCTTTGATTGCCTATTTCATTGCTTATAAGATGATTGATGTAACCATTACAGGTCTTGAAGAATCTAAAGGTGTTATAATTATTACTGATGCAGATAACTCTAAAGATATTGCAGATGCATTAAATGCTAATCTTAACAGGGGGGTTACAATTATGTATGGTGAAGGTGGTTATTTAAAACAGCCGAAGCATATATTATACTCTGTAGTAACACGTCTTGAGATTACAAGATTAAAGGATACCGTTAATGAAATCGATCCAGCTGCATTTATTGCGATTCAAGACGTACATGATGTTTTTGGTGGTAGATTTACAAAAGGTGGTCATTAAGGGGACAATATGAGTAATAAATTAGTAAAAGAAATATTAGATTGGATTTATGCTATTGTACTAGCGTTGATTATTGCTATGGTTATCCATATTTTCTTGATTCAACCAACCCGTGTATCTGGTGAATCTATGGATGATACATTACACAATGGCCAATATTTGATCGTTACAAAATGGCACCATATTATGAATGAAATGCCAGATTATGGTCAAATTGTTATCATCGATAGCCGTGTCAATCGTGCTCGTACTTGGGTAGATGATGTGAAAGAGCCATTGATGAATTACGCATCTGTCTTTAATAAAGCGGCTCAAACTAATGATGTATGGGTAAAACGCGTTATCGGTCGCCCTGGTGATGTATTGGAGTTTAAAGATGGTCATGTATGGCGTAATGGGGAACAATTACAAGAGCCATATACTAAAGATCTTAAAATGAACTTTACTCGATCTACGCCTGTAACAGTTCCAGAGGGGCATGTATTTGTAATGGGGGATAATCGAAATCACTCTAGCGATAGCCGTTTTATCGGACCTGTTCCTGTAGATCATATTTTAGGATTTGTATCCTACGCAATTTAATAATGGTAAAAGCCTATCTATTGATGTAGTAACATCGTAGATAGGCTTTTTGTTGAAATTTACGATTCCCATAAAGCTTCGTAAAAAGTTTCTAGTGGTGTGCATTAGTATTTAGAATTATAGAAAGTAAATTAATCTCTAAAGGAAAGAAATGCATTAAATAAAAAATTTAAACTACAAATTTATAAATACAAATTTTTAGTATAAAATAAATAAATTAGAATAGCTAATCAATTATTGATGTTGATTGTAAGAAAAAAACTAAAAAATAAATTTAAAAAATGAAATTGTGTAAAATTTAATTTCAAGAAATACAGTAAATGTCTATGTTTATGAGCTCATTTTTATTCATGAATGAAATTTCATCAAATTTAGTTGTATAAAATGCTTTACAAATTTTTGGGGTGGTGGTATATTCACATCACAGAAAGGCAACACCACAAAGTGGTTGATCTAAGATAGATAATTGGTCGAGGAAACGTGGACACTCCTAATAGATCTTTCATAGTGATACTACTTAGGTAGTGAATGTCTTCTGCGAATATAAATTCTTATGTATAAGAAAGAAGGAATTCATTATGAAAAAACAATTTGCTACAATTTTAGCAGCAACAGCAGTATTAGGTGTAACAACAGCATTTGCTGCAAATCCATTCTCCGATGTAACTCCAGATAGCTGGGCATACCAAGCAGTATCTCAACTAGCACAATCTGGTATCGTTAATGGTTACCCAGATGGTACTTTCAAAGGCCAAAACAACATCACTCGTTATGAAATGGCCCAAATGGTAGCTAAAGCAATGGCTAACCAAGATCGCGCTAATGCAGAACAACAAGCTATGATTAACCGCTTAGCTGATGAGTTCTCTAACGAGTTAAATAACTTGGGCGTTCGCGTATCTCGCTTGGAAGACCGCGTAGGTAATGTTAAAGTTACTGGTGATGCTCGTATTCGTTACCAAGGTTCTGAAGATAAAGGCGTTTACAAAGCTAACAGCAAATCCTTAACAGATGGCCGTGCACGTGTACAATTCAACGGTAAAGTAAATGACAAAACTGAAGCAGTTGTTCGTGTAAAAGGTAACTACGAATTTGGTGATTCTACAAAAGGCGCTGATGCAACAATCGATCGTGCTTATGTAGACCACAAATTTGGTAATAGCGTATCCGCTAAAGGTGGTCGTTTCCAACAAACAATTGGTGGCGGTTTAATGTACGATGATACATTCGACGGTGCTCAATTGAACGTAGGCAATGATAAAGTTCAAGTACAAGGTGCATATGGTTACATGGTAGATGGTGCTGCCGCAGGCAACTCTAAATCTGATAATCCTTCTGTAGCTTATGTAGGCCTTAAAGGTAAAGTAGGTCAAGAATCTACAGTTGGTGGCTTCTACTCCAAACTATCCAGCGGTAACTTGAACCACAATGGTTCTACAGTAACTTCTGATAGCCAAAACGTATATGGTTTCAATGCGGACTTCCGTAAAGATAAAGTATGGGTTGGTGGTGAATGGTTGAAAGCATCCAACGTAAATGACTCCCAAGCTTGGACAGCAGGTGTAGGTTACGGTAACTATGACATCGCTAAAAAAGGTACATGGGATGTAAAAGGTCAATACTTCAACCAAAAAGCTAACGCACCAATCGTAAGCTCCACTTGGGATCAAGCATATGACTTAACAAATACATCTAATGGTTACAAAGGTTACATGGCTAGCGTAGACTACGCAGTACAAGATAACGTAGGCTTATCTGCTGGTTATGGTTTCAACTCCAAAGACCAAAGCGGTAATGATCTATCCGATTTCTACCGTGCAGAATTAAACTACAAATTCTAATTCCCTCACAAACAAAAAAGACTTCTTCGGAAGTCTTTTTTGTTGTATAAAAATCTATTTATTATCTTTTGTATATAATAGTATATATATAGTAAAATAAATCTATATATAATATATGTGAGGCAATCGAATTAATTAGTATATAGCTAGCTTTATGACACAATATGTTGTATGAGGTGTTTATGAACCATTTTGTATAAAGTTTTTGATAAATTATCAATGATATATTGATTGATTAGATTAACTTAATAATAACAGTGATAAATAATCTCATTTAAGTCGAAACTAGATAAATTTAATAATTTTATTGAAAAAATTTATACCTCATAAAACTAGATATTATCTAAATTAGAAGGCATTTTAAATTATAAAATTTTTATAATGAGAATGAAATTGAGAAAAAAGGGTTTACACGAAAATTTGGTTATGCTAATATCACCGTAGCAAGAGATAACAAACACATAAAACGAAGAACTTCGATGTAGAATGTGGCGAGGAAACGTGGACACTCCCAGAAATTCTTAATCTGAAGAACAGAGTAGAATGTGGATGTTATAACTTGTAACATTTTATGTTTCTATTTTTTTTCAGAAAGAAGGAATTCAACTATGAAAAAACAATTCGCAGCAATCTTCGCAGCAACAGCAGTTTTGGGTGTAACTACTGCATTCGCAGCTAACCCATTCTCCGATGTAACTCCAGATTCTTGGGCATACCAAGCAGTTTCCCAATTGGCTAACGCTGGTATCGTTAACGGTTACCCAGATGGCACTTTCAAAGGCCAAAACAACATCACTCGTTACGAAATGGCTCAAATGGTAGCTAAAGCTATGGCTAACCAAGACCGCGCTAACGCTGAACAACAAGCTATGATCAACCGTTTGGCTGATGAATTCTCCAACGAATTGAACAACTTGGGCGTTCGTGTAGCTCGCTTAGAAGACCGCGTTGGTAACGTAAAAGTTACTGGTGATGCTCGTCTTCGTTACCGTGATGCTGAACACGCAAAATCCAAATTCGACGCTCGTGCACGTTTGCAATTCAACGCAAAAGTTAACGATCGTACAGATGCAGTAGTTCGTGTAGCTTCCAAAAACTTCGAATTAGGCGATTCCCGTATGGGTTCTAACGTAGGTGTGTCTGTTGACCGCGCATATGTTAACCATCACTTCGGCGAACGCGTATCCTTGAAAGCTGGTCGTTTCGGTCAAGTAGCTGGTGGCGGTCTTGCATTCGATGGCACATTCGACGGTGTTCAATTCAACGCTGGTAACGACAAAGTTAACGCTCAAGTAGCTTACGGTTATGCAGTATCCGGCGCAGCAGAAGGCTATACTAAAGATCAAAACGTAACTAACGTACTTGTTAACCTTAACGGTAAAGTAGGTAAACACACTATGGTAGGTGGTTTCTACGATCGTGTAAACCAAGACTCTGGTGTTAAAAACATCTACGGCTTCAACGCTGACGCTAACTTCGACAAAGTTTGGGTAGGTGGCGAATGGTTGAAAGCTTCCAACCTTGACGAATCTCAAGCTTGGACTGCAGGCGTTGGTTTCGGTAACTACAACATCAAAAAACAAGGTACTTGGGGCGTAAAAGGTCAATACTTCAATGCAAAAGCTAATGCTCCAATCGTAGATACAACTTACAACCACATCTACACTACAGATGCTAAAGGTTGGATGGCAACTGTTGACTATGCATTGCAAAACAATGTTGGTTTGTCCGCTTACTACGGCTTCGACTGGAAAGACCAAAACGGTAACGACAAATCTGACTTCTACCGTGCAGACCTTAACTACAAATTCTAATTTGATAGTTATCAATACAAAAGAGACTCCTTCGGGAGTCTCTTTTTTATGTGTTAAATATATAGCTCTATGTAAAATTGATATATAAGACTTTTTATTTTGCCATTTAAGTGTAATCTTTTAATATTCCTGATGTAGGTAAAACTATTTTTAGTGTTTATTAATTAGTAAAATTAACTAATAGATGACTAGTAAGTTTGTTGTGGTGAAACTAGGTTATTTCTATGTATATAAGTGCTATAAATGGTATAATAAAGAGTATTAGATTTTCCTATAAAGGAGGCAAATATGGACCCTTCTTTTTCTCATATTAAAATGGTGGCTATCGATTGTGACGAAACATTGGTGCGCAGCGATAATACTGTATCTGACTATACTGTAGATGTATTACAACGATTGCATAACAAGGGGATTGCCATCACTATAGCTACGGGGCGTATGTACCAGACGGCTAAGCCTATTGGACTGGCTTTACAGCTTGGTAATGTACCGATGATTTTATTTTCAGGTGGTCTTATTCAAGAGTTAGAGACGGGGCGTAAGCTATTTGAACAGACTGTTTCTATTCAGGCTGTACGTCGTATTTTTGATTTAGCCAAACAATACAATTGGCACATTCAATTCTATGTGGATGATCGCTTATTATGCCATCATAAAACATGGCAGTCCGATCTCTATGAAAACCAAACAGGTGCTAAAGCGGAGTTTTTAGGGGATGATTTATATAGCTTACCATCAGAACCTAATAAATTAATTGCTATCGATACGGTAGAAGGCATCGATAGAATTATTGATACCTTAACGCCTTTGGTGGGAGATGTAGTTACATTAGTTCGCAGTCAAAGTGACTTTTTAGAAATCATTGCACCGAATGTATCTAAAGGGCGTGCTTTAGAAGAGTTAGCTTTTGATAATCATATCGGTTTAGAAAATATTATATCCTTTGGCAATGCAGAAAATGATATTTCAATGCTTAATAAAACCGGTTATTCAGTAGCTGTAGCGAATGCTACAGATCATGTTAAATCAGTAGCTCATGCAATTTGTGGTCACCATAATGAAGATGGTGTGGCCCGCTGGATTGAAGAGAATCTTTTATAATGGAGTAAAACTATGGAAGCCTTTCGTTTATTAATCGTTACTGGCATGTCCGGTGCTGGTAAAACTCAAGTATTACAGGCCTTAGAGGATATGGGATATTTATGTATCGACAATATTCCACCTGTGCTGATTCCAAAATTGAGTGAAATTTGCCGTCAAGGTGGGGAGCGTACTAATCGCGTAGCGCTTGTAGTCGATATTCGCGGTGGCGAGTTCTTTGAAGCCTTATCCTCATCTCTTGATACATTAAAAGATATGAAGGTTGATTTTGAAATCGTATTCATGGATGCTACAGATGAAACATTGATTCGTCGTTATAAAGAAAGCCGTCGTAGCCATCCATTGGCTCCAGATGGGTTAATTACGACTGGTCTCAAAAAAGAGCGTCAAATTCTTAATTCTGTACGCCATAAAGCAGATTTTATCATTGATACCACCAATATGAAAACAGCTAGCCTTAAAGAGTATTTAAAAACTCGCTTTACTCAAGTGGATGAAGGTCATGGCATGGCTATTACGGTAGTTAGCTTTGGTTTTAAATACGGTATTCCTCTCGATGCTGACATGGTATGGGATGTGCGGTTCTTACCAAATCCGTTCTATATTCCTGAATTCCGACATAAAACAGGTCGCGTTGAAGCGGTAAATGAATATATTCACTCTTTTGAAGTGACCGATGAGTTTAAAAAACGCTTCTTTGATACGGTAGATTTTCTTGTACCAAACTATGAACAAGAAGGGAAATCTCAATTTATCGTAGCTGTAGGCTGTACTGGTGGTATGCATCGATCTGTTGCTATGGCAGAATCATTATATTCTCACTTGCTTGAAAAGGGATACCGCGTATCCGTTGAACATCGAGATATGATGAAAAATAATGTAGAAGAAGATTTTAATCCTCATGAAATTAAAACACTTGGTAACTAGATAGGGGTTCTTATGTTGCGAAAAGGATGGTTCCGGTGGCTAATTCCGGGCCTAAATATAAAACGTTGGCTTGCCCTGTTTAGTATTGGTGTAGGTCTATTAATTATCGGCATTTCCTTGATGTTCAACTATCAATGGTTGGCCGTACTAGAAGATATTGTACTAGCCTTTTCTTATGATTTAACGGGCTTTTACAATTATAATGTTCTCATTGCTGTTGGGTTTGTACTATTATCTATTGGTGCTATACTGATGCTCATCGGTACCAGTAAGGTTATTAAAACCATAATTCGTGCTGTATTACCAAATCCTGATAGCAAAGTATCGGATATTATTTTCCAGAATATTCGCCTTGATAAAGGTCCAAAAATCGTTGTTATTGGCGGTGGTACAGGTTTATCAAACCTGTTGCGCGGTTTGAAAGTGCACACATCTAATCTATCTGCTATCGTAACTGTTGCAGATGATGGGGGCTCTTCTGGTCGATTGCGTAAAGACTTTAAAATGATTGCCCCTGGTGATCTTCGAAACTGTCTCATTGCACTAGCTGAACAAGAAGGGGTTATGGAAAACTTGTTCCGCTATCGTTTTGAAGGGGAAAATGAACTATCTGGCCATAGTTTTGGTAATTTATTTATTACAGCACTCGCTCAAGTATATGATGGTGATGTGGAGGAGGCTCTCGAAGCGGCTAGTAAATTATTGCGTGTTCGCGGTCGTGTTATTCCTTCCTCTACGGAGTTTATTAAATTACGTGCAGAAATGACAGACGGTACTATCGTAGAAGGTGAAAGTAATATTCCCAATTCTGGAAAGCGCATTCAACGTATCTACAGTGACCCTGCTCAGCCAAAACCTGAAGGTGCAGCTTTGCGCGCCATCGATGAGGCAGATGTAATCATCTTTGGTCCTGGTAGTTTATATACTAGTATTATTCCAAATCTGTTAACAGATAAGATTGCCTCTCATGTAAGAGCCAGTAAGGCTAATAAGATCTATATTGCTAATGTTATGACCCAGCCAGGTGAAACTACGGGTTATACATTAAATGACCATGTAGAGGCTTTGATTGCTCATGGTGGGGAAGGTATTGTAGATACCGTCCTTGCTAATGACGGTCCGTTGCCAATTCAAATGGTTGAGCAATATAGTGCTGTAGGTTCTGAACCTGTCGCATTAGATACGAAAAAATTACAAGCTAAAGGTATTCGTACAATTCGTGCTACCTTGATTAGTTCTAAAAAGCCCGCTGTTCACGATCCAGAACGGTTAGGCAAAGTTATTATGGATATCGTTCGTGCTATGCAATCTAACACAGAACCACATATCCTAGAATATTATCTCCAACGAGATGATCATTAATGAGAAGGGATACCTATGTCATTTGCAGAAGATGTAAAAAATGAATTATGCCAATATGAATCCTCTAGTGATGCAGATATGGCCATGAAAATTGAAGCGTCTTGTTTATTGCGCATGGGTGGATCTATCATTTTAGGTATGAACGGTGCTGTAGGCATTCGATTGTCTACGGCTAACAATGCCGTAGCGCGTCGATTGCTAGGTATCTTAAAGAAACAATACGAATTACCTACTAATGTATTAGTACGACAAGGCTTAAACTTGCGTAAGAAAAATATGTACACCTTATCTGTAGAACCATCTATGGAGGGGCGTCGAGCTTTAGAAGATCTTGCACTATGGCCTGTAACTGAACAAATTCCACGCAGTTGGCTCAAATCTATGGAGGCTCGACGTGCTTTTTTACGGGGTGCATTCCTAGGGGGCGGATCCGTTAATAAACCGCAAAGTGATTATCACTTGGAGTTTATGACGGGCAATGAAAGTTTTGCGCGGGAGATTATCCATGTGTTACGGCTCTTTCATATTCACGCTGGATTAACGGAGCGCAAGGAAGAGTATGTAGTATACCTTAAAGAAGGCGATGCAGTGACGAACTGCTTGCAAATCATGGGTGCTCAATCGGCTCTTATGGAATTTGAAAATGTACGGATTATGAAGACTGTACGAAATCAGATTAATAGACAAGTAAACTGTGAAACTGCAAATTTACAAAAGGTTGTAGATGCAGCGGTACGTCAGGTAAAAGCTATCCGTATTATTGATAGAGAAATCGGTATTGATGAATTGCCTGAAAAATTGCGAGTCGTTGCAAGACTTCGGTGGGAAAATCCCGAAGCGAGTTTAAAAGAGCTAGAAGAGTTAATGGATGGTGAATTGTCTAAATCGGGCATTGGCCACCGTCTTAAAAAGATTGAAGCATTAGCACTTACATATGACCCGTTGGGGCTTGAAGAAATATAGAGGTAATAATATATGTTTTCATATAAATCAAGATATTGTGTAGCTGCGGCTATGGCCGCCATGGCTGCTCTTACAGGCCATGTAGAGGCTCGTGATATAGATTTACAATCAATTGGATATTTTCAGTTTTCTCCGTTACCACCTACATTGGTGTCTCAAACGGATACATTACTCCTATCAGATAGCCCTGAATACGTAGGACCTGTAGGTGGTACGCTTAGTGCAGGTACAATTAATGGTAATGGCCGTATCTATTTTTATCACGTAAATGAAATGGATCAGCCTCATAAAATTGCTATTGTCCTCGAGAATCAAACGGCATATCCTAATACAGTCCATGTAATGCGACAGTTAAAGTCTGTAGCTACTCCTGATTATTTTGCGGCTGGTCGTGATTTGTCGCGTAAAGATTTAGAACAGCCTCTTAATGAAAGTCCTAATGCTAGACCATTATATTCATTAAGTATTCCACCACAAGGTCGCAAACTAATCTTTAGCGACTTAGAGAATACGCCTGTATATCAAGATGCATTATTTACGGGGATTGTAGATATTAAAACGGAAGCGCCTGTATTTGCTCGGGTTATGATGCTACCTATGGGGATGGATGCTGTAGATGCATCTCATTGGACGAAAAATTTGCCTATTGATGAAATTCAGTTGCGTGGTACCTATACTGGCTCTAAGCGTAATATGGAGGTTACTACACCATTTGATACGACACTAGGCGGTGCTTTTGTAGAAGTCGGTAATGACCGTGAAGATATGTTTATTAACGGTGTAGACGAAATGCAAAATAAAGCATTTGTTCGCGATCGTGGTAACTATGGTGTATCTTATACACTAAAAATTCCAACTAAAGGTAATGAACCATTTAGATTGTATTTTAACCCTCTTGGTGGACCATATTCTGGTTCCTTTACGGTGAAAGCATTGCACCAACAAGGGGCTCGCCGTGGTCAAACAGATACACGAACATATCATATTGGAGGCGCTGATGGTATCTCTGCACTTGGGGATGGGACTATTTTAGATAGTCGCCTCATGGGTAACTATAACGCTGGTGATTTATTAACATTAAACTTTATGCCTGCAGGGGCATCTAACTTGCCGATACGATTCTTGTTAATCCCTGAATCTCTTGCAAATCCACAAAAACATCAAACTATTGCTGTTAATGTTCCTAAAGATGTAAAAGATAGTTTAGGTCATCCAACTCAAGGGGGTACGCAAATTCCAGTAGGCCCTATAGGTGGTAAAGATAGCAATAAAGGTGTTGTAGATACTACAAAATCTTCTTTGACACCTAGTAAGCAGGCAGAGAATATCGCTCATGAAGAAACTAAAAAGTTAAGTGATAAAGCAGCTGCTGAAGCTAAAAAAGAAGCACAACTTAAAAAATCAAAAGAAGCTGAGGAAGCATTAGCTCGTAAAAAAGCGGAAGAAGCTAAATTAGCTGCTGAAAAGGCAGAAATGGCACGGAAGGCTGCAGAAGCCAAACATGCTGAAATTGAGCGCAAAATGGCAGAAAAAGCCGAAGCTGATCGCAAGGTAGCTGAATTGAAAGCGGCTCAAGAAGCTCAAGCGGCAAAAGAAAAAGCCGCTTTAGAAGCTAAGAAAGCCGAAGAAATGCGACAAGCAGAAGAGGCAAAACGCATTGAAGCAGCCAGAAAAGCTGAGCTTGAACGCCGAGCTGAGGAAGCTCGCAAGGCAGAAGAAGTGCGTAAAGCTGAGCTGGCCCGTATCGAAGCGGCGCGTAAGGCAGAAGCAGAACGTTTAGAGGCAGCACGAAAAGCGGAAGCAGCTCGCATAGCAGCCGAAGAAAGACGTCTTGAAGAAGCTCGAAGAATTGAAGCTGCTCGTGTAGAGGCAGCTCGTAAAGCTGAGGAAGCACGTAAGGCAGCTGAGGCTAAGGCTCGCTTTGAAGCGCAACGAGCGGCGGAAAAGGCGGCCTTAGAAGCTAAGCGTGCCGAAGAAGAACGTTTAGCAGCAGAAGCAAAAGCTCGTTTAGAAGCACAACGTAAAGCAGAACAAGAAGCCTTAGAAGCTAGACGTGCCGAGGAAGCTCGTAAAGCGGCAGAAGCAAAAGCTGCCTTGGAAGCACAACGTGCAGCAGAGCAAGCAGCTCTTGAAGCAAAACGTCAAGAAGATGCTCGAAGAGCAGCAGAGGCAAAAGCTGCCTTAGAAGCACAGCGAATTGAAGCGGCTAGAAAGGCAGAAGAGGCTCGCCGTGCTGAGGAAGCTCGTAAAGCCGAAGAAGCACGAATTGAGGCTGCTCGTAAGGCGGAGGAAGCTCGTTTAGCAGCAGAAGAAAAACGTGCTGAAGAAGCGCGTAAAGCAGAAGAGGCGAGAATTGAAGCAGCCCGTAAAGCCGAACAAGCTCGCTTAGCTGAAGAGGCTCGTAGAGCAGAAGAAGCGCGCAGACTAGAAGCGGCTAGACTTGAAGCTCAACGTAAGGCTGAACAAGAACGACTTGAGGCGGCTCGTAAAGCGGAAGAAGCACGTATTGCTGCAGAAGCACGACGCCAGGAAGAATTGCGTAAAGCCGAAGAGGCTCGTATTGCAGCAGAAGCGAAACGTGCAGAGGAGCTTCGTAAAGCGGAAGAGGCGCGCATTGCTGCAGAAGCTAGACGTGCAGAAGAAGCCCGTAGAGCTGAAGAGGCTCGCCGCATAGAAGAGGCTAGACGCGCCGAGGAAGCTCGTAGAGCAGAAGAAGCCCGCTTAGCAGCAGAAGCTCGTAAGGCAGAGCAAGAACGACTTGCGGCAGAACGAGCTGAAGCAGAACGTCAAGCCGCAGAGGCTCGCCGTATTGCTGAGGAACGATACCAAGCACATCTTGAAGCGGAACGGAAGGCCGAAGCAGCTCGTCAACAAGCGTTGGCACAAGCTGAAATCGAACGTAAGGCTAAAGAGCGTGCTGAAGCAATTCAACGCGTTAAAGAACAACAAGAAAATGCTCGTCGTCGAGCAGAGCTTGCTCGTCAACAAATTGAAGAGGAACGTAAAGCAGCTCAAGCTGCTAAGACGGGGCCATCCTTCAAAGAGCTTGATGATATTCATGAAGATACACCAAATGTAACAATTCCAAATGCAGTATCTATCGATGAATTAACTAAACCAAGACCGACAGCATCTCAAAATACACGTCGTCGTGACCAACGGCAACCACAACAAAATCAACAATATGCACAGCAAAATCCAATGACTAATGATCAACAAGGTCAAGCTCCTTATAGTTCACAGCAAGGTCAACAAAATGATGATCAAAATCCACCAAAATTATATCCTATGGGACAGTAATATTAGCTTATAATAATGAAAATTATTTGTATCTAATTATAGATTGATTATAAGGAAACAATTGGTGAAGTATAGAGAGGACAAGCCATTTTATGTGCTTGTCCTCTTTTTAAAATCATTATGAACTTTTGCTTTCACATTGACTTTCACAGATAGATTCAGTACAATAAAAAAAGAAAATGCGTATATGGTACGAGAGACCATTGCATAATACAATACCTTTTAATTTAGTCCAGAGAGGCTGAAAAAGGAATATAGTTGAAGCGCCCATAAGGGCTTCTTTGTGCAAACTATTTGACCTTTTGCCCTGGGCAAAAGGTCTTTTTTGTTACGTGAGTTAGGAGGAAATCATGGGACAAGTTAGCCTAAAAGGCAAACATTTATTAGGTTTGCAAAATGTGTCACCTGAAGAAATCAAATTGATTTTAGATGTGGCAAAGAAAATGAAGAACATCGTACTTTCTGATGACAAGAAGGTTCCACTTTTGAAGGGGAAATCTATTATTAACCTCTTTATGGAGCCAAGTACTCGTACCCGTAGTTCCTTTGAGTTAGCCGGCAAATATTTAGGGGCTGACGTTATCAATCTTTCTCCAAGTGGCTCTTCCATGGGTAAAGGTGAAAGCTTCCGCGATACATTGTTAACAATGTCCTACATGGGCACTGATGCTATCGTAATGCGCCACAGCGCAGAAGGTGCACCTTTATATGCTACTAAAGCAGTTGATCCTATCATCATCAACGCAGGTGATGGCGCTCATGAGCATCCAACTCAAGCTTTGCTAGATATGTACTCTATTTTAGAGAAAAAAGAATCCCTTGAAGGCTTAAAAGTAGTAATTATCGGCGATATTATGCACAGTCGTGTAGCAAGATCTAACATCTACGGCCTTACTAAAATGGGTGCTGATGTACATCTAGCTGGTCCTCGTACAATGGTATATCCAGAACTTGAAAAACTAGGTGTTACTGTACACCATGATATTCGTGAAGCAGTTGCTAATGCAGATGTAGTAAACGTACTTCGAATTCAATTAGAACGTATTCACTCTGCACTATATCCTACAAATAGAGAATATGCACGAATCTTTGGCATCAATAACGAAGTATTGAAATTGGCTAAAGACGATGTAATGGTAATGCATCCAGGTCCGATGAACCGTGGTCTTGAAATTGCGCCAGATGTAGCATATTCTGATCAATCAGTAATTCAAGAACAAGTACGCAATGGCGTAGCTGTACGTATGGCTGTATTGTACTTAACTATTATCGGAGGTGACGGTAGTGAGCTTGCTTATTAAAAATGGTACGGTAGTAAATCCGGCGAAAAAACAAAACGAAGTAGCAGACGTTCTCGTAAAAGATGGTAAAATTGCAGCCATCGGTCAAAATTTAAGTGCAGACGGCGCTGAAGTATATGATGCAACAGGTCTTATCGTAGCACCTGGCCTTATCGATATTCATACACATTTGCGTGAACCAGGCCAAGAAGCGAAAGAAGATTTCCACTCTGGTACACAAGCAGCTGCAGCAGGTGGTTTCACACGCGTTGTAACTATGGCTAATACAAATCCTGTAGTAGATAATGCAATGCTCGTAAGAGGTTTGCAAAGACAAGCAGAACTTACTGGTGTTGTTAAAGTAGAATTCATCGGCGCTGTATCTAAAGGTCTTGAAGGTAAAGAACTTGCTGAATTAGGTGATATGGCTGAAGCTGGTGTAGTTGCATTCTCCGATGACGGTCACTATGTAGAAAATGCAGCTTTCATGCGTCGCGCTTTAGAATACTCCTCCATGTTCAATAAAATGGTTATCGATCATGCGGAAGATATTACATTGACTAAAAATGGTCATATGCACGAAGGTATTGTATCTTATGAGCTAGGTGTTTCTGGTCGTCCTGCAGTAGCCGAAGATTTGGCTGTAGCACGTGATATCTTATTGTCTGAAATGACAGGTGGTCATATCCATATTGCTCACGTAAGTAGTAAAAATACGGTAGATATGGTGCGTCGTGCGAAGGCTAAAGGCCTTAATGTAACTTGTGAAGTTACAAGCCAACATTTATCTTTCACTGACGAATATTTACGCGAATATAACCCAGCTTTCAAAATGGCTCCTCCAATTCGCTCCGAAGATCATCGTCAAGCTTTGTTAGAAGGTTTGAAAGATGGCACAATCGATGCGATTATCACAGACCATGCACCTCATGCATTTGAAGAAAAAGACCATGAGTTCTGCTGCGCACCAAATGGCTTCAGTGGTCTTGAAACATCTTTGGCAGCGGTTATTACAAATGCCTACGGTCCAGATAAACTTAGCATTGATCAAGTTGTGTACAATATGAGTACTCGTCCAGCTGAATTGATGCGTCTCGATGCAGGTGTTCTTGAAGTTGGCAAACCAGCGGATATTACAGTGTTCTCTACAACTGAAGAATGGACTGTAGACCGCAATAAATTCTATACAAAAGGTAAGGTAAGCCCGTTCGATGGCATGACTGTTAAAGGTAAAGCAAAACTTACAGTTGTTAATGGCGAAGTAGTTATGAAGGAGGGCGTAGTCTTACGATAAAAGGCTAGTTAGTACTCAACAGATTAAGTATTGCGCGTTGTAGCAAATCGTAAAAATAATGCAAATTATACTGTAGAAGCGTTACAGGATTTTGAATTGGAGTAATAACCATGAGTGGCTATGTAGAACAGGGCGAAGTCGTTCGCAATAAGCAAATAGGCTCTGATGTGTGGGTAATGGATATCCACGCACCAAAACAAGCAGCAGAAGCAAAGGTAGGACAGTTTTGTAATGTTCGCGTAGCGGACTCAACGGCACCATTATTGCGCCGACCTATTAGCTATGCAGGCTTTGATGCAGAAAAGGGGACGATTACCCTTTTGTATCGTGTCGTAGGTAAAGGAACTGAGATTATGACTCACCTTGTTCCCGGCGATACTCTAGATTGTTTAGGTCCTTTAGGCGAACCATTTGTTACATCTAAGAATATGCTTCTCGTCGGCGGTGGTGTTGGTATTGCACCAATGTTATGCATCGCATCCCATTTGAAAGAAGGGGAAGAAGCACAAGTTATTCTCGGTTTTAGAAACGAAAGCGAAACCTTCTGGGCAGACTTATTTAAAGATACACCTGTTACAGTACATATTACCACTGATGATGGTAGCGTAGGTACGAAAGGTTTTCCTACCGCAATCATGCCTGAGCTGATTGATGCTAATGCTTTTACATCTGTTATGACTTGTGGTCCGACGCCGATGATGAAAGGCGTAGCTCAAGTGGCTAAGGAACTCAATGTGCCATGCCAGGTATCTCTTGAAGAGCGCATGGGCTGTGGTACAGGAGGTTGCTTAGGTTGTGCTTGTGATGGCGCAGAAGGTAAACGCTATAAAGTTTGTAAAGATGGTCCTGTATTCCCAGCTGAGGAGGTGTTCTTTTAATGAGTAAACGCGATTTAAATAACACCGTTACGCCAAATCCAAAGCTAGCTATCGATTATTGCGGTATTAAGATGAAGAATCCTATTATTGCTGCATCTGGTACCTTTGGTAATGGCCCAGAATATGCTGGTTATTTAGACCTTAGCAATGAGGTAGGTGCTATTTCTGTAAAAGGCTTAACACCGAAAGGTCGCCATGGTAATCCAGGCACTCGCATTGCAGAAACACCATCTGGTGTACTAAACTGTATCGGCCTTGAAAATCCTGGGGCAGAACATTTTGTTACACATATTTTGCCAGACCTCAAGAAATACGATGTACCATTACTTGCTAATATGTCTGCAGGCACAATTGATGAATTTGCATGGATGGCAGAGACCTTATCTGTAGACGGTATTGCAGGCCTAGAGGTTAACGTATCGTGTCCAAATGTAGAATGTGAAGGCATGGCCTTTGGAGTGGATCCAAAGGTAGTTGAACAGGTAACGAAAGCTGTTCGCAAGGTAAGCGATAAACCTATTATCGTTAAGCTTTCACCAAATGTAACGGATATTGTGGAAATTGCAAAAGCCGTTGAAGCAGGCGGTGGTAATGGGGTAAGCCTTATCAATACCTTGTTGGGCATGGCTATTGATATTCACCGACGTAAACCTTTATTGGGAAATACGTACGGTGGGTTATCTGGTCCAGCTGTAAAGCCTGTTGCACTTCGTATGGTACACCAAGTATATAAAGGGGTAAATATTCCTATTATTGGCCTTGGCGGTATTATGACTGGCACAGATGCTATCGAATTTATGATGGCTGGTGCTCAAGCCGTTCAAGTTGGCACTGCTACGATGATAGATCCTACGGCGATTTCACGTATTGCTCGTGAAATGGGTGACTATGTAGAACAATATAATCTTAACAGCATTACAGATATTGTTGGTGCTGTTCATCAAGCTTAATCTAATCATATCTGTGGTAAACTTGCACAACCATAAGTTTTACTGAAAAACCATAAGTTTTATTGCACAACCATAAGCTTTACTGATATATAAGATATGATACAAAAAGACCTAGTACATAAAAAAACTGCACCTCCAAAAATTGTGTCCAATTTTTGGGGTGCAGTTCAATGCACTAGGTCTTTTTTTATGTATTGTATGGGTATCTAAAACTAAATAGGTCCCCATGGTATGAACTGTTGATGTCATAATGCTAATACTATGTATCATTTGAACTATACATAAGCCTTGTAGAAATCGATAAATTGCTGTGCTACAGGAGATAAAGCATGTCCTTTAAGAGTGATAAAGGCTTTTTTAAAGTCCCCTGAGAATTCTGGCAATTTGATGCGAACCATCTTACGATGGTTGATTAATTCTTTTGCATCCATTGGAACTAATGATACAGTACGACCAGAAGAAGCCCATTCAATAGCGGAGCTCTTGGTTGTAGTTATAGCCACTGCATTGAGTTGTTCCATATCTGTTAAGCTAGATTGCATGATCATACGTACGGAGCCACCAGAGAGGGATAGAGGACATTTTTTTATGTCTTCCCAAGTGATGGTATCATGTTCACGATCTGTCCAGAATACATCGCGACGGAAGATAGCATATAAATGTTCTTCTTGGGTAAGGAGAATATCAAATTTATCAGTATCTACCATCTGAATGTTAGCAATGCCTAATTCGGCACTACCGTTGATGAGTTGATTTACTACATTTGTCATGAGACCTTCGTAAATCTCAAAGTGAACAGATGGATATTTCATAGAAAAGGCTGGTAAATATTGCTGTACAATTGGCGTTGAACGAGAAGCAGAGGTTGCAATACGTAAGGTACCTTCGATGCGAGAGTTCAATTGTTGTACTGCATTATAGGTAGATTCTTCAATAGAGCAAAGTTGTTGAGCTTTTTCGTAGAAAATCTTTCCAGCATCTGTTAATTGTAAATTTGAGCCTCGTTGTCCACGTTTGATATTGATTAATTGGGCTCCAAATTCAGCCTCTAAATATTTCAACTGCTTACTTAACGCTGGTTGTGTAATATGAAGAATCTCAGCGGCCTGCGTCATATTGCCCGTTTGAACGAGGGTAATAAAATTGTGGTAGTAAGATGTATCCATGGAATCTCCCTATTATACACAAAATAAGATAAATAAAAATTATAACGAACTAAGTAACCGTCATTTCACAATTAATAGAGTAGCATATATACTATACTCATCAAGGATATAGAAAGTTAAATTAATATTAAGAAAACTTAATATCCTTATCATAATTTTTGATATATTGACGGCGATTAAGAAAGTGGGTACTACTATGGGCGTAGTAAAAAGAACATTAAGTAAAGCAATTCGTAACTGGGAAGCACGTAGATTAATGACTGCACATAATACAGGTCTTAGTCGTAAAAAACAGCTTGAACGCGTGTGGCCTCATCCATTGACCAATGAAAAACGTCATGAACTTGGTCAAGGTGTAAGTGGATTAGTTCATAGCGATAATTAATTGCTTAGTGTCTATTGTTTAGATGGATTCATCTATCGGTAGTACCACTTCAATTGAATCTAGTATAGTACAAGTAGCAGCTCCATGACTCATGTCTTGGAGCTCTTTTTGTATGCCCTCCACATCAGTAGGGGGTACTAAGATTGTTACGGTTACATGTTCACCAAAGTTTGCTTCATAATGTAGTTTTTTGTCTTGTACAAATCTTTCTACTGCGCCATATAATGAGTAGTCGATGGTCGCTTGTAGTTGAGTTCGTGTTGTGTGTAGTTCTTTAGGGGCAAGACGTAATGTTTCCGCAACGGAGTGTGAATATGCACGAATCAAGCCACCAGCCCCTAGTTTGATACCACCAAAATAGCGAGTTACAACGACTGCCACATTAGTAATTCCTGTTTTTTTGAGCACTTCTAACATTGGCTTACCGGCTGTACCAGATGGCTCGCCATTATCGGAAGATCGTTGTTGCTCTTGCTTTGGACCTAAAGCATAGGCTGTACAGTTATGAGTGGCATCCCAAAACTCTTTGTTGATGCGGCCTATGAAGGCTTGCGCCTCTTCTTCAGTTGTACAAGGGGATATAGTTGTGATAAATCGGGATTTATCAACAATATATTCATGGCGGAATTCCTTTGATACCGAAGTAAATTCTACTGTAGGACTAATTGATTCAGACATATATTCACCTCCTTTGGAATCAAAGTTTATGTTTATTCATCATCACTTTATTATAATCTATTTATGAATGTTGTGTATAGGTGGGGAGATGTTAATTCCCCTATAAAAAAGGAATAATCCTCTAAATTTAGTAGGATATTGACGTAATGAGAATTTATGTTATTATTAACTATAGATGCATGAATAAGTACTCATGTAAAAGTGCTCATATATTGAATAATAGATTCTTAGATGAAATTTTTTAACTAGAAATATAGTATAGCGATAGAACGCTAGAATGCAGTCATGTCGTATATGGTTTATATGCAGATATATCTTCAATATTGATATAGAAAGAAGTGATACTATGAGTAAGAAGAAACAAGAGTTTGATATAACAGGTATGCATTGTGCCGCCTGTGTAAAGCGTGTTGAAAATGTTGTTTCTAAAGTCGATGGTGTAGAGTCTGTAAAGGTAAATCTTTTGACTCGAAAGGGTAGTGTTACATATAAAGAGGGAGCTAACGTAGATCCACAACAGATTATAGAGGCTATTACAAACATCGGCTTTGGTGCGGTCGAAGCGGATGAAACAAAACAAGAAATAGAAAAGGTTAATTTAAAGCCTCATATTATCCGATTAATTATTGCAGCCTGTATGGCTGTGCCTATGATGGTGAATATGACACTCCATCGATTTGGTATTGAAGCGTTGCCTGTATGGGTTGAGTTTGTTCTAGCTACCATTGCCCAGTTCGGTCCTGGACTCATGTTCTATAAGAGTGCGTGGAGTGCCGTGAAAAATGGTGCACTTACAATGGATGTGCTCGTAGTAATGGGCACGACTGTGGCGTACCTATTTAGTATTTATAACTGGCAGTTCCATCCAGAGCTAGGCCCTCATGGGATTTACTTTGAAACCTCTGCATGGCTCATTACCTTTATTCTTCTTGGTAAACTCTTAGAAGAGATTGCAAAAGGGCGTACTTCCGAAGCACTTCAAAAATTGATTGCCTTACAACCTGCAACGGCTCATGTGTTGCGTGACGGTGAGTTCGTAGATATTCCTACTTCTAAAGTAGTAGCCGGCGATATTTTACAAGTACGGGCAGGCGAAAAAATCCCAGTGGATGGTACAATTACTGACGGCTATTCTACAGTAGATGAGGCTATGCTCACAGGTGAAAGCTTGCCTGTAGAAAAACAAGTAGGCTCAGAGGTAATTGGGGCGACCATTAACTTGAGTGGTGCTTTCACGATGGAAGCGAAGCGTATTGGTTCCGATACAATGCTGTCCCAAATCATCAAGGTTGTAGAAGAGGCACAAACTTCTAAAGCGAGCATTCAACGTATTGCTGATATCGTAGCACAATACTTCGTTCCTATCGTTATTGGCCTTGCTATTCTAACAGGTCTCGTTTGGTACTTTGTAATGGGCGATTCTCTCAATGTGGCGCTCATTAATGCCACAGCAGTCCTCGTTATTGCGTGTCCATGTGCCCTTGGTCTTGCAACGCCAACATCTATCATGGTTGGCTCTGGTTTAGGTGCAGAACATGGTGTTCTCATCAAGAGTGCAGAATATCTTGAAAAAGCAGGAAAACTTGATGCTATCGTTATGGATAAAACGGGTACCCTCACACAAGGTGTGCTAGATGTGACGGCTTTCAAAAACTATAATGGTGATGAAAGCACAAATATGTCTATTATGATGGCTCTTGAAAGTGGTACATCACATCCGATTGCTAAGGCTATGGTCTACTATGGTGAAGATCGTGGTTATAAAGGTAAAGCTGTAGAACTTGAAAGCTTTGGTGATGTGCCTGGTAAAGGTTTACAAGGTGCTTATCAAGGCGTATCTGTACAGCTTGGTCATAGCCGTTGGATGACTGAATTAGGTTATGATTTAAGTGCAGTTCAAGACGATATTCTTCGTTTTGAAGAACAAGGTGCATCTGTATCTGTTCTAGCTGTTGATGGTATAGTCAGTGCTTTGTGGGCTGTAGAGGATGAACTTCGTCCAGAAACTATTGAAGTAGTAAAAGAATTACAGTCTCAAGGTATTGATGTATGGATGCTTACCGGCGATAATCGACGTACGGCTCAATATATTGCTAAACAAGCAGGTATTACTCACGTTATTGCTGAGGTTTTACCGCAAGATAAAGCTAGCAAGGTAAAAGAATTACAAGATAAAGGTCTTGTAGTCGGTATGGTAGGCGATGGTATCAATGATGCACCGGCCCTTGTAACTGCAGATATTGGCTTTGCCATTGGCAGTGGTACAGATATTGCAGTAGAGGCGGCGGATATCGTTCTCGTAAGAAACGATTTACATACATTAGTTCAAGCGGTTCGTCTCAGTCGTAAGACCATGACCAACATAAAACAAAATCTGTTCTGGGCGTTGATCTTTAACTGTATTGGTATTCCACTTGCAGCCATCGGTGCATTAAATCCAATGATTGCAGGTACAGCAATGGCATTTAGTTCCGTTACCGTTGTGGGTAACTCCCTTCGTTTGAAACGAGCTAAACTCTAATTATATATGAGATAAAATATAGAACAGCACCTATAGAATGGTAAAGGTGCTGTTTTGTATTTCTTCATTTTTATTGCTCATATTTTAATTCCTATAAACTCGGTATTTTTATAGTACCTATCATCTGATATACTGAGTATAGTTCTTAAAAAAAGGGAAGGAGTTTATTATGAAATTAAAGACTCGCGATATTGTATATATCGGTTTTATTGCTGCGTTGTGTGCCGTAGCGACAACGATTCGCATTGAAATACCAGGTGGGGCCATGGTTCATTTAGGTTCCGCGGCTCTCTTTACCACATCTATTCTCTTTGGTGGTTTATATGGTGGTTTAGGTGCGGCTATTGGTTCCGCATTATTTGATCTTTTTGGTGGACATACGCAATACATTGTATTCTCTTTCTTTATTAAAGGTATTGCAGGTCTCATCGTAGGTGGCATGACAGCTGGTTACTTGCCTCCATCTATCAATAAACCGACAGCATCTTTTGGTCGTATTTTAGTAGCCCTCATTATCGGTGCTATTTGGACTGCTTTTGGTTACTTCATTGCTTGGTGGTTTGTTCTTAACAGCGCCGCTGTAGCAGCTAGCAAAATTCAATACTCCTTGATTACCAGTGCGGCTGGTATCATTGTAGCTATTGTGTTAACACCAAAACTACAAAAGGTAGTACGTAGATTATTTACAAAGACCTAAATATTGTTATTATATTGATAACTTAAAACCAGCAAAATAGTTTTTAGCTGGTTTTATTAATTTGTTTTACTTTTTGGTGTATCTACATTATGATAAACTTAAATTAGAATATAAGCGCAAAATATAGAAATTTTATCTGTGATTTTAGATAAACTAACGTACGTAAATATATACTTTTAGTATATTATTCTAATTATTTGTTTTAATATCATAAAAAGTGTGAATTGGGAAAAGTTTATGTTTAAGTAATTATTAGGTGTATCTTTGTGTAGTTTATAACATTAACTGAAGGAGCTTAGAGATGTTGCTACAAGAACAAATTGATAATTTATCAAAGTCTATTAAAACTGATTCTTACTCTATGTCTATTGGTGAAATTGCTAATATGTATCGTGATTCAGATATTATTATCAATCCTAATTATCAAAGACTATTTAGATGGGATATAACTCAACAATCTAATTTTATAGAATCAATATTATTAGGTATTCCATTACCACCAATTTATGTTTATCAAAATGAAGATGGCACTTGGAATTTGATAGATGGATTACAACGTTTATCTACTCTTTTTAAGTTTATGGGATTGCTAGATGACTTTTCTTCAGAACCCTTAATAAAAACAAAATTTTTGTCAGAACTTGATGGTAAAAAATGGTGTGGCTCTTCAGATGATGATCTAGATTCTTTGACTGAAGCGCAACGTAGGTTTATAAAACGCGCTAAAATTATGATTATTATTATTGATAAAGCTAGTGATGGTTTTGCACAATATGAAATGTTTCAAAGATTAAATACGGGAGGAACACAACTTAGTGAACAAGAAATACGTAATTGTATTCTAATTATGAAAGATGAAAAAAAATTTGAACATTTACAACAACTAAGCCAAGATACTCATTTTAGACATACATTACCGTTATCAAATAAGGAAATAGATTCTCAAGGTCTTATGGAAATGATTGTTAAATATTTTGTTATTATGCATTCGAACTTTAATGTTAGACAATCAGAGAATTTTCATGACTTTTTGACAAATGAAATTATTTCAATTCTTGATGATACTAATATGAGTTTTGAAAATGAAATTAAACGATTTCAAGATACCTTTAAATTGATTGATGAATTGCTGGGGGAGTCAGCTTTTAAATCGTATGATGCTGAAATGGATAAGTTTACGGGAAAAGTTTTAGTTGGTGCATATGAAGCTATTTTATCTGGCTTGAAAAATAATTTACAGTATTATTTAGAACATAAAGAAGTATTAAAACAGAGAATCAAAGATATGCATAAAGATAGTAAGTTTATAGAATCAAAAGGACAAGGCATAAGGGCTGTAACAAGAATTAAAACTTTACATACATTTGGTCAAGAATATTATTGTGTAACTCCTGGGTGTACAAATGAATCTTGAAGACCTATTAGATAAAATTGATAAGAACACATCAAAGCGAAAAAAAGAAATATTATTTTTGAAATTACAAGTTGAGAAAAATAATAGTCTTTGTAGGCCCTTGTATCCTATGTTATGTGCACATTTTGAAGGAACAATTAAAGAGCTTTCTAATTATTATATTGATTACATTTCTAGTAAAAATATTCCATTTTGTGAGTTAAAAGCGAATTTTAAGGCATTGGTTTTAAGAAGTGAATTTGAAAATGTAAAGAATACTATAGCAGATCATAATAGAGTTCCTATTATAAAGAAAATTGAAAGTTTAAATAGTGAAAACTTTAATATTGTACAAAGTGGACATAAATTATTAATATCAACAAATGGAAATCCAAAACCAGAAACTTTAGATATAATTCTAAAAAGTATAGGTCTTGAAACTGATATATTTACCTTGAAAGAAAATTTTATAAATAATCAATTGCTTTGTATTAGACATGATATTGTTCATGGAAGACTTAGAGATGTTGATGTTGAAACTTTTATGGAAACCTGTGACATTGTATTAGATCTAATTCTAAAATATGCATATTTTATTTTTGATGCGGCAGATAATCAGTTATTTTTATTGAGGAATAATGGCACGTAATTGTATAATTCCAACACCTAAAAGATATGTAAATAAGCTTTTGGATAGTGTTGGTTATAAAAAAAATATAATAGGAAAGAAAATATTAGAAAATTCTTGCGGTGAAGGACAAATACTATTAGAGATTGTTCGTAGATATTTAAAGGATGCTCGAAATAAAGGTTTGTCATCATATGATATTAAATGCGGATTAGAAAAAGACATACTTGGTGTAGAAGTGGACCCTCTACTTATTCAAAAATGTATTGTTAATTTAAATTCTGAAGTAAAAAAATATAATTTACCTAAAATTAATTGGAATATTCAAAACGTTGATTATTTAACCACTACCTTTAGAGATATCTATTTTATAGTTAGTAATCCACCATACATTAATTATCATGATTTATCTATAAGTGAAAGAGAATATTTGAGTGCAACATTTAAATCTTGTATAAAAGGTCGTTTTGATTATTATTATGCTTTTGTTGAAAAAGGGCTGAGAGAGCTAATTGATGGTGGAAAGTTCTCATTTTTAATTCCTTTTAGCTTTTTAAAAAATAAATATAGTCATGAGTTACGTTTATTAGTTCTACAACATTTATTCAAGATTTATGATCTATCAAATGAAATGATCTTTAAAAATGTACAAATTTCTACAATTATAATAAACGGATGTAAGAATAGAAAGACTGCTACTTTTAACTACTATAAAGGTAATAAACAATTATTAGTTAATAAAGATGAACTACAAGAAAATCAATGGACTTTTTTTAGTAATAAAATAAAAGGGAAACGAATAGGAGATTTTTTTAGAGTATCAAATTCTATTGCTACTTTAAGAAATAAGGTATTTATTATAAAAATAAATGGTGAGAATGGTAGGTATTGCTATGGAGATAATATTAAGTTAGAAAAAGAGTTATTATATGATGTTGTAAGTAATCGTTTAAATTCTTCAGTTAAAGATTTTAAAATAATATTTCCTTATCAATTACAAAATAATAAATATATTCTTATAGATGAAACTAGTTTGAAAGAGCAGTACCCAAATATATATGAATATCTTTTAATTCACAAAAAAACACTTTTAACAAGAAATATAACAAAAGAAACCATGTGGTATGAATATGGTCGTTCACAAGCAATTCAATCTATAAATAAAAATAAGCTCATTATGCCAAATGTATTAAATTTGAACTTTAAAACTTTTTTATGCAAAAAAAATACAGTGCCTATTGCAGGGTATTATGCAGTTACAAAAGATAACTCAATTTTAAGTTTAGAAATATTACAAAAGATTTTATCGTCTAAAGAATTTAAAGCGTATATTGTAAATAATGGAACTCCTGTTTCAAATAAATCATATAGATTATCTACAAAGCTAATTGAAGATTTTGTATTTGATGTAGATTTATTTATAAAGTAGTGGAGTGTAAGTATTTTTTGCTTTAGTGTATTGCTATTGTTAATTTTAATATAAGGGTAGTGGTATCAATACGATTTTTAATAGCTAAAATAAATGTCTATAATTCTATAAAGCAGTAGTAAATTCTGTTTCTTATTTAATAAACACTTAATAGGTCTTTTGATGCAAACGACGAGGTAGAGATAGTTAAGAGATCATCATATTTAAGAGCTATTAAACCAATATATTATCATTTGTTCGAGACAACGTATTTTGTACAAGGTAAATATTAACTAGATAAATCTTGCTTGAACTGTTGTAGGATTTTGCCATTATAATTTTAGTATTTAGTTTTGTGATTTACATGTTAATGATTAAATAATTTATTTAGTAAAAGAGCACTGATTAGTATAATATTGCTAATCAGTGCTCTTTTTATTTATTAGATATTTTATTATAAATTACAAAGGTCGTTTAAGTTCTCTGCCATGGTAGGATGTGTGAAGATTTGATTTTTGAAATATGTATATGGAATGTTGTTGTCCATAGCCATTTTAATGAGATTAATCAACTCTTCAGCGCCTTGAGAATAAAGTGTAGCACCAAGGATTAAATCGTTTTCTGCATTTACAACGATTTTAAAAGCACCTTTTAAATAGTCGTTTACATGGGCTCTTGGCATGGTAGCTACGAGCATTTCTTTAGTTTTAACTGTATATCCTTTGTTGATAGCATCTTCTTCTGTAAGGCCTACACGAGCGAGTGGCGGTGTTAAGAAGGTTGTGTAAGGAATATTTTTGCGATTTTTTAATGTGTATTGGCTATTTCCTGTAAGTGCACCAAATACAATGCGGAAGTCATCGAGAGAAATATACGTAAATTGAGGACCACCGTTTACATCGCCTACTGCATATACGCCAGGAACGGAGCTTTCACATGTATCATTAACTACGATAGCGCCGCGTTCGTTAGTAGTAATATCTGTATTTTCTAAACCGATGTTAGCTGTATTTGGTTTGCGACCTGTAGCATATAAAACGGCATCAAACGTATAGTTTTGACCATTTGCAGTAATAATAGGTTTGTTGCCATCATTGGATACAGAGTTTAATGTTACATCATTAAGAATAGTAATACCTTGCTCAGTCAAGTACTCATTAGCTAATTCTTGTACGATAGGCTCCTCGCGTTTTAAGATACCAGATTCAATATTAAATACTGTTACCTTTGCGCCTAGTTTAGCATATAGACTGGCAAATTCAAGGCCGATAGGCCCCGCGCCGATGACGCCTAGAGTACTTGGTTGAGGGGATAATTGTTGGATTTCTGTGCTATTATAGAAGCCTGTTGCTGTGTCGATGCCATCAATGTTAGGCTTAATCGCTACAGCACCAGTGTTAATAATAATTGTTTCACCAGATAAGATGATTTTATCTTCCCCAGCTGTAACGGCGATTTCTTTATTACTAATGAATTCACCATGTCCAGTATATACATCGACATGTTCATTTGAGTCTAACATACCGAAGTTTTTATTGCGTAAACGAGATGTAACTACCTCGCGTTGGTTTAATACTTGATCGTAAGATAAGCCTTTTGATGCGGCTATAATCATCGTTTTAGTTGGGATACATGCAATATTAATACATGTGCCACCATACATGAGTGGATTTTCTTCAATCATAGCTACAGATTTACCCATAGAGCCAAATTTAGCGGCTAATGTTTTACCGGCTTTGCCGAAACCTAGAACGATAAGATCATATTGTTTGGTATTCATAAAATACCTCCTGTTTTAATATATTGAAAATATTAGATATTTATATTATAGCACTTTATTAAAGATATAAAAGTAAAAAATAAAAATTATTAATATTATGTGTTAAGTATTTCTACTTGACACATCTTTTTTTATGCTGTAGTATATGTAAAGTAATATGACTTGACAGTGATGGAGGTGGCGAAATGGAAGAACGAGTACTGATCAGTTTGCTCTTAGATTTCTATGGGCCATTATTGACGGACAAGCAGCGCATGTCCTTACAACTTCACCACGAAGATGATATGTCTCTTGGCGAAATCGCTGAGGAATTAGGTGTATCACGGCAGGCTGTACACGATAATTTGCAGCGTGCTCGACACATTTTAAACGATTACGAATCTAAATTACACTTGGTAGCACAATATGAACAGCGTGAAGGACTGCTTTCACAGTTGAAAGAAACCTTGCCTAAAGAGGTACTAGCTGAAAGTAAGGTACAACAAGTATTGGCGCAAATGGAGGGATATTATGGCATTTGATAGCTTGTCAGAAAAACTGCAAGAAGCCTTTCAATCCTTAAAAGGGAAGGGCAAAATTACAGAAGAAGATGTCAATCTTGCGTTGCGTCAAGTACGTACGGCTCTCTTAGAAGCGGACGTTAACTTTATGGTTGCTAAGGACTTTGTTAAGTCCATCAAGGAAAAGGCCCTCGGCGAAGAGGTGTTCGGCTCCTTAAACCCAGCGCAAACGGTTATTAAAATCGTAAATGATGAGTTGACGGCGCTCTTAGGCGGTACACAAAGCCGTATTATGATTTCTAGCAAGCCTCCAACGATTATCATGCTCGTTGGTT
>ERZ772910.141-NODE-141-length-44466-cov-22.251154_pt1 | contig 44466 bp, 34 predicted proteins | sample MGYA00511357_ERZ772910 | MGnify/ENA primary metagenome ERZ772910 (study PRJEB29015, sample SAMEA2738096) | human oral metagenome | biome: human oral; feature: human-associated habitat; material: saliva | place: China | collected 2193 ... | reverse complement strand
TCTCCATGATTTTCGTGATTATGGTGTGCGCGCTGACCGTGTGGGTTCTGATTCTGTTCGCCTACATCGTGTACAAGCGTGTTGAACCGGCAACGGGCGGTTTCCGCCTGTGGGGTGGTCAGTTCACCGCGGCGCTCGGCGTTCTGCTGCTCTTCGCGGTGTGGGTTGCGCTCTTCATGGTGCGCGGTTCCATGGTTCCGGCAATTGTGGGCGTGGGCTACTTTGTGGTGCTGAGCCTGCTGTACTTCGCCCGTATTCGCCACACTCACATGATTGATGAGCAGACCTTCGTGGAAGCTCAGCAGGCAACTGCCGAGTACGACGCCATGAAGTACGACGCTGATCATGCCCTGGAGACTGCGGCGAAGCTCGGCCGTTAAGGTTCTGCAGCTGCCGGGAGGGCCTGTGTTGGGGTCTGCTGAGACTCCAAGAAGGTAATAAACGAAAAATACGGAAAATTTCTGGAATTCCTCGTAATAAAACCGTAAAAATGCCGTTGGCCCTCAGGGCGGGTCTATCATAGACAGTGAACCGTATGATCTTGTATGCGTTCAAATGTCTGTGTGTTGGATGAGGCTCGAAAGCATCGTAGCTTTCGAGCCTCATCGCTTTAACCCATCAAATATATTTCTAGTACCCGAATCATCATCAGATGATTCATTTGCTGTACTTTGCGGATTCGTACGAATAGCTCCCTCACGGCGGCGGGGGAGTAGAGTTAAAACCATGCAAAGCCACGAAAAGAACCGCGAAAACACCCCCGAAAAGACTCCCACATCTGAGGCTGGCACCACCGACGAACTGCTGGTGCACGTACCCGCACGCTGGGGCGATATGGATGCCTACGGGCACGTCAACAATGTCGCTATCCTCTCGGTCATGGAAGAAGCCCGTGTGGCGCTCTTCGGTCCGCCGCCGTCCTCCGGGCAGAAGCCTACCGTGGCACCGCAGCCTCCGATTCCGCTTTTTGACCTGGTTGCCGAGGGCGTGCAGGCGCTCATTGCCGAGCACGGCATCCGCTACCTGGCTCAGCTACCCTACACCGGCGAGCCCGTGCCGGTGCGCCTAAGCGTGGAGAAGGTCAGCGCCGCATCCGTGCGTATTGGCTACTCAATTCTCTCTCCGGTGGACGGCCGTGAATGCGTGCGTGCTTTTACCGTGCTGGCGTTCTGGGACTCCATTGCGGGGCGACTGACTCGACTGACCCCCGAGCAGCGTGAACTGCTGAGCTCCTACCTGCCGCAGAAGTAGGGAGCGCTCCGCTGTAATAAAACGGCATTGAACAGGGTTAAGCGTATGCTTTAAATACCTTCTGCAAAGGGTGCAAAAGGTTCATCTCCAGGAGATAACGATGTCGTTTCACCACACTCAGGCAGACCCCGCCAGCTGGGGTCGCCGCACGATGCGCGCCACCGGATGCGCCGCCGCCCTGCTCCTTGCCCTGACCGGCTGCTTTGGCGGTTCTAAGAGCGAAAACTCTTCGTCGACCCCAAGCCCCTCCAGCATGGCTAACCACTCGCAGTACCCGCTTCCTTCCTCCACCGCGTCCCCGACGAAGAAGACCGAGCCGACCGTCACCGAAACCCAGGTGTCAGCTCCGGCAGAGAGCGCCGAGGCGAAGGCATCCGAATCTTCCGCACCCGCTGAAGCGAAGGGAACCCCCGCAACGGTAGCAAACCCCACAGCCGCTGCGACGCCCCGCGCACCCGAAAAGGTGGAGGTTGAGCGTGCCGCCGCCGGTGAGCGCTGCGGACACATTGGCCGCAAGGGCTACCTGAAGACCGGTGCGGAAATCATGGTGCTGCGCGGTACCGTGGACTGCGCCCACGCCCTGGAGGTGCTGACCGAGTACGTCACCACCCCGCGTGCCGACGACAACACGACCCAGCACCAGGTTGCGAAGGTTCAGGACGCCACCTGCTACTGGAACCCGCAGTATGAGATGGCTGAGAACCGTCGCGAGGATCGTGGCGCCCCCGAGTGCACCATCGGTGAGGATGTCGCCTTTGTGGCTCGCCTGGACAATCCGGATGCTCCCCAGACTCCCTTCCTCATGGAGCCCTCCTACTACGATTCCGGTGCCGGCTACTACCGTTTCAAGAGCGATGACGAGCGCACCCTCTGCGAGCTGAACCCCGCGGACGGAACCCTGGTGTGCGAGCGCCGCACCGGCGAGCAGACCGGCAACGGTAACGGTGCTGTCGGCCGCACTTTTGCCGGTCCGGTGGAGGTGACTCGCATGAACTTCCTGACCGGCGCCAGCGAGGTGAATACCGTGAATGAGTCCTCGGCTCTGCACGCGGAAACCACCACCGCAAACACGAAGATAATGCACTCCTTGGATGTGGTGATCTTGCCCGTTGCTGAGGGCAAGCAGCTGACCTGCTTGGGCGAGATTGAGACTGGCTCGATGACCTGCCATGACGGGAACGGCCGCACTATTACGGTCGGTGGCAGGCGAGAAGGATAAGCGCCCGCGTCAGAGTTAATGAGCTGTCAATGAGTTGTCATTGAGTTGTGACTAGCTAAGGAGGGGCTCCCCGCACTGCCGGGGAGCCCCTCTTATTGCATTCCTCGTGTTGCATTCTTCCCGCTGTGTCCCCTTCCCGCGGTGCCCCCATCCCGTTATACCCAGAGGGGTCACCCTGCGGGTCTCTAAGATGCCGTATATAGCTAGCTCACAGGTAGCGTCTTTAGAATACTGATGAGGAACCCGAACCAATGACGCAGAAAGGTCACCATGCATCCGGCACAGAAGCACTCTAACCAGACTTCTACCCAGGCTCGTTCTACGCTCCGCACCGCTCAGCGCTACAGCCCCGTAGCGCTCGGTGCCACGCTTCTGCTGGCGCTGTCGGCATGCTCCGGAGGCGCCACCACCGCCTCCCCGAGCGCCACCGCAATCCCTAGTCCCAGCGCTACGAGCGCGAAGGCGACCCCCACTCGCACCGTAACGGTCACTGAAAGCACCCCGACTGCCGGTACTGTGCACACCCCCACCGCGGCGGCTACCGTGAGCCCCGGAACCATCACCACCGTAAGCCCGGCAACGACTGCTCAGGCGAGCGCGGCGGCGAGCTCCTCCGCATCGGCTAAGGCGAATACTTCGGCGAGTGCAGCGGCGAGTGCGTCGAGCACCGCGAGCCTGTCCAGCTCGGACGTTCAGTCCGCGGGTGGTAGCTGCGGCAGCATGGATGCTACCGGCTATCTGAAGCATAATGCGACCGTGCAGGTAGCCTCTGGCGCGGTGGATTGCCTGTTTGCGCGTGAGCTGATCCGCCAGTTTGTGGTGCAGAACCCCGCCGAGGTGACCGATAAGGCGAATGGTGAGCGTACCGTCATGTCGGCGCGCTGCTACTGGAAGCCGGGTGACGGCGCGGATCGTGCGACCCCCGAGTGCGTGTCCCTGGATGGTGGTAGCACCGTCATTACCGTGAAGCTGACCAACTAGTTTACGACTCACACCCGGCAAGGCACGGGTATTAAACACAAGCGCCGCGTTGACGTATCATTCGTCAACGCGGCGCTTTAGTATTCCCACCCGCAGGCGGGCAGAATCAGAGCTGGTGCGAGTTAGAACTCTCCGCGGGCACGGGTGGCAAGCACGTTATCCAGGCGGGCGAAGGTCGAACGCCAGGTGGTGCGTACCTCCTCGTGAACCGAGGCGGGCATGGGGCCAATCTCAATAACGATGCGGGTACCGGCTCCCACGCCGTCGGCGGTAATCACGGTTTCGGGGAAGAAACGGTGACGCTGGTACACCAGCACGCTACCGGGGTTGCCCAGGTGGTCGGGTAGCTGCTCGGCGTATTCGAGCTCCTTGAACGGTTCAATGCTCAAAAAGCGGCTCTGCAGAATGCAGGATACCGAGGGGTCCACCTCGTTGATCATGGACAGGCGCTGCAGGCCGCCGACGACGGGCTCCACGACAACGTCGGTGGGGCGCACGTGCCAGCCGGCGGGGCCGTACCAGCGGACCAGCAGTTCGGGGTCCAGATAGGCGCCGAAGACGTCCTCGACCGGGGCTGCGATCTCGTGGTCGAAGACGAGAAGCTCCTCATCGGGAACATGAGTGATGCTCATAGGGTTCTCCTTAAACGGGTTGAAGAGCGGGTTTAGGGCTTCTTGCCGGAGTAGTAGTTGCCGAGGAACTCGTCACGGTACTCAAAGTAGGTGCCGTCCTTGATGGCTTCGCGGGCGTCGTCCACCATGCGCACGATGAAACGCTCATTGTGGATGGAGGCGAGGGTCGCCGCCAGACGCTCGTCCGCCTTGAAGAGGTGACGCAGGTAGGCGCGGGTGTAGTGGGTGCAGGTGTAGCAGTCGCAGCCCTCGTAGATGGGCGAGAAGTCCGCCTTGAAGCGCGCGTTGGTGATGTTGTAGCGGCCGGTGGGGGAGTAGACGGCGGCGTTGCGTGCCACGCGGGTGGGGGAGACGCAGTCGAAGGTGTCTACACCGTTTTCGATGCCGACGAAGATGTCGTCGGGTTCGGAGATTCCGAGCAGGTGGCGGGGCTTGGATTCGGGCAGCTCTTCGGCGCACCAGCGCACGATGGTGCCGAGGTTTTCCTTCTCGAGTGCACCACCGATGCCGAAGCCGTCGAAGGGCATGGAGCCGAGGTCCTGGCATGCCTTGCGGCGCAGGTCCTCGTATTGCGCACCCTGAATGACGCCGAACAGTGCCTGGTAGGGCTTGCCCACGCGCTCTGCGGTCAGGCGCTGGTGCTCAGCGATGCAGCGCAGCGCCCACAGGCGGGTGCGTTCGAGCGCCTCCTCCTGGTAGCCGCGGGAGTTGTAGAGGGTGGTCAGCTCGTCGAAGGCGAACATGACGTCGGCACCGATCTGGTGCTGAACCTGCATGGACACCTCGGGGGTGAAGCGGTGGATCGAGCCGTCAATATGCGACTTGAAGTTCACGCCGTCGTCGTCAATGTGGGCGAGGCGTTCCTTGCCCTTTGCCACGTCGTCGTCACCGAGGGGGCGGCCGTCGGCGCCCTTAGCGTTCGCGACGGTACCCATGTCGATTACCTTCTTGAAGCCGGAGCCCAGGCTCATGACCTGGAAGCCGCCGGAGTCGGTGAAGGTCGGGCCGTCCCAGTTCATGAAGGCACCCAGGCCGCCTGCCGCGTCGAGGATTTCGGGGCCGGGCTGCAGGTACAGGTGGTAGGCGTTGGAGAGCAGAGCCTGAGCGCCGAGCTCCTTCATGGATTCGGGTAGGACCGCCTTGACGGTTGCCTTGGTGCCCACGGGGGTGAAGGCGGGGGTCTGGATCTGTCCGTGCGGGGTGGTGATGACACCGGTGCGTCCGCGGAACTGTCCGCCGTTGGCTTCTACACGTTCAGCGCTGGGGGAGGCGGTGTCCGCCAGGCGGCTGGTGATGGTGAAGCCAAAGTCCTCGGTGGGGAAAGAGTTATCTAGAACGCTCATTCTTCTCTCGATTGTTTGCTTTCCGTCTGAATGTCTACACCCTAGCCTACCGGAAAACCCCGCCTCTCTTGCCGGAGGCGGGGTTTGCGCGGGTACTATTAGGCGTGGCTCGGGCTACCTAGCCTGAGCCGGTGAAGTTAGCCAGCGAAGTTAGCCGGTGTAGTTAGCCAGCGAAGTCGCCGAGCATATCCACGGTCGGCACGAAGAAGAGGGTGCCGGTCACCGCGGTGCTGAAATCCAGCAGGCGGTCGTAGTTGGCGCCATCCACTCCCATGAACATGTTCATGAGCATCTTCCGAACGGTCGAGAAGGTGCTGGCGTAGCAGATGAAGTAGGTGCCCAGCTCGTTGTTACCCACGGTGCCGAAGGGCATGTTGTCGCGAATAACCTTGAAGTCGTCACCGATATTGGCAAGAGCGGAGTGCGAGTTGGCGGGCTTCTCGTCCTCGCTCATCTCGATGTCGTCATGCTTGGAGCGGCCAATGACCTTCTCCTGCTCGGAGACGGGCAGGGCGTTCCACGCGGTCATGTCGTGGATGTACTTCTGCACGAACTGGTAGCTGCCGCCCTTGTACATGGGGTCGCTGTCACCGATGATGCCGAAGTATTCGCGTGCCGCGGGGGTCTGCGGGTTTTCGGTGCCGTCCACAAAACCGATGATGGAGCGGCCGTCCCAGTAGCGGAAGCCGTGCACCTCATCCAGCACCTCGGCAATATCGCGTAGAGCCGCAGTAATAGCGGACGCCATATCGTAGGCGACCGAAGGCTGGGTTGCGCGGATGTGGAAGTGCAGATCACCGGGAGTGGACACCGCGGTGTGCTTGGGGCCCCGAATCTCCTCGAACTCCACAAGCTCCTGCGGCAGCGGCTTGGGCAGATCCAGGGTCAGCCACGCGCTGTGACTGATACCCAGCACAATGCTGGCATTCTCGGGCGAGTAGCGGTTCGCGGCGGTGTGGTTGAGGTTAATGACGAGCCCGCAGAGGTTCTGGAACCCCTCAACGAGCGCGTCTTCAGAGATGCCGTCCTTGAACTTCCAGACCATGAAAATGGTGTTAGCGTTCGGGCTGGCAGTGACCTGTTGTGATTCTGAAGCAAGCATAAAATCCACCGTACGCCCGTGTGCATGCCCCTGCAATGAATCTAGCCCTAACCTTCTGCGCTGAACGGAGAAGATGAGGGCTGGGGTGGGGATAGAGTTTTAGCAGCCGTGCTCTAGAAACCGTGGGCGGCGAGGTCACGGGCATGCGCCAGGCGCGCCGCCGTCTCGAAAATAGTCCACGCCTGCACCTGAGTGGAAAGCTCCACCGGCGCACCGGGCTTCACAACCTTGCTCATCGGCTCGGTGAACCGCGGGGAGAACTGCACGAGCGCCTTACCGCGAATCTCATTCGGGTCAATGCCGTACTCGTTCATCGGCAGGTCGGGGTCGAACTCGCGGCGGCCCTCCCACAGGGCGCGTGCAGTCGAGTACACCAGGTTCGAGGCGAGTGCTCGCGCCTCATCGCTGAGCAGCGGTGAGGACGCCGCCATACCCAGGTAGCGCACGAGAATGCCGGTGAACAGGCCGCCGTCGCCGTCGCCGTGCGAGATGAGGATGCGGCGGCGCGCACCGGAGAGGAACTCCACCTCTTCGGTCATGTGCTTGACGATGCCGACGATGAGGCGCTCAGCGCGTTCTGCGGGGTCTACTTCGCAGGGCACACCGGATGCGGCGAGGCTCAGCAGGGCGCCCAGGGCGGTTCCCTGGTTGTAGGTGAATTCGCTGCGTTCGTATTCGTACTTGTCGCCGCGCACGTTCACGCCGTCAATATAGAGCGAACGTTCTGCATCCCAGAGGGTTTCGTTCATCCAGTCCATGAGCGCGGCGGCAGTCTTCGGGTCGCCCGCACGCGCATACGCCAGAGCGGTCGGCGCGGTCGCCGCAGCATTCACAAAATCACGCTTGGACTTGCGCCAACTCATGCCACCCACCGGGGAAATACCCTTTGCCAGCTGCTCAAAGAGAGCCGCGCCAGCATCCTGGGCGGCAACGTCATTCGCACCGGTCAGCTCAATGCAGAAGGAATTCATGCGGCCCACCGCGAGGGTCAGCCACGCCATATCGTCAAAATAATCGTTCGCGAAGCGACCGTAATTACGCACGTTAATGCCGCGCAACAGCGCGCGGGCGCGGTGCAACTCTTCCTGAGCGGCAGTAATATCGCCCTCGCGCAGGTGACGCTGACCGGCATCAATCACACAGTCCAGCAGGTGCGCCTGCCACCAGTAGTGCCAAATGCTCAGACGCTGGCTCAGCGGGCGCGGATCGGGCACCTGCACCGAACCGATGAGGGCGCCGGGCACGCCGAGGATGCGATGCACAAAGGTGTCGGTGACGCTGACGGCTGCGGCAGCGGCGTGCGAGGAGGTGCGCTGGGCGTACTCGCTAATCGACTCCAGAGACTGCTCGTTGTGGGAAGACGGCTGGGAATTCATGGACCCTCTGTAGTTGCGGTGAAGTATTTACGTCTGAAATTATCCCACTTTTTGCCCTCTGAGCGCCCGGATGCTGTGGGCGGGCTCTCGGGCGTGATCCCTTTTCGAGAGCCCGCCGAGAAGATGCACCGCAGGGAACGGAGTGAACGCCACTCAAAAACCGGTTAGGCGGCGGCAGCCAGCGAACGCCCGCTGTACAGGTCCACCCGCTCGCCGGTGATGGGATGCTCAAAGTGCAGGCTGTACGCCAGCAACTGTAGCGGGTACTCCGGGCGGTCTGGGGCATCGGGCAACACCCGCGGGTAGAGAACATCGCCCAGAATGGGCGAACCCAAAAGGTTCAGGTGCGCCCGCAGCTGGTGGGTCTTGCCGGTGTGAGGCGCCAAATCATAGAGCGCCCATTCTCGTTTTTCGTTCAGCGTAGGCTCGGCACGCCAGCTCTCAACCGCCTGCGCACTCGGGGTGAAAGTCCGCAGAATCTTCACGGTTGTCAGCGTATTCGGCTCCACACCCTGCACCGCGCACTCTTGCTCAGACAGTTGCTGAACCTGCAGTTGATCACGAATCTTCTGAATATGCGAACGCACCTGCAGCCCCTCCGCACTCAACGCCTGCTCGGCGGCGGCAGGGTCGGCGGGAACCGGCGCCACGGCGCGGTAGGTCTTCGACACCTGACGGTGCTGAAACATCATCTGGAAAGGGCGGCGCGCCTGAACCGTCTTAGCAAAGAGCAGTACACCGGCGGTCGGGCGATCCAGGCGGTGAATCGGAATCAGCAGCGGGTTCTGCTCACGCACCCGCAGCTTGGTCAGCGCGGTCTGCGCAATATAAGAACCGCGCGGGGTGGTCGGCAGAAAATGCGGCTTATCAATCGCCAGCACGTGCTCATCCTCGTAGAGCACCGGCATGTCGGAGGGCAGCTGCGGCTCGTCGGCAAGCTCACGGAAGTACCAGATGCGCTCGCCCGGCATGTACGGGCTATCGCTGGTCAGAATCGTGCCGTCATCCAGGCGCACCTCGCCGGTGTCGAAGCGGGCGTGAATAATCTGCGGGTCGTTCGGGTAGAAACGCGCAATCAGGTAATCCGCAATGGTTGCCGGGACGGTGTTGTTCGGGGTGAGCTCGGCGGGGAGCTCCTCCACAAGCGGCAGGATCAGCTGAATCGGATCGATACCGTTCTTCTGAGCCAGCGGAGGGGTCAGTAGGCGGCGATGCGTGCGGCGTGCCGGTTTCGCCTGATAGGCGGCGCCGGACTGCACTCCCTGCTGCGTATCGGGTTGAGGGCTGGGCTCTGAGCTGGGCTGCGGGCTGGGCTGCGGGCGTGCGGTGTTCTGTGCGGGCATGGCTCTACTCTACCGCCTAAACTCTATCACCTGAGCGGGGCTGGGACCGAGGTAAGCTGAGCCGGACTGCCTACTGATGAGGTGGCCAGAAACATTGCCGTGGGGTTGGGATTCGGGCTGCGGAATGCAGTTTTGTCTGACACTCATGAATGTTTGTGTGAATGTGTGGAACAAAAAACGAAAACTTCACAAATTTTTGAAATTATTGGACATTTAATTTAAAAAAACTGCATTAATTTTACAAAAAACAGCGTTTATGTGCGGTATTTTCGAAAGTTCTGTCAAATCAGAAACTAATAACCCTTAATTTAGCCCCTGTGGTTTTTCTAAGTATAAAAGATGTGAAGCAAATAAATACCTGCTAACCTGAGCATCCTACGTCATAAACGCCTTAATAAAGGCTGAAAGTAGCCTTAAAGCGGTACGATTAAGACACAGAAGTTCGATATTTCGAACGAAGGGGTCGAAATGGGACAGAAACAGCGCAAGGGCGCAGAGATTAAAGGAAAACCCCCAATGACGGCGGTGCAATCGGACAATTCCAAAGCACCGGAAAATGCGATAGGAGAGGTTATGGAACATTCACAAAAGAATGCGGAGCCTCGCACCGGTGCCCTGCGCATGGAACCGCACGAACGCGAAGAGCAAATTCTGAAAATTGCTGCAGAACATTTCACTCGTCGCGGCGTGCTCGGTGCCTCCATGAGTGCTATCGCCCGCGATGCAGGCATTACCCGCGCCCTGCTCTACCACTACTTCCCCGGCAAGGACTCCCTGGCGGCAGCCGTCACCCGACGCGAAGCCAACGCAGTCCTCGAAGCGCTCGGCGAGCACCACGAAAACCCCGAGGAAGCACTCCGCAGGGCGTTGCGCACCTACTTCCTCGTCGTAGCCGGTGTCCCCACCCCCGGTGGGGAGGACTTCCCGAACAACCCCACTGACTACCTCGAATGGATGCTTCAACGCACCGGCATGCCGATTAATGACCGCACCCGCGTCATTCTCGGAGGCTGGTTGCAGCTCGTCGACTACTTCGCCCTGCACGTCGTGCAGCTCAACCCCCGCGATCAGCGCACCGTTCGCTCCCGCGGGCTCGGGCTCGAAGAAGCCATTGACCTGTGCCTGGGTGCCGTGGACACCCTCACCGGCGGCTACTAACCGCCCCAACAGGTCAACGTAGGACTTCCCGCTCCGATGTTTGGTTATGTGCTCCACGGCAAAGGCGACGTGGACATCCGGGCGGTTATTCCTCCGCCGCGCCGCTTGCGACGTGGCGGATTCCGGGAACACCACCCGGTTCGTGAGTAGGGAAACATAATGCCCCGTACCCCCTTCCGTGAGGGTGCGGGGCATTATGGTGCTCAAGTTGAGATTGAGAGAAATAATTTAATCTGAGGCTAAGCTTGAGGTTCTGTCCAGCCTAAGAGGTTCTACCTACTCTAGAGGTTCTACTCCGCCTAAATGGAACGGCGTAGCGATAAGCCACGAACCGTCGCGTAGAAACCCTGCGCCTGCAACGCCGCACGTAGCGCCTCCACCGGATGCTCCACAGCCTCGCCGCCGGAGGGATTCAGCGTGTGGGTGCTCAAAAGCTCCACATCGTTGACCTTCTCCACCGAAATCTTCTCCGCACCGCCGGCGGACACCAGGCGCGCCAGGGCGGGGGCCGCCGCCTCCAGAAGTACCGGGTCGGTGGTGAAAGCCAGCAGGGTCTTCGCGCCACGCTCCACGTACAGCACCGGTGCGCCGTCCACCAGCACCACGCAGGCGCCCGCCTTGCGTGCTGGGCGGTGCTTGACCACTCCCACACCCTCGCCCGCAAAGGAGGGAATCGCGGGCCAGCTCAGCGCCGCACCGTACGGGTTCGCCGGGTCGGTCGCCGCCAACAGGGTCACCGTGAACGTGCCGTACACCTGTTCCGTATCGGTACGTTGCGGGGTGTAGGCGCTCGCACCAAAACCCTGTGTCGCACTAAAATTCTGTGGACCTGCGGGAATACTGAGGTTATCGACGGTAGAACGCAGCAGGTCCACGGTCGCTGGAGCTGCAAACTGCGCAGCGCCCAAACCCTCAATAAAGTAGCCGCGACGCACCAGCGCACGATCCTCAGCCGCCGAATAAATCCGGTACAGCTGCGAGAACCCGCCGGCAGAATCCTCCACCTGCAGGCACCCGCGAGTCAGCACACCGTAGCGATCCAAGAGCAGGTCGGCGCGTGCGAGCGCCGCAACGGTCGCCTCCACCGGCTCCTGTAGGAGCGTGTCCACGCGCGAGAAGCGGCCGCTATCCTGCGGGGCAATAGTGGGGGCGGTATGGAGCCCGCCGCGGAGGGAATTACCACGAAGGGAACGCAAGCCCCGCCCGGTGGTAGGCGCAGAGTAACCGCTGGAACTATAGCTGTCAGCACTGTAGTTGTCAGCACTGTAACCGCCCGCCATGCCGTTACCCATGGAGGCGCGCGCCGCCGCAATACGACCCGCACCGCGGCGACCCACCCGCGACAGGCGCGCAGGGGCGGTCGGGGTCGGATGCGCACTGCGGACACCCGCAAGCATCGCCCGAACCGGTGCGAAACTATCGTTCGTCACCGCACCGGCCCACACCAGGCGCCACAGCGCCGCCGAAACCTCCGCCGCATCCGGGAAAGTCACCACCTGACCGGAAGGTGCCGCCGCGCTCATCAGCTGCGCCACCCGCTCACGCAGCGCCGGCACGAACAGGCCGCCGTGAGCTAGCGCCTCGTAGATGGCGTGCTCGAGCGTGCCCGGAGTCTGCAGCGCCTCCCAGAGCTCCGGGGTCTCAGCGCGTAACAGCTGCTCCGGGTAGTCCTCGCCCAGAGTCAGCGAAGAACTCTCGCTCAAATGCAAGCGAATCCAACCGTCAGACTTCTGTGCGCTACCGCCGCCGAGCTGACCGGCGCCGGTGAAGAACACCCTGCCGCTCGCCATGAGCTCGTCCAGCATGTGCGGCTGGTAGCCGGGTACACGCGCCGGAAGAATCAGCGTCTCCAGAGCGGAAGCCGGTACGCGCACACCCGCCAGCTGGTCGATGGCGGTGAGCAGATCCTCCGTGGAGGAGGCGGAGTCCTGACCCGCATGAGTGGTGCCGTTTTCTGCGCCGTTCTCAGCCATCGGGTTGGGTGCCGCCGGGTTGAATGTCGCCGTGCCGAGGGGCGCCACCCTCTCGCCCACTACCGTGGCGGCGTGGCGGGAGGGCATGAAGGCACCGTAGGCGCTCGCCTCCGGTAGGGTCTGCGCAACCCGCACGGATAAAGAACGAACGTTCTGCCATGAAGGTAGGAAAACACCGTAGACCTGCGCCGATACCGGCTCAATCTCCTCACGCAACGCCGCCAGAGAACGGGCGCGAATCGTGCGCAAAACCTGCGCATCCACCCACTCAACACCGACTGCCCCGGAGGCGCGCAGCACCTCGGGCAGGAACTCGCCAGAGCTCAGGCGGCGCTGCTGCTGAAGACGCTGCAACACCGGAGTCAGCACGCCCACACCCACCGGGGTCAGACGCGAAAAATGCTCCGCCGCCTGCTGCGCCGTAAAGGGAATATGGGTGCGCGCATAGCGAGAAACCAGATCCTCTAAAGGCTCCGCGACCGGCTCCAGGAGGGCAGCAGGAAGCGCCGCAGCGGGCATAATGCCCAGTCCATCGCGCAGGCGCGCGGCATCCTCAACCGCCGCATAGTACAGTTGCGGCTCGGCGGAACCATCGGCAGCTCCCATGAACGAGAACGCGCGGCGCGAGCGCACCAGCTCCTCCGCCAGGGCGCAAGCCTCAGCCGTGCTGGCGTGCGCGCCGTAGTCCTCGCCGTACTCTTCGTCGTAGTTTTCAGAGTCCTCGGCGCCGCTAAAATCTCCAGCGTCGTGCGCCGCAGATTCTGCCCGCAAACGCTGACTCAACTCCCGCGCGCTCAACGGGCCCAGCTGACGCAAAAGATCCGCCACGCCCTCCACACCGCAGGCGCGGTAACGCTCACCCGTGCGCTGCAGACGCTGCTGAGTCTGCACCAGAACCGCCGGATCCAGCAGGTCGCGCAGACCGCTCGAACCCAGAAGCTCAGCCAGCAGTGCCGGGTCCAGTGACAGCGCGGCGGCGCGGCGTTCGGCGGCGGGTGCATCGCTGTCGTAGAGGTGCTCGGCAACGTACTCAAAGAGCAGAGTGCGCGCAAAAGGCGAAGGGTCGTTCGTCTCAACCTCCAGCATGGACACCGCCCGAGACTGCAGCGAACGGTGCACCTGAACCAGCGCCGGAACATCGTACACATCCTGCAGACACTCGCGCGCAGTCTCCAAAAGCACCGGAAAATCAGGGTACTTACGCGCCACATCCAGCAGCTGCGCCGCACGCTGACGCTGCTGCCACAGCGGGGTGCGCTTACCCGGATCACGGCGCGGCAACAGCAGGGCACGCGCCGCATTCTCACGGAACCGAGACGCAAAAAGCGCCGAATCGCCCACGCGTTCGGTGACAATCGCCTCCAGCTCGTCCGGGTCGAAAAGGAACAGGTCAGCGCCGGGCGGCACATCCTCCATGGCGGGCAGACGCAGAATCAAGCCGTCATCACTCGCCATGACGGAGGCATCCACCCCGTACCGCTCCTCAATACGGGCGCGCACCGCCAGCGCCCAGGGTGCGTGCACCCCGTAGCCGAGCGGCGAGTGCAGCACCACGCGCCAATCGCCCAGTTCGTCGCGGTGCCGCTCCACAATCATGCGGGTATCGGAGGGAACCGCCCCGGTGGATTCGCGCTGCTCACGCAGGTAGGCGAGCAGGTTATCGACCGCCCAGGTGTCCAGTCCGAGCTGTTCGAGCTGCTGGCGGGCGGCGGCGCTATCGGTGGCGTCCAGGCTGGAGAGGGCGCGCGTAAACGCACCCGTCTGCACGCCCAGGGCGTAGGGGCGGCCCATGCGGTCGCCGTGCCAGAAGGGCAGGCGCGCGGGCTGGCCGGGCGCGGGGGAGACCCGCACCGCGTCATGCGTAATTTCTTCAATACGCCAACTGCTCGCGCCGAGAGTAATGACCTCGCCGGCGCGGGATTCGTACACCATTTCCTCGTCGAGCTCACCCACACGCTTGGGGCCGCGCTCTTCATCGCCACTGACCAGGTAGACGGGGAAGAGCCCGCGGTCGGGAATCGTACCGCCGCTGGTGACGGCGAGGCGCTGCGCACCCGGGCGGCCCTCAATACTGCCGGAGGGCGCCTCCTCGGTGGGGGTGCGATCCCAGATGATGCGCGGGCGCAGTTCGGCGAACTCGTCGGAGGGGTAGCGTCCGGCGAGCATTTCGAGTACGGAGTCGAAGAGGGCGCGCGGCAGTTCGGCGTAGGGGGCGCTGCGGCGTAGCGCCTCGTACCAGGAGTCCACGCTGATGGGGCCCAATGCGCAGGCGGCGACGGTCTGCTGCGCGAGTACGTCCAGGGGGTTGGTGGGGATGGTGAGCGGCTCGAGGGTTCCGCTGCGCATTCCGGCGAAGGTGACGGTTGCGCCGAGCAGGTCGCCGCGGTGCTTGGGGTAGAAGAATCCGCGCGAAATTTCGCCCACGCGGTGTCCGGCGCGACCCACGCGCTGCAGTGCGGAGGCGACCGAGGGAGGGGCGGCCACCTGGATCACGAGGTCCACGTGGCCCATGTCGATGCCCAGCTCCAGGGAACTGGTGGCGACCACGCAGCGCAGGGTTCCGCCCTTGAGTGCCTCCTCGATGAGGGTGCGCTGCTCCTTGGACACGGAGCCGTGGTGCGCGCGGGCGAGCGGCGGCACCTCGGCAATATCGCTGATGCCTGCCGCGTAGTCTTCGGGATCGATTCCCTGCTTCGCCAGGACGCGGCGCAGGTGAATATCGTTGAGCGCCGCGGTGAGCTTTTCCGCTAGTCCGCGCGAGTTAACGAAAACAATCGTAGAACGGTTGTTCTCAATATGGTCGACGATGCGCTCCTGCACGCGCGGCCAGATGGAAGTCTCGGGACGCTCGCTATCGGGGGCGTCTCGCAACGCGTTGTCTTGTGGTGCTCCTTCACGTAGCGCCCCTTCTCGCAATACCTCTTCCGGGATCGTGAGCGTATTTTTAGGCGCGGCGTTATCGTCCTGTCGCGCCGGGTCTGCTTGCCCAGGTCCTAGCCCGGCTTCTTGTCGGGTTTCTAGCCCAGCTTCTTGCCCGGGGAATACGCCAATGGCATCTTCGAGGGTGTAGGGCGCGTTTGCCGGGGTATTTACGGCACTGGGGGCAGGCTGTGCCGTGCCCTGCGCCGAGCCGACAGAAGCCGAGCCCCCGCCGCCCGGCACCTCCGAGGGCACATATTCCGAGGGTGCGTAAAGCCCTTGCCCGTAGTCGTTGGCACCTCCGAGCGCCGCCATATCGGGTACGGGCACGCTCAGGCGCAGGTCCCATTCTTTGGCGACCGGCCGGCTCAGGATGGTCACCGGCTGAATGCCGCCGAGGAACCGGGCAACCGCCTCCGGGTTTTCGACGGTTGCGGAGAGGCCAATACGCTGTGCGGGCTTTTCGAGGAGCGCGTCGAGGCGTTCGAGGGAGACCGCCAGGTGCGCGCCGCGCTTGGTGGCGGCGAGGTTGTGAATCTCGTCCACGATTACGGTGGTGACGCCCGCGAGAGTGTTGCGGGCGGCGCTGGTGAGCATGAGGTAGAGGGATTCGGGGGTGGTGATGAGAATGTCGGGCGGGTTGCTGATGAGTTGGCGGCGTTCGCGTGCGGGGGTGTCGCCGCTGCGCACGCCCACGCTGATGGTCGGTTCGGTCGCGTTGTTTCCGCTTAGGCGGGTGATTCCGGTCAGCGGTGCGCGCAGGTTGCGTTCGACGTCGGCGCCGAGTGCTTTGAGGGGTGAGATGTAGAGGATGCGCGTGCCGCCTGCGGTTCCGGCTTCGTGTTCGCGGTGCAGGGTGTCGAGTGCCCAGAGGAAGGCGGCGAGGGTTTTGCCGGAGCCGGTGGGGGCAATGATGAGGGTGTTGTTGCCGTTGCGGATGCTCTCCCAGGCGCCTTCTTGGGCGGCGGTGGGTGCGCTGAAGGTGGCGCGGAACCAGTCGCGTACGGGGGTGGAGAAGTGGGAGAGTGCGTCGGTCATGTATCTATTATGGCGGGGTTTATGGTGTGAGCCTCTTGAATTGGTGAGGGTAGGGGAGGAAGATGTGCTTGACAGAGATTTCACAGAGCATGTAATATTTTACATGTAAAGTAATAGACTAAGAGAACAACCCCAAGGAGCCTCACCATGACCCGCCTGAACGAAGAACAGCTCATCAGCCTCTTCCACGAGCCGCGCACCGTCTCCTCCTTCACCGAGGAACCCGTCACCGACGAGCAACTGCGCCGCATCCAGGAGCTGACCTTCTACGGCCCCACCGCTTTCAACAGCCAGCCCCTGCGCATCACCTGGGTCAAGAGCCCCGAGGCACGCGAGCGCCTCGTCGTACACCTGGCAGACGGCAACAAGGCAAAGACCCAGGCGGCACCGGTGACCGCGATTCTCTCCGCAGACGCAAACTGGGTAGAGCACGCTGACACCTTCAACCCCAACGCTGCCGGCTTCATCAAGGGCTACTACACCACCGAGGAGCTTGCCACCCCCGCCGCTGAGCTGAGCGCTCACCTGCAGGCAGGCTACTTCATCACCGCAATCCGCGCCCTCGGCCTGGACGCTGGCCCCATGACCGGCGCAGACTTCGCCGGCATCAAGAAGGAATTCTTCGCGGACAACGCAGAGATCCCCTTCCTGATCGTCAACATCGGCCACGGCGAGGCTCCCGCATACCCGCGCGGTGCACGCTTCAGCCACGAGGACGTCACCCGCTCCCTCTAAGAGCATGCGGATACGGCATCGCTAAACACTAGGCTTAAAAATAGTTCAAGGGCGGTTCCCCATCACGGGGAACCGCCCTTGAACTATAGGTGCACAAGTGAACTATAAGCGTGAACTATAGGTGTACAAGAGGTGCCAGAGTATTCACATCCGCAACGCTACTTTAGCGGGCACCAAACTGACCCACCGACAGCTGCGGAACAGACGAGGAACAAGCGGTCGTATCCAGCGGAACAATTACGCCGCCGGAACCCGAGGGCAGACCCACCAGGAAGCCCTGAACCGGTCGGCTACCGCAATCATCACCGAAACGTGCCGGATACACCGAACGCAGTACCGCGGTGGTGCTATCGCCGGGGTTAAGGGTCACGCCCGCAGAGTTCATGTACTCATCGGAGGTGGAAGCCTCACGACCAACCCAGGTTCCCGAAGGACCCGCATGCACCACACGCGGGTAGCCGCGCAGGGTACAGGAGGAGTTTGAGGAATTCTGGAAGTACAGGGTGTAGTTTCGGGCGCCGGGGGAGCCTTCTCCCACAGCAACCGAAATGTTCAGGTCATCCAGATCGCACTGGGTCGGGCCCTCAGCAACAGTATTGCTGGAGGAGCTAGAGGACTTCTCCGAAGAGTTCGAGGAATTGGAAGAATTCGACGAGCCCGAAGAACCGGAGGAGTTCGAGGAGTTACCCGAAGAGTTGGAACCCGACTGTGACGACGAGTTTGAGCTCTTCTGGAAATCCTGCTGAGAATCTGCAGAGTCGTCTGACTTGTTCTGATTGGAACCCTCGCGGGAGGAATCAGAAGAATGAGAGTCAGAGTTCTGCTTCGACTCGTGAGTCTCGGTGTGGGAAGAAGACTCGGAGTGCTCAGAGGAAGAATCGTGGTGCGCCGCATCGGGGGAGTTCACCACGGTAATGGAGCCCGGGCTCACCGAAGGGGTAGCCCCGTCGGAGGCTACTCGAATCGTGCCGGGCTTGACCGAAGCCGAAGCACTCGGCTGCGCCGAGGTGCCTTCAGCTTCCTGACCGGCCTGGGACGCGCCGCATCCACTGAGCGCGAGCACGCAACAGAGGAGGGTGGTTGATGCGAGTACCTGAGCCGATTTAAACATGATTACATCGCCGCCTGCATTTGGATTTCTGCTCCGTCCATACCGGGGGCGTACTCGACCTGGCAGCACAGGCGAGAGTATTCATTGGCGACATCGTCGACCATGTCGAGCAGGTCCTGCTCAGCTTCGGTACGTTCACCGGAAGCTTCGAAGTGCTCGGGGTCGATGAAGCCGTGGCAGGTAGCGCAGGATGCGTTACCACCGCAGGTTGCGAGGACCGGCACGCCGTTAGCCTGGAGGGCTTCCAGGAGGGTGTGGTGGTCTTCCCACTGAATGTCGTAGTTTACGCCTGCTTCGTCAGTGACCTTAATCGTTACGCCCATGCGTTCTCCTTCTTCTGTAGTGATGCGTTTCTATTGTAGAGGTAGGGGCTGTTATTCACCGTACTTTGTGGCGCATCCCCAACCCTACCGTCACGCATATCACGGGAACGCATATTAATTTTTATGCTGAATAGCATGTCTGTATTGCCCCCAGTCTACCCCGTATTGCCCTGACAACGCGGGATATAGGCATATATGAATACTGCCCCCAGATGCAAAGACATGCTGGGGGCAGTATAAAGAACCGGCGCGCAGGCGCGCTCTAACGGTGACGAAGACCTACTCTGATTCCTTCTCCGTAGCTTTCTCGGCCTCCTGCTTTTCAGCGTTGCGGTGATCGGTATTCTGGATGCTTCCTCCGGGGCCGCGCACAATACCGCGTACGCTATCGCGCGGATCGGCGTAGCGCAGGTCGATACCGAAGGTATTGCGGATCTGGCGTGCCGAGTTCAGGTGCCAGCGCTGCGAATCCGAGGGGGTCACGGAGGTGACCGCCTTCTGACCCGGAGCCAGCTTCTCGTGGCGAATATCGTAGTGCTTACCGCCCATGGTGATGGTGAAGCCGTGCTCCTGCAGCAGCTGCACGAACGCATCCACATCGTGCGGGATCTTGCGGCCGCGCTGCCTCTTCGTGCCGCTCATCCTCGGCTGCGACTCGAAGGGGTTGCGGCTGGGCGCGGTGCCGCGACTAATACGAATGACCTGCTGGTCGGAGTGCGAGAACTCCACCTGGTAGCCGTTGAGCGAGTACACGGTGCGGCTACTGCCGGGAATCGGACGGCGGTCCTCGGCTTCATCAAGGATGCGGGCAATGTACTCGCCGGTCAGTCCGAGCGACTTGAGCTGAGCCTGAGCCTCGGGGGAGAGCTGGTAGCCTCCGGCGAGAGCCTGTAGCGGGCGTAGCGCGAGCACTTCGGCGGTCAGGGGGTTGAGCACCACCTGGTAGCCTTCCTCTTCATGCGTGTAGAGGGTGACTTCGCGGCCGTAGCGGTTCTCTTGCGCGCTTTCTTGAACCACCGTGCTTGCGGGGGATTCGATAATATCCAGCAGCAGCTCGTAGGTGAGCCCGTGGCGCATCATGTAATCCATCACGCCGGGGAGCACACCGTAGATGCGGCGGCGCGGCGGCACGTCGCCGTAGAATTCCTTCTCGATGCGCGCGGCAATACGCTGGTTCTCCAACGGCACCTCGGTCAGCGGAATGAGGCGCTGGTTGGAGGGGCGAATCTTGGCGCGTGCGGCGGCGGGCTTGGGCGCCTGACGGTACGCGTCCACGAGCGCTTGCTGTTGCTCCACGAATTCCTGGGCAAGGAGCGGTAGGAGGGTGAAGTAGAGCTCTGCTGCTTCGGTCTTGAGCGCGCCGTTCTCATCGAGCAGGGAGGCACCGTCCTTGGAGAGCAAATCCCAGGGCCTATCGTGTGCAGTGCTCTCTTCGGAGCCCTGCTCATCGCGGTAACTATAGGATGCGAGGGAAGCAAGCTCCTGCAGACGAACGTACACCTCAAGAGGAACGGTGATCTGCTTAGCGGACATTATTTTCCTCCTCGGTGGTGTTTTCTGCCTGGGCTGCGCCATCTTCTGCCCAATCAGCGGCATTTTCTGACTCTTCCGCCTGCTGAGCCAGAGCATTACTGAGCTCTTCGAGCTGCGCCTTGCGCAGGGTTTCGGCGTGCAGGTGATGGAAATCCGGGGTCTTCGCCAGAGCCATAACGGTCCGCTCATCGGGCGAAATCGCAATTTCCAGACCCTGCGCCGCGTAGATGCGGGTCCAGCCTTCAGCCATGCGCACGCTTTCGGGGCTGCTCAGCGCCTGAAGCATCAGATCGAAAACGAACGGCGGGTTCTTCTTCAAGAAGGTGCGGGCGCGCTCGCTGAATTCGAGTTCCAGGGCGTTGAGCGAGTTGTATTCGCCCTGCGCCAGGGATGCCTGCGCCGCTTCGTTGTATTCGGCGTCGTATTCGTCAATGACGGTGATGACTTCTGCGGAGGCGGTATTCACGTCAACGCGGTAGTCGTCGTGCGTGAAGCGAATGGTCCAGTCGTTGATGCGTTCGGCTTCACCTTCGCGCAGGATGGTGCGCACGAGCTCTTCGCTGATGTTTTCGCGTTCGAGGCGGGCGCGCAGGCTCGGGCGCAGGCGGTAGCTGCGTTCGCGGTCCTCTTCGCTGACGCCGCGAGGCGCGGTCGGTTCGGCGGCTACCGGTTCTGCTGCGGGTGCGCTCGGGGCGGACGCGGCAGGCATCGGTGCACCGGGTTTCGGCGCGGCAGGCTTTGGAGCGGTCGGCTTGACTGCGGGCGCGCTCGGCAACGACTGACTGAGCACGGGCAGCTCTTCAGCAGGTGCCTGCTCATTAGCTACTGCCGTATGGGTAGCTTCTGCGGCTTCGGCAGCCTGCTGCCGGGCACGCAGACCCTCCAGGTACTCTTCGATGCGCGGCGGGCGGTAGGTCAGCGTGGACTTGCGGAACATACCGGGGGAGGGTGCACCGGGAGTCGGCACTGCAGGCTTGGGTGCTACAGATGTAGGAGCTGCGGGCTTCGGCGCCGCCGGCTTGGGTGCCGCGGGGGTAACCGTGGCGGGGGTCGGTACAGGAACCGTCTTTTCTGCAGTTGCCTCTGCGGGCGCTTCCACAGATGCTTCTTCCGGCGCGCTGGGAGCCGGGCTGGGAGTCGGGGCGGGTGCCTGTGCCGCGCGGGCGGCAAAGAGCGCGGGGGAGGGCGTCGGCTTCGGTACTGCAGGCTTGGGCACCGCAGGCTTCGGGGCAGTCGGCTTGGGAACGGCGGTGGCGCTCACCGCGGCATCCTCGCTAACTGCACCCTCGTTAGCCTCTGCAACGGGAGCCTCAGCCGTGGACTCTGCGGTAGCCTCGGCCGCCTGCAGGTCGTTCTGTTCCTCTTCACGAGGCGTACTGCCGCTGGGTTCCTCATCGCTGGGTTCCTCATCGCCGCGGCGTAGGGCGGCAACGAGTTCCTGCCGGGAAGTATAAGGAATGATGTCCTCGGGAGAGTCGATATATCGGGGGAAATTCTCGTAGAGAATCTTCGCCGCGGCCTCAAAGAGCTTTTCCACGGTGGTGTTGGCGGCGGGTGCGCAGGGGCAGAGGAGCTCCTGGCGTTGCGCGTCATAGAGGGACCAGTGGGCGCATCGTTCGGTGGGCGGGAAGTAATCGAGTGTTCCCAAATCAGCAATATCGATGAGCGCACCTATCAGGGACTGCGGAATGGATAGCTGTGCCATAGTGCTCCTTTGCGTTGTCTGCCCTCCAGCTTATGTGTGAAGGGTCCTCTTTCCATCCTAGGCGTTTTTTGGCGGGTGTGCCCCGGAGCACGTCATCTGGGCGCGTAAATCTGTGGATTCACAGGTTGGGGTGCTTTGGGGCGCGGTTTTTGGCACGGATGGGGCAGCGTCAGCTGGTGAAGCGTCCTTGCTACACCTAGCTAGAGCCTGCAGCGTGTCGTGCTCAACGTGTCGTACTGCAACATGTTGTACTGTGCAGTGGCTTGAGCCCTGCCCGGAGCTTGTGGCAGGGCGTTTTCTGCGCGCTTCTTGCCCAAAGAGATCTTCCCGGGCGTGTCCTCCGGGGTATATCTTCTGAGGTAGATCTTTTGGGCATACAAAAAATCCCCGGTTCCGAAGAACCGGGGATCGGTGGTGCGCCCGAAGGGATTCGAACCCCCAACCTTCTGATCCGTAGTCAGATGCTCTATCCGTTGAGCTACAGGCGCATGTTCCTCGCTTCGGATTTCTTCAACCCGTCGCGGCAACAGGTACTACTATACGGATGTCTCCAAGGGTGCGCAAGCCGAAAAACTCGAAATTGACCCAAAATCCCCTCCGAAAGACTCGATAATGCCCTGTTTTACCGCATGATTCCGGGGTTTTTGGTGGCGTAAAATTTTTTCAAAATATTTTCTCAGCACCCTAAAACCGGTGCTGTAGGCCCCTAAAATCCCCGAAGGGTCCCGCCATACGACCTAAAAATTCTTTACAGAAATCTTCTCGCACTCTAAGAATGTGATGCGCAGAACTTAAGAAATGGTGTCATAGAAAGCTCTGCAGACCATTAATGCGTTATTCTGTAAGCATCACGAGGAAGTGGAGACTGTCCAAGCGTGCATATTCACATTTGTTTGCACGCTTGTAGTGTTTAACTGCTTCTTTGTTACCGCAGACCTAACCGGATCAACGTAGTATCCGGGCCACCGAATGAAGGGGAAAACGTCAATGGCTGACACCTCAACTCGTACTCTCTCTGCCGAACTCGAAAAGGAGCTGCAGAGCGCACCCACCACCCACCAGGGTCTTCTGGAATGGGTTCGCGAGGTTGCGGCACTGACCCAGCCCGCACACATCTACTGGGTCGATGGCTCCCAGGAAGAATATGACCGCCTGGCACAGGAACTGGTTGACGCCGGTACCTTCGTTCGCCTCAGCGATCACGAATTCCCGAACTCTTACGCAGCTTTCTCCGATCCCGACGACGTTGCACGTGTCGAGGAGCGCACCTTCATCTGCTCCGAGACTGAAGAAGGCGCAGGCCCGACCAACAACTGGCGCGACCCCGTCGAAATGAAGCAGACCCTGACCGGCCTGTTCGAGGGCTCCATGCGCGGCCGCACCATGTACGTTATTCCCTTCGTCATGGGCTCCCTGAAGGCTAAGAACCCCAAGATTGCTGTTGAGCTCAGCGACTCCGCATACGTTGTCTGCTCCATGCGCATCATGGCAACCATTGGTAAGGACGTTCTTGCCAAGCTGAACGAGACCAACGGCTTCTTCGTCAAGGCTCTGCACTCTGTTGGTGCACCCCTGGAGCCCGGTCAGGAAGATGTTCCCTGGCCTTGCAACCCCGAGAAGTACATCGTCCAGTTCCCCGAGACCCGCGAAATCTGGTCCTTCGGCTCCGGCTACGGCGGTAACGCACTGCTCGGTAAGAAGTGCTACGCACTGCGTATCGCATCCGTTATCGGTCGCGATGAGGGCTGGATGGCAGAGCACATGCTCATCCTGAAGGTCACCAACCCCGAGGGCAAGGTTCGCTACATCTCCGCAGCGTTCCCTTCCGCATGTGGCAAGACCAACTTCGCAATGATGGAACCCACCATTGACGGCTGGAAGGCTGAGATGGTCGGCGACGACATCGCATGGATCGAGTTCGACGAGAACCATCAGGCACGCGTGGTCAACCCCGAGGCTGGCCTGTTCGGCGTGGCACCGGGCACCGGTTACTCCACCAACCCGAACGCTATGAAGGCTATCGCCAAGGGCAACACCATCTTCACCAACGTTGCACTGACCGACGACGGCTCCGTCTGGTGGGAGGGTAAGACCGATGAGGCTCCCGAGCACCTGATTGACTGGACCGGTCAGGACTGGACCCCCGAGTCCGGCCGCCCGGCAGCTCACCCGAACTCCCGCTTCTGCACCCCCGCATCCCAGGTCGACATGCTCGCTCCCGAGTACTACGACCCCGAGGGTGTGCCGCTGAGCGCTATCGTTCTGGGCGGTCGCCGCAAGACCACCATCCCCCTGGTTTCCGAGTCCGAGAGCTGGGAGCAGGGCGTCTTCCGCGCAGTTACCCTCTCCTCCGAGACCACCGCGGCTGCTAAGGGCGCTGTCGGTGTGATTCGCCGCGACCCGATGGCTATGCTGCCCTTCATCGGTTACAACGCTGGTGACTACTTCAAGCACTGGCTGGACCTGGGTAAGAAGCACGGCGCAGAGAACATGCCGAAGGTCTACTACGTCAACTGGTTCCGCCGCACCCCCGACGGCGGCTTCGCATGGCCCGGCTTCGGCGAGAACTCTCGCGTTGTGAAGTGGATTTTCGACCGCCTTGACGGCAAGGCTGGCGGCCAGGAGACCTTCCTGGGCACCGTTCCCACCAAGGAAGACCTGGACCTGACCGGTCTGGAAATCTCCGAGGAAGAGCTGAAGGCTGCTCTGGCTGTCTCGAAGGAAGAATGGGCCGCTGAACTGCCCGGCATCGACGAGTGGCTCGAGAAGTTCGGCGACAAGCTGCCTGCTGAGGTTCGCGAACAGCGCGACGCTCTGGCGAAGGCTCTGGAGGACTAAGACACTCCAGCTAATACCTAAGGTTTAGCGCTTTGAAGGGGCGGAATCTCCCGGGGAGATTCCGCTCCTTCCTTCCGTTGAGGGGAAATTTGAACCCCAGCCAGCAGGGGGAATGATAAGTTTTCTTGCGAAGGCGTGAGTGTAAGGCTATGCAGTCCACTTGCTTTTGAGAAATACTTTAAGCTCCCCGCCGGGGTGGTTCGGGTACAGAAGCGGCTGGTCATAATTTCTTGCCCTCTTGCCGCCCCTATACAATTCCAATGTAAGATTTTTGAACGCGTCGAACCCACCCGGGTTCGCGCTTCCGTTGCCGCCTCCGTGGAGGGGGCGGTAGCACGAGAAGGATAGAAGGAGTATCCATGCGTTTGACAGCATTCTCGGATGTCTCGCTCCGCGTTCTGATGCTCCTGTCTGCTCTGGAGCCCGGTCAGAAGCTTTCAACCCAGAAGATCGCTGAAGGTGTGGACACCCCCTACAACCACGTGGCGAAGGCTGTAGCTTTCCTCGTGAACATGGGTTACCTGGACTCGACTCGCGGTCGCGCCGGTGGCGTCATGCTTTCCGATGCGGGTCGTTCTGCGACCGTCGGCACTATTCTTCGCGCTACTGAGGGCGATATCCCCATGATTGAGTGCGAGGACGAGAATGGCCACTGCCCCCTCGATAAGTTCTGTCGCCTGCGCAATGTGCTGGCAAAGGCGCGTGAGGCATTCTATGCATCGGTTGATTCGGTGATCATTAGCGAGTTGACTGCCGGTGCGCGCCCCGTTGGCCCGGTGTTTGTCGAGCTGGGCTTTGGGCCTCCGGAGAACGCGCTGCCTGCCCGCTAGTTGTAAGGCGCTAGTCGTAAGTATTCAAGAGATACGTGATACCTGTGGAGCTTTCCGGTGGGAGGCTCCATAGAGTTTTTAACACGGAATTTTGGGCGTTTCTGCGCTTGACGTGGGGGCCGTTAGGCGGTTCGCGCTGGGTATTCTCTAGGGTTTCTTGCGGGGTTTTAAGGGCATCGCGGGGGTATTTTTGACTCTGCGTGCGCGGTTGTTGGCACCTGCATGAACCCGGAAAATATGCAGTAAATGCAGGATATTGCAAATTTGCTTTTCAAATGCAGAAAATGTGACCATATTCATTTTTGCACTGTACTGCATACTTTCCGTAGTAAATATATTTCCATGCCAGAATTTTTATGCACACTCCGGGGCTAGTCACGCGGCGAACTTAAAAACAGTGCTGAAAATATATAGTGTGACGCTCGGCTCTCTCTTTGAGTCAAGCTGAACCATAAGTCTCACCTAGACCCCTCAATATCCCGCAGAAAGTGACCTGCACTCAGCGCAAACACCCCGCAAAATGCTACGGTAAGGGTGCTTTATAAACACTCTGTCACCAACTAAGCTGTCTGAGTGAATGCCCCGCAACATCGATATTGAGGGGCCTCGCCACAATGACCGAGGTGACCACACAGGAAGAAGGCACACACCGATGCTCTCCGAGAAGTCCCGCCCCATTATTGAGGCAACGCTGCCCATCATTGCTGAGCGCATTAACGACATCACCCCCGACTTCTACCGTCGAATGTTCGCCGCCCGCCCCGACCTGATGGACGGCATGTTCTCCCGCTCCTCCCAGCTTGAAGGCACTCAGCCTCGCGCACTGGCTGGCTCCATCGCAGTATTCGCTTCCTACATTGTCGAGCACCCGGACTCCTACCCGGACGAGGTCCTCTCCCGCGTTGCACACAAGCACGCATCCCTGGGCCTGAAGGAAGAAGAGTACCCCACCGTCTACAAGTACCTCTTCGAGGCAATCGCCGCTAACCTGGGCGACCTGGCTACCCCCGAAATTGTTGAGGCATGGACCGAGGTCTACTGGCTCATGGGCAACGCCCTCATCAAGCTGGAGAAGGGCCTGTACGCTTCCCAGGCAAACGACGTCATGTTCGCACCCTTCAAGCTCGTTGACCGCAAGGAGACCGGTGAGAACGTCGTAGTTCTGACCTTCGAGCCCGCCGACGAGACCCCCATGACCGAGTCCAAGGGCGGCCAGTACATCTCCATCGTCGTTCCCGCACGTGACGGCCTGCGCCAGGCACGCCAGTACACCCTGCTGCCCAGCGAAAAGAACCAGCGCCGCATCGCTGTGAAGCTCGATCCCAACGGCGAGATGACTTCCATCCTGCACGAGCTGGAAGTCGGCGCAGTCGTCGAAATCTCCAACCCCTACGGTGACCTGACTCTGGAAGGCTTTGGCGACCCTGAGGCGCCCCTGTACCTCTTCTCCGCAGGCATCGGCACCACCCCCATGCTCAGCTTCCTCTCCGAGCTGGTTGAGAAGGGCTCCGAGCGTCCCGTGACCGTGGTCCACGCAGACCGCACCCTGGACACCTGGCCCCTGCGCGAAGAGCTCACCGAGCTCGTCGGCAAGCTGCCCAACGCACGCCTCGTATCCTTCATCGAGGGCGAGGGTGGCGACTTCACCGGCCGCGTCGACGTATCCAAGCTGGATGTTCCCGCCAACGCTAATGTTTACCTCTGCGGCCCGCTGCCCTTCATGCAGGGCGTACGCTCCGCACTGGTGGAGGCAGGTGTCCCCGGCAAGAACATCAACTACGAGATCTTCGGCCCCGACCAGTGGATGCTCCACGACCAGGCACGCGAGGCGTAAAAACCGCGTAAGCCGGCTCGTCCGCTAGGTTTCTTAAACCCGGCTAGGTTCTTTCTCTGAGACAGAAGAACCTAGCCGGGTTTAGAACTTAAGAAAAAGATCCCGCCCGCAGAAGTAATCTGCGGGCGGGATCTTAGTAGCTAGCTAGTGCTTAGCCCTGGCGAACCAGAGCCAGAACCTCATCGCGGACGCGCTCCATAGTCTCAACATCCGGTGCCTCAAGGTTCAGACGCAGGAAAGGCTCGGTGTTCGAAGGACGCAGGTTAACCCACCAACCCTCTTCGGTGTTGGTGAAGGTGGTGCCGTCGGAGTCCTCAACAATCACGGGAGCGTTAGCGTAGTGTGCACGCACGCGGTCCACAGCGGCAGCCTTGTCTTCCAGCTCGGAGTTAATCTCACCGGAAGCAACGTACGGGGAGTACTTTGCGCTGATCTCGGAGAGGGGCTCATCGCTACCACCCAGAGCAGCCAGCACGTGCATTGCAGCGAGCATGCCGGTGTCTGCGTTGAAGAAGTCCTTGAAGTAGTAGTGAGCGGAGTGCTCGCCACCGAAAACGCCGTTCTCCTCAGCCATAACAGCCTTGATGAAGGAGTGGCCCACGCGGGTCTTCACTGCGCGGCCACCCAGCTTCTCAACCAGCTCAGGAACAGCCTTCGAGGTGATCAGGTTGTAGATGATGACGGGCTCTTCATTACCCTCTGCCTTCGCACGAGCAATCTCGCGCTCAGCAACCAGGGCGGTCACAGCCGAAGGAGTGACGGGCTCACCCTTCTCATCGATGACGAAGCAACGGTCAGCGTCACCGTCAAATGCCAGACCAATGTCAGCACCGTGCTCAACAACAGCCTTCTGCAGGTCAACCAGGTTAGCCGGCTCCAACGGGTTAGCCGGGTGGTTCGGGAAGGTACCGTCCAGCTCGAAGTACAGGGGAACGATTTCCAGGGGCAGGCCCGGCAGGATGGTGTCGCCCAGAACAGCGGGAGTGGTCATACCACCCATGCCGTTACCAGCGTCAACAACAACCTTCAGGGGGCGGATGGAAGACAGGTCCACCAGCTTGCGCAGGTACTCTGCGTAGGGCTTGAGGATATCCTTCTCGGAAACGGTGCCGACCTTCTCCACCGAAGGAATCTCGCCGGCGTCCAGGTACTTCTGAGCCAGGTCACGGATATCGAACAGACCGGACTCGGAGGACAGCGGAACAGCGCCAGCCTTAGCCATCTTCATGCCGTTGTACTCTGCGGGGTTGTGGCTAGCGGTGAAGGTAACACCGGCAGCGTTCTCAACGCCACATGCGAAGTACAGAACGTCAGTGGAGATCAGACCGATCTTCTCAACATTTGCACCGCGAGCGGTTGCACCCTGGGCGAATGCATCCATGAATTCGGGGGAGGAGGGGCGCATGTCGCCACCGACCAGAATGGTCTGGCCCTCCAGGCCCAGAACGTCTACGAAAGCCGCACCGGTAGCGCGAACAGTCTCTGCGGTAATGGTCTCGCCGACGATGCCACGCACGTCGTACGCCTTGAATGAGTCATGTAGATTAATAGTAGTCACGCCTTTTATTTTAGCGGTAAAGAAGTGCAACTAGCCTCTATAATGGGCTGGTAAAACCTTATAAATTCCGCTGAATGTATGGGTTTTTTATCACGTCACTTACTTCAAACAACCCACGTCGAGAGGTATTTTCCCCCATGGGTGAGATTTTTTCCCTAAAAAACCAGATTCAGAATTATGCGTGGGGTTCCCGCGAAATTCTCGGACGCATGCGTGGCGTGCCCGTTCCCACTGAACAGCCCGAGGCTGAGGTGTGGGTTGGTGCGCATCCGGCTGCGCCCTCCCGCGCGACCGTTGACGGCACCGAGTCCCCGCTCAACGAACTGATTCAGGCTGAGCCCTCCCGCTTCCTGCGCCCGGACCGCACCTCCGACTGGTTCCCTTTCCTCTTTAAGATCCTTGCGATTGATGCACCCCTGTCGATTCAGGTGCACCCCACCCCCGAGCAGGCTATTGCCGGCTTCGAGGATGAGCAGGCACGCGGCATCGCGATTGACGCGCCGCACCGCAACTACAAGGACCGCTACTCCAAGCCTGAAACCGTCATCGCGCTGACCCCGATGCGCGTGCTCACCGGTGTGCGCACCTCCGCGCAGCTGGCAGAGCTTGCCGAGGCGTTTAAGGCCGACTGGCTGGCAGAGCGTGTGGAGCTTACCCCCAAGCAGCTGCTGACTGAGATTATTCGCATGCCCGAAGAGGCCGCCACCGCGGCTGTTGAGCAGCTTGTCGAGGCGGCAGCACAGCTGACCGACTCCGACAACCCTGTCATTGCTGACGCCGCTGAGCTCGTGCAGATCGTTGCCGGCAAGTACCCCGGCGACCGCGGTCTGCTCGTCGCTTTCGTCATGAACCTGGTACACCTGGCACCGGGCGAATCCGCCTTCACCCCCGACGGTCAGGTGCACGCCTACGTCTCCGGTACCGCTATCGAGCTGATGAACCCCTCCGATAACGTGATGCGTGCCGGTCTGACCGCAAAGCACATCGACACCGAGGAGCTCATTAAGGTTCTGGGTGAAAGCCAGGACGCCCCGGTTATTCAGCGCCCCACCCCCGAGAATGCGCCCGTTGGCACCTATGCCATGTGGGATGAACGCATGAGCGTGACCCGCATCCGCGTTGAAGAGGGCAAGCCGCAGGAATACACCTTCGAGGGCATTAGCGCCGCACTGAGCGTATCCGGCGAAATCACCATTCACGCAGCAGACGGCAACGGCACCGAGGAATTCGTACTGGGCGCCACCGAGTCGGTACTGCATGTGGGCGAGCCCTCGGCAGCAACCCTGAGCGGTAGCGGTGAGCTGTACATCGCTTCTTACGTCTAGGCCTTTTTAGGTCTTAGTTCTAGGCGTTACGTCTGGGAAATGTCTCTAGACGCTCAAATCCAGACAGATTATTTTATTGGAGCATTCAAAAGAGAATGCCCCGCTCATGACGCGCATAAAGAATCCACGTTCTTTCTTGCCTTTGAATTAAGGTGAGGGGACGTGGATTTTTTTATTCCCTTGATGTGCGGTGGGAGAGGCTTTTGGTGTTGACTCTACAGAATGTGTTCTGAGTAACCTATAATTGGTCTTATAAATATGCGTATACGTGCGCTTTTATGCACCTCTTCCTTAGGCACGCAGTCCCAAACCACTAGGAGAACACCGTGAAGATTATTCTCACCGTCACAGGCATCGACCACGAAGGCATCATCGCCGCCGTGACCGCAACCCTCGCCGAGCGCAAGGTCAACGTTCTCGACGTCTCCCAGACCATCATGGGCGAATACTTCACCATGATCATGCACTGCTCCTTCGACGAAAAGCAGCAGAACCTCATTGACCTGCAGGAAGCCATGATTGGTGTCGAACACGAACAGAAGGTGCAGATTCGCATCCAGGCAGAATCCATCTTCAAGGCAATGCACGCCATCTAGGGCTCCACTGATGCGCAACACCAACATTCTAGAAACCATCCGAATGATCGAGGAGCAGAAGCTCGACATTCGCACCGTCACCATGGGCATCTCCCTGCTCGACTGCGCCGACTCCGACGGCGAAGTAGCCCGCCGCAAAATCTACGACAAGATCACCAGCCGCGCCGCAAACCTCGTCAGCGTCTGCGAAGGTATCGAAACTGAACTCGGCATCCCGATCGTCAACAAGCGCATCGCCGTCACCCCCATCGCACTGGTGGCAGGCGCCTCCGGCGACGAGGACTACGTAGAATTCGCCCGCACCCTCGACGCGGCAGCTAAGGCAGTCGGCGTGAACTTCGTCGGTGGCTTCAGCGCCCTCGTCGACAAGGGCATGACCCCCGCCGACGAAAAGCTGATCCGCTCCATCCCGCGAGCGCTCGCAGAAACCGACGTGGTCTGCTCCTCCGTAGACATCGGATCCTCCCGCGCCGGCATTAACATGAGCGCCGTCAAGCTCATGGGCGAGACCATCCGCGCCACCGCAGACCTGACCGCGGACGCACACGGCTTCGGCTGCGCCAAGCTTGTCGTCTTCGCCAACGCAGTCAGTGACAACCCCTTCATGGCTGGCGCATTCCACGGCGTGCAGGAGGCAGACACCACCATCTCCGTGGGTGTCTCCGGCCCCGGCGTGGTACACCGCGCCCTGCAGAAGGTCCGCGGCGAATCCTTCGACACCTGCGCCGAAGAAATCAAGAAGGCAGCCTTCAAGATTACCCGCGTCGGTCAGCTGGTCGGTACCCTCGCCTCCGAGCGTCTGGGCGTACCCTTCAACATTATTGACCTCTCCCTGGCGCCCACCGCAGAGATTGGCGACTCGGTCGCGCACATCCTCGAAGAGATGGGTCTGGAAACCGTCGGTACCCACGGTACCGTTGCGGCCCTCGCACTGCTCAATGATGCGGTGAAGAAGGGCGGCCTCATGGCATGCTCGAACGTCGGTGGCCTCTCCGGCTCCTTCATTCCGATCTCTGAGGATATCGGCATGATTGAATCCGCAGCAGCCGGACACATCACCCTGGACAAGCTCGAAGCAATGACCGCCATCTGCTCCGTCGGTCTGGACATGGTCGCGGTTCCCGGCGACACCCCCGCCGCCACCCTCGCCGCAATGATTGCCGACGAGGCAGCAATTGGCGTGATGAACCACAAGACCACCGCGGTCCGCGTCATCCCGGCGGTCGGCCTGGGCGTAGGCGACATGGTCGAATTTGGTGGCCTGCTCGGTCGAGCACCCGTCATGCCCACCCACACCCCCAGTGCGGAGGCGTTCATCGCCCGTTGCGGTCGTATTCCGTCGCCGGTTCACGGTTTCCGCAACTAAGCTCGAGCCCGCAACTAAGCTCTCAGGGCGCTGAGAACGAATAGAAAAGGGGAGGCACCGAAGATCATCTCTTCGGTGCCTCCCCTTTGTGCTGTATAAGCTACCAAGAAGCTACTGATACACGAAACGGCTCATCAACGCCTCAAGCGCCAGACGCGCATTCGCGTTCGTCCGCAGGCGGCGCAGAGTCAGCTCGACCGCCTGCACATCTTCCAGTAGCTGCTGGGCGGAACGGCGGGTGCAGAACGCCTCCAGGAGCTCACGCAAATGCTCATTGACCAGCGGAGCCTGAGCCGACAGAGCCACCGTCAACGCATCACGCAGAACCGTCTGAACCTGCGCCACGGAACGCAACAGCGTATCGGAGGCAACGCGCTTAGCGCGGCGCTTCTGCTGCTCCTCCAGGCGGCGAACCTGCGCTCGCAAGGACGGCGAAATACGCTCACCCTCGCGAATACCCAGCAGTGCCAGAAGCTCCTGGCGTTCCTGTTCATCCTTGAGAGCGGAGACGGCCTGTGCGTCCTGGTCGGCAAGGCTGGTGAGCTTTTCTGCCGCATTGAAAGCCGAAGAAATAGAACGAACATTCAGAATCAGGGAGGTAATCAACTCCCGACGAGCCATCGCCTGCTCATCGGTCGCCAGACGGTACCCCTCCTGTGCATCGCCCAGAGCCAGACGCGCCGCACGCTGCGCCAAAGGATCAGCCACACCGTGCGCCAGCAGATACTCGTGCACCTGCGCATCGGTAGGAACCGGCAACTGCACCGGACGGCAACGCGAACGAATCGTTACCAGCACATCGGTGGGGGAGGGCGCTGTCAACAACCAAATCGTATGCGGCGGCGGCTCCTCAATCGCCTTCAACAACACATTGGAGGTACGCTCCGGCATGCGCTCGGTGTCCTCGACCAGAATCACGCGCCAGCGACCCACGGTCGGGCGGTCCTGAGCCTTCATGACCAGCTCGCGCGCCTCATCAATGCTGATGTGCGTCGCCTCGGTACTAAAGTGCGTAAAATCTGCGTGCGAACCGTTCATGACGGTCACGCAGCCCTTGCACTGACCGCATCCGCGGTTCTGCGGGTCGGGCTGTTCGCACAGCAGCGCGGCAGCGAAAATTTTTGCCGCCTCACGGTGAGGCGCACCGGTCGCACCCGTGAATAGCCAAGCGTGCGTAGGGCGGTCGGCGGCGGCATCCGTGCGTAGCTGTTGGAGCTTATCGGCGGGAATCAGCAGGGTATCCCAGAGGCTCATGAGTCCTCCTTGCCGGTGCGGACCAGTTCGCGGGCGGCAAGCAGAGGCTCAATCACCTCGAGTACGCGCGCATGTACCTCATCAATCGTGCCCACACCATCAATGATGCGGTGCGAACCGTTAGCGTCCCCGCGGGCAATCTGCTCAAACGCACCGTGAATGCGTGCCTTGAACGCCGCACCTTCAGCCTCAATACGGTCGACGGTGCCGCGCTGGTCCATGCGCTCCTGCTCGGCGCTCAGCGGCACACTCAGCAATAGGGTCGCATCGGGAACCAGGTCGGCGGTAGCCCAGCGGCTCAAATCGACGATAGTTTCAATACCCAGATCACGGCCAACACCCTGGTACGCGGCGGAGGAATCAATATAGCGGTCACTGAGCACGATGGCGCCCTCAGCGAGCGCGGGACGGATCAGTTGGGAGGCGTGAGCCGCGCGGGATGCCGCAAAAATCAGCGCCTCGGTGCGGTCGTCAATGGTGCCCTGACCTGCTTCCAGGACGAGTGCGCGTAGCTTCTCGCCAATTTCGGTGCCGCCGGGTTCGCGGGTGGTGATGACACGGTATCCGCGGGCGCTGAGCGCTTCATTCAGCAGGGCGAGCTGGGTGGTTTTGCCGGCGCCGTCGCCTCCTTCGACCACGATAAAAAGCCCGCGGCGACCGGTCGGGTCGGCGGGAAGATTCTGTGCATCGGGGGTGTAGCTGAGAGTATCCATCACTTTCAAGGGTACCGGGTCTCTTAGCCGCACCGGTGCGGTTTTGGTGATACCTCCGCGTGGCATTGAGCGCGTATCAAGGTAAAAAACATGTAAATCCTGTGTGCCCTCACCTGTGCGGGCGTGCGTTCTGGGCGCGGGTGTGCCAGGCTTAAATACATGAGTGCAGATAACCACGACATGAATTACTCCGCAGAGACCTTCGTCGTCTCTGGCGGCCGCCCGGCACACGAGCATGACGCGCCGGTGAACCCTCCGATTGTTCTTTCTTCCACCTACCGCGGTGTGGACGCCGTCAATATTGAGCAGGACCGCGTGTACGCCCGCTTCTCGAACCCCACCTGGGAGGGCATGGAAGAGGTTGTCGCGAAGCTGGAGAACGCAACCCAGCCCGGTCTGCTGTTCCCCTCCGGTATGGCTGCTGTCGCTGCCGTCATCGACCTGGTGCCGGTTGGTTCTATCGTGCTGATTCCGAAGCACGCATACATGGCGTCGGTGACCCTGTGCAAGGATTTGGAACGCCGCGGTATCATTGAGCTCGTTCGCGTGGATATTGAAGACACCGAGAGCGTTATCGCCGCTATGGAGGATGCCGCATCCCGCACCGGCGTGACCCCGGAGAACGTGAACTACTCGGCACCGAAGGTCCTGGCGTGGCTGGAGAGCCCCACGAACCCGATGCTTGAGGTTGCTGACCTGCCTGCCCTGCTTTCTGCTGCTCGCCGCTTGGGCATTGTGACCGCGGTGGATAACACCTTCGCAACCCCGATTCTGCAGCGTCCCCTGGATTTGGGTGCAGACGTAGTGGTTCACTCCGCTACGAAGTTCCTCGCGGGCCACTCTGATGTTCTGCTGGGTATGGCTCTGACCTCGAACGAGGAGCTGTACAAGGCGATGCTGCACCACCGCATCACCAATGGCGCAATCCCCGGCCCGGTGGAGGCGTGGCTTGGCCTGCGTGGTCTGCGCACCCTGGCGCTGCGCGTGGAGCGTGCGGTGCAGAATGCGCAGGTTCTTGCGGAGCGTCTGAGCGAGCACCCCTTCGTGGCTGAGGTGCGTTACCCGGGTCTGGAGAGCGACCGCGGTCATGAGATTGCGAAGAAGCAGATGGACGGTTTCGGCGCGATTCTGTGCGTCACTCTTGATACGGACGCTCAGGGTGCCCGTAACGTCGTGGAGGCGTTGAAGCTGTGGACCCCGGCGACCTCCCTGGGCGGCGTGGAGTCGCTGGTGGAGCGTCGTCGTCGCCACGGTAACGAGCCGGATTCGATTCCGGAGTCTCTGCTGCGCCTGTCGGTGGGTATTGAGAACGTGGATGACCTTTACAATGACTTGGTTGAGGCCTTTAAGGTCGTCCGCTAAGCGCTTTGCTAGGGTTGTCTAGAGAAGCTGCTGATTCTAAGGAATACTATGTCTCCTATTCTGCTGGTCGGGTATGTGACCATTTTTGTTGATACGCTGCTGGCTATCGCTGGTGCTGCGGTTGGTGTGCTGGCTTTTGTGCGTGCGTGGATGTCTCCGGCGAACGCGTACGATTTTGCCGGTAAGCGCCCGAAGAACACGTGGCTGGCTTTGACCGGTGGTTCTGCTGCGGTGTCGCTGTTTAGCGTTTTTGCTGCGCTGACTGGCGGCGGTAATACTGTGCTGATTCTTCAGCTGGTGGCTGCTGTGATTAGCTGCGTGTTCCTGGCTGGTGTGTGGCCTTCGGTTGGTCGCCGCCGTTTCTAGCGTTAGCTTGTGCGCTCGCTTTGTGCGATAGATGGTGAAGCCTCGTGCGCTGTCTGACGGGTTTGTCTCGGTCGGGTGGTGTGCGGGGCTTTGCCCTTTTCTGGCGGGGTTTTTGACCCTTTCGTTCTGGTAAGAAAGACCCTTATATATTTTTGGGAGAATGCATATTTTCTAGGCCTTGAGGCATGACAAACCGGCGGGTAAATGAAAAAATAGAGGTATGACTTACAAACTAGTACTCCTGCGCCACGGCCAGTCCGAGTGGAATGAAAAGAACCTGTTCACCGGTTGGGTGGACGTTAACCTGACCGATAAGGGCCGCGCTGAGGCTAAGCGCGGCGGCGAGCTGCTGGCAGAGCGCAACATCCTCCCCGATGTTGTTCACACCTCCCTGCAGCGTCGCGCAATCAACACCGCAAACCTTGCACTGGATGCAGCAGACCGTCTGTGGATTCCCGTCAAGCGCTCCTGGCGCCTGAACGAGCGTCACTACGGTGCTCTGCAGGGTAAGAACAAGTCCGAGATTCGCGAGGAATACGGCGACGAGAAGTTCATGACTTGGCGTCGTTCCTACGACGTTCCGCCGCCCCCGCTGGATGATAACGACCCCTACTCGCAGGCAAACGACCCCCGCTACGCGGATGTTGAGAACGCTCCCCGCACCGAGTGCCTGAAGGACGTTCTGGGCCGTATGCTTCCCTACTGGGAGTCGGACATCAAGCCCGACCTCGCAGCAGGCAAGACCGTTCTGGTTGCTGCACACGGTAACTCCCTGCGTTCGCTGGTTAAGCACCTCGAGGGTATTTCCGATGAGGACATTGCTGGCCTGAACATCCCCACCGGTATTCCGCTGTACTACGAGCTGGATGAGAACTTCCAGCCCGTCAAGCCCGGCGAGTACCTGGACCCCGAGGCTGCTAAGGACGCTATTGCTGCCGTAGCAAACCAGGGTAAGTAATACCTCCGGCAGGGTTTCGCCCCTGTCACTGTGATGAGCCGTCCACCGTTGAGGTGGGCGGCTCATTGCGTTCTCTGTATGGTAAAGGCACCTGCGGGGTTTCTGCACGGGGGCCTGCCTGAGAACGGGGGGCCTGCTTGAGAAGAGGGGCGTCCGCCTGAGTGCTGGGTATCGGCCACATTTATACTTATGGGGTACCCGAATGGAAGGGAAGTACATGGATGCCGGTCTGATCGCCTTTATTGCGGGCATGATAGGTCTGCTGGTGGGCGTCCTGAGCATGAACGCGGTGGCGCGTAGTGAGCGGGAGCAGGAGCGTAGCTTGGTGTCGGCGCCGGCGCTGCGTGATGGTGCCGCTCAGGTGCTTGCTGTGATTGGTCGCGCCTATCTGGTGATTGATGAGGTGGGCGGCGTGGTTCAGGCTTCTCCGGGTGCGTATGCGATGGGTCTGGTGCGTGGTCATACGGTGGCCTCTGATGAGTTGGCGGATATGATTCGCACGGTGCGTCATCGCGGTATTTTTGCGGAGCGTACTTTTGAGATTGACCGCGGTGAGGGTGAGGCGCTGGTCTTGGACGTGCGTGTTGCTTCGCTGGGGGATGAGTACATTCTGGTGCTCGCTGATGACCGCACTGAGATTTCTCGTGTTCAGCGTATGCGCAATGACTTTGTGGCGAATGTGTCGCATGAGTTGAAGACTCCGGTGGGTGCGGTGAGTCTGCTGGCTGAGGCTATTGAGCAGGCGAGTGATGACCCGGAGGCGATTGAGTATTTTGTGGGTCGTCTGCATAAGGAGACTCGCCGCCTGTCTGCGTTGGTGCGTGACATTATTGAGCTTTCGCGTCTGCAGTCGACCGATGTGATTGCGCGTGGTGGTCCGGTGTCGGTGCCTTCTTTGGTGGCTGATGCGGTGGATCGTTCGCATATTGTGGCGGAGGAGAAGGATATTCAGATTTCTACCCGCATCGAGGAGGTCCCCGAGGTGTACGGTGATGCCGAACTGCTCGGTATTGCTGTGCAGAACCTGGTGGAGAACGCGGTGCGTTATTCGCCGGAGCATACAAAGGTGGATATTTGGGTGCACCGTGTGGCGGATCAGCTGCTGGTTGAGGTTACTGATCAGGGCGTGGGTATTCCGGAGGACGAGCAGAAACGTATTTTTGAGCGTTTTTATCGGGTTGATCCGGCTCGTTCGCGTCAGACGGGCGGCACTGGTTTGGGCTTGAGTATTGTGAAGCATGTGATGACTCAGCACGGTGGTAGCGTGACGGTTCGGTCGATGCCGCAGGAGGGCTCGACGTTTACGTTGGCGTTGCCGCTGAATGAGCCTCCGGTCGCAGTGTAGTGTTAGCGGTATAGGTTTTACGGAATCGAAGGAAGTTATTGATGTCTAAAATTCTGATTGTTGAGGACGAAGAGGCCCTCTCGGACCCCCTTGCGTTTTTGCTGGGTCGTGAGGGTTTCCAGACGATTGTTGTGGACAACGGTCTGGATGCTCTGCCGGTGTTTGACCGCGAGGGCGCGGATTTGGTGCTGCTGGATGTGATGCTTCCGGGCATGTCCGGTATGGAGGTGTGCCGCAAGCTGCGTGAGGTGTCTTCGGTCCCGATTATCATGCTGACCGCTAAGGACTCTGAGCTGGATAAGGTTCTGGGTCTGGAGCTGGGCGCTGATGACTATGTGACGAAGCCGTATTCTGCGCGTGAGTTGATTGCTCGTATCCGTGCGGTGTTGCGTCGTCGTTCGGCGGAGACTGATTCTGCGACTGAGTCGGTGCTGCAGGGTGGCCCGGTGCGTATGGACATTGACCGCCATGTGGTGACGGTTAATGGTGAAGAGATTTCTATGCCGCTGAAGGAGTTTGAGCTCCTGGAGATTCTGCTGCGCAATGTGGGTCGTGTGATGACTCGTGGCCAGCTGATTGAGCGCGTGTGGGGTGCCGACTATGTGGGTGATACGAAGACTCTGGATGTGCATATTAAGCGTCTGCGTTCGAAGATTGAGCCGGATTCTTCTGCCCCGCAGTATGTGGTGACGGTTCGCGGCTTGGGCTATAAGTTCGAGGCGTAGGCGGGCTTGAGACAGATGACTTCTGCTTCTGCGGCGAATACTGCTGTGATTGTTTTGGCGGCTGGTTCGGGTACTCGTCTGGGTGAGCCGATTCCGAAGGCCGCTGTGCGTGTGCACGGTCGTACTTTGCTGGATTATGCGTTGGAGGGTGCGCTCGCTTCGGGTGTTGCTGAGCATGTGGTGGTGACTGTTCCTGCTGATTGTTCGGTGAGTTGCCCGGAGCTTTTGGAGGATGCCCGCCGTGCCGGTGCGTTGATTACTGCCGGCGGTGATACGCGTACTGCTTCGGTGGTTGCGGCGTTGGATGCTTTGAAGGATGCGCAGGTTCCGGTGGATTATGTGCTGATTCATGATTGCGCTCGTGCTTTTACTCCGCCGCAGGTGTATCACCGTGTGCTTGAGGGCCTGGGTTCTGAGAGCCCGCAGGGTGTTGTGCGTGCGGTGATTCCTGTGTTGCCGGTGGTGGATACGGTGAAGACCGTGGATTCTGCTGGTTTGGTGACGGGTACTCCTTCGCGTGCGCAGATGCGTGCGGTGCAGACTCCTCAGGGATTTGAGGTGGCTGCCCTGTTGGCGGCGCATGAACGTAGCCGTTCCCTGCCTGCTGAGGAGGCTGAGCTGCTCACTGATGATGCGATGGCGATGGAGGCGGCGGGCGAGCCGGTGTTGACGGTTGCCGGTGATGCGGATGCGTTTAAGGTGACGACTCCGATGGATTTGCGGGTTGCTCGCGCGCTGTTTGGTGATTCTGCCGCCTAAACCTGCTTCCTAAATCTGCCGCCTAACGCCTCTTTCGCTGAGGCACTGTTACTGAGAAGATGTTTGATCGATTGAAGGGTCCTGTGATGACTGTTATTCCTCGTGTTGGTACCGGTGTTGATGTCCACGCTTTTGGTGAGGAGGGCACTCCTCTGTATGTTGCTGGTCTGCATTGGCCGGGTGAGCGTGGTTTGAGCGGCCATTCTGATGGTGATGTGGTGGCTCATGCTGCCGCGGATGCTCTTTTTGCCGCCTCGGGCACGGGGGATTTGGGCTCTAATTTTGGTGTGGATCGCCCGGATATGAAGGGCGCTTCAGGTGTTCGTATTCTTTCTGAGGCTGCGGCGATTGTGCGTGCTGCTGGTTTTGAGATTGGTAATGTGAGCGTTCAGCTGGTGGGTAACCGCCCGAAGTTCTCTCCGCGCCGTGATGAGGCGAACCGCGTGCTGAGCGAGGCGGCGGGTGCTCCTGTGACGGTGATTGCGACGACTACTGACGGTTTGGGTTTGACCGGCCGCGGCGAGGGCGTGGCTGCTATTGCGACGGCGCTGGTGTATCCGCGTTCGTAGGTGTTTGGTTGCTTCGAGCCATTCTGTAACCTATCGCTGATTACCGCCCCGGCGTCTGAACCGACCCCGTAGAATGAGAGTGTGACTATGCGTTTTTATGATTCAGCTTCCGCGACTATTCGCGAGTTTGAGCCCGTCGTGCCCGGTGAGGCGCGTATCTATTATTGTGGTGCTACGGTGCAGGGTGAACCGCATCTGGGCCATATCCGTTCGGCGTTGGTTTTTGACCAGTTGAGCCGTTGGATGCGTTACCGCGGTTTGAAGGTGACAACGGTCCGCAATGTCACTGATATTGATGACAAGATTTTGGCGAAGTCTGCTGATTCTATGGAGCCTGGTTTTGAGGGTGAGTTCCCGAATGAGCAGTGGTGGGCGCTCGCGTATCGTTTTGAGAAGGTTTTTGCTCAGGCGTATGCGGCGCTGGGTATTGATCCGCCGACGTATGAGCCGCGCGCGACCGGTCATATTCCGGAGATGTTTGCTCTGATTCAGCGTCTGATTGATCGTGGCCACGCGTATCCTGCGCTGGATGATTCTGGTGACGTGTATTTTGATGTGCGTTCGTGGGATAAGTATGGTGCGCTGACGAATCAGAGCGTTGAGGATATGCAGGATTCTGCGGATGCTGATCCGCGCGGTAAGCGTGACCCTCGCGATTTTGCCCTGTGGAAGGGGTATAAGGAGGGCGAGCCGCTGACTGCTTCGTGGGAGTCTCCGTGGGGTCGTGGCCGTCCGGGCTGGCATCTGGAGTGCTCGGCGATGGCTGGTAAGTATCTGGGTTCGCGTTTTGATATTCACGGTGGCGGTTTGGATTTGCGTTTCCCGCACCATGAGAATGAGCTGGCGCAGTCGACTGCTGCCGGTGATGATTTCGCGAACTTCTGGATGCATAACGGCATGGTCACCTATGAGGGTGAGAAGATGTCGAAGTCTATCGGTAATACGATTTCGCCGGCGCAGATGCTTGAAATGGCGCGCCCGTTGGTGGTTCGCTACTACCTCGGTAGTGCGCATTACCGTTCGGTTCTTGATTACCGTCCGTCGTCTCTGCAGGAGGCGGCAACCGCTATTGAGCGTGTTGAGGCGTTCCTTGCTGCTACTCAGGATCTGCTGAAGCCGGGCCGTGAGGTTCCGGAGGCTTTTGCTGAGGCTATGGATGATGACGTGAACATTCCGCGTGCTTTGGCGGTTTTGCATGAGCAGACTCGTGCGGGTAATGCTGCGCTTGCTGCTGGTGAGGATGCTTCGGAGGCGGCTAATGCTGTGATGGCTATGGCTGAGGTTCTGGGTCTGGCGCAGCTGATGAGCTTTAATGCTGAGGGCACTTCGGGTGCTGAGCATGAGGCTTTGGATGCGCTGATTCAGGCTGTGTTGGCGGAGCGTGCTGATGCTCGTGCTCAGAAGGATTGGGCGAAGGCTGATGCGATGCGTGATCTGTTGGCGTCTGCTGGTGTGCAGGTGAAGGATGGCGCGAATGGTTCGAGCTGGAGCGTTGGCTAGAGGGTGATGTGCCCCGCGTTTGTGCGTAAGGCTTAGGTCGGGCGGGTTTCTCTCGCGTAGACTCGTATTCATTACTTTGACGAAGGAAGAGAAGAATGGCTAAGGCAGGTTCGCGCCCGGGCGCTACCAGCAAGAAGAAGGGTGCTACTAAGGGCACTGGCGGTCACGGTCGTAAGGCGCTTGAGGGTAAGGGCCCTACTCCGAAGGCTGAGGACCGCGTTTATCACAAGGCGTATAAGATGAAGCGTGCGGCTGAGCGTCGTGCTGCTACCGGTACGAACCGTAAGTTCCAGACTCGTCTGGGTGGTAAGCGTGCTAGTGATGAGCTGGTGACTGGTCGTAATGCGGTGCTTGAGGCTCTGCGTACTGAGATTCCCTCGAAGCACTTGTACATCATGAGCCGTGTTGAGGTTGATGACCGCGTCCGCGAGATCATGACTATTGCGAATAAGCGCAATATTCCGATGCTGGAGATTCCGCGTAGCGAGCTGGATCGTTTGACTGATGGTTCTGTGCATCAGGGTGTTGCGATGCAGATTCCGCCGTACAAGTACCCGGATGCGACTGACCTGGTGCTGGATACTATGGAGCGTTGGCACTCGGGTAAGCTGTCGACTCCGCCGCTGTTTGTTGCTTTGGACGGTATTACTGATCCGCGTAACCTGGGTGCGATTATTCGTAGCGTGTCTGCGTTTAGCGGTGATGGCGTGATTATTCCTGAGCGTCGTTCGGCTGCTGTGACTGCTGGTGCGTGGAAGACTAGTGCTGGTGCGGCTGCTCGTATTCCTGTTGCGATGGCGACTAATCTGACTCGCGTGATTCAGCAGGCTAAGGAGCAGGGTATTTTCGTGATTGGTCTGGATGGCGGTGGCGACATTGAGCTGCCGGCTCTGGAGCTTGCGAATGAGCCGCTGTGCGTGGTGGTTGGTTCTGAGGGTAAGGGCCTGTCCCGCCTGGTGACTGAGAACTGCGATCAGATTGTGTCGATTCCGATTGATTCTGCGATGGAGTCTTTGAACGCGGCGATGGCTGTGGGCATTACTCTGTACGATGTTTCTCGTCGTCGCGCTTCTGCGAACTAGAGTTAGCGAACTAGAGTTTTGAAGCTCGCGAGCTACAGACTGTAGCTTGAGTGAGGAGGGCGCCCCCGTGAGGGGGTGCCCTCCTTTTTTCTGTCTCTTCCTGTCTTCTGCTCCTCATATATCGACTGTTCGGGGAGTATCTGGAGGTTTTTCGGGGTCTTTTGAAGGTTTTTAAACTTTTTTCAAAGAACTTTTGAGGAGCTTACCCTGTGTTGACTAGGGGTTTTAGTGCCTGTGAGGGTGTTTGAGACCCTTACAGAGTCGTATTTGTGGTCTACTTCACCCTATTTCGGGTTGCAGACCCATTTCGGCATCTGTATAGTTGTATGAGTCGCCGCGGCGAGGAGGAAAAAACGAAGAGTTTTCTTCGGTGTTTCTCCTAGTCAGAGGCGGTTGAATGACTTTCAATTGTATAGTGTTTTGGTTTCTTACTTAGAAGAACCCGGGTTGCCGGTTGGTGATGTTGGAGGAGTTTAGGAAAGAAACTTTGTGGTGTGAATCACGGAAAACGGATTTGCATGGCAAACAAAACGCTGGTATAGTTGATTGAGTTGCCGCGGGAACGCGGTAATAAACGAAATAACATGAATGACCGTTCAACGGTAAGACGTTCTTCGAATGAAGGAGTCAAGGTGTTGAATCGGTGTGTTGCTTGAGAACTCAATAGTGTGCTTTGTTCAATAAAATCACCGAATGGTGATGGAAACTGAAACTAATACCAAATATTTATTGATATTTGATAATCATCAAATGGTTTCAAATTTAGTCAGCTTGAGTCACGCACCCCCGTGTGTGATTCGCTGTTTGAGATCAGATTATCAAGCTTTTCTATTTTTTCAACGGAGAGTTTGATTCTGGCTCAGGACGAACGCTGGCGGCGTGCTTAACACATGCAAGTCGAACGATGAAGCCTAGCTTGCTAGGTGGATTAGTGGCGAACGGGTGAGTAATACGTGAGTAACCTACCTTTAACTCTGGGATAAGCCTGGGAAACTGGGTCTAATACCGGATACGACCAATCTCCGCATGGGGTGTTGGTGGAAAGCGTTATGTAGTGGTTATAGATGGGCTCACGGCCTATCAGCTTGTTGGTGAGGTAATGGCTCACCAAGGCGACGACGGGTAGCCGGCCTGAGAGGGTGACCGGCCACACTGGGACTGAGACACGGCCCAGACTCCTACGGGAGGCAGCAGTGGGGAATATTGCACAATGGGCGCAAGCCTGATGCAGCGACGCCGCGTGAGGGATGACGGCCTTCGGGTTGTAAACCTCTGTTAGCAGGGAAGAAGAGAGATTGACGGTACCTGCAGAGAAAGCGCCGGCTAACTACGTGCCAGCAGCCGCGGTAATACGTAGGGCGCGAGCGTTGTCCGGAATTATTGGGCGTAAAGAGCTTGTAGGCGGTTTGTCGCGTCTGCTGTGAAAGGCCGGAGCTTAACTCCGTGTATTGCAGTGGGTACGGGCAGACTAGAGTGCAGTAGGGGAGACTGGAATTCCTGGTGTAGCGGTGGAATGCGCAGATATCAGGAGGAACACCGATGGCGAAGGCAGGTCTCTGGGCTGTAACTGACGCTGAGAAGCGAAAGCATGGGGAGCGAACAGGATTAGATACCCTGGTAGTCCATGCCGTAAACGTTGGGCACTAGGTGTGGGGGACATTCCACGTTTTCCGCGCCGTAGCTAACGCATTAAGTGCCCCGCCTGGGGAGTACGGCCGCAAGGCTAAAACTCAAAGGAATTGAC
>ERZ772910.135-NODE-135-length-45728-cov-24.083791_pt1 | contig 45728 bp, 53 predicted proteins | sample MGYA00511357_ERZ772910 | MGnify/ENA primary metagenome ERZ772910 (study PRJEB29015, sample SAMEA2738096) | human oral metagenome | biome: human oral; feature: human-associated habitat; material: saliva | place: China | collected 2193 ... | reverse complement strand
CCCCTTGCACCCCATGCAAGTGCGCTACCAGACTGCGCCACACTCCGACTCGATAGGCTGTGAATTCTAGTTTCAAACGCTGATTTTGACAAGTGCTTTTTAGAAAGGGAAATTTACTCGTTTGAAAACATTTGAATTATTTGTAAGCAAAAAAGGCCGTCTGAAATCGTTCAGACGGCCTCTGATTATTCAGTCAAATATCAAGCTTCAACCGGGATAATACCGATTTTGGCCTGCCATTGTTTTGGCGCAATAGCGTGAACCGATTCGCCGTTGCTGTCTACTGCAACAGTAACCGGCATGTCTTTGACTTCAAATTCGTAAATCGCTTCCATACCCAATTCTGGGAACGCCAAGACTTTAGATGCTTTAATGGCTTTGGCAACCAAATACGCCGCACCGCCGACAGCCATCAGGTAAACAGCTTTATTATCGGCAATGGCTTGGCAAGTTGCTGCGCCGCGCTCGGATTTACCGATCATACCCAAGAGGCCGGTTTGTTCCAGCATTTGGCGGGTAAATTTATCCATACGGGTGGAAGTAGTCGGACCAGCCGGACCAACTACTTCGTCACGGACTGGATCAACCGGGCCAACGTAGTAAATCAGTTTGTTGGTGAAATCTACCGGCAATTCTTCGCCTTTGTTGAGCATGTCAACCAAACGTTTGTGCGCGGCATCACGGCCGGTCAGGATTTTACCGTTCAGCAACAATACGTCGCCGGTTTTCCATGTAGCCACTTCTTCTTTGGTCAGGTTGTTGACATCGACACGTTTGCCGTTGTCAGGGCTGTAAGTCAGATCCGGCCAGTCTTCCAAAGATGGGGCTTCCAATTTGGCCGGGCCTGAGCCGTCCAATTCAAATTCGATGTGGCGGGTAGCTGCGCAGTTTGGAATCATAGCAATCGGTTTGGAAGCCGCGTGGGTTGGGTAGTCAAGGATTTTGACATCCAGCACGGTGCTCAAACCGCCCAAGCCTTGTGCGCCGATGCCCAAGGCATTTACTTTTTTGTAGAGTTCCAAGCGCAGGGCTTCGGTTGTAGACAATTCCGCACCGGAATCGGCTTTTTCTTTGAGCTCCTGAATATCGATATGGCTCATCAGGCTTTCTTTGGCCATCAACACTGCTTTTTCAGGCGTACCGCCGATACCGATACCTAAGATACCAGGAGGACACCAGCCCGCACCCATTTGAGGAACGGTTTTCAATACCCAATCAACGATATTGTCTGAAGGGTTGAGCATGGCAACTTTGGTTTTGTTTTCAGAACCGCCGCCTTTGGCTGCGCAAGTGACTTCGACTTTGTCGCCTTTTACGATTTCCATGTGTACAACGGCAGGGGTGTTGTCTTTGGTATTTTGACGTTTGCCAGCCGGATCGGCCAATACAGAGGCGCGCAGTTTGTTGTCAGGATAGGTGTATGCACGGCGTACGCCTTCGTTAACCATTTCCTGTACGCTCATCTCGGCATCCCACTGTACATCCATGCCCACTTTCAAGAATACGGTCGCAATACCGGTATCCTGACAAATCGGACGATGGCCTTCAGCACACATACGGCTATTGACCAAAATCTGCGCCATCGCATCTTTGGCCGCAGGGTTTTCTTCTTTTTGATAAGCCTTGTACAAAGCCTGAATGTAGTCTTTAGGATGGTAGTAGCTGATGAATTGGAAAGCATCGAAAATACTTTGGATAAAGTCTTCTTGCTTGATGACGGTCATGATTGTGTTCCTTTTCGGAGTCATGGTAGGGAGGGTTTGTTTATTTCTTAAGAGACCGATTTTTTCAGACGGCCTTTAATAGTGTAATAGTGCTTTCAAATGAATGACCCAGACAATATCATTTTCATACCTTCTTGATTTAAATAGAATTTAATATCGCATTAAATCACTTGGTTATTGATAATCTATATCCACTGACCACTCACTTACATAGAAATAAAATTACATTATTTTTAAATGATAATCTTATTCCAAGGCCGTCTGAAAATGCTTGCCTTAAGTATCTGAGAAAAATTTAGTATACTGTATTTAAAAGGAAACTACCTAAATTTCAGACGGCCTTTCTTATTTTCCAATACAATACACAATTGTAAAATCTGTGTCATTTTCTCCCTCAATCTTCTTGACTGATATCAAACTTGTTTGATTTTTTGAAATTTTATAACAGTCTTTTCACTTACTCATATACATAAATATTATTCAATATATACAACAATTTATGCAAAATTATCTGATATATAATAATGATTTTTACTAGTATATAGACGAATTTTTTAAAATTTATACTAAAAAAGTAATTTTATTTTACCTTTAAAATCAAATAAACATAATAATTTTGTCTAAATAATAGGCATATTTTGTTTACAATCTTTCCTCTATGAAACCTTAGATTGCTCCTATCTTCAAAACCACTAAATTCTGATACACTTCAACTCATGAAGATAAATATTGATTTTAAAAGAATTTTTGAGTAAATCACTTGGATATTTCCTCACGCACCACAGATGTAATAAAAATACAATAAATCAAATTACCCACTATTCCACCTTCCAATTTCACAGGAACAAGCCATGAGTGAAAATTTGTTAACCCTGACCATAGACGGCCATGAAGTCAAAGCTTCCGCCGACTCGTCAATCATCCAAGCCTATGCACGTTCAGGCAATGCGATTACTGCCAATGTCGGCTGTATGGGTCAAGGCGTATGCGGTTCCTGCCGCTGCATGATTCGTAAAGAAGGCGAGCGCGAAGTAACCACTGCACTGGCATGCGAGACTAAAGTCGAAGAAGGCATGCAGGTCAGCTTCTTGGATTACTTTATTCCGGAGCACATCCAATATTACGACGTCGGCGAGATTGGTGATGGCTGGAACTGGTTGGACGATACCGCTAAAGCTTTCCCTGAAGCACAAAACTGCCGTCATTGCGGCGGCTGCAATCGCGCCTGTCCTAAAGGTTTGCAAGTGGAAAACGGCGTAGCGCAAGTAGTTTCCGGTGATTTCGGCGCGGCTGCGCTGACCTTTGACCAATGTGTGATGTGCAACCTCTGCACCCTCTCCTGCCCAGAACACATCCGTCCGAACCACTTGGGTCTGTTCGCCCGCCGTATGAAAGCGGCGCGCACGCTGCGTCCGGTGGATTTGATGCGCCGCCTGCGCGAAATCGACAGCGGCAAAATGAAAGTCGAATTTGAAGAGGAGTCAGTGTAATGGTTAATAAAATCCAAGGCATAGACTACGAAACCGCCCTTGCTAACCTGCGAGCATCCTCATTGGAGCTGCGCGGCGATTTACCTGAAAAAAACGAATTACTGAGCCAATTTCACCCTGACTATCAGGCCGATGCGCGTGTGAAACTGCCTATCGGCCCAAACCAAGGCGATTACTGCCATCCTGATTTGGCCAAACTCTTAATCAGTCAGCCTCTGATTGACGACTATGATTTGTCAGGCGCTGAACATTTAAACACTGACGTATTAGTCATTGGCGGCGGCGGTGCAGGCGCGGCGGCGGCATTGTCTGCCACTGAAGCAGGTGCACGCGTCATCATGGCGAACAAACTGCGTATCGGCGACAGCAATACCGTGATGGCCGAAGGCGGCATTCAGGCTGCGGTCGGCGCGGAAGACAGCCTGCAACAACACTTTGACGATACCATCAAAGGCGGCCACAACGCAGGCAAGAAAGAATTGGTGGCGCAAATGGTTACCGACGCGCCGTCCGCCATCCGCTGGCTGATTGGTTTGGGCATGACTTTCGACCTTGCCAAAGGCGCGGACAGCAACGGCATGTTAAGCCGCAAACGTGCAGGCGGTACGACCGTGCCGCGCATCCTGAGCTACCGCGACTTTACCGGCCTCGAAATGATGCGCGTACTGCGCGAGGCGGTCGAACTCGACGAAAACATCACTCAGCTCAACCGCCACCCCGCCATCGAATTATTATCAGACGAACACGGCCGCTGCGTCGGCGCGATTTTGTACGATTTGGAAAAACGCTCCTTGGTATTGGTTCACGCCAAAGCCGTGGTCTTGGCAACCGGCGGCAGCGGACGGCTGCATTTGCAGGGTTTCGCCACTTCCAACCACTACGGCGCAACCGCCGACGGTCTGGTGATGGCATACCGCATCGGCGCGAAACTGCGCGACATAGATTCCTTCCAATACCATCCGACCGGCGTCGCCCATCCGCCGCACTTGGCGGGCGCGCTGATTTCCGAAGCCGTGCGTTCCGCAGGCACCAAACTGGTCAACGGTTTGGGCGAGCGTTTCGTTGACGAATTGCAACCGCGCGACGTCGTTGCCGCCGCCATTTTGCGCGAGTGCCGCGAAGGTCGCGGCGTAGTACGCGACGGACAGGTCGGCGTGTTCCTCGATACCCCGCGCCTGATTGAAAACGACCCCGACGTATTGAACCGTTTGGTTACGCTCGGCCACGTTGCCCACAAATGCGGCATCGACCCCGCCGTCGAACCCGTGATGATTCATCCGACCCTGCACTATCAAAACGGCGGTATCGAAATCAACGGCGACGGTGCAACCTGCGTCGAAGGCCTCTATTGCGCCGGCGAAGTAACCGGCGGTATTCACGGCCGCAACCGCCTGATGGGCAATGCACTTTTAGACATTATCAGCTTCGGCCGCCGTGCCGGTAAAGCCGCGGCAAATTGCGGCCTACCGTTGAAAAAAGTACGCGGCGGTGTCGGTCACGTCCACGACCTGCAACGCGAAATGACCCGCGCCGGTCTGACCAGCGACATCAAAGCCCCCGTTTTATATCCCGACTACGGCAAATTCGATTTGCGCGAACACGCCGGTTTGCAGGAGCAACAATCATGAATCAAGCCAATCAAAACTTACTGCATCCTTCCCGCCAAGTCGGCGCAGATTTAGCCGCGTGGCGCAAAGTCGGCGGCGGCGAAGGCCTGCTGGCTGCGCTTGCCGATCCTCAAAGCATTGTTTCCAAGCTGCAAGATGCCAATCTTTGCGGTATGGGCGGTGCAGGTTTTCCGACTTGGCGCAAATGGGAGGCCGCCGTTGCCGTCCAAAGCAAAAATGGCGACAAATACGTCGTCTGCAATGCCAACGAAGACGAACCGGGTACATTTAAAGACCGCGTACTGCTGGCAAATACGCCGCACCAAGTCATCGAAGGTGTCCTGATTGCCGCCGTTGCCTGCCGTGCCAATAAAGCGATTTTGTACGTCAACCCGCATCAAACCGAATCCATCGCTTCCATCACACCGGCCATTGAGCAATGGAAAAACAGCGATTTGTTTATCCGCATCGAAAACTACTTGGGTAAACCTTTAGACTTACAACTGGTTGAAACTTCAGGCCGTTATATCGGTGGCGAAGAAACTGCCGTCATTTCATGGCTGGAAGGCGGTTTCCCCTTCCCTCGCCGCAAGCCGCCTTTCCCTGCCGAAAGCGGTGTCAACGGTGAGCCGACCCTTATCAACAATACCGAAACCTTCGCCAATATTCCGCAAATCCTTGCCAAAGGCGCGGAATGGTACAAATCGCTGGGCCTAGGCGATGCCACAGGCACGAAACTCTACTCGCTCTCCGGCGACGTATTAAATCCAGGTTTGTACGAACTGCCGATGGGTACGACCCTGCAATCGCTGATTTACGATCACGGCGGCGGTATGCTCGAAGGACGGACGTTTAAAGCCGTATTTACCGGTGGGCCGTCCAATACGCTTTTGACCGTAAAAGATTTGGATGTGCCTTTGGACTTCGTGTCCGTACGCGAACGCAAATCCAGCCTCGGTACCGGCGCGATGATTGTGATTTCCGAAGGCACCAGCGTGGTGCGCAAAGTGGCCGAATATGTGGAATTTTTTGCGTCCAACTCATGCGGTCAATGCCCTCCTTGCAAAGGCGGCACATTCCAGCTTTCCCGCCTGCTCAACCGCGTGGATACCGGCATCGGTACTTCCGACGACCTGCGTGCCTTGCAAAGCCTGTGCCAACTGTTGCCACGAAGCGGCCGCTGCGGTTTGATCGATGGCGCGGTTACCGTGTTGCAAAGCTCGCTGCGTACCTTCCCCGAAGAGTACGGACTGCCGGCGGAGCAGGATTAATCCGATACGGCGTTTCAGACGGCCTTTTCTATATAGGAGGTCGTCTGAAAAATGCTCGTAGGTTGGGACATGAGCCAACATGATGATTAGGGTTTCAGTATTTGTTGAGTTTCACAACCAAACCTACTAAATCTGAGGTTTTACCCTCTCCCTAACCCTCTCCCACGGGGAGAGGGGACAGATTACAGGAAATCCGATAATAGTTGATTTCAGCGCCATTATCCCCTCTCCCCGTGGGAGAGGGTTAGGGAGAGGGAAAAACGCAATAACCTAAAAAAACGTCGTCTGAAAAGATGGCAACACAAAAATACGCATGACACAAACACCCAAAAGAAAAACATAAAAACAACCACACCCAAATACGTTTCAGACGACCTGTTCCCGCCAAAATCAGGCACACGTTGTCTGAAATCCGATTTCCCCAATACCTCAAATTAGGAGATTCAACATGGGCTTCAAGCCAATTCCTGCTGCGGTCGCACTTGTGCTGACGCTGCTTATCTGGTTCGTTATCCCCGTTCCTCAAGGCGTATCGCCTGACGCATGGCATCTTTTGGCATTGTTCGTCGGCATCATTGCCGGCATCATCGGCAAAGCCATGCCTATCGGTGCCATGGCGATTTTGGGCATTACCTTGGTTGCACTGACCGGCGTAACCAATGAAAAAGCCGCAGACGCAACCAAAGACGCTTTGAGCAGCCTCAACAACTCACTCATCTGGATGATCGGTATCGCCATCATCATCTCACGCGGCCTGTTGAAAACCGGCTTGGGTATGCGTATCGGCTATCTCTTGATCTCCCTCTTCGGCAAACGCACGCTGGGCGTAGGTTACAGCTTGGCGCTTGCCGACTTGGTCATCGGTCCGGTAACGCCGAGTAATACCGCGCGCGGCGGTGCGATCGTGCATCCGATTATGAAATCCATCGCACTGAGCTTCGACTCCGACCCAGAAAAAGGTACGGAAGGCAAAATCGGTAAATACCTTTCTTTGGTCAACTTCCACTCCAACGTGATTACTTGTCTGATTTTTATCACTGCCACCGCACCCAATCCGCTGGTAGTCGAATTGGTTGCCAAAGCCACCAATTCACAAATCCAACTCTCTTGGGGTACTTGGTTCCTAGCGATGGTCGTACCCGGCCTGCTTGCCATGCTGCTGATGCCGCTGGTGCTGTATTTCCTTTATCCGCCTGAAATCAAACAAACGCCGAACGCCACTGCATTGGCAAAAGAGCATTTGGCTGCCATGGGGCCGATGAAGCGTGAAGAAAAAATCATGCTGGGCATTTTCCTGGTTCTGCTGCTGTTGTGGGCGGGTATTCCCGAGATGCTGTTCGGCGTAAAAGTTGATGCTACCGCCACTACCTTCCTCGGCTTGAGCCTGTGCCTTTTGACCGGCGTACTGACTTGGGAAGACGCGCTGAAAGAAAAAAGCGCGTGGGACACCATCGTTTGGTTTGCGGCCTTGGTGATGATGGCAAACTTCCTCAACAAACTGGGCCTCATCAGCTGGTTGTCCGACTCCATGCAAAGCGGTATCGCCCACATGGGCTTGAGTTGGGAAGCCGGTTGTGCCCTGTTGATGCTTGCCTACCTCTACGCCCACTACGTTTTCGCCAGCGGCACGGCACACGTTACCGCCATGTTCGGCGCATTCTACGGCGCAGGCTTGGCCTTGGGTGCACCACCGATGCTGTTTGCCCTGGTTATGGCATCCGCTACCGGCATCATGATGTCGCTGACACACTACGCCACTGGTTCCGCTCCTGTCATTTACGGCTCCAACTATGTGAGCATGACCGAATGGTGGAAAGCCGGCTTCATCATGAGCGTGCTCGAAATCCTGATATTCTGCACTGTCGGCATCTTGTGGTGGAAAGTTTTGGGCTACTGGTAACCCTCTGGCTTATTTAAAACTTAGGCCGTCTGAAAACTCCAATTTCAGACGGCCTTTTGTTACAATTTCATTTTTACCGAACACACTCAATTACCGTGAAAATACTCATCCTCGGCAGCGGCCAAGTCGGTTCGACCGTCGCCCAAAACCTTGCCTCCGTTCCCAGCAACGACGTTACCATCATCGACATCGACGAAAAAGCGCTCAACCGTATCAGCAGCCGTCTCGATGTCCAAACCATCGTCGGCAACGGCGCATCGCCCTTTACCCTCGAACAGGCAGGTGCGGCAGACTCCGACCTCTTACTTGCCCTGACACGCAGCGACGAAACCAACATCGTTGCCTCCAAAATTGCTGCCGACCTGTTCAACATCCCCAGCCGTATCGCACGCGTGCGCTCAAGCGAATACCTCGAATATCCGGTTGCCGGTAGCGACAAACCCGAAGAAGGCAGCCTCAACATCTTCGGCATTACCGAAACCATCAGCCCCGAACAACTGGTTACCGAACAACTCGTCGGACTGCTCAGCTACACCAGCTCATTGCAGGTACTCAGCTTTGCCAACGACCAAGTCCGCATGGTGATTGTTCAAGCCCGCAAAGGCGGTTTGCTGATCGACCGTGAAATTACCGACATCAACCAGCACCTGCCCGAAGGTGTGGACTGCCAAATCTGCGCCATCTACCGCAACAACCGCCTGATCGTCCCGACGCCGCAAACCGTCATCATCGAAGGCGATGAAGTCCTGTTTGCCGCCGACATCAACAGCGTTGAAGCCATCATGCGCGAATTGCGTCCGAAAGAAGCGCGTACCCGCCGCATTATGATTGCCGGCGGCGGCAACATCGGCTACCGCCTCGCCAAGCAGCTCGAATCCAAATACGACATCAAAATCATCGAATACAAACCCCAGCGCGCCGAATGGCTGGCCGAGAATCTGGACAATACCCTCGTCCTGCAAGGTTCCGCCACCGACGAAACCCTTCTGGACGAAGAATACATCGACGAAATCGACGTCTTCTGCGCGTTGACCAATGATGACGAAAACAACATCATGTCCAGCCTGTTGGCAAAAAACCTTGGCGCCAAACGCGTAATCACCATTGTCAACCGCTCAAGCTACATCGATTTGCTCGAAGGCAACAAAATCGATATCGTCGTTTCCCCCCACCTGATTACCATCGGCTCCATTCTCGCCCACATCCGCCGCGGCGACGTCGTTGCCGTCCATCCTTTGCGCCGCGGTATAGCCGAAGCCATTGAAGTGGTGGTACACGGCGACAAAAACACTTCCGCCATCGTCGGCCGCCGCATCAGCGGCATCAAATGGCCGAGCGACTGCTACATCGCCGCCATTGTCCGCGGCGCAACCGGCGAAGTCATCATGGGACACCACACCGAAACCATCCTCCAAGACGGCGACCACATTATCTTCTTCGTCTCACGCCGCCGCGTCCTGCCGGAGTTGGAAAAACTCATTCAAGTCAAAATGGGCTTTTTCGGTTAAACCCGAAATCCGTTTGCTTGAAGCCATAAAAAGGCCGTCTGAAAAGATTTTCAGACGGCCTTTATTTATTGTTTTATTTATGCTTTGGCAACGCTGTTTTTACGGCCAAACCAAACAAAACCAATCACACCCAATACAATCATCGGCACGCTCAACCATTGCCCCATGGACAAACCCAAAGTCAACAGGCCGAGATAATCGTCAGGCTGGCGGGCAAATTCGGCAATAAAGCGGAACAAACCGTAACCGCCCAAGAACAATGCCGCCGTTTGACCGGTCGGACGCGGTTTTTTCGAGAAAATCCAAACAATGACAAACAGGCAAATGCCTTCAAGGGCAAACTGGTAAAGCTGAGACGGATGGCGCGGCAGCATGCCGTATTGTTGCAGCCATTCAGCCCACAAAGGATTGTGCGCCGCAGCTTCCGCATCTTCATAACGCGCTTGCGGGAAACCCATCGCCCAGAAAGCATTGAGTTCTGTCACGCGTCCCCAAAGTTCGCCGTTGATAAAGTTGCCGATACGGCCAGAAGCCAAGCCCAGCGGTACGAGCGGTGCAACGGTATCCATCAATTTCAAGATACTGATGTTGTGCTTGCGGCCAAACAGCCACATGGCAACGACCACGCCCAAGAAGCCGCCATGAAACGACATACCGCCTTCCCAAACTTTGAAAATATCCAACGGGTTGGCAAGATAGTCGGAAAATTTATAAAACAAAACGTAGCCGATACGGCCGCCCAAGATGACGCCCAGGATACCCCAAGTCAGGAAATCGTCGAGTGTTTCTTTAGTAAACACAGAATTGCCCTGCGCGATACGACGGCGGCCCAAAATCGTAAACAGGATAAAGCCGACAATATAGCTCAAGGCATACCAGCGGATGGCAAGCGGGCCGATGCTGATCAGCACCGGATCAAACTGGGGATGTATCATCATAATGTGTGTTCCTTATCTCAAAGGCCGTCTGAAAGCCTGAACTTTCAGACGGCCTGTATGCGGTATCGGATGGTTTAACGCAAATCGTCAACCACATTCAAAATCGCAGACAACATTGCCTCGCCCAAGCGCAGCGAACGTTGGCCGTTCCAGCCGAAATCGTCGTCCGGCAGGTTGGCATTGTCTTTAAACGGCATTTCCAAAGTATAGGCAAGGCAGTTGAAATGATTGCCGACCCAGTTGGTCGCCAAAGTCATGTTTGCCTGACCCGGCGCATCTTTGTCATAGCCGTAATCGTCTTGGAAATCGGGGCTGGCATTGAGCAACGCAAGTTTGAATTGGTCTTCCAAGGCTTCGATGCGCTCGTTGTAGTTCGGCACGCCTTCGGTACCGGCCACAAAGACAAACGGCAAACCTTCATCACCGTGAATATCCAAGAACAAATCCACGCCGGTTTCCATCATTTTTTCGCGGACGGTAAAGACTTCGGGGCTTCGCTCCAAAGTCGGGTTTTCCCATTCGCGGTTGAGGTTGGCGCCGGCGGCATTGGTGCGCAGATTACCCAAAACCGAACCGTCCGGATTCATATTCGGCACAATGTAGAAAGTCGCGCGGTCAAGCAGCATGCGCGCGGTCGGATCTTGCGGATCAAGCAGGCGGCCCAGCAAACCTTCGACAAACCATTCCGCCATAGTTTCGCCCGGATGTTGACGGGCGATAATCCAGACTTTCATGTCGCTTTCGACTTGGTTGCCGATGGTCAGAAGATTGATGTCGCGGCCTTGAACGGTACTGCCCAAATCGTCGATACGACACAAGCCGCTGCCTTGCGCATCGCCCAAAAGGTTCAAATGCTGCTCGTGGGAATAAGGCTCGAAATAAGCGTAGTAAACGCTGTTGGACAAAGGCGTATGGTTGATGGTCAACACGCCGTTTTCATAGCTGGTCGGTACGCGGAACCAATTTTGGCGGTCGTAAGAAGCGCAAGCCTGATAGTCCTCCCAGCCCAAAGGATACGCAGCGTCCGCCGCATTTTCAAAATGCATCACGCAGTTTTGATAGGCCGCACCCTGCAAACGGAAGTAAAACCATTGGGCAAACTCCGAAGCATTGTCGGGACGCAGGGCGAGGCGGATATCGGCAAGGTTGCTCAAGTCTTTGACAACGACCGAGCCGGCATCGAATTGGGTGCTGATTTTCATCATGGGTATCCTTAGTAATCGGCGAAGAGGCCGAAGCAAACTGTCATTTTACCGTTTGCATGAGGCTGGTTTCAACCATTTAACTGATTTAACAGGATTTCAAGCGCTTGGAAATATTGTTTCAGACGGCCTTTGGGATTAAGATAAAGGCCAAAATCATGAAACAAGGTTGAAACCATGACTCAGCAACAATCTGTCTCCCCTGCCATCAAGGCGCGCGTCCTTGCCGAATCTTTACCTTATATCCGCCGTTTTTCCGGCTCCATCATCGTCATCAAATACGGCGGCAACGCCATGACCGAACCTGCCTTAAAAGAGGGTTTCGCACGCGATGTCGTCCTGCTCAAACTAATCGGCCTGCATCCCGTCATCGTTCACGGCGGCGGCCCGCAAATCAATGAGATGCTGGAAAAAGTCGGTAAAAAAGGGGAATTTGTTCAAGGCATGCGCGTGACCGACAGCGAAACCATGGACATTGTAGAAATGGTTTTGGGCGGACACGTCAATAAAGAAATCGTTTCCATGATTACCACCTTCGGCGGTCGCGCCGTCGGCATTACCGGCCGCGACAACCACTTCATCAAAGCGGAAAAACTCCTGATCGACACGCCCGAACAAAAAGGCGTGGACATCGGCCAAGTCGGTACAGTGGCTGACATCGACACCCGTTTGGTGGAAGGCTTGGTCGAACGCGGCTGCATTCCGGTCATCGCACCCATCGGCGTAGGTCAAAACGGCGAAGCGTTCAACATCAATGCCGACTTGGTTGCCGGCAAACTGGCGGAAAAACTTCAGGCCGAAAAACTGCTGATGATGACCAATATCCCCGGCGTACTGGATAAAGAAGGCAAATTATTGACCACCCTGACGCCAAGCCGCATTGACGAACTGATTGAAGACGGCACGCTGTACGGCGGTATGCTGCCTAAAATTGCCTCTGCCGTCGAAGCCGCCAAAAGCGGCGTCAAAGCCACGCATATCATAGACGGTCGCGTTCCCAACGCCCTACTTTTGGAAGTGCTGACCGATGACGGCGTAGGCTCAATGATTTTGGGCGCAGGCTAATCCGTTTTTCAGACGGCCTTATGCCTTATTTAATCAGCTTTTCACCCTAAAAAGGGTAAAAAATGTTACACTATACGGCTTATGTTTGTTTGAGCGATATTGACGTGAAACAAACTTACAGTCGGTTTCATGCCGACTCCGATACCATACTTGGCAAAGGCGGTATAATGTCTGCATTCATCAGACTTTGGCAATCATCCTTAAGGCCGTCTGAAACGTAACAAAGCTACTTTTCTTTTACCATCCTATTTGGAGATATTCATGAGCGCAATCGTTGATATTTTTGCACGCGAAATTTTGGACTCCCGCGGCAACCCTACCGTAGAGTGTGACGTATTGTTGGAATCCGGCGTCATGGGACGCGCAGCCGTACCTAGCGGCGCATCAACCGGCCAAAAAGAAGCTTTGGAACTGCGTGACGGCGACAAATCCCGTTACTTGGGCAAAGGCGTATTGAAGGCCGTTGACCACGTCAACAACCAAATCGCGCAAGCCCTCATTGGTATCGATGCCAACGAACAATCTTATATCGACCAAATCATGATCGAATTGGACGGTACTGAAAACAAAGGCAACTTGGGTGCCAACGCTACTTTGGCCGTTTCTATGGCCGTAGCACGCGCAGCCGCTGAAGATGCAGGCCTGCCTCTGTATCGTTACTTGGGCGGCGCAGGCCCAATGGCTTTGCCGGTTCCGATGATGAACGTTATCAACGGCGGCGAACATGCCAACAACAGCCTGAATATCCAAGAATTCATGATCATGCCTGTCGGTGCAAAATCTTTCCGCGAAGCCCTGCGTTGCGGCGCCGAAATCTTCCACGCACTGAAAAAACTTTGTGATGCCAAAGGCTTCCCAACTACCGTTGGCGACGAAGGCGGTTTCGCACCTAACCTGAACAGCCACAAAGAAGCGCTGCAACTGATTGTCGAAGCAACCGAAGCCGCAGGCTACAAAGCAGGCGAAGATGTATTGTTCGCTCTGGACTGCGCATCCAGCGAGTTCTACAAAGACGGCCAATACCACTTGGAAGCCGAAGGCCGCTCTTACACCAGCGCAGAATTTGCCGAATACTTGGAAGGCCTGGTTAACGAATTCCCAATCATTTCCATCGAAGACGGTATGGACGAAAACGACTGGGAAGGCTGGAAACTGTTGACCGAAAAATTGGGTGGCCGAGTTCAATTGGTCGGCGACGACTTGTTCGTAACCAATCCAAAAATCTTGGCTGAAGGCATCGAAAAAGGCGTGGCAAACGCATTGCTGGTTAAAGTAAACCAAATCGGTACTTTGAGCGAAACCCTGAAAGCCGTTGACTTGGCCAAACGCAACCGCTACACCAGCGTAATGAGCCACCGCTCCGGCGAAACCGAAGACAGCACCATTGCCGACTTGGCAGTTGCCACCAACTGTATGCAAATCAAAACCGGCTCCCTGTCCCGTTCTGACCGCATGGCGAAATACAACCAATTGTTGCGCATTGAAGAAGAATTGGCCGAAGCCGCTTACTACCCTGGCAAAGCCGCATTCTACCAACTGGGCAAATAAGCAGAACATAGGATATTGATTGTATGAAGTGGGTGACTTTTGTTTTAACCTTCGCACTTTTATGCTGTCAGTACAGCCTTTGGTTTGGTAAAGGCAGCGTTGGGCATACGGAAGAATTGCAGGAGCAGCTCGTCCGTCAGGAAGAAAAAAACCAAACGCTCACTTTGCGCAACAATTTCCTCAATGCGGAAGTTGAAGACTTGGCACACGGACAAGAGGCCATCGCCGAAATTGCCCGCGTCGAATTGGGCTATGTTCAAGACGGCGAAGTGTATTACCGAATCATCGACCGCCGCTAAACCCTGCAAAACAAAGGCCGTCTGAAAACATATGTTTCAGACGGCCTTTTTTATCGCAATCACTATATAATCACATATCCCAAAATCAAATCACACCACCCATCATGTATGACGTAAACACCCACGATGTCCGCCGATTCTTTGCCCACGTTTGGCAACACAGGCTCGCACCGCTCCAATTAGACGGCCTGCAACAAAAAGCTTTGCGTATTATCGAAGCCCATCCCGAATACGGACACTATCTCGAAGACATCGAACAATATTTAGATAAAGAATGGTTGCCCGAAAACGGCGAAAGCAACCCATTCCTGCACATGTCGCTACACCTTTCCCTACAAGAACAAAGCGCCATCGATCAGCCACCGGGCATCCGTGCTATCCACCAACAACTATGCGCTCATTACAACGGCGACTGGGTCAAAGCCGAACACGATATGATGGAAGCCCTGGCAGAAACCATCTGGGAAGCACAACGCTACGGACGGGGCCTTGACGTCAATGCCTACATGACCCGATTGCGGAAATTGGTCGGCTTAGGCCAAGAAGAAAAAGCCCGCCTCAATCCCCATGAAGTCGACTTGATGGATACAAAGTAACTGCTTTTCAGACGGCACCAACCTATACAAATCCTTACGCTTGCCAAAGCCAATATTCCATCTTTCATGCTAAATTACTTTTTTGAAATCCGCATTACAAGGAAAACAAAATGCTCCACCCAGCCCTTACTGCCCTACTGCTAGCCACCTCCCTGCCCGTTGCAGCAGAAAGCCTCAACTACAACGTCGTTGAATTTTCCGAATCCGCGAATATGGAAGTGCCGCGAGATACCATGACCGCGCATTTCAACGTCAATGCAGAAGGCAAAGACCGTCAAGCCGTCAACCAAGCCTTCATGAAGAAATTCAACCAGTTCAACAAAATCTCCCAAAACAGCAAACTTAAAGCCGAGCTGATGGAGCGCAACGCATCCCCACGCTATCAATACACCAACGGCAAACGCACCCAAACCGGCTGGGAAGAACACGCCTACTTCAAAGTAGAAAGCAAAGACTTTGAAGTACTCAACCGCCTGATTGCCGACAGCATCAATATCGCCATTTTGGAAAGCTCCTCGTTTTCCGTATCCAAAGAAAAACGCGAAGAAACCGTCGACCAACTGAGCAAGGCCGTCATCCTGCGCTTCAAAGACCGCGCCCAAAACCTCGCCCAAACGCTTGGCTTCTCCAGCTACAAAATCGTCAAACTCAACTTGGGTCATATCGGCAACCGCCAAGTCGGCGGCGATTTCGCCCGCGCCAAAATGTTACGGGCAGCCCCCGTCGCGGAGATGACTGCAGGAATAGAAGATGGCGTACCAGCCTCTCCAGGTTCAGAAGAAATCAGCCTGACCGTCAGCGGTTCGGTGCAAATGTAGGATTTTCTTTTCAATCATTTTAAAGGCCGTCTGAAAGTATATTTTTCAGACGGCCTTTGTGTTGCTCAACAATTAGAACGGTTGTTTCTATATTATAAAAAAATGTAAATTGTATAATCGCTCAAAATCAATTAGTTGATTTTAATATTTCAATTTATCGCATAAATATGTAAAAATAAAGTGAAAAAGACCAAATTTTAGATCTTATTTTTTACACGGCGTTATAATCTCGCGCACATTTTGTCACTATTTCGCTATCGTTTTGTCATCGCGCAATGACAAAATGGCTGCAAAGCGATATGCCAATCAACATCAAAACGCTCCATAGCAGCTTGTAAAGCGCGAAAAACTTTTGCACAATAAATCACAGACTTTTGCACAGTGCTGCAATTCAAAAGACGCTGACTTTTGCACAAAAGACCCATTTAAAATTGATTTAAATGGGTCTTTTATTAGTTTTAAAACTAGCAAACCTGCGGATTTTAACGCTGTTTACGGGTAAGTGGCTGTATTATTACTCCCACGCCGGAGTATTGTATTTACGGCGGGCATATTCAAGGAGCAAGTCGCTGGTATATTGATTATCCGCAATATAACCGTCAAACACCATTACATGGCCGACATAACCTTTCCAGCCAACAGCATTCTCTGGGTTCGCAGAAGCAGGCCATTTACCCACAAGAGCAGGTTCGTCTTTCAGTTTTCGCGGCGTTAAATTTGCTCCCGAATTAAAGCCTTTATCATCACGGATGGTACTGCGGTTTGCCGAGAAATCAGTTGAAGCAATTAAAGACAACGGCTTACCGATAAGATTACCCTTAGCTAAATCCAAATTGGCAGAGTTGATTGAAATACTTGTATTACGAGCATAAACAGAAACGAATGCATTTTCTTTTCCAGAAACCAAAATCGAACTTACCGGAGTAGTTGCTTCACTCTTCATAGCAAACACGACAATCGTCATATTATTCATTGAGGCTTTAAAGGCATCAGTATCAGAAACCATGCCCTTAGATCCGTCAAAATAAGCAGATGAAACCCCACCTAAAATACTGTTATCAAGCAATGGAGCCTGCTCAGGAGTAGCCGTCAGATGGTTTCCAAGAGCTGATTTATCGGTAATTTTAACAATACGCCCACCTGATACGTTACGGACTGCAGGATCGCTCATATCCCAAAAGGCCCGCAATCCCGGCAAGGAACGGATTTCAGCTTCCAACGCCGAGATATCGCGGTCAATGATTACCGGCAGTTTTTTATTACCGAATACAGTATTTAAACGAACAAGTTGTCCCATGATTTACTCCTGATTGACGGGCAGCTCAAAAGTGAATGCCCAGTTATATAAATTAAATTGGCCGTCTAAAGAAACTGCCGTATCAGAATCCCGCAAATTACCGCGAGCCCCCTCCGCTCTGCCGCTCTTGCCGCCAACGCCGTTGTCAAAAGCATACGTAATCTTAGCTCCGGACGGGATATCCTCGGTTGAGGTGATACGTATTTTGTTTTGATTAGCAAGCAATTTAACCGAATGTATAGAGGCAGTACCCGCGTTATACAGCGCGAAACCATAGTTGCCGGGATTAACCACTTGTTCTTCGTCCAATACCAATGGCGCAACAGGCACATGAAATTCAATATCTACGGTACGGGCATCAACCTTAGTCAATGTCTTAGGCCTTAAACCAAGCCAATCTCCACCTTCGTCAACTACGATTTTCTTAACCTTCGCATAGTATTCACCCAAATATTTAGTATCCGGGGCAAGAATATGCGCATAGTCTTTATAATTGAACTGATACTTTGGACAAACCAAGAAAATCCGCGGATGCTCTTCGGATGCCTTAAGTTGTAAAAATGGGGTTGTAAACTGATGCCGACCTTCCGCCGTACCTTTATAACCGGCCGCACTGCTTGTTTGGCAGGTCAGCATTACAGGTTGCTCCTCTTGCCCAGTAATAGCCTTGATATCGGCAGTAAAATCGTTCAGCCACTCAATCAAATTCTTATCATAGGCAGTATTACTGATATTGCCATCGCCTTCGCCGTGAATGACGAATAAAGCTTTATAAGTCGGCTTAAAAGGGAAATTCATCATTGTTTTCAGTTGCTTGATGATTTTCTCGTAAACCCCGGTATTGCCACCTTTTTTCAAGCGGCTATAAACCATGCCGCCGTGAGCCGCCCCAAGCATCATTAATCGGCGATCATGGCTTTTCAAATCACAGGTGGCGAAAGAACTGCAAATCGTCTCGTATACTTGCTCTTTCAGGTCAACCGGACGACTGCCTGCGGATCGGGATTGATTAGGAACAGGTCCAGTATCCATCATATAAGCTCTGCCGACGGCAACAGGAGTTTTAGTGACTGCCTGATTCGCACCACCTTCAGCCAATGACTGGCCGGTCACGATATAGCCGTCAGTCGAACTTTCCTCAAAGACCTGTTTAGTTTTACCGCCCGCAACTTCATATGTCAGCATCACGCCGCGACGTGGCGCAACATAACGTACAGCTTGACCGTATGCCTGACAGGCCACCACATCGCCGCGCTGGGTAATACGTGTTGTCACACCGCCTTTTTGTCGGAAAACATCACCATCTTTGAGATAAACCATACCGGAATCATCTGCCACACCACCCGAAAAATGAACCGAACCATCCGGTTTGATATGTGTGGCCGCACGTCCATCCTGGTCAGTTACCACATAAGCAGTATCCTCATGCAGGCCGATATGACCGCCGGGCAACATCATCTCCCCGTTGGGCGCATGAAAACCAAACAGCAAGTGATTTCGACGATCAACCATAGCCCAGCCGGGGAAATTGTCATTATTTTGAATAGTCGCCGACGGCTGATAAAAATCGCCGCCATGGGTCACACCATAAGCCACTTGTCCGTTAGCATCCGTAACGGCCTGAGCCAGCCACATATCCACATTGTGAACACCAATCCCCGACATCTGCGCCATCAATTGATTAATTAAACTTTGCAACAGCGCAATAGCATCAGTCTTATCAGACTTCGCAAGCAGTTTCTGCAGCTCTTCGATAGAGCCGGGATTTTCAGTCGCAAACTTCAACAACGCTTCGGATAACAATTTCTCAACATAAGCGACGTTCGCAATCTGGTTCTTATTCTCCCCATCCGGCTCAGGTGTTTCAGGTACACCGGAAAAGCTTGGCGAACTCAACCCAGCCAACCCCTGAATCGTATTACCGACAATTTTCTTTACCGCGTCTAAAAGCTGACGCTGGTCTTCCTTATCCGGCGCAATTCCCGCTTCTTGAATAATATTAATTAATTCGGTCTGAACGGCATTCAGCCAATCCGCCGTCACAGGCGTACCCGGAACACGACGCGTACCGTTCTCAAACAATCCGGTTTTACTTCCAATTTTATGCATGAATTTCCTCTCGGTATTCAAAACGGCAATATGTCCATGCCGGCTTAAGATCGTTAAATATAGATTCGATTATCGGATCGGCCTGCCACGACACAAGATCGCCGCTTCGCGCCTCTCCCGCGCGGAATAGATATGTACTGACATCGCCGTTAACCACCTGGACACACCATCGATATTCTGCCTCTTCGATGTTCAACTCATCACCGGCGCAGCTGGTACCGGCACGGAATACATCCTCTTCATCGATATAAATCTCATACCCGGCTTTCTCGGCCAGATTTAAAAAATAAGGGATACTTAAACCGCCTGTATCGTTAATCTTGGCAACAACCGCAGCAACTCGGTATTGATAGGGCTTATTAGAGTTATCAAGCCCCAGTACGCGCTCCCAACTACTCAACAATTCATTCGATTGCTCAGGCGTGACCGCGCCCGATACCGTGCCGGACGTATCGGCTACATTTTGCAATACCCGGCCATCCGTCCTTGCCTGTCTGACTACATATTCAGCATTTCGCGCATAAGAAACAGGCGGCAAAAGCCCCAGCAGAGTATTTTGAATATTCATCCCATCAACCCATACTGTTAATCACAACATCACCTAAACGAAACCAAATAACATCATCGTTTTCATTGTCTGCCGACATATTGCGTAACGGCTCATACAAGATTCGGTCTTCCACACCCGATACCGCACTGACAGCTGCCTCAATTTGAGATTTAACCAAATCCTCTCCCGGCAGCATCATGTCGAAATATTCGCTTATCGCACGTTCAACAGGGGTCTGCACATCATCGATACTGGGCATCAACACATCAACGACCACATCAACCTCTACAGCCTTAGGTGCCATTACCAGCACATTCTTGGCCGTAACCGGACGCACACTGTCGATATAATCCTGACAAGCTTTAATAGTTTCCGGCGTAGGCAATTTATTGCCGCTGGTAATTACCACATCGACCGTTCCCAGCCCACGGCGCAACGGATAAACATAAGCACTCGTCACCCCGTCCACCTCAAGAGCCCAGTCTTGGAAATCGTATTTATTTCCTCCGGCAGCAGGCCGTCTGATACGAGCCAGCAAACGTGTCAGCAATGAACCGTCGCTCTCAGCATCGGTACCGCCTTCCGCATTAATCACACATCCACTCGGCACACCGGCAGGCGCAGCCATAAATTGAGCCGGGCCACCTGAGACATTGCCGCCCAAACCTTCTTCAACCGCCTTTACCGCCACGCGATAACGTCCGTCAGCCTGTACGACTGCCTGCTCGGTCGTCATGAAGAACCGTTCACCTTGTTTGATTTGGATACCTGCCTCAATCAAAGCATCGGCCAATGCACCTTCACCGGATGCATATCCGGCAGCCGCCGTAGGATTTCGGCGACGTATGCCGCGCAGGTTCGCGTGACGTTCCAAATATTCACTGTCCGCCGTATCAGGAAAAATTTGTCGCGCAATCCATGCCTGATGAGCATATTGGCCGACGGCAACGCTTGCCAACCGGCTGGCATGAACAAAATGGTCGCTATCATTACTGATGTCGGCTGTCGGATCTAAAGACTTTGTATCGCGCAAAATGCTCGAACGTACCTCGTCAAAAGTCGGAATTTGAAACATCTTTAAACCACCTTTAAATCACCGAAACACCATGCCGGTAGTCAAATCCACCATCAGCAGTGATCACTTTAATATTCAAATACAAAATGCCGTCGTGTAGCTGTTCAGCCTCAACCGTAATACTTTCAGCGCGGCCGTCATCAATAATCGGCTGTAAAGCCTCTTCAGCATACTGTTTAGCAAGCAGACCAACACGATCGATGTCTTTTTCACGCTCAAGCAGGTGCAGAAGGGAGCCTATTTTTTTATCGGCCCACCAACTTCCCAATGGCGTTTTTAAGCGGATATAGACAGCATTCTTCAAATTGTTGATGGAGCGGCCGGTGTAATCGCCCGTTACCGTATCAAGTTCTTTTTCCATCTCATCATTTTATTCAAGCCAAATAATCAGATAGAGAAAACGTCCTTCAACCCCGAAGCGTAAAAAGGCCGTCTGAAACAGCTTTAAATACTGCTTCAAACGGCCTTTAAAAGAACCTTAAACAACATTGCCGGTTTGCGCGCCATTGGTCTCTAAATGCTTGTGATTACTGCCGACATCTTTGCCATTATTGGTTAATGCACCGGTAGTCTTCAAATCCCCGACCATATCCACATTTCCGGTAAAAGTCGTACCGCTACCGCCCTGAATGGCCATACCACCGTTGCCGTTGATTTGTCCGGCCGCCGTCACTTGCTGGGTCGCACTCAGATTCGGCGTGTCAAATTCAGCACCGGAGCTGGCGTTGACCTGGTAACTTTTACAATTAACCTTATAAACATCACAATCCGCCTCAATGATACGCCCCTTCTTAATAACGATTTTCGCACCTTCGTTGCTATAAATTGCCGTCTCTCCGGGCTTCAGGTTTTTAATCCGGAAGCTGCCATGCTCCGTAGCCACAATCACACCGTGCGAAGTATCGCCCCCCAACGGTATGACCACAGCCTCCGTACCTTCGGGCGGATGGCTCGTAAACCCGAACTCCTGCAAGTGTTCCAAGTCCTGAAGCATCTCGTCGGCCAGACCGCTCAACTGTATGCGTTGAACCGGCTCTGATGAAACCACTAAAGTAACCTTGCCGCGGAACGCCGCACGCACGGTATCGCCAATATCACGCGCCACTTGGCCGACACGCCTTGCCATTCTTGCCAAACTCATTCAAACACCGCCGTTCCGCCCAATCCTGATTTTGATTTAGCCGCCTTGCGTTGTGTTGCACGGGTCTTGCGTACCTGAGTGCGCTTATTGGCTGCCGCCTTTTTACCTTTATCGGTCACACCTTTTTTCTTACCCTTGCGGTTTCTCGCTTTTTCGGCTTTTACCTGATAAGCATCAGGTGTCCATATACCATCTTCCTTAAGGCGCAGTTCAGTAATCGTGCCATTACTCCGATTTAGTCCGAAACGCCTGCCCATTAAGAAAAACACAGCATCGATGCCTTCCTCCTCATCAATAACATGAACACGCTGTCCGGGTTGCCACAGCACGCCTCCTTCGGTCTTATGGTCGCCAACAGTAATAGTCAACGTAAAACCCTCCAACCGCCAATCGGCAAGCTGCTTTTTTGCCTGCTTTTGCAAGGCAGACAAATTCTCGGCATCATGAATAACAACGGTTTTAGGTTTGTGCAGGCTCATTGTCGGGTCTTTATGAACCCACTTCAAATCATGCTTACTACTATCGCCGCGCTTGGCATGGCTTTGCCCCAAAAACGTTACCTCCGAATAACGGTTTTCAACGCCGCGTTCTATATTGATTTGCTCCACATTACGCCTTTTATCATTACGGCTCCAGCATAGCGTTGCCACCGGCTCACTGCTGTAATCTGCTCCTCCAATTACCAATATGCCGTCAGGCGTAAACCAAGGATGTAGGCCGACCGAATTGGCGATATGCGTCAAAGCCTGCCATACCGTTTCGCCAGGCTCAATGTCAATCTTGTCCAATGTTTCATTCTTTTCCGCACGAAGTTCCACCCTGGCAATCTGCGGCCACGGCTCAACCAGCTTCTTCGCCGCCGCCAATACCGTCATCCCTTTAACATTGAGTTGAGGGGCGGAACAATCGACCAAAAAGCAGGCTAAATCACGACCGGACAAGCGCAAATCCCGACGGCCTTTACTTTTATCGTCACTTTGATTATCGACGATGCCAGTCAGGACAACTTGCCCATTAATCAATACCTCGCAGGCCTCTCCCGACAAATCGGGGATTTCAGCGGCACCGTAGTGCAGGCCGACCGTCATATCAAAAGCATCGGCAGGAATCAAAAAATCACTGTCGATACTATAAGCCTCCCAATCGCGGTGCTCATTGCCGCCAATACGGATGGAAATAGTGTTTTTATAACTGTTATTTTGCATAAGCATTGACCAAAGTATTTCGACGGATAAAAGAAGGATGGGTAATATGCGGATTCAGCCGCATCAACTCATCCGCACGACCGATATCGGCATAAAAAGCAAACGCAATTTGATGGATAGTACCGTTCGAAGGCGCACGGCGCACAATCAGCGGTGGTTTTTGATCAATAGCCGCCACCACCAGCGTATTAAGACGGCCTGCCATATCACGCATAGCCTCAATGGTTTGATGGCAGGTGCTATAAACAGATTCCGACGACAACTGTTCAGACAAAGCCGCCATCTCAGTCTCACGCAAAGCATCAATTGTAGCCTGTACGCGCAAGCGCACAGATCGGTTGAGTTGCATCAAGTCCGGAGCACTCATATCCTCGCCGTAATCCTCAATCATTTCGGACGCAATCTCCACTAGAACACCGGTAACGGATAGCTCAAGCACAAGCCGTATTGCCTGTAGCTGTCTGTCCGTCAGGCGACTCAAATCCGATACAGCATTGCCGTGGCGGTCTTGACGCAAGCGGTTTGGTACTGCCAATACCGATTCACCGGCCTTAACCGCTTCGTCAAACCGTTGGCGCACGGAAAAACCGCCCATTTGAACATCAATAGCCGTGCCGACATCGGTTGCTTGGCGCAAACCAGCCTCAATCAATTCGCCGATTTGTTTTACCGCCTTTTTCGCCCCCATATGGAAAGCAGCCTGGCTATAACTCCCACCCTTGAAAGGCCAACCGATGGCATCAAAACCCAAGAGCGATCGGATAGATGCAAACACTCCCGACAGTCCGCTCAACAGACCCTGTGCGCTGCCCCATAAATCCGATACACCGCCTTTTACCGCAAATATAGTGTCAATAAATCCCTCAGCCACACTGCGGTAAGAGTCGATACGCGCAATCAGACGCTCTAAAGACATTAAAAATGAGTTTTCAAACACCAAAATCGGCTGTGCTTCCGTGGCTTCGCGGAACGTGATGTCAATCGCCGACCAATCCACATTATCGGCCTCATGACGGTAGTTCCAACTTGCCGGAATCATGTTCTGCATCCGCCCCCAAACAGGATGGACAAGCACGCCGCCGCCGCTTTCTTCCAATGCTTCCAAAAGCTTCAGCAGTCGGCTCGAATACTGCCGCCCGAAGAATACAGCACTGATATTGACCTCACGCCCGGTGTTGCCCATATCTTCCAAATCGACACCCGACGTAAAAGGCCGGGCATGCGCGGCCAAATCTTTGGCGTTACGCTCTTCGATCCGTTCAATGTCAAAAGGCACACCTTTAAACGAAGCCTCTTGTAAAACAGTATGCCAACCACTCATTGACCTGCTCCCCGACTAAACATAGCCACCTGATAACGCGCCACCTCATTGGCGATTACCCGGCCATCAAGATTTACCGTCATATTATTAGTAATCGTCGGATTGACTGCCGCCAACGCTGCCGACACTTGGTCGATACGCGAACCGACGGCCTCCGCGTTTGCCTGCACCGCCGCCGTGTACTCGCCTGTCTGTTGCATAATCGCGGCCTGATAAGTAGCGGTTTGCTGGACAATGACCGGAGAAAGCTTTTCAGGCGGTTCGGCAGGAATAGGAGGCATAGGAACAGCAGGAGGAGGCGGAGGAGCAACCGGTTGAGCGACTGGGGCACTAGGTGGGGTATCGCGCACCGCATCAGTAATCGCGGCATGAATCAATCCGCCAACCCCACCGATAGCCGCACCAATGGCAGTACCGATACCAGGGACGATAGAACCAATAGCCGCACCAATAGCGGCACCGCCTGCAGTAGATTGCAAATAGCCAGTGCCACGGCTATCCCACCCGCCCTCGAAGAACTTTTTGCCCTCATTGCGGTTGATTCGGTCATGCGAGTCCCATACCGCCCAACCACCGGCAGTACCAGCGGCAAGAGGAATAGCAACACCCCCAACTGCACTAGCACCGGCACCAATCATCGCTCCAGCACCACGAATGCCTCCGCCGATCATCCCTCCAACACCACGAATGCCGCCCCCGAGCATCCCGCCCATACCGCCAATATTCGCAATAGACATAATGCCCAAAGCACCGGCGGCGGCTGTTGCCGCCGCAGCCAAAGTTTTAACGGCAAGAGCCGCATTAGGGTATTCCGCAGAAAGCTGTTTTAAAGCAGTTTCCGCCTCAATAGCCACACTTGGATCTTGTCCGAGCATAGTTTTAGCGTCTAATTGCTCCTGTTGAAATGCTGCAGAGCTCTTCATGACCTGCCACTTTTTATCGACTAAGCTGTCGGCAGGATCCAGCCCCATCAACCCTTGCATATACTCCTGGATTTGCGCCATATCGGTGGCGGCCAATAAGCCGCCTTTAGCTTGGATGTCCGGCATTAAAGAAGACAACACAAAGCCCTTCATGATATTCATTTGGCTTTCGGCAGTTTTATCACCAGCATCCGCACGTTTTTTATAGGCTTGATATTGAGCGTCCTTTTCCAGCATAGCATTCGCCAAACGCGACAATACCTGCACCGCGCTTTCGCCCTTTTCCTTCCCGCGCAAAACAGACCCTTCCCAGTCTATTGTTTTGCCATCCGCGCTTGGATTAGTCATCTTCTTCAACCGCTTTACCGTATCTGCCGATAATGTTTTTTCCAACAGGTTGCGCACATTATTTGCCGCCTCACTGTTTGACCCCGCCTTGTTCGCGGCAGATTGCAAAGTTGACAGCAGGAAGCCGAAGCCCTCCAATCCGTCCATACCTGCCGCTTTGGCAGCAGGGAGAAGAGCGGGCAACTCGCGGACCATATCTGCAATTTCAAAGTTCCCCTGCATCCCCGACTTCATCGCGTACTCAAAAGCCTTGGCCAAATCATTGCCCTTGAATCCGAAATCCCCCAAAACTTTCATCAGTTTTGCCGCTTCATCAGGGTTGTATTCGCCAATTCTTTCAGCAGATACCAACATTTGCCGATGAGATGAGTGGGCATTATCTTTAACCTCCTTGAAGCTCATGCCGTTGGCCATCATGCTGTTAATCAGACCTAAGGCAGCATCGGCGGTACCGCCGTTTTTATCGACAAGCTCGGTTGCCAATGCCTTAATTTCCGCCTTGCCTTGAGTAGCAATCCAACCAGCCGATTTATCCTTATCCTCCCCGAAAGCCTGGAAGGCAACCTGTGTTATATTGGCATCAAGCTGCTTAGCATTATCCATTGCAGGCTTTAAAACGCCATACGCGGCCGCTCCACCGGCAATCACCGCGCCGCCAACGGCCAACCCCTTGCCGAACTTACCCTGCAATCCAACGCCGGCTTTCAATTCTTGGTTCAGTTCGCGGATACGGTTTTTCGTTGCCAGCGCCGCACGCTGCAAGTCATTACCCGTCGCACGACCGCTGCGCGCCAAACGGTTATAGGCCGCCTGAGTCTGCTGAATCTCACGTCGGATCTCCTTTTCGGAGCGGATACCCAATTGGGCGTTTGCCATCCTTTGCTTATTTAAATCCCGCAATGCCGGGCCAAACCGCTTAAGATGGGATTCGGTATCCTTAATCAACCGCAATGCGCCACCGTCCTTACCTTGCAACAGCAGCAAAAGCTTCATGTTTCCGTCAGCCATAAAAAAGCCCTTGAACTTAAATTAACTCAAGGTCAATTATCGTTCAAAGGCTTATTAAATCAGGATTTAAAGCTTTTCAACCCCATAACTGAGAAAGGCCGTCTGAAGTTCTCAGACAGCCTCTGGCTTATTCCTGTTCCCGCTTTTTACGTCGCTGCGAAATAATCACATCACCCCGTTCCGGCTTGATACCCATACTGAGCAGGACATCGTCGGCCCATGCTGCGGCTTCGGCATGGCTCATAGAGGATACTTCGGCAGCGGTCAAGCCGGCTTTTGCCATCAGTATCACGATTCGCCGGTAGTTTCGGTGGACTGTCCGGTAGCTATATGGTTCGTTTCTGCCGCCGCGGTGGTTACGCGGTTCACCGTAGCGGCGGCGGATTTTGCACGCAGCTCGTCCATAGCCTCCATAATCAAACGATAATCTTCGCCGACAAGATTGTGCATCAAATAATCCACCGTTAACGCCTCGGCCGGAACACCGCCGAACTCAACCTGCTGAGTCCAATAAGCCAAAGTCATGGCAACCGATGTCGAATTTTTGTCTAACTCTTTACCGTCTGCAAAATCATCAAAAGCGGCCAACGCGTTCAACTCGCCGCCAATGGTCAATGGACGGACAACGACGTTTTTAAAAATACCGTCTTGATATGGCAATCCCCAAGTTAAAACTAAATCCTGCTTCATGCATTACTCCAAAACCTTATGCAAAGCCTGCATTTCGATATCGATACGAGCTTCATTGTCCGCCTCATACTGTTCCGATGTTTCAATCGTGAAGCAGTCGAGATAAGACGTACGGCGGTCTTCTTTGTTAATCGGATAGATTGTGATTTTGGCTTTAGTGATGTTGTCCCAATCAATTTCCGTACCATCGATAGGGATTGCGGCCGTCACAGACAGTTTATGTTCGGTCACGCCGTCGGCATAGCCCAACACGCGGCCTTTACGGTTCATGGTTTTAACTGGCTTTCGGCCTGTTGTTGTTTGAGGCTTCAGGCTGATGATTTCAACTTCCGCACCGTTAACCTCCATAACAATCGCACCTGCATAAGTAGCGTTGCTCATGCTATATCCTTTTCTTCATTCTCAGACGGCCTTTAGATTGCCTTAAAGGCCGTCTGAAAGGGTTACAAAATCAAATCAATGCGACCGGCAAAAACATGCAAGCCGTTGACCACATCAGCCGGAATGACCGCATTCAAACGGTTTGGGTCATTTTCTGCACGAACCATCTGCAATTTACCTTTATTGGCTTCGGCATTTTCAATGATTTCGGCTTCTTCAAGTTTAATCAACACGTCCAAAACTTCCGACTTGACCTTAGGCACCAAGGTGTCAGACAGCTTGGATCGGGGAAAACGCAGAGCAATACGCTCTTTTACAGCCTTGCGCGTGTAATCCAACGTTCGGATAGTCGTAATATCCAACAGGCTAGGGTCGTCGACATTAGCCGCCGATTTAGTATAAGTAGATACCGCACGCATAATCTGCACCTTGTTGTTGACTACTGTCAGCGGTGTCATACCGTTAAAAAGGGCGTTATTGCACTCGGCGAACAGCGGCCAATCGGCATCCGGTGTCACGGTCAAACCACGTACTTCCAGCGTATTCAACGGCTTGGCAGGGTCTTGCTCGGCGGCCAATTGAGCCGCATACCCGGCGGCAATCAAAGCATTGCCTTCTACCGCCCCTTTATACCAGGCACAGGTCGCACGACCGTCATTGATTTTTGCCGCAAACGCAATACCGGTGGCCAGCGTGCCGCGCCAGCCCAATACACCGATACAGCCGCGCTGTTCAATAGCATTGGATACATCGGTCAAATGAGTGCTTAACGCTTTAGCATTGGCATCATCGACAAACGGGCACACCACGACGTGATATTGCTTACCGGCGACAACGGCCAACGCCTCGCTAATATTGGCATTCTTCTGACCATTGGCCATTGCCGTTACCTTGAAATTCAGACCCGCGGCACCGGATTGAACTTTCACACTGATTTCATTTCCGATTTCGCCTTTGTTTTTGGCCGTCAACGACAACGTTGCACCTGAACCGCCACCGGTCACCAGACAGGCAGGTGAAGCAGTCAGCTTAGCACGCAACTTATCGGCCACCGCCTCGGCACTAATACCGGCAGACACAGCGATACTGTATTCCACGCCGCCAATAATTAAATCCACCGCACCGGCAGAAGTTGACTTGCCGGATACGACCACACTACCGACGGCGGCCACGCCAGCCTCATGATCCGGCACACCGATAACAGTTACGTCCAAATAAGCATTATTGGAAAATACCTGCTTGACCATAGCCTGCGCCCAAGAGCCTTGACCGAACAAATCGCCCGCCTGCGCATCACTGTAAAGCTGCACCGGAGTCAGCGCAGGCTGCTTGCCACCTGCAATCATCGGGCCGAGAATCAGCAACTTCTGCGGATTCTGAGGCAACCCCTGTACCGCAGTACGGGTATTAAATTCGATGTATTGACCCGGTACGCGCAAAGCTCCGGGGATCGTATCGAAAGAGATTTTTTCAGCCATTATTCAGCACCTTTCTTTTTATCTGATTCAGACTCAACACTGCTCGCAACCTGAATCAAATCACCCTCGGCAATCAGACGGCGGTAGTAGAGCGCGTTGTCCACTTCTACCGGCGTATCGCCGATATATTCATAAGGGTTATGCGCCATCGGCACATTCAGGCCGTCGGCGGCCTTGACTTTAATCTTGTCCATCGGATTTCCTCAAATCAAAATGGTGCGGCAGTTTTGCGCCGCTTCTAGGGTCAATAATCAAGCCGTCCATAATTTCAAACGGCGGATACGGTGCAGACAATTCGCCTTTGTATTTGGTAAACAGGTAATCGGGGTCGGCAGGGTCTCGGGCTTCCTCGGGGAAGCGGCCGTTTTCCAAAGCCATACTGTTCCAGTGCAATGTATATTCGACCGCATAAATCGACACCGCCGCATTCATCACCAATACATGATTGGCAATCGGACGTATCGCCTTAGGGATCAGACCGCGGGAATCATCACCGGCCACACGCTGCCCATCAAGCAGACGGCGCACAGCGGCAATCAAATCATTGCTGCCCACCTCACGGATATCGATGCCGCCTTGACGTAAAGCCTGCTCATTGCGCAACGAGCGCGTGGCACACATCACCACAAACTCGCCGCTGTTACGGTAGCGGAAATTGCCGCTATCGGCCTTTTCCACCTTACAGCCGCCGAATGTTACCCACACCGCAGGCAGGGTATGGATTTGTCCTGCCAAGTCGTCGGCTTCGCCGTTGTAGCTTTTAACAGTACGAACCATCTGTCCCAAGCCGCGCTTTAGACGGTCGGTAATAGCTTGCTCAATTCGTGTTATCACGGGAAAAAATCCTATTTTTTGCATTCATAAACACAATACCGTCTGAATCTGCCTCAATCTGTCCGCCATCATCATCCAAGCCGAGCTGTACTTCGCCCTTGGCCAAAGCGCGCAACAAATCAAGTACATCGATTTTGTAGCGGTTGCGGATTTCTTCGGTAATCAATACACCCGAAGCCGCAGTCAGCCGGTAACGGGCAATATCGCAACACAAGCGCACCAAAATCGGCGGAGTATCTTTGAAAGGACGTTTAAAGCGGCCTAAATAAGTGTCGATTTCCGCCGTTGCATCTTCAAGCGCCACTAAAGCCACGTCCTCATCAACAAGACCGTCTTGGTTGCGGTCGGTAATTTGAATCACATCCAAATCACCGAAGCGCGCCACCATATCTGCCACATCGGCGTAAGCCATTATTTAACCTTCTTGGTTTTCAGCATGGCCTCGCCCAAGATACGCTCCCATGCCTCTTCGCCGACATCGGCGCGTTTCACGATCTGCCATTGACCGGTAAACAAGATGCCGCAACGCCAAAATTCAGTACCATTGGCAGCGCACACCAGCATTTCATCGTCTTCGCGTCCTGCAGGTTGTGTGCTTTCCAGTGTTGCCTCTGCCGGGACCTGAGCCAATTGGGCACTCAAACCGGAAATTTCGGCTTTCAAACGTTCGTTTTCGGCAATTACGACCGCAAGCTCTGCCTTTACCGCATCCAGTTGTGCCTGTACTTCATTGACAACATCATCTGATTCGACAGTTTCAATATTTTCAGTGGTTTTAGCCATTTTTCTCTCCGTTTCAGACGGTCTTTAAACAGGATTTAAAAACCGCCTAAAGTTGATTGGTTTACAGGTGAACAGAAACGTGCAGTTTCAGACGGCCTTTGAAGGTATTGGTTGTGCCGTTGATTTTGTCGGCTTCCAACAATTCACGGGCAGCATCTTCCAACTCCGGCGGGACCACCAGCAGGCTAGGCTTGACATTCAAAACATAACCGCCGTCTGATTTGATGGTTTGCATTTTGGCAACAATCTTAGCCAAATTCGCACGATTCAAAGCAGTCTTTTCCGCCATATGGGCCAATTGCCACAAACCATAACCGGCATTACAACGACGGCGTGAGCCATACAGATAAATGTCTTCCATGAACACCTTATCGGATTTAGACGGGTCGAATTTCGTCTCAAATTCTGCAGCAGTGCGTTCTTGGAAAATAAAAGGCTTCAGCGTTTTCGTATCGTCAATCACATACCAGGTGGGCGCAGTGTTGTCGGTACCGGTAGTGATATTGGAAGCAGGCGTATTTGTGCCTGTACCATCGGCATTTGCAAAAACCGGATGATCGGTGTCGAAGAAATACTGGCCGTCGTAACAAACGGTCGATTTACCTTTGGGCAAGAGGGGCCATACCAGCTCGTCGGCCAGCTCGGCGGCGGATTCGCCCATCGCCTTCATCATCGGGCGATACATGCCGACCTGATCGTCTTCGATGTCGGTGCGTTCGACACCGACGGTTGCTTCAAACTTTTTATTGGCCAAGCTCATTGCCTGATTGCCCATTTTCTTAATCTGGCGTTGGCCTACCCATTCGCGCATTTTCGGAAACTTGCCGAGCCAGGCATAAGTATTCGTGGCAGTAGTGCTCGGAATAGTCATTGCGATTTGTTTATATGTCGTTGACACAGCATCCAAGCCATCTTGGAACTCTTTGCGGAATGCCGCGGTCAATGCCACCAAAATTGCAGCCTTATCCATTAATTACCTTCCTTTTTTGATTGATTAACCAGGGTATATTCCGCTTCGGTCATACCCAACATTTTTGCCGCATGTTTTTCCTCGGCAGTCAGTGCGACAACATGCGTACGGCTCGGGTCTTGACCGCCTGTTTGCATGCCGGTCAGTGCGGCGACAGGTTGGGCCGATTCGATAAAGCCGGTTAAAAACGCCAGACCATTGCTTTGCTTCAGTACGCCTTCAGCCCATTCCTTTTGGGCTGGCAACAATTTACCGGCAGATAAGGCAGCCTGGATCAGATCCGCGCCTTTCTCCTGATCGCGTTCAGCAGTCAACGCGGCAACCTGGCGTTGCAAATCTTGCACAACCTGAACTGGGGCATACTTTGTCAAATCAGGCGAACCAGCAGACAAAGCCGCAATCTTGCCGTCCTTCTCGGCCAATTGGGCGAATACGTCGGCAGACAAGGCAACATTTTCAGGTTTATCTTTTAACAGCGCGGTTAAGGCAGCCGTCAGTTCTTCTTCGGATGCCTCAGGCATACCGAACAGTTGTTGCAACAACTCATTCATCGGTTTTTTCTCCGTTTCCGGTTTTAAAAACTGCGCCGACGCTGCCGCCAGCACCTCGTCCATACCGTCTAACGCCGGATAGTTCGTCAGCGCGGCATGAAAAATTTTGCGTACATAACCTTTTGTGTCGTACGAGAACACGGCAGAGATATAACGGTATTCCTTTGCCGCAATCGCAGCCGCGGCCTTTTCTGTCCATTCCACATCGGCAAAAATGCCCTTAGGGGTAAAAGACAGCCAAGTCATCCAACCGGCCGCAGGGGCAGGTTGGCCGTTTTTTTCCTTGTGCAATGTTTGGTGCTCGTAATCGACCACCAGTTGGTTACGCGAAGCATTAGCCAAATCCACCACGTCACGCCCGTTCTCCTCGGTCAAATACCAAGCCGGGACATCTGTCGGGCGACCGTCAATCGCACGAAACTCACCATACGGCAATAACTGGATACGGCCGTCATGTGGTTGCACCTCAAAGCTGCATGCCGCCAAGATCAACTTTTGTTTGTGTTTTGGCATATTCACTCCCTTCGTTACCTCAATTTTCCGCCTTCCATAAACCCGCATGGAGAGCATGTACTTCAACCTGAATAACGCAAATATCCCCAGCAAGGAGGCCAATAAAACAAAACCCCTTTAAAGACCCTTTAAAGCCACTCGCAGATAGCTTTAAATTCTCTTTATAGGGGTTTGCCTATCCAAACACTCAAAACGCGTAAAATCACGTTTCTTAGGCGCATTTGAAAATCTTTAAATCAAACTACTGAAATAATCCTGAACATCATCCATCAATGCCTGTTTGTCCGTATTGGTTAAAGTCAGAAACTCACGCTGCGGGATATGTACTTTCCGGTTACGTCCGGCCATACCGCCAAAGTTATGAATAGCGGCATAAACCAAATTCGTACCGACCAATGCCGTATCGTTGTCCGAAAGCGTACTGAAGCTGTTGCGCAGCGCACCCGTATCATTTAACGGCTTACCGTTTCGATACTTCAGCCCAAGCCAATTTGGACGGCCGCCGGCGCGAAAATTATCCCGCACGCCCTTGTGCATCGTTTCCGACAGTCGGCGCATCAGCAAGTAGCGGTTTTGTACGCCGTCCCCCAAACGTTCAAGCTGATTTTGAACCACGAACAGGTTGTCGATTTGAACTTCAATCATCTATAATCATCCCAAGACATCGGAAAAGCGGTGACAATCTCGATACCGCAGCCTTCCCATCCGGGAGACCGAGAGCGTGTGCAAGTGATTTCGAGCCTTGCCCGATGTCTTACTTCAACACTTCTTTCTTTTCCATCAATTTTCTGATTTCTTTCTCATTGCTGATTCGGTACGACTGCAAATATATCTCTTCAACCTTATCGATATATTTCAAAACCGCCCATAAATATTCGCCGTTTCGACGGGTCGTAAAAACCAACTCCCTGCCATCCCTGACGATATGTTCCGGATTCCCCAAAAAATCAGGCAGGAGCGCATAATAATCCGCTCCAAAATCCTGACCTTCACGGCTGTCCACCTGCTTAATCAATGTATCATCCGACAGCCATACGGTCGCCCGTTTAAGCCCGGCAACCTTCTGCACATCATCACCCAATACGCCGGCAGCAAATTTCACCTGACGGGACAGCTTGTTGCGGATGTCGATTTTCTCGTCCTTTTTCGGTTTGCCATCTATCTTCAAGCGGTCTTTCACTTCATAAAACTCACTCGAAAGCTGTTTAAAAACCGCTTTAAACTCAGCACCTCCCATTTCCGACTTTGCAAACTGATGCGCCAGCCCGCGGTTGTATTGGTCTAAATCAGGCCGGTAGTTCATACGGCCGGCATTATAATTAAAGCCCCTGTCGGTGGTATGCAGGCTGCCGTCAGGGGCTTTGTAGGCCATAGTCAGATAACTGTCGCCTTTCTTGTTGTACACCTTATGGGTCTCAACTAAGTTATGCTCGCCCGACTCGCTCAACACCTTACCCTCGCGCTGCATATCGCGTTCGCTCAAAGCAATAACCGAACATCGGCAACGGTAGCCGTTTGGCGGGTAGAAGGTTGCCCAAAACGGATCATCATAACGGTATACCAAGCCGTCCATGGCCGCATGAGCAGGACGGGTACGATGGTCGCCCACCGCGTCATACATCCAATAAGGGCGATTATCGATATTGGCCATATAGCCTTGATACTGTCCTGCACTGTAAGCCGCCTGCATATTGGTACGGTAGATATTTTCCAAGCGGCGCGGCGCACCGAAGACTTCTCCGCTGCCCGGATCGATAATGACCTTGCCGTCATGGCCGTTCGGGTGCAGCCAGCCTTTGTTTTGCAGGTGCTGCAAAATATCCTTAAGCCAATCATTATATGACTGGCCGTCCGATGCAGCCTTAACCATGCTCTGCTTAATATCGTTAAGCATATCCAAATCGGTCATACGCGCAATCGTGTACACCTTGGCTATTTCAGAGGCCGTCAAATTACGGTAACTTTCCGCCGTTACCTGTTTGGTTTTCATCCATTCGACAGCCTTTTCAGGAGCCAGGCCTAGGACAAAATTAATTTTTGACATTAGCCTGCCCCAGCAAATCACTCAAAAACAACGCATTACGCATATAAATTTCCAATTCGCGGTTGTCTAGTTCCGGATACAGGGCAGTCAATGCGGCATCAGCCTCTTCATAGCTGCCACAGGTAGCCAGCGCGGCCACGGCTTGTCGGATAATCGGGTTGAGCTGGGCATTAAAGTCGGGCTGTGCAAACGCTTCGTCTGACACTGCATCCAGTGTTGCCTGTTCGCGCGAAATTACGCGTGTTTCAGACGGCCTTTGCGCCGACAACGCCGCCAAAGCCGTGCGGTTGATTGGATTATCCGTTACAACGCGAGACAACACTTTCTCCCCCTCGGCCGCTTCCGGAATTACCAACTTATCGCGCACCCAGCCCTCAGGGATTTGCACACCCACGTCCACCAATTTCGGCAGAGCATCAGCAAACACAGCAATATCAGCCGCTTCTCGCGTATCAAACTCAAATCGCGGCGTACGGCTGGTGTCGCCGAAATTAACCTGTAAAAACGGCAGGATAATCTGCTGCGTAATGGTTTGCGCGATTTGTTTTGCGTCCGAAACCAGCAAATCTCGGCGCACCTCATTGTGGATCATCCCCAGCGCATTCGTGCTGGATTTACCATCGGCTCCGCTGGTGAGCGTTTGCCCCAAAATCAAGCGGGCAGCCGATTTCTCACACCAGTCTGCCATCTGCAAAAACGGATTACTGGTAGCAGTCGTACCATTGGCCGCATTGTGCAACTCGATTTCCATGCCTTCGGGCATGATGCCCGCCGCGTTGTGACCGATCTCGGCAACTGCGCGCAACAGCGTTTTCTTTTCTTCCTTGGTTGCGCCTGCACCATATTTACCGATGCGGATAGGCATGCCGTAGAGCTCTAAAAACTCGGCAAAATCATGCACCGCGTAATGTTTAAACATATACAGCCACGCCAGCGAGCGGAACAAACCGTTACGCGCCTGCTGAACGCTGCGCGACTTATGACTGTGTACAACCCAGCCCAACGGCCACAACTGTGCGCCCATCGGATTATCAGGCGTTTTTAACAGCAGCTCGTCATCCTTACTCCATCGAAACCAGCCTTGCGGACGGTGGATAAAATGATGCGGCAGATGAAGGCCGTCTGAAAACCTCCATGCGATCTCAAGCGCGGCAAAACCATGTCCGACAGCATCCATCAGATCAATCAACAAATCATCGAAACCGGCCAAGCTATCCATCATTTCAAAGGCGGCCTCGGTCAATTTCTCTTCTTCCGCAGTAGCATTACGCGGCGGCGATACGCGCCAGTCCAAAGTTAATAGAGCACGTTTTCGCGTCCCCATATTTGCACCGATATCGCTGTCGCGCTCTTCGATGTCGGCAAACAGCTCATGCTGCGCAGTAATATCGCCCGTTTCCGCCTCCTCAAAAAGGCTGCGCATTTTTTGAGGCGTAATAAAAGTCGACGGATGTTCCGCAATCACCCGGCCGGTAGCCGTCATCTGCGCCACATCAGTTTGCAGCTCCTCATCAGGACGTAGTTTTTTGTCTTTTTTAGCCATTATTTAGCCCACTTACTTCTAATATTATCGAAATCCACATCGTCATCGAAATCCGCATCATCTTTAACACTCTGCCATTCTATTGGGACAGAGTTTGCCACGGCACCTGCCCAAACCATCTGCACCGCGTCCGGGCCGTCATCGTGGTCCGCCTTAGGAAAATGCCGAAACTGCTGAATAAGGGCCTGTTGACTGTCATGCAAAAGAATCAGCCCGTTAGCCATATGCGGTTGCAGCGTTTCGATACGCAGCAACTTATCCGTCAGAGGCTTGACTGCACGCGCCGGAACAGGAACACCGCGGGCTGCACTGCGTTTCACCAATTCATCTTTCAAAAATTCCTGAAACTGAACAGTCTCCACAAACCAAAGCTTGCACCGATATTTCATGTGCAGGCGGATGACATCCTCAATGATTAAATCAGGCAAACGCTTCTTGATTTGCGCCTCAACCACAAACAGCTTGCCGCTGCCGCGCTGATAGCCGCCGATAATAATCGCGCTGGGGTCGCGACTTGAGCCAGCCTTGCCCAAAGACGGATCAAGTGCACCGAAATAAATTAAATCATCAGGCAGACTCGTCCAAAATTGCATCGCATTGGCAAACGGCGCATCTTCGCCACTGACCGGATCGTTTTGATATTCCGAATCAAACGTCGCATGACCGTCACGCGCACGGATTTTCATCAACGCCAACACGCCGCGAGCCGCCCAAGAAGTGACCGCGCCGCGCTCCATCTCGTCCTTGTTGGCAAGATAAAACGCCTCGGCCACCGTCTCGCCGTCGTTTCGGAAAAGTTCTTCCCATCTGTCCCACAAGTCCATGCGGTCGGGCCAGCGTTTCATCGCCTTAAACTTAATACCGTGCCAAAACGGGTTATTCAAAGTGCGGTTCAGTACGCTGTCGTAATGCAAAATCGTGCCGATATAAATCACATCGTATTTCTGACCGACCCCGCCCAAAGGCAATACCGTTTTAGTCAGCCACGCATTGAGCTTGTCGCGCTGTTCGGGGTTGCGGACTTGTTCGTCATTCTCAATATCGTCCAAAACAGTTAAGTCAGGGCGGTAAGGGCCGTGACGCAAACCGCGCAGCTTTTTACCGCTACCGGCCACTTGGACTTTAACGTCATTGGCCGTCACAATCGTACCGGCCTGCCATACACGGCCTTGCCCGCATACTTCCGGGAAGTCGGTTTTCAGGCGCGGATTAAACTCAAGTTCTGCCTTAATGGCCTCCAGCATCGGATACGCTTGGTCGATACTGTCCATTACGATGACCGCATAATGTTTTTGGCCTGTCACAATACACCACAGCGTAAACAGCTGGGTAACCTGCGTCGATTTACCCTCTCCGCGCGGCGCACCTACCGCCTCATTTTCCCCTTTAGGGGAGCGGATAATCTCCGGCAGACGGATGAATAAAAACGCATGCAGTTCGGATTTTTCAGGCGAACGGATATAATGCGGAAAGTAGGTGTTGACGAAATACTCGTAACCGCCTACCGGGTCAAATACCTTCGCCCGCCGTTCCGCCACTGCCGTTGGAGAAGCATCAAAGCCGTCCACTTCCGCTTCGATGACTTGGCGCAGACTGGCGGCCAGTTCGGCAAGGGATTTGAGGAATTCTTTATTTTTCATATGGAGCGCTCAAAATGGATTGGTTAGACAGAAACCTGCAACACGAAATATTAAAAGAGCTTAATAACATTTATCCTGATAGTAAGACATATGAATATTGGATAGATGCCACTATTGCTCAAGTTGTAGGAGTCATAGAAACAGTAGGAGAGGCAGAACTATATATTGCAAAGCGATCAGCAAATCTGCGATATTTGGCAGAACATGGTTTGGTTGTTTGCAACGATAAGAATTTAAGCGCTACCGTTAAAATCACGGCCAAAGGCATAGATTTCCTTACCGATGATGGCGGCCTATCCGCCATTCTTGGTGTTGTCACGGTCAGGTTGCACAGCGACACCATTCAAGCCTTACTGGATGCCAAAATCAACGAAGCAAACATCCCTCCGGAAGAAAAAAGCAGACTAAAGGGCATCTTAAGCAAAATGGGAGATGTCGCATTGGCGAAATTTACCGAGAAAGCCATCGACGCTGTTACATCTCCTCAAATTATCAATCTGCTGCAAAGTTTATAAAGAAATACAAAGGGTCGGGTTTGATAAGCCGACCTTTTTTTTTCAGACGGCCTTGTAATAGTGCACGACGGGCTTTTTCAGAGGTTCGGGGTTAACCATGAAACAAAAGGGCAACGGCTCTCCCGTTTTCATTTCATGCATGGCAGACATAAAGTAAAAAAACTGGTCGGCCAGCCAAAACAACGGTTCCAGCTTATAGCGCGGTGCAACTGCAGGAGTTTCACTTTCCCAATCGGCAATCCAAATCGGGCAAAACAAAAACCAGCCCTTATGTGTGTATTCGACTTTCAACTTATCCAAACTTCTTCTCCACTTCCGCCCCAAACGGCTCCAATACCTCCACAAAGGCAGGCAAATGTTTGGGGTGTTTTTCTTGCACAAACGCCATCAAGAACTCAATCAATTCCAAAGCCGTCGCCAGTTTTGACGTTTCCGGCATCACACGGGCATTGGCCGATACGGTTTTGGTAAACGCATCGGCAAGGCTGGCCAACAGCTTGGCGCGGTCGGACGGCGGCAAATCTTCGGTGCTCGAATCCTGCAGCATCGTCATCGTGCTGTTGTACTGCACCATAAAACCGGCCAACATCGCACGGCTCAAATCCTCAATACCGCCGCCGGCCAAAGTGTAGGCGGCGCGCATTTTATCCCAGTCGTCGCCTTTTTCCTTATCCGCACGTTTCCACGCACGCGCAGTGGCCTGCGGGATTTCGCACATCAAGGCCGCCGTTTCCAAAGTTTGCTCGCCGCTCACATAGAGCCGGCGTAACTTTTCACGGATTTCTTGCGGGTGAGCCATAATTACAGTCCCATTTTCGCTTTAAGCAATTCCCAGCCGACCGTAATCACGCCGCCGCCCAGTGCGCCGAATGTAATGGCCGTGCGTTTCGTGTCTTGGCGGATTTGTGCAATTTCTGCCTGCATTTCCTTTTGATTTTTCAGAGTTTGATCAGTCTTGTTTTCAATACGCGCCAAGGCTTCCAAAATCGGGTCGCTCATGATTTGTCCGCTTTCCTGTCCAGTTTTTCGTTTACTTTTTCCAACTTGTTTTCAATTCGTTCCAAGGCCGCCGCAATATTAGTGCTGTCTGCCTTGGCATCTTGCTTGGTGTGATAAGAGAGCTTCACCGCGTGCAGCTCCTCTTTAAGGTCGTCGATACGCTTGTCCGCCTCTTTCAGACGGCCTGAAATGCCGTTGACCCAAAACCAAAACGCCGCCGTTGCAATCGGCCACAGGGTTTTAAACCCAAATTCAAAGTCCATTTAACCCCCCCCTTAAACCGGCACATCGCCGAATACGATACGGACGGAGTAGCCGTCAGGATGACGACTTGCCACCTCGAATTTGCCATCTCCTGAAAAAATCAGGTAATACGGCGACACCGCAGAATAGACAGCCGCTTGCGCGTTGCCGTCAAACTCCACACAAAAGGTCGTCTGAAAATCCTTATCCATACGCACTGCGTACTCAATGCCTGCCTTATCCAACAGGTCGGAAACATGAATGACAAACGGCTCTTGCTCGCGTGCGCGGCTCAATCCCAGCTCTAAATCCGCATGGCGGCAGGCGACCGTACGTTGTACCAACTCACGATAAGTCGTCATCGCGCGCCCTCCGAACCGTCAACTTCCGCTTGACTGTTGACCCAGTCGCGCCAAGCCTGATTTTGATTTTCAAGTTCGGCAACATAGCCGCCAAACTCAGCGGCGTGTTCCAACAGCGTGGCCGTCTTGCCGTCTTTCGGCGGATTCGGGCGCACCGGCGCGACCATCAACGCAGTGGGCGGTGTCGGCATGACCGCCTTTTCGACAACCTTAATTTCCGTAGCCAAGGGCGCGGTTGTAGAGCTGCAGGCCGTGAGAGCCAAAGCCGTCAATACAACTGCCGCTTGCATTTTTACGGTCTTGAGTAAGGACATTTTCGATTTCCTTTTTATTTTCCGTTTTCAGACGGCTGACTTCCGCCTGTTTTTTCGCCAAAGCTATGCCGACGGCGTGCGCCTTGACTTCATATTTTTTAGCTTCCGCACGCGCATTTTCCAGCTCACGCGCATAGCTTTGAGCCGTCAACAGCAGGGCTTGCGCCTTATCGTGCTCCATCTTGTCGATGACGGCCTGCTGTTTGGCAAAGGCTACCTTGTAGCCTTGATGGTGTGACACCGCCAAACCTGTGCCGACAAGCGCGATGATGGCAATCGGTTGCCAGTTATTCGCCAGCAGTTTCACGAAATTCATTCTCGACCTCCTGCCGTTTCACGCTGACCAGCGAGCGCGCCACCGCATAGCCGCCGACAATGCCCAAATACACCGCCCAAATTTCCGCCGACGGGTCGGGCAACATCACAAACTTAAACGTCCCCGCCGCGCAGGCAACATTTGCCCACAATTTCGAGTGCGACACATTACCTGTCGCCGGATTTTTAAAAATATCCAAAATACGCATTATTTATCCCATAGGTTAGGAATTTATGCCCGACAAAAATCAGTGCTTTTTTCTCGCAATGATTGGGCGGTCGTAATAACCACTGCCGATACAACGTGTTTCAATTCGGACTTCCCAATCATTTGATACCAAATTCAAAATCCAACAAATCAGACGTGCTTTCAGCATTTTCTCGCCTTGCGTTTACGCGCCGCACGTTTGGCAGCCGCCACGCCTGATTTACCCAAGCGCAGGCTCGGATGTTGTTTCAAAGAGCCTACCCGAACAGGGCTTGGCGTGATTTTGATTTCAGGTAACGGCGGTACGCCAAAACCGTTTTTCAACTTTGCCCAATAGGCAATAGATAAAGCAATCAAAGACTTTTTCATACCTTCGCCGCTCCCAATTCCATCGCAATCGCGTCCGCAATCGCGCGGCAGATGCCCCATTTAGTCGTCTTAAACAAGGCCAAATCAGTGTCGTTACTGATAAAAAACGGCTCAAACACAATGCCGCCGGCTTGTGCATAAGCCAGGCGCGAATGCTGGCCCGCATTGTCGGGTTTAAAGCCGTCTTCGCCGCGCAGTTTCCAGCCGGTTTTCTTGGCAACGGCCTTGCTCAACACCTGACACCAGCGTTTGTTTTTCGGCGTACTCAAAGCCTCAATGCCAGTGGCCGTTTTCGCGGCGGCCGCATTGGTGTGAAACTCAATCGCCACATCCGAGCCGCGAATCAGCTTGACCGCTTCGCGCAGCGGCATATTGCCTTTGCCTGTGCCGTCGGTTTTAACAGTCAAGCCGTAGTCATCACGCAAAATAGATGCCACGATGTTGCGCATATCCTGCGCCAAGTCCGCCTCACGGTCGGAGCCGTTGCACGCGCCCGGGTCGGTGTTGCTGTGGCCTGCGGTTAAAGTTACAGTTTTACCCATTAGCATCTCCAAAATTAAATCACGATTTATTTTCAAAACCTTATTTAACCTCTATCAATCAACCTAAAAGAACCGCACGCATTTCACCCCCATAACCCAACCAAAAAAAAACCCTGCACAATGCAGGGCAAATAAGTCTCCGTCAGAACATACTAATTTGACGCGTGACCGGCTCGTAATGATTCCGAATAATCGTATATCCCGTTCGCTCAGAGATTTGATACTTAGGACAAAGCCTAGACATCGCCATCAGACGGCTGACCCCCTGATTTTCAGTCAAATCGCGGAACTCCATACAAAACTGCTCATTCCTCAGTTCGCGCAACGCCTCCTCACACCGTGGCACATATAAATCCTCACCGCCAAACACCTTAAGCAACGCATGTGTTTTAGGTTCCCCTATAGCCGCAAACAAAATATTCAGCCGCTCCGTATCACGCCGGCCGCGCCCAAACTTAAAACGCGCCCCGCCAATGGCTTTAACCAACTCAATAGCAGCTTTAATACCAATCACATCAACAATCTCAATCATTGATTCAGGCAATAAATGCTGCACCCGACTCAAATCCGCATCCGCCATCGCTACACCTTTTTCTTCCGGTTCTCATTGATTTGCAAGGCCGCTACCAGCTTATGCAGCTCCTTATCGTCCAAATACTCGACCTTATCCTTACCAAACATCCGTCGAGCCATCGCATGCGCGTAGTTCCAATGCAATCCGCCTTCCGCCAACAGGGCCTCCACCTTTCCCAACATCGCCGAAGCAGATGTCCGGCGCAAATGTGGCTTTCCATAAGGATTACCCTTAGCTTTAGGCGTAAAACCATGTTGGCGTAAATCCTCGACCACGCGTTCCAGCTCAGGGATGCTGCACTCGGTACACGACCGCTTACCCGTCACCCGATCCAAGACCGCGCGATACGTCGCATCATCCAAACCAAGCTCCTTTTGAGCAATCTTAATTTTCGCAATCAACGCACGGCGCATTTCAAATCCCTAAAACACAATATATTGATTAATTACCGCATATTATACAGATAAAATACTATATATTGTAATAAGTCGATGTTTTTTTTTGCGAAACTGACAGACGCAAAAAAGGCCGTCTGAATAATTCAGACAGCCCAAATTTCAAAAACCTTAAGGTATCTTCCGCACAACTATCGCCACAGTACGGCCTTCAATACCAACAGTATAACGCTTACCATCAAAATCAACATCCTTGGTAGCCGCACCGGCGGAATTCTTATTCTCAGCCATCAAATCGATCAAAGTAGTAAACAGCTTTTTCCCCAATTCCGTTTCACCGAATTTGGCTGACCCATTAACCGACATTACTGTTTGCACAGAGGCAAGGGCATTATTCATATTTTTCAGCAATCCCTCTTGACCGCTGATGTTTTGATAGCCGACAGCCAAATTGCGCACCTTCTGTTGCTCATCCAATTCCAGACGGATAGCGCCGTAAGTCATAGCCATTTCCAACGTATAGCCGCAATCATTGGCAGTGAGCTTCTGATCAAGTATCGCAGGTGACGCCTTAGTAGCTCGCAATCCCTCATCCATATTCTTCAACAGTTGTTCTGCCGTCAAATCCAAAGCTTGGCCGCACAACACATACTTTGCCTGTTCTGCCGTCATTTCCTGTTTAGGTTGAGCCGGAGCGGTTTCCGACTGCTGCTGCCCGCAAGCGGCTAAAGCCAGTCCTACCGCAATACCCATTAAATATTTTTTCATGACCAACCCCTTAATTAACGGCCGCAAATACGTTTTGATTTACTAATACTGCCGTCTTGGCATACAAACTTATCCCCCGCACAATGCGACACACCGCCTTTTTTACCCGAGCAAGGCTGACGGCCCTTAGCTTGTACAGTTAAAGGCACAGACACCAAAGCCAAAGTCACGCAGGCAATTAATAGTTTCTTCATAATTTATCCTCTATGATATAGTCAAAATGTTATTTGATTATACGCAGTATGACTATAAACTAAAAGGCCGTCTGAAACAGGTTTTAAACCCCATTTCAGACGGCCTTTAATCAAGCTTTAAAAATCCCAACCCTCCATCATTCCTGCCAACCTCCCAGTAAATCTACCAACTCACCAAGCATCGCACTCAGTGCAGCCTCCATCAGTAGCTGTGTGGCATAAGCCATACTTTCCGCATCATCACAGCTGCCTTCAGCTTCTTCCTGCACAACGTCCAGCCATTGTATGCGTTTCAGTGTTAAATCCTGTGTCAGGATAAATGCCACGCGGTCATTCCAAATCAAGCCAAGTTCGGTTACTTTCATGCCGTTTTTGGCGTGTTGTACCACATCTTCGGCGGTAAGGTCTTTACGGCTGATTTTAACTTTGGGAGCAACATCGCCCACACCGACCAGGGTAACATCACTATCTAACACAAACCGCCCCTGAGCTTCGCCCTGCACCAGCCAATTGGTCATCAATGATGCCGGCGATTGACGGGTAAACGGCTGTTGAGCAGGCAAGCCGCCAAGGGCTTCGCGCAACTTGATCAACAGGTTTTCGGCCTTGCGGCGATTTGCCGTATCAACGAATAACCACTCACCAGCAAATAAGCCATAAGTGCGGCTGCTTTTAATCAACGCTTTAGGCAGCAGGTCGTCGATAATTGCTTCGCGTAATTCATGCTTTTCTCTGCGGCCGACATTACGGTCTTCGGCAGTTTGGATCTTAACAACCTGTTCGTCCAATTTATGTTTGATGGCCGCACTGGGTAATACTTTTTCTTCTCGCATCAAACTGATAAGCATAGTTTTTTGAGCTTCAAAAATAATAGGGTTCCCAAATGGCACCGGAGAACAAAAGCCTTCACTAAACCAGTCTAATCCGGTAGGAGAACAAAACCAGTTTTCTGCAATTGCTGTTTTGAGGCGTTCAGCTTCTGGCAATTCAAAAACACGAAATGGAGTAACTTGTTTAAACCACATAATATAATCCTTTATAAAATCTACTTATTACCAAAGAAGAAATAAAATCAACGCAAGAAAAAACCAAACCACCCCGAAGCAGTGATAAATAAAGGCTTTTTTTCGGTCGCGCATAGCCTCTTTTTCTCCTTCTTTCACTTTTTCCCACACGAGAAAAGCGGTTTCCAATTTTCGGTTGGCATTTTCGACTTGAGCGTGGATGTAGAAGGAATCTCGTGCGGCAGTTCTTAAAAATTTTAACTCCTCAGTATTTAAATTTTCGTTTTCCATCACGCCAACTCCTGCTCAGTAGGCTCAATCACAAAATCCTCAAGCCCCGACACAATCTTAATCCCCGGCACTTGGCCGTCTGAAAAACGCTCTTTTTGATTCAGGATGGCGTCTTTGTCGATCTCCTTTTTAGTGCGGACAAACTCGGCAAAGGCGGATTTCTCCGAGAGCCACGCCAAGACGGCGGCCACGCCTGTTACCTTGACAGATGGCGGACGGATGCGCCATTTAATCAGGCCGGTAGTAAAGTCCACAGTTTTGGTTT
>ERZ772910.132-NODE-132-length-46583-cov-24.143655_pt1 | contig 46583 bp, 36 predicted proteins | sample MGYA00511357_ERZ772910 | MGnify/ENA primary metagenome ERZ772910 (study PRJEB29015, sample SAMEA2738096) | human oral metagenome | biome: human oral; feature: human-associated habitat; material: saliva | place: China | collected 2193 ... | reverse complement strand
TTGATCCGAAACGTGACGTTTGCGCTTTTCATTGGGGCGGTCAGGGTCTGTAGCTAAGACCGGGTTGTAGTAGCGGGTAACTACCACGGTGGGTTTATCAGCTTTAACGCTGAGCGCCACTTGGTAGGTTTTGCCTTTAGAGTTGGCGATGGGTTTAAAACCCATAACTTTGGTACCCGAGTCGTTTAGCAGGGCCTGGCTACAGGGCAGGCTTTGGCTGGCCACCTGGGTGAAGGTTGGGGTGGCTGCGGCATTTTGGGCAGAGGTACTTGGGGCCGGCGTGCTTTGGGCCGGCGTGCTGTGGCTGGACACCGCTTGGCCCGCCTGCTCCTGGGGAACTAGGGCTTGAGTGCCAGGCTGGGGGTGGACTTCACTTAGAGTCAGCTCTAGGCGGCAGCTAGAGTCCATAACGCCCAGTTTGAATTGACCTTGCAGCCCGTCTAAACCGTTCTCGACGGCGGTGAAGCGCTGGCGCAGAGTCTCGCCGTCTTTAATTGACACAAAGCCGCCAGAAAGCGAGTCGCGCAGCAACTGCTGTTTATCGGACAGGTGCCCACCCTTGGCGGGAACAATTAGCACCGCTGCCGCAAAGGCTGCCGCTAGCGCCGCCACTACCGCCAAGGCGGTTAGAAAAGCCGTGTTTTGTCGCAGTTTTACCAGCATTTTAGGCTTTAGCTGCAGCGGCATATTCATAGGCCTTAATGTGTTCTACCGCCGCGCGCTGCCAGGTAAATTCGCTGGCGCGCTTTTGGGCGGCTGCCCCTAGCTGCTGGCGTAGGGTGGCGTCAGCGCTAAGTGAGCTTAGGGCCTCGGCGATAGAGTCGACGTCGGGTTCACAGTAAGCTACGGCGTCGCCGCCCACCTCAGGCAAAGACAGCTCCCGGGTGGTTAGCACGGCCGCGCCGCAAGCCATGGCTTCTAGCACCGGCAGGCCAAAGCCTTCGCCCACACTGGGGTAGGCCAAAACCTGGCAGCCGGAGAGGAAACCGGGTAGATCCTCTAGCGGCAGGTAGCCTGGGCGCAGTACGCGCATGTGGCTGGGCACGCCCTCCAAGGCCGGCTCGATTTCTTCATCCCAGCCTTTACCGCCCGCTAGTACTAGGGCCGGCGGGTTGGGCTGTTGGCTAAAGGCCTGCACCCAGGCGCGTACCAGTGCGGGCACGTTCTTGCGCGGCTCTAGCGTGCCCAGGAAACCGATGTAGGGCTGGCCGGTTAGGCCTAGGCTGGCGGCTACGCGCTCACGCTCAGTATCTGAGACCGGGTAGAAACGCTTGGTGTCTACCCCGTGGTAGGCCACGAAGTAGTTTTCGGGGCTACCTCCGGCGTATTTGATGGACTCGTCGCGGGTGGCAATGGAGGGCACAATCAGCGCGTCGGCGTGGTTGGAGGCGCGGGTGATGGCGGCGGTGAAGAACCGCTGCTTTAGCGGCGAGTGAGCCTGGGGGTGGGAGAAGAACGTGGCGTCATGCAAGGTTACGGCCACGCCCACATTGGGTAGCGCCAGGCGCGTGGGGTAAGTGTAGTGAGGGCAGTGCAGTACATCCGGACGCCACTTACGTACCAGGGCCGGCAGACCCGACTGCTCCCAAGCCATACGCACCGGGCGGCGTTCAAGCAGGTGCGGCACGGTGATTATGTGAGCGCGCGGGGCGCGGGCGGCGAAATGCTCGGCGTCGCGGCTTTGCACTGCCAAAGCCAAGTTAACGCCCTGGGATACCAAACATGGCACCAAATCATCTACATATCGTCCCACGCCGCCCAAATTTGCGGGGATGGCCGTGGCATCTAGCAGCACCTTCATGTCACTAGCATAAAGGTAAAGCCATGGGCGGTAGTCTTGGCACATGCGCTTGTCGTTTGCTTCCGCCCCCGCCACTGACTCTTCAACCGCTAAAGATGCCGCTCAAGGCGCTTTTCAGGCGCCTAATGATGTGCGCGTGGCCATGGTGGTAGAGCAAATGTGGCAGCCGGTACCTGGCGGTTCTGGCACTTATATCACTAACCTGGCCCACAGCCTGCGCGCCCAGGGGGTGAAGGTTGCCGGTATTGCCGCCCGCCGCAGCCATAATGATCCGGGCTCCAGCGCGGTGGGTTTGGAGACTATGCCGGTGCGTTACGCGAATTTGCCGCGCCCGGCCCTGTATGAGTCCTGGAACCGTTTACACTCTCCCCTGGCTGAGGCTATTTTGCCGGCCTCTGACCTGGTTCACGCCACCACTTGGGCTATTCCCCCCACTCGTAAGCCGCTCGTGGTAACCGTGCATGACCTTGCATTTTTGCGTAACCCGGAGCATTTCACTAAGCGCGGCAACAGCTATTTCCGTAAATCTTTACAGCGCACCATTAAAGAGGCCCAGGCGGTGATTGTGCCCTCCCAGGCCACCGCCGATGACTGCTATGAGGCCGGAATTGACTCTGAGCGCGTGCATGTGATTCCTCACGGCGTTAGTGTTCAGGAGGTAACCGCCTCCCAGATTGATCTTTTCCGCACCGCTTATGGGCTTTCACGTCCCTATGTGCTGTGGACTGGCACCCGTGAGCCGCGTAAGAATCTGCCCGGCCTGCTGCATGCTTTTTCCCGTATTGCCGGCGAGTTCCCGCAGTTGGATCTGGTTTTGGTGGGTCCCAGCGGGTGGGGCGACGACGCCGTGGAGCGCCAGTTGATTCAGGCTATCGGCACTTCCCGCGTGCACGTGCTCGGACACCTGGCCCAAGATACTTTGCAGCAAGCCTATGCGGGGGCGCGTGCCTTTGTGTTCCCCTCCTACTGGGAAGGTTTTGGCCTGCCGGTGCTTGAGGCTATGGCCCATTCGGTACCGGTGGTGACTTCGCTGGGTACTTCCACCGCTGAGGTGGCCGGAGATTGCGGAATTTTGGTGGAGCCTAGCGACCCCGACCAGATTGCTGCCGGGCTGCGCCGGGTGCTTGGCCGTGAGCATGATCATTTTGCTTTGGCCGGCTATGAGCGCGCCCAAGCTATGACTTGGAAGGCTTGTGCTAAGGCGCATCTGAGCGTCTACCAGCAGGTTATGGAGCAGGCCCAAAAGTGAGTCAGCAGCGTAAAAGTGTGCGGGTAGTAATCGTTAACTGGCGTACCCCGCTGTTAACTGAGCGTGCTGCCCGCTCCCTGTGGCCCCAGCTGCAAGCTGGTGATGAGCTGGTGGTGGTGGATAATGCCTCTGCCAGCGCCGATCTGCACGATAATTCCCTGGACCACCTGCGCCGTCTAGGGGCGCAGCTGGGTAGCGCCGGACCGGCCCGCTTTGGCCTGGTGCAAGCTAGACGCAACGGTGGTTTTGGCTATGGGGTTAACTTGGGGGCACGTAACCTGCGCCAGGACGCCTTGGTGCTGCTAAACAGTGACGCCTATGCGCTAGAGGGCTTTGTTGACGCCCTGACTGCCCCGCTGGGGCATGATCTGGTGGAGGCCACCACTGCCCGCCTGCTTTTGGAGGGTAGGTGGCGTCTTGTTGACGACGGCGCCAAGCCCCCCAACCCGCAGGCCCCCAGCGCCGTCGAGCCAGCCAACCCACAATCTTCCAGCCCACAGTCCCCCAGCGCCGTCGAAGCGCAAACCGAGCCCACCACTGGCACCACCCACAGCACCGGCTCAGCCCAGCTGCGGGGTCTAGATGGCGGCATCTGGGTTAGCGACCCAAGCGGCGTGGAGCTAATCAACTCCACCGGCAACGTAGTAGATGCCTGCGGTAACGGCCATGACCGCTCCTGGCTGGCCCCAGCCAAGCAGGAGCATGACAGCCCTGAAGTGTTTGGTATTTGCGGTGGGGCCTGCGCGATTAGTGCCCGTGCCTGGCGTCAGTTGGGCGGGATGCGCCAAGACCTGTTCATGTACTACGAGGACACCGATTTTTCTTACCGCCTGCGCCGCTCTGGCTACAGCGTGGAGTATGTGCGCCAAGCCCAAGCCCGCCACGCCCATGCGGCTTCATCCGATTCGGCCTCAGCGGCTTTTACCACCTGGAACACCCGCAACCGTCTGCGTGTGGCCGCTCGCTATGCGCCGGCCTCGGTGGCGGTGCGGGCCCTAGTTAACACTGGTGGACGCATGCTTTTAGGCCCCCAGCGTCAGGCTCGCGCCCAAGGTTTAGTTCAGGCACTGGCCCACGCCCCACAAGATCTGTACGCACGTATCGGCTAGTTTTAACCAACTAGTTTTAGGAGAAATGCCATGAGCGCGCTAGTTAGCGTGATTATGCGTACCCGCAATCGCCCCATTTTTCTCTCCCGCGCCCTGGCCAGCGTGGCCAGCCAGCAGCTGGGTGACTATGAGCTGATCATTGTTAATGACGGCGGCGAGGGCCAAATTGTGCAGGCGGCCCTGGATAAAACCTCCTCTGAGCTGCAAGAGCGCACCCAGGTGGTGACTAACCGGGTCTCTAACGGGCGCGAGGCTGCCCTGGAATCGGGTTTGGCCTGCGCCAGCGCCCCCTTCTTCGCTATTCACGACGACGACGACACTTGGGACCCGCAGTTTTTAAGCAAAACTGTGGCATTTTTGCAGGCTCATCCCCACCTGGGGGCGGTGGCTGCACGCACCCAGTTAGTTAGCGAAAAACTTGAATCTGACGGCACTATCACTATTCTTGAGCGAGCTGATTTGGCTTTAGAACGCCACAGTTTCAACCTGATCGATATGCTGGTGGGTAACTATATTCCCCCTATTTCCCAACTGATTCGCCGCACCAGCGCTGATCTGGTGGGGCATTGGGATGGGCGGCTAAGCACCCAGGCTGATTGGGACTTTAACCTGCGTCTATTGCAGGCCCAGCCGGCAGGTTTCCTAGAGGGGCCGGCACTAGCTTTTTGGCATCAGCGCCCCGGCTTAACCGGTGAAAGCGGCAACTCGGTGATCACCGCCGCCCTAGAGCATCAGCAAGACAACCTGGCTATTAGGGAAAGCTATCTGCGCAACGACTCCCCCAGCCCAGCTCTAGGCCAGGCGCTGGTTAGCGCCGAATATTATCGCCGCTCCCAGGCCCAGCTTGAGCAGGTTTCCCAGGGCGTGCATGAGGCCCTAAACCTGGTGCACGCGGATTTAAACCAGCAGGTAGCCGCCTTAACTAAGCAGGTGCAGCAGTTAAGCGAGCAGGTAGCCCAATTGCAAGAACTGACCGGGCAGCTGCAAGAGAGCACTTTAAGTGCCCGGCTGGGCAAGCTGCGCGGGTCAGTTAACACAGACTAAAGGCTGCGCTCAGCTGCTGCGCACTGCTGTTCAGCTGCAAATCCGTCAGTCTTGCTTTTGTTCAGCTTCGCGTTCGGCTTCCTTCTGCTTGCGCAGTTCTTCAGCTAGCCGGATCTGTTCACGAGCTAGCTGATCAAACTCGGCCTTACCACGCGGGGTGATTGAAAGCATTTCGCGCTCAGGCTGCAGCTTGCCATAGCTGGCCCCCAAAATCACTATGCCACCGCTTTCCATGCCCGGCCCGGGCAGTACATCAAAGCGCCGTCCCCTTTGCAGGGCATCAATAATCGCGGTCATTTCCTTGTTCTGGATGGCTGCGGAGATAGTGAAAGAGCCCGGCGACAGGTTCAGGGCTGGAATGTGGACCTGCAGGCTACCGGTACCAGCTTCAATAGAGCGGGGCACAAATCCGGCGTCGCGCCCATGCAGGCCCCACACCCATACGCCGTCGCGACTGTCGATAGAAACCCCAAAAACGGGCTCCTCAATGCGCTCATGGGCTTCATAATCCAGGCGAATATTTACTGCCTGGCCCGGACGCACCATAGTTACCGGCGCACCGGACTCATCAAGCACTTCAATCTTGGTGATCTGTGCCTGGCCGGTACCAAAGCGAGTACCGCCGCCTTCAACCTTAATGGCCTGGTGGGCCACGTCAGAGTAAGTGTCCACCACCTGGGCGGCGTTACCCACCTCCACCAGTTTGCCGTGATCTAGCCAAGCTGCCTGGTCGCAGAAGGAACGCATCTGCTCAAGGCCGTGGCTAACCACCACCACTGTGCGTCCGTCCTGCTTAAGCTGGGCGAACTTCTCCATGCACTTGTTTTGGAACTCTAAGTCACCAACTGCAAGTACCTCATCAACCAGCAAAATATCTGGCTCTACATGGATAGAAACCGAAAAGCCCAGGCGCACATACATACCTGAGGAATAGTTTTTAACCGGCTGGTCGATAAAGCGCTCCACGCCAGAAAAATCAATAATGGCGTCAAGTTTAGAGTCAATCTCTTTAGGACTCATACCCAAAATGGCGCCGTTAAGGTAAATATTTTCACGCCCCGACAGCTCCGGGTGGAAACCAGAGCCTACTTCCAACATAGCGGCCATACGGCCAGTGGCACTAATAGAGCCAGTGTCGGGGGTAAGAATCTGGGCAATACATTTAAGCAGGGTGGATTTACCTGAACCGTTATGTCCCAGCAGGCCGAAAGTTTTACCGGCAGGGATATCGAAAGTAATGTCCTGTAGCGCCCAGAAATCTTCGTATTGGGCCCGACGACGCTGCAAAAACGCGCCTTTAAGGGACTGGTTACGGTCTTTATAAACTCTAAAACGCTTAGAAACGTCGTTAATAGTAATTGCGTTAGTCATTACAGCTCCTCCACAATGCGCGCACTGTAGCGGCTAAAGACCCAGCGGCCCAGCCCAAAAGACAGCACAGCCCAGCCCAGGCAGCCAAGCCACACGCCCAGCGAGGGATTAGCGAAATCGTATAGGCAGCTGCGGTAAGCCTCTAGGAACAGCTCAGCCGGGTTCATGCGGAAAGTGGTGGTCAGCGGTAGCGGGTGCCCATTAATCTGCCAGCCCTGAGCAAACAGTCGGTTTTGTAGCTGATCAAGCATAGACAGCGGGAAAACCACGCCCGAGGCATACATCCACACCTGGTTAAAAATCTGCCACAGGTGGGAGATATCGCGGAAATAGACGCTGGCAATAGCTAGCATCATGCCTAGGCCGGTAGTAAATACGGCCGCTAAAACGGTAATAGCAATTAGCTGCGGAATAAACAGCAGCACTGTGGGGCCACCGGCAATCAGCATAATTACCAGTAGCACCGTTAATTCAAAGGCAAAGTCATAAACCAAAGCCAATACTGCTGAATAAACCAGGGTCTGGCGCGGAAAGTACACCTTGGTTAGCAGTCCAGCGTTACCCACTAGGGAATCCATGGACCGCATAACCGAGTTAGAGATAAAGTTCCAGGCAATAATGCCCACGCCGATCCACAGCGCGAATGCATCAATCCCCGAGTTTTTACCAGGCTCCACCCCGCCACGGAAAACCAAGCCGAAAATCACCGAGAAAACCGCGATGGTGGCCAGCGGGTTGATAAACGACCAGGCACGGCCCAGCGCAGTTCCCTTAAATTCTGAGGAAATAGAGCGCCGAGCCATCCTCCAGGTCAGATCAATGACCCGTTTACGCTCGTTCATTACCCTCCTTAGTGTCGATGTAGCTTACGTACAGTCGCGGCACCTTTACGAACTAAGCGATACGCGGGTTTAAGCGCATTGCCTACCTTGGGTTGGCGCAACATGATGTTGACTTTGATACTTGCCAACACGTTGGGTATTGGACCCCCGTGAGCTTTAAGGTAGGGAACTTGATCAATAGTAAAGGGAGGTAGGAATGAGGACACTGCGGCCAGCTTGTACTCCAAGTAACCGTAGTAAACCTCAGCCCACTTGGGGGCTAGCACTGGGCGCACATAGAAGCCTTCGCTCAGTGCAGCATAAGCCATAAGGCGCTCTAACACGTGGGCCAAAGAGCCATCCTTATAGCCGCCCTCAACGGGGAAGTTTTCGGGCTTAAAACCGGCGTTAACCAGCTTGGTTAGGGCCTGGGGGCGAGCAATGAACATGGAGCCGTAGGTGGCCAGGGGCATGTCCTTGTCAAAGGGGACATTAATCCCCAGGCGTTTGGCCACAGCCTGAGCCGGCTCACGGTTAGTGAACCAGGCGTGACCCATGGTTGGGTAACCCATGTGCGGCAGCGGCGCTAGCACCATCCCCAGGGCGGGGTGGGCGGCAAATTCAGCCAAAATATTGGCCACATGCGCACGTGAATTTAGCAGGTTGTCGTACAGGTGAGTTTTAAACAGCTGGGCGGCGTTGTAGTCATCCTGCACTGATTTCTTGGAGTGAATCTTGACCACAATGTCCCACTTGCCACTGGCCAGTACGTCATTGCAGTCAACCAGGAAAGCACCAATGTCGCGGCCCCGGTTGGAGGCCACTACGCGCACTTCACCTTCAACCCCGTAGCGCTCCATGACGGCGCGAATCTGGGCCTGGTTTTCCTCATTAGAGGTGGTGGCCACCAAATAGTAGCCCTTGGGCAGTACCGATAGACGCTCAAGAATTTCCTCAGCCATATCGGCGTAGAAAATGTGGGCTACAGCCAAAACTTTCTGCTTGGCGGCAGCGGCGTAGGTTTCCTCACTAGCGCTTTGGGGCACCACCCAGGTCAGGCCAGCGTTAGTGACCAGGTCGCGAGGCTTAGAGGTGCGTGCCAGGTTAGACAGGATCAGGTCCGTGTCATAGCCGGCAGCGCGGGCCTGCTCCAGCATGTCTGCACCAATAATCGCAAAGCGGTCTAGGTGTAGGGGGTTGTGGAATAGGTTGCGGCGTTTAAGGATGGGGCAACCGTCTTGCAGCAGCAAACTGGCGTTATCAAACACCGGGTTAGCTGAAGGGTAATCGTCTACGTTGTAGGCCACTTCATGACGGTAGCCCAGGGCGTTGAAGTAGCCGGTGAAGCGGCTTTCGTGCCACTGGATAGAGTCGTTGTAAGACTCAATCGGGGGCATGTCTTCCCAGTAGGAGCGCCAGTCTTTAGTGGTGGACAGGCTGGAACGCACCGCAATCCAGTGGGACTGGATGTGGCGGGGCATAACCAATTTAGGTAGGAAGGGGTGGGGGCGTACTTCATCGTGTTCAGTGATGCCCCAAAAGTCGGTGTTCCACTTGTCTGTGCGCTCAAATAGGCTGGCCCAGGGGTGGATGGGGGCGAAGAAGGTGTAGTTAAACAGCACCAGCTCGTCATAGTCGCCCATATGGTCCCAGCCCAGGTGACGTAGGCCGTCACGGTAAGCGCCGACGTCGTAGCCGACGTTTTTACGCTCCATAACTTCGCTAGAGACTGACTCTAGACGCTTACGGTTCGACTCATTCAAAGGCGAGTTAGACACCACCAGCAGGTAGTCCATGTGCTGCTGGAGTGAACCCAAGCAGCCCAGGATGTAGTCGTCTACTTTGCCTTCAGGGTCATAGAACAGGAAAATACCGGCGCGTTTCACTCAGGCCTCCAGGCTTTCGCCACTTAGCGCCAGGATCTGCGCGATCTTGGTGGCGTCTCCCCACACTCCAGGAGAGTCGTAGGGGCGGTCAGGGAAAGCTCCATACTGCAGGGTTAGACCCAGGTTGTTTTCCTGGATGTAGGCCTCTACCCGCTCGGCTAGGCTCATGGGCTTGCCGGTGCAGACGTTGATAATGCCGTCGATCTGGTCTTGGGCTACCACTGCGGAGATCTGGCGAGCCAGCTCGGTGATGGAGATGAAGTCGTATAGGTTCTTGCCGGTGGTGAAGGGGAAGGTGGTTTTACCCTCATTAGCGGCAGCAAGCAGCTTGGAGAAAATGGAGGAGCCGTGGGCGTCGTCGCCAACAATGTAGTAAGCGCGAATCCATTGCATCTGCGCCCCATACTGGTTGGCTAGCAGGGCGGTGATTTGGCGTAGGGAGTTCTTGGAAACCCCGTAGAGAGAAGCCGGATTGCAGGGGGTGTCGGCGTCGATGGCGCCTTCCCAGTAGCCCACCTCGTGCATGGAACCCATGACCGCGATCTGCTTTAGCCCACCCTTTAGTAGGTTTTCAATCAGATGGTAGTGCTTGGGTAGATCATCAATATGAGCCGGGGAGTTGTGCACAAAACCGTCACGCCAAGCCAGGTGAATAACTGCGTCGGGGCGGCCAAGCTGGTCGTAAATATCCTCACCAGCATTGAATAGGTCTACATCCACGCGGCGAGCACGTGGATCTACTTCATCTAAGCGCAGGTCAACCACACTTACGTCAAGCCCGCGCGCGAGTAGGGCCCGCACCACGTGGCGTCCGATATAGCCGCCAGCACCAGTTACCAAGACAGTTTTCGCCATAGTTAGTAGTTTACCAATCAGCTTTAAGCACGTCAGCTTTAATGATGTAGAGACGAGTCATGCGAGATATGGCATTATTGACATATTCCGCATGTTTTCCCAGGCATAGAAAGTGAAAGCCCATGCACGTTCTAATTACCGGCGGTGCTGGATTTATCGGCGCTAACTTTGTACACCAGACCCTGGTGCGTCACCCTGACGCCAAGGTCACGGTCCTAGACAAGCTAACCTACGCCGGTAACCCGCTGTCGCTAGCGGATGTATCCGACAAGGTAACCCTGGTTGAGGGTGACATTGCTGACCGCGACACGGTTGACCCGCTAGTGGCCGAGGCTGATGTAGTGGTGCACTTCGCCGCTGAGTCCCACAACGACAACTCTCTGCTTGACCCCTCCCCCTTCATCAAGACCAACCTGGTGGGTACTTTCACCCTGCTAGAGGCGGTACGCGCCCACGGCACCCGCTTCCACCACATCTCCACCGATGAGGTTTACGGTGACCTGGAGCTGGATGACCCCTCCAAGTTCACCCCCACCACTCCTTACAACCCCTCCTCCCCCTACTCCTCCTCCAAGGCCGGCTCTGACCTGCTGGTACGCGCTTGGGTACGGTCTTTCGGGGTTGAGGCCACTATCTCTAACTGCTCCAACAACTACGGCCCCTACCAGCACATTGAGAAGTTCATTCCGCGTCAGATCACTAACCTGATCGACGGCGTGCGTCCCAAGCTCTACGGTGCCGGTCAGAATGTGCGTGACTGGATCCACGTGCTAGACCACAACGACGCCGTATGGGACATCATTGAGAAGGGCCGTATTGGTGAGACCTACCTCATTGGTGCTAACGGTGAGAAGAACAACAAGGAGGTTGTGGAGCTGATCCTGGAGCTCATGGGCCACGACCCCAGCGACTACGAGCACGTTGCTGACCGCCCCGGCCACGACCTGCGCTACGCCATCGACAACTCCAAGCTGGTTGAGGAGCTGGGCTGGCAGCCTAAGTTCACTGACTTCCGCTCTGGTCTGCAGGCCACCATCGACTGGTACCGCGACAACGAGGCCTGGTGGCGTCCGCTCAAGGCCGAGGTTGAGGCCAAGTACGCTGCTCAGGGCCAGTGATTTAGCGCCGCAGTGAGCTAACGCCCCTGCCAGTGAGCATCCGCTAGCGCCAGTATTCTGGCCCTGTAGCAGGGATCAAACAGCAAAGTCCCCCGGGAGTAAATGAATGAACTGCCGGGGGACTTTTTAGCGGTGCGGCCTTTAGCGGCGCGCCAGAGATCTTGTTAACGGCGCAGCCGGGGCGGACAGTTAGCGCATCGCTCCTTTGTTAGCAGCGCAGCTTGTATAGGTAGGCCCCGCCTTGCTGGTCTACCAGCTCCATAGTGTCGGTAGGCCAGCGCACCAGCGAGTTATCCCAGCGTAGCGGGGCGCGCCCATCAGCCAGGGGCCCGGTGCGGTAAGGCCACAGGTTAGAGTGGGCATCCTCAGTTAGATAGTGGGTTACCCCGTAGCTGCGTAGCAGCTGGCAAGAACGTGAGTCTGGCCCAAAGTAGAGGTAAGCCTTAAGGATTTTGGCTTCCGCCGAGGTTTGGCTGGGTTCGGCGCGGGTGGCGTACATGACGCGCACATTAGCTAGCGGCCAGGCGTAGGTTTCCCCGCGTGAAGGAGCGCCAATTAGCTTATCTCCCGGCCCCATGTGAGTGGCGGAGCGTTGCAGCAGGATGCGGGCGTCGTCGGACAAGATTGTGCCGTAGTCGATATGCCCACTTAAATAGACTCCCTGCAACTGGCGGATATGCCCATTTGCCGTGCCGACGACGCCGCCAGCCCCCAGCAACACTAGAGCCACCATGGCCGCTAGGGGGCGGCGCGAGAATACCTTTTTACCCCTGTCTAGCAGCCACTCAATAGCGCCGGCAATCAGTAGCAGACACAGCAGTAGCGCTAGGGGTTGTAGGCGACTTTTTTGGGTGTACCAGGGGGCACCAACTAGGCGACCAATCCAGTTAGGCCCGTCGGTTAGCATAATCAGCGCCAACACTAGCGCCCAGGTGCCCAGCAGTAGTTTGCGCCGGCGCTTATAGGCCTGCCAGGCACCAATTAGCACGGCAGTTGCCACTAGCGGCGCAGCGAGCGCATTGGCGTTGGCGGTGGGCCCATACATGCCCAGGTCAGTTAGGCTTTGTAAAAGCCCCGCAAGTCCTATGCCGCCGGGGCGCTCAAAGGCAGCCATAGCACTTAAAGTAGCGCGCATAACCCAGGCTCCCCCAGCCACCAGCGCGGCGGTTAAACCCAACAGGCTAAACACTAGTTTGCGCGGCAGTGCCCGCAAGGCCAGCCAGATCCACGCGGCTAAGGTGGGAGCCATTAGCACGGCCATATTGAATGCGGCCGTGCCGTGAGCCATCAACGCCCCAAAAGTGCCTAACAGGCAGCTAAGCACTAAAGGCCACCAGGTTTTTGGCCCTTTAATAGTTCCAGGTAAAAGCCCAGGTAGCTGTAGACGTTGCCCCAGGAGCGCTAAGGCCAGTAGGGCGCCGGGCAGCGCTAGTAGAGACAAGCCGTAGGGCCACACTGCTAGTGAGGTCATGGCTGTCCAGCCCAGGCCGGTAGCCAGGCAGGCGCTCACCGTCAAGGCGGCGCCAGCCCAGGGGCGTGGGCGAGTAAAGGCACTTTGCACTAACCCCAGCAGCACGCAAGGCCATAGCAGCCCTAGGCAGGCATAGACCGCAGCCAAGCTAGCCACTGAACCATTACCGGGAATCAGTGCCACTAAACAATGCCACAAGGTGGGATAATAAGCGCTTTTATCGGTGAAATAGAGAGAATTTAAACCCCCAAATGGGGAGGGATTACCGGCGTTACGAATAGCCATTACCGCGCTTTGGTGAAACACCGAGTCAAAAGCTTGGGCGGGCGCCCCCCAATCAGGCAGGCCAAAAGCAAACAGAGCCAGCGTCGTCGTGGCCACCAGGGCCACAGCCACCAGAGCGCTTAGCACTGAGGCATTAGCCAAGCCGGCGCGGCTCTTGCCCACCCAAGCCCGCCTAGGGGTGCCCACACAAGCCCGCCTAGGGGCGAAAAGCAAAGTTCCACGTGAAACAATTGCCACCGCCGCAGTAGCCAGGAAAATTAGCCAGTAGCCCGCTGGCAGCGCCCCCAGAACCGGCACCCTAGAGAGCCAACCCAGGCCGGTCAGCTGACTAAAGGGGCGATACCAGTGAATTCCTGCCGCCGCGCAGCCCAACTGGGCTAGGCTCGCCACCCCCAGGCCCAGCGGCACAGACATAGACAGGGCGCTGGCCCCGCGCCAGCCCGTTAACCGAGCCAGCCCGAGGCCAGGGAGCATTATCAGCGCCGCGAAGCAGACCGCAGAGCCGATAACTGTCAGCATTTACTCGCCGCCACCGATGGTGATGCGCGGCACGCCGACGAATAGTGCCGGGTTAGTGACGCGGCGGCCGTCGAGCAGCAGGCGCACACCCGGCAGGTCAGCCGGGGTCAGCTTGCTGTACTCGGGGTGGTCGGCCTGCACAATGGCCACATCCACGTTCTCACCTAGGTGATAGGGCTGCCAGCCGAAGCCTTCCAGCTCCTCATCGGTGTACATCGGGTCCTGCACCAGCACCTGAGCACCGGCGGCACGCAGCGCGTCAACCGTGGGGAACACGCCAGAGAAAGCGGTTTCCTTAACCTTGCCACGGTAAGAGGCACCCAGCACCACTACACGCAGGCCACTGAGGTCACCCAGGATCTCCTTGGCGCGGTCCACCACATACTGGGGCATGGTGGCGTTGAAGGAGCGGGCGGTGCGTACCACGGAAGCGTCGGGGTCAGTGGACAGGTACAGGCGCGGGTAAACCGGGATGCAGTGGCCACCTACCGCGATACCGGGGCGGTGAATGTGAGAGTAAGGCTGGGAGTTGCAGGCATCAATTACGCGCTGCACGTCCACGCCGATCTTATCGGCGTAAACCGCGAACTGGTTGGCCAGGCCGATGTTTACGTCACGGTAGGTGGTTTCAGCTAGCTTGGCCATTTCGGCGGCCTCGGCGCTGCCCATGTCCCACACGCCGTTAGGCTGGGGTAGGTCTTCGCGCACGTCAAAGTCCAGCAGCTGCTGGTACAGGGCAATACCGCGACGGGTGCCATCCTCGCTTAAGCCACCAACCAGCTTGGGGTAACGGCGCAGGTCCGCAAAGACGCGGCCGGTGAGCACGCGCTCGGGAGAGAAGATCAAAGTGAAGTCGCGACCCTCTTCTAGGCCACTGATCTGCTCAATCATAGGCTTGAAGCGGCCGCGCAGGGTGCCCACAGGCAAGGTGGTCTCGTAGGAGACGATGGTGCCGGGGGTTAGATGGGCGGCCAGGGACTTGGTGGCTTCATCCATCCAAGCAAAGTCAGGCTGCCAGGTCTCGTCGTTGACGAACAGCGGCACTACCACCACTACTGCGTCAACCCCGGGGATAGCCTCGGAGTAGTCCGTAGTGGCGCGCAGACGACCGGCGGGCACCAGCTCAGCTAGCTTCTCGGCCAGGTGCGCCTCACCCGGGAAGGGTTCTTTGCCTTCATTTACCAGATCTACGGTGTGGGGGTTAACGTCAACCCCGATCACCTCATGGCCCTTGTCGGCGAACTGTACGGCCAGGGGTAGGCCAATCTTTCCTAGAGCGACTACCGCAATGCGCATCCGGTTTTCCTCACTGTTTAGGGTTTTCAGGCTGTTATCTATTTTAAGCATGTGCGCTCGCAGCTGCGACGGCGTAAATCTCTTTGTACTTGGCAGCAAATGCGCCTAAAGCAAAACGGCTCAGGCAGCTTTCGCGTCTGCGCTCGCGTCCAGCTTTATCGCGCGGCCAGGTGGAGACTTGCTTTATAGCCGCCCCCAGCTCGGTTGGGTCGGCGCTAGCTACGACGACGCCGTCGCCGTCGCTAATGACCGTATTAGCCCCCCAAGTGTCGGTGGCCACCAAAGCCGCCCCCGTAGCTAGGGCCTCAATTAGCACCACGCCGAAAGGTTCAGTGATTGAGGGCAGCACAAACACGTCTAGCTGTTGGTTAAAGCCGGCCACATCCGTAATCATGCCCGGCAGTTCCAGTTGTTTTTCCACTCCCGCCTGGCGGGCGCATTGACGCAGACTGGCCTCAATTTCATCAGTTAGCGGGCCACCAATTATGAGCTGGGCATCTGCCCCCAGCTGGGCGGCAGCGAAGGACTTAATCACCAGCTCAGGGCGTTTAACCGGATCCAGCACCGACAAATGCCCCACCGCCAGGGGCTTGCCGCTGTGGTCTGATACCGTAACTGCCTCCAGCTCGGGCGGCAGTAAGTTGGGCACATAATCCCACTGACCCCCCAGGCGCTGGGCAATAAAATCGGCGTGACCGCGCGAAACCCCAATGCGTTTAGCGGCGCTGGCGGCCACCTGCTGCTCCGCACGGCGGCCTAGGCCGGTACGCACCGGCATATGGCCTAGTGAGCGGTGCTCGGTAAGCACCCAGGGCAACCCATATTTGGCGGCCAACAGGTGGGTCAAAAAACCTGCCGGGTAAAGCGAGTGGGCGTGCAGCACATCGGGGCGCCCAAAGCGGCGTACATAGACCCTAAAAGCCTGCTCTAACTGGCTAAAGGCAGCGCGGGCATCAATCCAGCGGGCTTTAGGCAGCCATGCTGGCAGATCCACGCGCACCACATTTAGGCCCTCTTCCTGACTGACGCGTGGCCGCGAGCGCCGCGCGCTTAGGCCCCGGCGCCAGGCGGGCCCATAGACCGGGTGCATTTGCGGCGCCAACACGCCCATTTGCAAGCCGGCGCCGGCCATGGCTTGGGCTTGTTGGCGGAAGAAAATTCCGTGTACGTCCTCTGGGCTGGCTGGATACCAGGAGGGAATTACCAGAACATGCATTACTCACCCATGATTTTGGTGATGTAACGCTCCCAGATCAGCAGCTGGCTGTCGGCTGACAGCTCACGGGCGTGGGCCTGGGAGGCGGCTTTGAATTCCTGTACTTGGGTTTTGGTTAGGCCCTTTAGTACCTGGGCTAGGTCGCTGGCGCTGTAGCCTGGCGCCACCACGCCTAAACCGGCTTCTTCAACGATGCGGGCCATCTCAGGGCTGGGGCCTACCACTACGCCTAGGCGGGCCTGCACAAAGTCAAAGAGCTTGTTGGGCAGGGCATTGGCGAAGTTGAAGTTGATGGGTGGCAGTAGGTGCACCCCTAGGTCGTAGCCGTTGAGGGTTTCAATTAGCTGCGCATAGGGCACGGGTGGGTGCACGGTGATGGCACTGTTTTCCTGGGCGCGCTGTTTTAGGTGTTCTAGGTGCTCAGGGTCGTTGGGGGTTAGGTATAGGTCTAGGGTGCAGTTACCGGCCTCGATGACGCCGTCCACGATGGCTTCAATGTTGCGTTCGCGGTGGGAGGTGCCTGAGTGCACTAGGCGGATGGGCTCAGCTACCGGGGTTGGGCTTAGCTCCCAGTAGGGCGTGGCGTTGGTGACCACCCCTACCTTGGCGCCGGTTTGTACCTCGTATTCCTGCGCGATGCGCTTGGAAACGGTGGTGACTGACTGGCAGCGCGGCAGGTAGCGCTGGCATAGCCACAGGTACCAGGGGCCAATACGCTTAGCCCAGGGAGCGTGTTCTTCCTGTAGGCGGGGGAAGTATTCGTGAATGTCGGCGTGTACCCCTAGGCGTGGGCGTAGGGAGAGGGCTAGCGGCACGGTGTCGATGTCGTCAGCTAGGACGGCGTCGAATTTGAGGCCCTTGAGGGCTTTGGCGGCGTTGCGCACATCTGGCATCAGCCAGTAGCCGGCTTTGTAGGCTTTTAGCTCTAGTAGCACATCCCAGGTTTTGCCCGGCAAGGTGGCGTGGGTCAGCTCCAGGTGGCGTTTGACGCCTTCGGGGGCGGGGCCAAAGCCGCAGGTAGTGACCTCATATTTGGGGCTGAACAGGCGCACTTGTTTAAGTACTCGCGCGTCGCGAGCAATGGGGGAAAACGAGATAATCAGTAGTTTTTTGCTCATATCTGCTCCTTAGGCCAAGCCCGCTAGGTGTGCCTGCACGGCGAATTCGGGTTCTTTTTCCACCAGCTCTTCGAAGGTGCCGCTGGCTTTGAGCTGACCGGTGCGCATGAAACAAATCATGTCGTTGTGGCGGATAGTTGATAGGCGGTGTGCCACTGAGATCACTGTGACTTGGCCGTGCAGCTGGGAGATGGCAGTGGCGACGGCGTCCTCGGTTTTGGTGTCCAGCGCACTGGTGGCCTCATCTAGCACTAGCACCAGCGGGTCTGAGTACAGGGCGCGGGCGATACCTAGACGCTGACGTTCGCCACCGGAGAGGGCCAGGCCGCGCTCACCGATACGCTCATTGATGCCCTCGGGGCGCCCGGCTATCACCTGGGAGAGCTGAGCCATTTCAATGACCTGCTTTACGCGCTCTTCGTCATAATCATCCCCCCAGGTCAGGGCAATGTTTTGGGCAATGGTGGCGTCAAAGAGGGTCACCTCCTGGGGGACGTAACCGACGCGTTTACGCCAGGCACCTAGCACATCATCCATGTTTTGCTGGCCAATGAAAATCTGGCCTTGTTGGGGTACTAGTAGCCCCAAAATAATGTCTACCAGCGTGGATTTACCACTACCGGAGGTGCCCACAATACCCACGGAGGAGCCCATGGGGATGGTTAGGCTTAGGTCTTTAACGGCGCTGGTTTGGGCGCCGGGGTAGGTGAAGGTGATGTTTTCTAGGCGCAGCGCGTCAGGTTCACCCTGTAGCTGCTGGGTGCCTAGGTCTTCAGCGTTTTCCTGATAGCGCTTGGCGTCGTTAATGTCGCGCAGTACGGCCTCTAGGTGGGGCAGGGAGTTGGCGGTGGTGGTCATAACTGACTGGAAGGTCACGATGGTGGGCATGATCCTAAAGCCAGCCACACCAAATAGGGCAATTGCGCTAAGCGCCCCGGTGGTGCCTTGGCTCCACCAGGCCACGGCCCCTACCAGCACGAATCCACCCACCATGGCGGCTTCAATTACGCGCTGAGGCACGGCCCCGAGGAACTGGATGTTGGCGCGGGCTCGGGTGGAGCGTTCACGATTTTGATGCACTACACGTGAAACATCAGCGAATTTGTCGCGCAGGGTGATTTCTTTAAGGGAGGAGACCATTTCGGTCATGAGTTTGGTGATGCGCAGCGAGTAGCGCATATTTACCCGTCCGGCCACCACGGCTGAGCGGGAAACCACCAGGTTCATGAACATGGCTACCAGCCCCAGGTACACCAGGGTGATGAAGGCAGTTGAGGGCTGGGCTACCAGCAGCACCGCCACTACTGCAATAAAGCTGACGATCTGCTGGGGTAAACTCACCGCCGGCAGCAGCACACCAGAGATAGTGTTGGCGATACCCACGTCGGCCATACGCACAATTTCCGCCGTCGAGCGCGCCAAACGCTCAGTCCAGGGGGCACGGATGTAGGCGTCAAAGAGCTGGTCACCAACCACCATTTCGTAGCTGGCAAAGCGGCGGGTGGCAAACCACTGAATCACTAAAGCCAAAATGGCTTTCAAAATCATCAGTGCACACACCACTAGCAGCAACCAGGGGTAGCTACTGGAGCTAATCTTGCCAAACAGCGGCATAGTCATGGCCTCACCCTTGATCATGGGGGTGAGCATTAGGGCCAGTAGACCTAAAGCAACCGTATCCAAAATCGCCAAAGCTGAGGTGGATACCATGTATATCCACAAGAACTTATTAGTGCCCGCCGGCAGCAAGGGTACTAACTGGCGAATTGCGCCTATCAGCCGTTTCATTTGTCTCCCCGGTTGAGGGTGTCTAGCAATTGGTTTAGTTTGCGCGCGCCCCAATGGGCTACGCGGCTTTGGCGGCTAAACCAGCCGCGCACGCTAACCGGAGCCACGGTATTAGCCGGTCCGCCTTGGTTCAAGTTGGCGGCGGCTTGGCGTGCTCGCAGTAGGCGGGTTTGGCGCTCATCATCGCTGACGCCCTCACCGCCAGCAACGATCAGGGCTTCAACCAGGCGCGCCTCATTACGGCTAAGGGCCTGATAGTAGCGCGGGGCCAGCATAAGCACCTTGGTTAGTAGCGCGTAGAGGTAGTCAACATCATCCAGGCTTAGATCGTGGCTGTGTTTGGCCACTGCCGGCAGGATGCTTTTACGTACCAGGCGCACGGCCAGGGCGTGGCGGGCAGCAGGTTTTAGCTGCTCAGCCCAGGTGGAGCTGGCTACGATATCCACCCCGGCGCACTGTTGTGCAATGGTGAAGGGGGTGGAGGTGACCCGTACACCGCCGTCGTCGGCCTCAATATATTTAGGTGCGCTGGCGGGCAGCAGGTCGATGCGCTGGGCCACCATAAATAGGCGACTGGAGTAGGCCAGGTCCTCCCCTGTGCGTAGGCCCGAGCTCATGCGGATTTGGTAGCGCTTTAGTAGCTCGGTGCGTACCAGCATCAGTGGCCCGGTGCGGTAGGTGAGGCGGTCTTTGACTGGGTCTAGACGACGACGGCGCCCCACGCGCACCGGGGGTAGGTCCAGAGTGCCGGTGGCAGCCTCTAGGGTGGGTAGGATCAAAATGTCGACGCTGGGGTTGGCTTTGAGGTATTTAGCCCAGGCTTTACCGGCGCCGCTTTGGTAATAGTCGTCTGAGCCCATGGCGGTTACGTAGGGGGCGGTGGCGGCCTCCAGGCCGGTATTCAGTGGGCCAGCCGGCGAAGGAATACCATCTGTGCAGGTCAGGATCTGTACGCGGGAGCCGAACTGTTCTAGGCGTTGGCGGATAGGCTGCGGATCAATATTGTGCACCACCACAATTGCGCCATTGGTGGTGTTACCTTCCACCACACTGGCTACGGCGCGTTCAATAGGACGCTCATAGCGGTGGATGGCGATCACTACCTGCACTAGGGGCTTTTTTGTCACTGCGCCCCTCCTAGCACTACCTGATCTAGCAGCGGCAAGGTCACCTGGGCGTCAAGGTTAGCTAGCGTCCACTGGCTGGCCTGCTCAGCTACCTCTGGCTTAGTTAAACCAGACTCGTTGGTGTTATCCAAGATGCGTTGCGCTGCGGCACGCGGGCTGTCCACTACCCAGTCAGCTGGGTAAATAGTTTCGGGCCCACCCAGGCTGGCCAGGCCCGGCCAGTTACGCACTACCGGCAGGCAGCCCGAAGCGGCGCCTTGCTGCACTGAAATATGTACGCCTTCAACCATAGAGGAGGACAAAATCACGGTAGCTTTACGCAAAACCTCGGGCATATCGCTGCGGTAACCCAAGCTTTGCACGCCCAGCTGCTGGCAGCGCTGGTTGAAGCTATCCCAATAGCTACCCCCAGCTGTGGGCTCCTCCCCCACTAAGGTAAGCTTCCAGGGTTTGTCAGAAAGCTGGCGCAGCTGCTCAAGCACATCAAGGGCCCAGGTGGGGTCTTTAACTAGGCGGTCATAGCCCACCAGCATGATGCTGTACGCAGCCGGCTGGAGTTTGGACAGTTTAAAAGAAGCCAAATCCATACAGTTGGGAACATAGTTAATGCGGGTGCGCTCAGCTAGCCCCAATACGGTTGAGGTCAGTGCCCGCGTCACCGGCGGGGCAATGGTGATTAGATCAGAGACGTTTTCCCAACGGGTAAGCAGCGGCATCATAGTAAATGCCTCAAATTTGTGAATGCGCACCAGCAGGCGCGGGCTACCTACGCTAGTTAAATCCGTGCCGCTTAGACGCGCGGCCAGGGCACTACCCCACTCCACATAGACTGTGTCAGCCCACTGTAGATCTTTACGTAAAAATTCTGGAACCTCAGCGTCACGGTTTTCTAGCCGGTCACTGATAGTTTTTAGGGCTGAGCAAAAATCTAGTTCTTCGTCTCCCAGCTGGCGGATACGCACCTGGGCTTTTTGCGGCCAGTAGCCAATGATTGGCTCCATAAAGTTGAAGTTTGTGTCGGTAAGCACCAGTAAACGCTCAGCGCGCGGACGCTGAGCCTGCACCACATGGGCGCTTACCACCTGGTTACCGTCTACCTCAGCCCAAGGCAGATTCACCCCGCTGGTGGCCACCTGAGCGGGCTCCAATACGGCGTCGTCGCCGCGCAAACGCGCCACCACTTTGGAAGTAAACAGGTAACTACGCAGACGCGGATCCATCTCAGCGATAGGTGAATGGCTAAGCCCCTGCTCAATGGTGGGGTGGAAAATCAGTTTCAGGGCCTCTAAAACCTGTGCGGCGTCGCCTTGGGCCCCGGCGCGTTCAAGCAGGACGCTAGCGTGCTCTAGCCAATTGGGGGCTAGCTCCTGGTAGGAGCCATCTGGGTCTGCCTCTAGGCGCGACAAATCCAGCAGTACCTGGGATCGTGCTTGGTCTGCCATACCTGCCCCCTTCCACAGCATCCGCGAAATGGCGCCGTGGCCCTGGTTGGCGGCCACATAACCAGCTTTAACTAGAACGTCAGTTAATTTACTCATCAGTGTCCTATAGTTCTTGAGCACCGGGCCAGTGATCATATTTAACGCCCGGCGGGGGATCTGGGATACCGTTGGGCTCCCATTCGGGGTCTGCGGGGCTAAGAGTTTTAGCCACTACTGGGCGTTGGCCCAGGTTACATACATCAATGCGCCATACCACGGCGGAGCCGTCAGAGGCGGCAGCTATCTTAGTGAAACCACTCCAGGTGACCACGCCATATAGGCCGCTGCGGTACTGGGAGGTGTTGTAGCCGCTAAAACGCCGGTTTACATCCTGGTAGTAGTAGTCGATGCCGTGTTTACGCAGCAGCTGACACACCTTGGGGTCAGTGTGGATCTTGCGGAAGTTTTTAAGCAGGTAGGTGCCGTCCACGTCTTCAGCTTTAGCACCGGCAAACACCCACACACTACGCCGACCGGTCATAAAGGGCAGTAAGCCTGCCCCGCTTACCGGGTCACCAATTACTACCGCCTCACGTGGCAGTACGTCAGGTAGGCGGTGAATCATGGCCAGTTCAGATTCAGAAACCATGAAGTTAGCGTCTGAGGTGTTGGGGAAAAACACCTGGCGGGTATCACCCAGCAGCAACGGTGCGCTCAGGCAGGTAGCAGCCAAGAAAACCGCTCCGGCAGCAGCCAGTACTTCACGCCCATGCAGGCTAATGCGTTTAGCTACCTCCAAGAAACCTAAGGTGATTAGCGGTATTAAAGCAATAGCTGACATGGCTTCAGTGCGCAGCGGATTGTTGTAAAACACTCCGGTCAGCTCAGTTAGCACCGGGATAGGCGCCATAGTGGCAAAAGTCAGCGGCAGACAGCACAGCCACGCCACCACCAGGGAGCGGTACTTACAGTAGCGGAAAGCCGTGTAAATTCCCGCCAGCTGCAAGAAAGCCAGCACCCAATGAATGGGGGTGAGCAGAGTTTGGCCTACCGTGCCGTAGGAAAGCAACGGCAAAGATTGCAGTTTGGCACTTAAATAGTTCCAGTTACGCACTGTGCCCCGGTGAATGTAGTCATACCAGGGCCCGGGCACAAACAGTGCCACCGCCACCGCTATAACCACACCAAAAGCCAAGGCCAGTAGGGCCCCACCGCGCAGGTACTTGCCGCCGGCCACCATCCGGTAACCCTCCAAGTTGGTGCGGGCCCACGCCAAAATCGCCAGCGGCCAGCCCAAAACCACCAGGGATGAGGGGTGAGCTACCGCCACCCCATAAACCGCCGGCAGTGGGGTTAATAGGGCGCATAGCCCCAGCACCTTATGCCCGCTGCGCCAGCTAAAACCGCAGCGGTGCACGCATTGCAGCATAAAGGCGGCCACCGCCGGGCATACCGCCACCGCCAAACAGTAGGGCCACATGGCTTTATCAATAGTTAGCAGCCAGGGGAACGCCGGGATCAGGGCAGTTAGCCCTAAAGAAACATAGGGAGCCAGCGGATAGTCAGTGAACAGCTCACGGCTCAAATAAACAATCGAAATGCACCACAGCAGGGCCACCAAAGCAATCAGGGAGTTGGTGGTGGCCACATTAGTTTCCCAGGAAGGAGAGGCCAAAGACACAATTTGGTGCCACACCGTGGGATAGAAACTGTGGGCCTCAGTTAGCCCAAATAGACGCTGGTTAGCCGAAAACATAGAGGTGTTTTCGGTGTTAGAAATAGCCCACACCTGGTTGTAGTGGTAAAGCGCATCACCCAGCTGAATCGGCCGGTCACTGGCCCCACCATAGAAGAACGGAAAGGCACTAAGCAGCCAGGTAACCACTGCTGCCCCAATTAGGGAGGCGTCAGCTCTAAACTGCTCTTTCCAACCGTCTAGCGCGCCGCCTCCACGAGTAACTGAAGCTGGGTCAGTGCCAATCCAGCGCCGCAAAGCCCAACGCAAAGACAGCATCAACAACGCACACAAAATGGTGGCGTTAATAACCGGGTTCCAGTCCCAGTGCAAATGCGCCCGGGCTGCCACCACCCCCAGCACAGAGTAGAGCGCAAAAGAGAAAGCCGGCGCCAAAGCCAGACGCCGCAAACTCCCGCGCAAACCAGCTGACACCGCCAACACCCAGCCCGTCCCAAACAAAGCCAATAGCAGAGACGGAAGGGTGGTTAAGGTAGGCAGCCAGTTAGCAATCACAACGGATCACATCCACGATTACCCGTGCTACTGCATCAGCAGCCGCCCGCTGGGAGCGATTTTCCACCACCCACTTGCGTAGCTGCTGGCGCCACTTAGGAGTCTGAGGGCTTTGGGCACGTTTGAGTGCGGCCAGCATAGCCTGGGCCACCTCGTCCACACGGTAATCAACCGCCCAACCCAGATCCTGGCTACGCACCTCCTTAACTACCGGGCCTAGGCCCGCATAAATCACCGGGGTGGCGCAGGCCAAAGCCGAAAGCACCTTAGTGGGGTAAGCAAAGTCGTAGCCCTGACCGGGTTTAATCGACACCAGCGCCGCCACCGCGTCACTTTGCCAAGCTGCAGCCGAGCGGGGATCTTGCGGGGGCAACACCAAGGCGGCCGGAGTTTGGGCGGAGCAAGCATCGTTTATCTGCTCAGCCAGCTCAGTTAACACCGGCCAATGCGAACCCTTACCAATGAAAACCAGCTGCGCCTGGGGGACCTGGGCACGTACCTGTTTAAAAGCCTCCATGAAAATATCGGCACCCTGCCACTCACTGGCCGTGCCAGCATAAATAAAGTAGGGGCCAGTAATGCCATGGGCGGCGCCAATATGGCCAGAAACCGGGGTAAAACGGTCAGTGTCAATCCCGTTATTAACCACCTCAACACGCCGGGCCCCCAGCTGACGGGCCCGGATAGCGACGCCGTCGTTAACCGCAATCACAGCCTTAGCCCCCCGCATCGCGAAAGACTCCATCAGCTGCACCGCCTTAGCCACCGCCGGGCTGACCCCGGTAGAAACCGTGGCGTCACTCCACACATCAGGGGCGTACCACACGTAAGGGATACGTCGCAGCGTAGTTACCGCACGCACCACCACGCCGGTAGTAGGCGGGGGTTCTACCAGCAACACCGCCGGCTTTTTAGCCGCCAGCAAACGCCCAAACAAGGGCAGGTCAAAAGACATATAGGGCACATAGCCGCGCAGGTAGCCGGATTTGTCACGTAGCACTGGCCAGCGACTAACGCTTACACCCTGAGGGTCTTCAGGTTTAGGGCCATCAGCTGGGGGCTGGCTGGTAAGTACCCGCACCGGAATGTCTAGCCGCCGCAAAGCCCGCTCTACGCCGTCGAGCCTGAAAGAAGCCGCAGCTGCCTCCGGCAGATGAATACGGGTGGCCAGGGTTACCCCCTTAGCCTTAGCACGCGCTAACTTGTCGGCAAAAGGCTGGTGCGCCTGACTTGCCATGCCGGCTTGCTGATCACTCACGCTTTAGCCCCCTTTTGTCCTAGTTCAAAAGCTACCTGCTGGGCGCGCTGAGCCCAGGTGTTGGCCTTACCTGCAGCCTTAGCCTGCCGGTGTAGCTTGTTTACTTCCTGTGGATTAGCTTGGAGACGACTCAGTAAGGTAGGCAGCACCCCAGCCCCATAAGGAGCCACCCAGCCGGCCTCGTTATCGGCTACCACCTGGGCTGCCAAGGTACCTGCAGAAGCAATCACCGGCTTACCGTGACCTAAATATTCAAAAAGTTTAACCGGCGCCGCAAACTCACGATACGGGTCAGGCTGCACAAACAGCACGCAAGCATCAGCATTGTCATAAAGCTGCTCAAGCTCAGCCCCACTGCGGTGCACCACCTGCACCGAGCTATCCATAAGCGGCTCATACTCACCGCGCATCTGCTCCCACTGCTGCTGGTGAGTGCAAATAGTTAGATTCACGCCGGGCGTGGCCGCCACCGCTCGCACGCATTCATGCAGCTGGTAGTGGCCCGAGACCGAACCGATGTAAAGCAGGTTCAACTGCCCATTATTAGGGCTGGCGCTATCCACCAGCTCACAGCCTGGCGGCAAGGCCGCCATACGGTGGGCCGGGAAGATGGGCACATGCGCCCCCATAGCCATACTGGGCAGGTAAAGCACATCCACATAGCGCTTATACCAAGACAGGTCATAGTTGTAGACCGCGCTCATAATGGTGGCCATAGGCTCACCTACGCGCTCGCGGTAGTCACCAAATTTCCAGTAAATGTCGCGGTAAAACAGCCCCGAGGGGATCTGGTAGCGGCGTGCCAGGGCAAATAGCTCCACATCCAAAACCGGGTGCGGCGGCAGGTGGCGCGGCTCGGTGAGCATGGTGGGAATGGTGGCTGACTCAGAGTAAAGAAAATCAATTTTCTGCCCGGCTGCCAGGCGTGCTTTTAGAGCTTTAATAGCCCGACGTCGTCGGCGGCCATCACCGGTAACGTCCAGCACCTCATAGCCAAGTGATTTAAACGCGTCATACATGCGCACAGGGCGAATCCCGGAGGCAGAGGTGGCCTGCCGATTTAGAGCGTAGGGGGCGTGATAAACCATAGTAGGCATAAGGCAATCTTACTGTTTAAGCACCTACACTTATATAGCCAGGTGAATAAACCCCACCGGTATCTCGGCTCAGGCACATTATCCCCGCTAAACTGGAGTCATGCGCGTTATTTCCGTAGTCGGGGCCCGCCCCCAGTTCGTCAAGCTCGCCCCGGTCGCCCACGCTTTCGCTAAGGCTGGAATTGAGCATGTAATTGTCCACACTGGTCAGCACTATGACCCCATGCTTTCTGACGTGTTCTTTAAGGATCTAGGCATTCCCGCCCCGGATGTGCATCTAGGGGTAGGCTCAGGCTCCCACGGAGTGCAGACCGGCGCCATGCTAGCTGCCATGGATGAGGTATTTGAGCGCTACCAGCCGCACTGGGTGCTGGTTTACGGCGACACCAACTCCACTCTGGCCGGTGCGCTTAGCGCGGTTAAGCTGCACTTGCCGGTGGCCCACCTAGAGGCTGGGCTGCGTTCTTTCAACCGCCTGATGCCTGAAGAAATTAACCGCGTGCTCACTGACCACGCCGCTGACCTGCTGCTTACCCCCACTCAGGAGGGCGCTAAGCACTTGGCTGAAGAGGGCCTAGCTGACAAGACCGTGATCGTGGGCGACGTCATGACTGACGTGCTCTACCAGGTGCGTGACCAGGTTGCCGCTCAGCCCAGCCCGGTTATGAAGGAGCTGGATCTGGCTGAGGGGGCCTACTCGCTAGCTACCATTCACCGTGCGGAAAACACCGACGACGCCGCTCGCCTCACCTCCATTCTTGACTCGCTGGGGGCCGTGGACCACCCGGTGGTGCTGCTAGCCCACCCGCGCCTGGTAGCTAAGTGCTCCGAGCACGGCATTGACCTGTACGCCAAGCGCGGCAACCTGCTGGTACACCCCCCGCTGGCCTACCCTGACCTAGTAGCTTCGGCCCTGCACGCACGCGGCGTGGTTACCGACTCCGGTGGCCTACAAAAGGAAGCTTTCCTGCTGCGGGTGCCTTGCACCACTGTGCGTCCCCAAACTGAATGGGTGGAGACCGTGCAGCTGGGTTGGAACATCCTGGTTGAGCCCGGCAGCGCCCTAACTGAGGCCGCTAGCCGCCCGCGCCCAGCCGAGCCGGCCCCTGAGGTGGCTCACCCCTATGGCGACGGGCACGCCGCTGAGCGCGTCGCCGAGGTTTTGCTAGCTAAGTAACCCCCGCTAGCCAAGTAACTCTACTAGCCGAATAAAAGCCAAATTATGCGTATCGCCATGGTGGCCACCTGGCTACCCACCAAAGTAAATCCAGGTTCAGGTATTTTCGTGGCCAGAGATGCTGCCGCCCTGGCAGCTTTAGGCCACCAGGTGCAGCTAATCCATTTAGTGTCTCCCGCTTTAGATGATGGGCGTGAGCGCACCTACACTTTGGGTGTGCCCACGCTGCGGGTGCCGCTGAAGGTTTCTAATCCCGCTTCGCTGGCCCGCGCCCGCGCACGCCTAGAGCAGCTAACTGCCGGCGCCGATGTGGTGCATACGCAGGCTATTTCGGCGCTGTTTCCCTATCTGTTGCGCCGCCCAGCCCAGCCGTGGGTGCATACCGAGCACTGGTCGGGTGCTACCTCCACTTACACCAACCCGTTTATACGTCGGGGCGTGCATACGCTACTAAATGCGCAGGCACTACCCGACACGGTAACGGCGGTAAGTAGCTTTTTGGCTAACCATCTGCGCCCTTACCGCCACGGCAAACCCCTGGTAGTGGTGCCTAACCAGGTAGTGCGCCCGCAAACTTTGACCCCTCCCCCACGCTCGCTGCACCCTGAGGCACCGCTAAAGCTTGTGGGCGTGGGTGGGTTAATTGAGCGTAAAGGCCCGCTGCTGGCTTTGCAGATTTTGCATCAGCTTTCTGGCCTTGGCGTGAAAGCTAAGCTGACCTGGGCTGGTAGTGGCCCACTACTGGAGCAGTGCCGTGAGCAGACCGCCGCTTTAGGGGTGGATGCCACTTTCTTGGGCCAGGTTCCTGCCGAGCAGATCCCCCAGCTAATTAGTGACAGTGACATGTTCTTAGTGCCCACCATTGGGGAGACTTTCTTCCTGAGCGCCGCTGAAGCTATTGCTGCTGGCCGCCCGGTGGTTACCGGCAGCTATGGGGGGCACACAGAATTCCTTGATCCGGCGGTTTGTGCCCTGGTTAGTGGGCGTGACCCACTAGTTTGGGCCCAGGCCCTGAAGCAGTTGGCTCAGCGTACCGCCGCCTACGGCGCGCAGGAGGTGGCCGCCACCTTACCTGAGGCTTTCACCGCCCCCCAGGTGGCTAAGCGTTACGTGCAGGTTTACCAAGACACTATTGCGGCGCGTTAATCCCTTAAATCAGAGGAAATATCGCATTTGGACACTGTCTACCAGGCTATTTTGGAGAGTAAATGAGCAAGGTAATTTTCGCTTCCCACTCGCGCTGGTGTCAGCCGGGCACTTTTAACGACGACGCCGCCTCCCCATCCGCCGTCACTGGCGCAGCCCCCAGCACGACTGATGCCAAGTCCCCCGCCGACAGCCCTATACAGCAGTGGTGGGCTAGCGCCCCCAACAGCAACCAGCCTCACGCGCCTCTGCCTACCTCCCCTGAGCAGGTGGGCCAGTGGGCCCATAAGCAGGCAGGCCAGTGGAGTGGCGTCGTCGTGACTAAGAGCGGGGCGCTACTAAGCAGCGACATGCCGCGCTCATTCCCCCTGCTATACCGCTACGTGGCGGGCACCTGGCTGGTAAGTGACGACCCCCAGGTACTTATCGACGCCGCCCCCACCAGCTGGGACGCCACCGGGCGCCTCCAGTTCCGCCACGCCGCTTACACCCTGGGCACACGCACCCTGCTAAAGGGGATTTACCAGCTGCCCGCCGCCTCCAGCGTGGAGCTAATCGACGGCGACCCCACCCCCCACGTACACCCCTGGAAGGCACTGCGCTACCACCAGCGCATCACTGATGAGCCCACTTTCCGTCAGCTTTTCACCCAGGCACTAGAGCAGGCGGTAGAGCGGGTAGTTAAGCTAACCCAGGGCCGGCGCCTGGCGGTGCCGCTATCGGGCGGGCTGGATTCGCGCCTGATTTTGAGCCTGCTTAAACTGGCCGGCGCCAGTGATGTGGTGGCTTTTACCTACGGCACTGCCGGCTCACGTGAAGCCAAAATTTCCCAGCAGGTAGCGCAATCCCTGGATGTGCCCTGGTATTTCGTTGAGCTTAGCGAAGCTAAGGTACGCCAAGCCTGGCAGGCAGAAGGCGGCGCCTTTATCCGTGCGGCTTGGGCGGGGGCCTCCCTGCCCCACTACCAGGACTGGTATGCGCTACGTGAGCTAACCAGCACCGGGGTGCTACCCGCCGGCACCGTGATTTTGCCCGGCCACACCATTGTGGGCAACCTGCACGGCCAGGAGCTGCTAGACCCAAAGACCCCGATGAGCCGCAAAGACTGGGTTGAGCTGCTGGCTCACCAGCACCTAAACCTGCAAGGCCAGCAGAATCTGGTGGCGGCCCTAGCCCCCATCCGCAAGCCTTTGCTGGAGGCAGTCGATGAGCTGCTGACGGTAGACACCCTGGACGCGCGCCAGAGCCTCATTGAGTGGTTCAACGTCCGCGAGCGCCAAGCCAAATACATTAACCACTCTATGCGCGCCTATGAGCATTTTGGTTTGGATTGGGCTTTGCCGATGCTCGATCTTGAGGTGATTGAGGTTTGGGAGCGCGGGGGGCTGGCTTTCACTGATGAAGAGCGTATCTGGTACAAGAATCTGATTGCCCAGATTTATGCGCGGGTTAGCGGCACGCAGCCGCAACTGTATGCCGCTGGGGTCAATGCGATTCCCGCCGCCCCTAGGCGCGCGGCAATTAAGGTTCTGTCTACCCTGCGCCTGGATAAGGCGGTTAGCTCGCTGCTTACTACCCGCGTGCAGCTGCGCCACCCCATGGCTTTCCAGGCGCTGCTGCCGGCGGGTAGCGCGGCTACTTATGCCCCGCAGCTACTCAAAGGCCGCAGCCTTAACGGTATTTTTGCCGACCTGTTTTTAGCTGACGCTTGGGCGGCGGATTCTAATGTGTTTACGGAGGTTATTTAACCGTGCCTGCTCCCCTAGCGCGTTTTCGTTCCCTAGCGAGCACGCGCTTATACCCTTGCGCACCCAGCGCCCTGTTTTATTTGCTTCTAGCGGTGTTTTGGGGGTGCCTGTGGCGCCTGCCGCTGCTTAACGGCGATGATCGGCTTTTCGCTAACGCCTCTAATTTGCCGCATGGCCGCCAAACTTGGGCGGGTATTACCACCATGGTGGATAAGACCTGGAATACCTTTAATGGGCGCCTAGCTGATGGGCTTGGTGCGGCCTGGTTTAGTTTTGGTTTGGGCGGAGCCCGGGTGCTGATGGCGCTGGGCTATGTGCTGTTTGCGTTTTTGGTGTGGGTTTATGCCACTCGCCTGGGGCCTAAGGATGAGGGTGACTATTCACAGCTAAGTCCCTGGCGTACCTGGGTGCGCCGTGATTTGTTGGCGCAGCTTTTAGCTAGTGCGATCCCGTTTATGCTGATTGGGTTTCACTTCCATCTAAGCGGCGACGCAGTGTTTTCGATGGCTGTGGTGTGGAATTACCTGTTTTCTTTGAACCTGGTGCTGGTGGCTTTCTATCCGCTGGCTAGGGCGGCGCGTGGGAGCTTTTCTTGGCGTTGGCAGTTGGCGGCCGCCCCGCTGATTGTGCTGGCCATGGTGATGCATGAGATGACTTCTGTGGCCGCGCTGGGTTTGGTGGCTGGTTTGCTGGCTTTTTGCCCGCGTCTGCTTACCCGAGCGGTTACTTGGGTTTCGCTAGCGGCTACCGGCTACGGTTTTTATCTGAAAGTTACCGCCCCGGGGTTGTGGGAACGTATTGAGCGCAACTCTAAGCCCACCGGTTCGCCTAATGATTTGCTGCCCGAGGAGGTAAAGCTGCATTTGCGCCTGGCGGGCACGCTCGCCAATGTGGCGGTGGTGTATATCGCCTTGGTGGTGCTGGTGGCGGCAACTTTGATTTGGCTGCATGGGCGTGCTTTATTGACGACGACGCCGCTTTGGTCGCGTTGGCAGCCTAGCCAGCGCTTGTGGGTGGGCTCACTAGTGGCCCTGTATGTGGTTAGCGCCACCTGTGTGGGGGCGTGGATTATGGCTGGCCGGCGCTATTTGTTGATTATCGACGACGCCTATGGGCATGGCCGCTACCCGCTGATCACCCAAATGGATGATGCTAGTGGCGCGGTGATTGGCTGGGCTATAGCTAGTTTTGTGATGCTGGCGCTGCTGGCTTCAACCCTGCCTAGGCAGTTGGTGGGGCCCCTACCCCTGGCCTTGTTTGGGGCGATTGCGGCTTCTTTGGCGGCTAATAGCTATATGGCCCGTTCGCTTTATGCCGGGGTGGGCCGTGACCACTACATTGCTTTGCTACTTATGGGTACGTTGATCATAACTAACCTGGTGGCGCTCTCTCGCCTTGGCGGCGCAGGCCGGGCGGTTAGTGTACTTAGTGGAGGGGTGCTGTTTGTGGCTGGCTCCACCCTGGTGCTGTGCGCTAACCAGCTGCTGGTTAACTATGGAGCTTGGCAGCAGGTGGAAGCCCAGTTTGCGGCAGCCGCTAGCGGGCAAAGCACGCTGGTTGAGATCCCTAAAACCATGCCTTGTAATAACGTGATTTCGTATCAGTGGATTGATCCGCCTACCTCTAATGTGAAGCATTTGCGGATCTTCTACGGCCTAGACTCTAAGGTGCAGATCAAGACCGTGCCTCAGGAGCTAACCTGCGGCCCGGCCACAAACCGCTAACCGCTGCCGTTAACCTCTGCCCACAGCCAGCCAATGCATGGGGCGCGGGGGCCAGGCGCCGTCGAGCCTGTCCCCGGCGTTAGGGCAGGCGGCGCATACGGCGACGAATGGCCACCAAACCCCAAGCCATATTCCACACGTCACGCACTTTAATGCGGGTAGCGTGGGCGCCTTGGTCAGCGGTGAGCACCACCGGCATTTCCGTGATCGGCATCTGACCGTCGTGTTCAGCTAAAGCCACAATCTCAGTGGAGCTAAGGTAACCGTTTTCTACCAGCTGGCTGCGGTGGGCGCGGATCCAGTCGCCGTCAATAAACAAAGTCCCCTGCGGGTCACCCACTTTAGAGCCCAAAATTACCCGGCGCATCAGCCTAAACACTGCTGAAATAGCCGCGCGCATCATACCCCGATCCACCTGCGAATCAGGGTGGGCTTTAGAGCCAATAGCCAGCCCAACAGTGGGGTGAGCCCACCAATAATCCAGGTCAGAGGTACCAAATGGCAGGTCGTCGGCGCTAAAGACCACTAGCGGCGCCGTCGAGACACTAATGCCACGCCTATAGGCACGGCCCATACCCTTAGAGCTAGCCACCGCCTCCACGGTGAAAATATCCACCCCGTTATAAAGGCTGGGCCCATAGGTAAGCGATAAGCCCTCTAGCAGCTCAGCGGTGCCATCCTGGGAGGCGTTTTCAACCACAATGGCGCGCATAGGCACGCGCCGCCCCCGCGACCAGGCAGCCAGGCGTGCCAAAGTACCCTCCAGCACGGTCACCGAGTTGTGGGCGGGAATAATAACGTCAATAGCTCCCGGCAGTTCACGCGGCTGGGGCTGAGCTACCTGCAGCCGGCGCGGGAAGACCACATAGCGGTAAATCGGGTAGTTCCACACGGTAGTTACGGCGGTGCAAATAATCTTGCTCAGCGTGGCCGAAAGCCCCAAATGATCCACTAAAGCAATCATGGCCACCGTGGTAGCCAACCAGTTAAAGCCCACCAAAACGAAATACATGATGAGCGAATACAGGCGATTAGCGTAGCTTTTAAAAGCAAAGTTACGCTGACCTAAATAATTAACTGCGAAGCCGCTCCAATAGCCGGCAGCAACTGCTAAAGCCGTAGCCATCTGCGCAGCTAGCGGGGTGGTGGCCAGCAGCACCATGCGGGTAACTACGGTTACTAGCAGATCCACCACGAAGGCGGTGCCACCAACACCTAGATAACGCAGTATCGATGATTTAAATAAACGCGCTAGCATCCCGTTTCCTAACTGAATCAGCGCTAATTATACAAACTGGGGCCGCACTATCGAGTGCGACCCCAATTTGCTGAGATTAGTTTTAGAAGTGGACAGCCTGCCCGCTAGCGGCAGAAGCCAGGATGCCTTCCACTACCTTCAGCGCGTTTAGGCCCTCTTCCATGGATACGTGCTCATTGCCCTTACCTAAGATGGCGTCACGGAAGTGCTCGTGCTCCACAGCCAGCGGTTCGCGCTTGGCTAGGGCGTAACGGGTTACCGTGCCTTCGCTTACGCCACGGAAAGCAGCGATCTGCTCCCACTGCAAGGGCATGTCGCCGTTTTCGTAGAAGGTCAAATCACCCATAGCGGTGTCAGCTACTAGGGCACCGTGCTCACCGGTCACAATAGTGGTGCGGTCCTTGAAGGGGGTCAGCCAGTTGACCAGGTGGTTAACCAGCACACCGTTCTTGAAGGAGCCAGAAGCCACTACCATGTCCTCGTGCTCGCGGCCCGAGCGGTGGGCGGTCTGGGCGTAGATTTCCTTGTATTCGCTTCCCGCAACCCAGGCGGCCAAGTCAACGTCGTGGGTGGCCAGGTCCTTGACCACCCCGACGTCGCTGATGCGGGCCGGGAAAGGCGACTGGCGGCGGGTAACCACCTGGTAGACGTCACCTAGCTGGCCTTCAGCTAGACGCTTGCGCATCTCCAGCAGGGCCGGGTTGCAGCGCTCAACATAACCCACCGCACCGATCAGGCCGGCAGACTTGAAGGCTTCAGCTACGCGCTGGCCAGACTCCACTGAGGCAGCCAGGGGCTTTTCAACCAGGGTGTGCACCCCAGCTTCAGCCAGAGCCAGGGCGGCCTCCTCATGGAAGACGGTAGGCACAGCCACAATGGCGGCGTCGATACCTACCTCAATCATGGCAGAAACGGAATCGAGCACCGGCAAAGAACCGGCCACCCCGAAGCGGTCACCACCCGGGTCAGCTACAGCTACCAGCTCAAAGCCCTCAGTGTTGCGGGCGTTGCGCACATGGTGGCGCCCCATCGAGCCTAGGCCCAGGACACCAACGCGAAGCGAAGCACTCATCAGGCACCAGCCTTCACCACAGCGGCCACGGCCTCAACAATGCGCTCCAGGTCGGCCTGGCTCAGCGAGGGGTGTACCGGCAGCGACAGGCACTCGCGAGCAGCCTTCTCGGTGACCGGCAGTTCCAGGCCGGGAGCGTACTTGGTGAGCGAGTCCAGACGGTGGTTGGGGATCGGGTAGTACACGCCCGAGCCTACCTGCCACTGCTCACGCAGGGCCTTTTGTAGTTCGTCGCGCTCGCTGGCACTAGCACCCTCGAAACGGATGGTGTACTGGTGGTAGACGTGACGGTAGCCCTCGGGCACGAAGGGGGTGACTACACCCTCAACCCCGGCCAGGCCCTCGTTTAGGAAGGCGGCGTTTTCCTGGCGCTGCTTGGTCCAGCCAGCCAGCTTGCTTAGCTGTACGCGGCCCACGGCGGCGCCGACGTCGGTCATACGGTTGTTTAGACCCACCAGCTCGTTGGCGTACTGGCGCTCCATACCCTGGTTACGCAGCAGGCGCGAGCGGTGGTAGACGCCCTCGTCACGGGTGGTGATCATGCCGCCTTCAAGGGAGGACATGTTCTTGGTGGGGTAGAAGGAGAAGGAACCCCAACGGCCGAAGGTACCCACCTTGGTGCCGTCGATGGAGGCGTCGTGGGCCTGGGCGCAGTCTTCGTAGACGTCTAGGCCGTGGCGCTGGGCGATTTCTAGGATCGCGGGCATGTTGGCAGGCAGACCGTATAGGTGCACAACCTCAATGGCGCGAGTGTTGGGGGTGATAGCAGCTTCAACCGCAGCCGGGTCCAGGGTGAAAGTGTTTACGTCGATGTCGGCAAACACCGGGGTGGCGCCGGAGATGGCCACAGAGTTGGCGGTGGCGGCGAAGGTGAAGGAGGGCACGATTACCTCAGCGCCGGGCTCTAGCTCGCTAGCTAGGGTGGCTAGGTGCTGGGCGGAGGTGCCGGAGTTTACGGCCACGCAGTGGGCGCCGCTAACTACCTGCTCGGAGAATTCGTCCTCGAAGGCCTTTACCTGAGGACCCTGCACCACCATGCCGGAGGCGATAACCGCGTCCACGGCAGCGCGCTCCTCATCACCGAAGACAGGCTTTGCCGGGGGAATGAATGCGAGTTCCATTTACTTTTCTACCTCTTTCAAAGTGGTGTTGGAGTTTGAGTCTGTGACTTCCTGATAGTGAGCCCCAGTGACGGGGCAACGCCACACACCCGGCTCAGCAGCTACCAGCGGTTCGCCGGCCTTACCAACCCAGGCAATACGACGTGCGGGCACACCAGCTACCAGTGCATAGTCGGGCACGTCCTTGGTGACCACTGCACCAGCTGCCACTGTAGCCCAGGCCCCGATGGTTACCGGAGCTACACATACGCTGCGTGCACCGATCGCCGCGCCGGTCTTAATGGTTACCCCGACGGGTTCCCAGTCCGAAGCTGACTTGATGGTGCCGTCAGGATTAACAGCGCGCGGGAAGTGGTCGTTAGTAAGGGTCACAGCCGGGCCAATGAAGACGCCGTCGTCAATCACGGCGGGCTCGTAGACCAGAGCGTAGTTTTGGACCTTACAGTTATCACCCATCTTTACGCCCTCACCGATGTAGGCGCCACGGCCCACAATGCAGTTACGGCCAATCTGAGCGTGCTCTCGCACCTGTGCTAGATGCCAAATACTTGACCCATCACCAATTTGAGCCTCGGGTGAGACATCCGCCGTATCAACGATGCGTACTGCCACGTTGGTTAGCTCCTTTACGCAAAAACTGCATCAGACAAGGCCAGTCTATCCCTAGTTTTTCCGCTAATCGAGCCCATAGCGCTACGCTAATAGGAGTTAGTTCATAGCGCAGATGTAATTTCCTGGCACAATTGCGTTTATGCAAACTTTTGACCCGGCCGAGCAGACCTGGCTCGTTGTCCCCCTTTACAATGAAGCCCAGGTAGTGGCTGAGGTTATCGCCAATGCGCGCAAAACCTTCCCTAATGTTGTTTGCGTTGACGACGGTTCACGCGACGATTCAGCTGCGCAAGCCCGCTCTGCGGGGGCGATTGTGGTCTCCCACCCGCTTAACCTAGGCCAGGGTGCTGCCCTACAAACCGGCATCACCTATGTGTTAACTCGCACTAATGCTCGCTATATAGCTACTTTTGACTCTGACGGCCAGCACTCCACCGATGACGTTATGGCCATGGTGCGCCGCGCCCACGATGAGGATCTGGCGATTGTGTTGGGATCGCGTTTCCTTGAGGGCACCGCCGATACTGGCACGCTTAAGCGCATTGTGTTGCGCACCGCCGCTTGGGTTGGTTCTAAGACTTCAGGTATGAAGCTCACTGACGCCCACAACGGCCTGCGCCTGCTGCGCCGTGACGCCGCCGAAAAGCTGGATCTGCACCAAAACCGGATGGCTCACGCTAGCGAAATTATTCGCCAGCTGGGCGCCAGCGGCCTGCCTTGGGCTGAGCAGCCGGTACACATTGAGTACACCGATTATTCGCGTTCTAAGGGCCAGTCCCTGTGGAACAGCGTTAACATCCTCGTCGATTTGATGTTCAGCTAAGGAGCTAGCTAAATGGATTCTCAGCTTTTAATTAAGAGCCTGCTAGCCCTGGGCGTGGTGCTTATGGGCGTGATGCTGCTGCGCAACTCTGGCGGAGCTAAGCATATGGCTGGGCGCCGTATTGTCACGCTGGCCTTTGTGGTTTTCGCCCTGGTCACGATTGCGGTGCCGTCCCTGACCACCTATCTGGCTCACTTTGTGGGCGTTGGCCGTGGTACTGACTTGCTGCTTTATGCGCTGGTGCTGGCCTTTTTGGCGTCTTTGCTTTCCAGCTTCCGCCGCGCCTCTATCCAGGAGCGGCGCCTGACTAAGTTGGCACGTGCTTTTGCTTTGGCGCAAGCCCCCGACCCCAGCGCTTTGGGTCCGGTTCCCCCGGCAAATAAGGCCGACGACGCCGCTAAGTAAGTTTTTGCCCCCGGCTTTAGCTGGGGGGTTTAAACTACCCAGCCGAGCGCCGTCGGCAAAACCCCGGACATAAAACCTGGACATAAAAGCCCCCCCAAGCCAAGCTGAACTGCTCCCCTTTAGTTGGACTGAGAAATCAGACACCGACTAATGGGGAGCAGTTCAAAGCTCGGGGGGCTTAAGTGTGCCAGCGTTTAGGCGTGCTTGGTGCGCTGGTTGGGACGACGCACTTCCATTTCTTCACGCAGGCTCAAGCCGGCGTTAATGGCTCCACGCAGCGGGGCCTGCCACAGGTGCGGGTAGATACGCGACATGTATAGGCGCGCTGAGGCATGGTGGGCACGGATCATGTTCTCAGGCCGGGCTTTCCAGCTGGCACCCTGCTCATGTACTACTACCGCCCCGGGTACCTGCAAGTTTTCATACCCTGCCTTACCCACGCGGGCACCTAGGTCCACGTCCTCAAAGAACATGAAGTAGGCGTCGTCGAAACCACCCAGCTCCTGCCACACCTTACGCGGCAGCAGCAGACAGGCCCCTGAGAGCCAACCCACCGGGTGAATGGTGTCCTCATTGGTGCCGTGGTAGGACTTGGTTAGCGGGTTTGAGGGCCAGATGCGCCCCAAAAAGGCGTGGCCGGCGCCGCGTCCCAGGGTGGGTAGGGCGCGGCCAGAGGGGTAGACCGTGCCGTCGGTGTTAAGCAGGCGCGGGCCTAGCGAACCGGCGCTCTTATTGGCCAGGCCGGCTGCCACCAGCACATCTAGGGCACCGGGGCGGAACACTAGGTCAGGGTTGGCCACCACAATCCAGTCTTCACTTAGATCCTTGGCGGCAAAGTTTACTCCCCCGCCGTAGCCTAGGTTGCCTGGTCCGTAGCCACGGTCAGTGTTGGGGTCGCGCACTACGGTGGCGTTGTATTTGGCGGCTAATTCATCTACTAGCTCGTGCTGGGTGCCGTTGTCGGCAATGTACACGTTCACCTTTGCGCTGGTTGCCGGCGCAATAGAAGCCAGGAAACGTTCCAGTTCACTACCGGGGTTGTAGGTAACCGTGATTAACCTAATAGTTTGCTCAGACACGTCCGGCGTAGCTTGGCTCGGGCTTAGTAGCTCTTCTGCGCTCACTTCTGAGCCGCGCTCAGCGGCAGATTTATCAAGGTTTTCAGGCACGTTCTTCTACTCTTGAGATCGATTTTTCTGGCGGTAACTAGACCACACTTAGTAGTTTTATAACCTATCTGACTGAAAACATCCTCAACGTTACCTAAACTTGACCTCATGACTGCGTCTAAGCTCCCCCCGCGCCATACTGCAAAGGAACTGGTAAACCACCGATTGCGCCGTTTTTTTTACAGTGCTCTAGCGGCGGTATTGTTCGTCACTTCCTTTGGCGCTATGGCCTGGCATGACCTACAGTCTTCGGTTAATCAGATCGACCCTAATCAGTTCCTCATTGGTAATCGCTCCAATCGCCCTGTCACTGACTACGACGGACGTGCGGTAAACATTTTGGTAATGGGTACTGACTCGCGTCAGGGCGCCAACAACATCGACGGCGGCGCAGCTACTGAGTCTTCGGCTCGCTCTGACACCACCATGATCATGCACATTAGTGCTGACCGTAAACGTATCCAGGTGGTTTCTATCCCTCGCGACACCATGGTGGATATTCCTGAATGTAAGAGCGCTGATGGCACTATCACTGACTCAATGTATGCGCAGTTCAACACCGCCTTTGCTAACGGCGCTGGGAACGGGGATTTAAGTGCCCGCGCCTTGGCTGCGGGTGCGGCCTGCGCTATTTCCACCGTGGAGAAGCTAACCAACATCCACATTGATGACTACATGGTGGTGGATTTTGCTGGCCTTAAAAACATGGTGGATGCTTTAGGCGGCGTCGGCGTGTATGTCAGCGAGGACATTGATGACCCCGAATACACCCAACTCAAGCTTGATAAGGGTTGCCACCACCTTGATGGTTCGGCAGCGGTTATGTATGCGCGTGTGCGTCACGGCGTCTCTGACGGCTCTGACCTGCACCGTATTGAGCGCCAGCAGAACCTGATGGGCGCCATGATGCGTACCGCTATGCGTAAGAACCTGCTCACTAGCGCCCCTGACCTGTACGCCTTCGCTAAAGCCGCGCTGGGCACACTAACCACTTCTCCGCATGTGGGGCAGCTAAACACTCTGGCTGGTTTAGCTATGAGTGTGCGTACCATTGGTTTTACTGGCATTGAGTTCATCACCGCCCCTAATGAGGCTGACCCCGATGACCCCAACCGCGTGGTTTTGCGTGAAAAAGACGCCAAAGCCCTGTGGAAGTCCCTGAAGGACGACAAGCCGGCCCCCACTAACACCGTTTCTTCTACCGCTAACGGCACCCCGGCCCCGGCCGCCACTGCCACCGCCACTGAAACTGAGGACCCGGCGCAAGGAACCGAGCCCAGCAGCGAAGAAACCACTCAGGCACCCGCACCCAAGGCGTCGTCGCCTAGCCCCGCGCCTAAGGCTTCCGCTAGCCCCACTACCGACCCCGCATTGCAGTGCAAGTAAGGGAGGGTAAATAGTTGACTCAGTTTCCCCCAAGTCAGCCGCCCAGGCGCCGGCGTTTAGTCGCTAAAGACTCCGGCGTTAACCAACCAACCAGCGCCCCCAGTTCTCAGAGCGGTGCTGGCACCCCGGCGCGTCGTAATTCTGGCTCTAGCCGGGTTAACCCCAAGTCCACTAGGTCTGGCTCTGGGGCGCCGGCGCAGCCAATTTCAACCCGTTCTACCTCTGATGAGGCTACCCGCACCGCCGCTTCGGCGCAGGCGCGTCCTTCTAGTCGGGTGGGGCGCTCCGGCGGCGCCGTGCCTCTATCCGACGACGTCGCCCCCGCACGCCCAGCCGCCCAGACTGCCCGCCCAGCTACTCAGGCTACCCCGGCACCCGGGCACGCTAGTGGAGCGCAAACAGCCTTACCCCAGTCACTGTCTGGTCAAAGTGCCGCGCGCACCAGTGGGCCGCAGACGGTTCCCCCGCAGTCAATTCCTCCGCGTGCTAGCGCTTCGACGCAGGCGCGTCCTTCTAGTCGGGTGGGTCGCTCTGGCGGCGCCGTCCCCCTTCCCGACGACGTCGCCCCCGCACGCCCAGCCGCTCAGGCCACCCAGGTAGGACGCGGCGGGGCCCCTACGCGCACTGGCCTGCGCCCAGCCGCACAGCCAGCAACCGTGCCCCCTAGGCGTAACTCTCGTGCATCCTCACGCCCAGTAATGCCCACACGTTTACCAATTGACGAACCACCAGCTAGCCCCAGTCGCGGCAAGCGCCGCTGGCTTAAATACACCAGCGCGGTGCTAGCAGTAATTTTGATCACCCTGTGTGGCTACACCTGGCATCTGTGGAATAAGGCCAGTGACCAGCTGCGCCGGGTTGATGCGCTGTCAAGCATGGCTGACACTCCCGGCGAGACCTGGCTGATTGTGGGTTCGGACTCGCGCTCTGACGGCGCCATTGCGGACACCACCACCGCCGGCCAACGCGCCGACTCGGTAATGGTGCTGCATAAGGCTGAAAACGGCCAAGTTTCACTAACCTCCCTGCCGCGTGACACTTACGTCAATATTCCCGGCTACGGTGAGGACAAGATCAACGCCTCCTACTCCTACGGCGGCGCCAAGCTGCTGGTAAAGACCGTAGAGGGCTTAACCAAGATGAAGGTCAACCACTATGTTGAAGTTGGCATGGGCGGCGTTAAAAACGTTGTGGATGCTGTAGGCGGGGTTGAAGCCTGCCTGGACTACGACGTAGATGATCACGATTCCGGTTTGATCTGGAATACTGCGCAAGGCAAATGCCAGCAGGTTAACGGTGAAAAGGCGTTAGCTTTCTCGCGTATGCGTAAATCTGACCCCACTGGCGATATTGGCCGTGGCCTGCGTCAACGCGCCATTATTTCAGCGGCGGTAAAGAAGGCCATGTCACCCTCTACTCTGCTTAATCCCTCAGCCACCAGCAAACTGGTTGACGCCGGTACTGGCTCACTAACTGTGGATAAGGATTCGGGCGTGTGGGATATTGGCCAAATGGTGCTGGCTTTCCGCGCCGCTTCAAACGATGGCCTAACCGGCGCTCCCCCCATTGAGGACCCTGACTATGAGCCGGGAGATGTGGGCTCCACCGTGTTGCTGGTAGACACCACCGCGCCGATTTTCTTCGGCAAGGTACGCGACGGAAGGCTCACCGCCAGCGACTTCAACCAGGCCAAATAAGGCTCCAAATAAACACTTAAGGCCCGTTGAGATTCACTCTCAATGGGCCTTAAGCTTTGCCAGCTCAGCGCCAGCTAGTAGTTAGCTTTAGAAATGTGGGCGCTTAGGGTCAGCCTGCCAAGCGGTGTAGCTAGAGGTGACAATGTCGTCCAGGTTGTACTGGGCCTGCCAGCCAAGTACCTCGGTGATGCGCGTGGCGTTACCGATTAGCTTGGGCGGGTCGCCGGCGCGGCGCGGCAGCTCTTCAGGCTCCAGCTTGGAGCCGGTAGCTGCGATTACCTTGGCTACCACTTCACGCACTGAGGCACCCTGGCCCGTGCCTACGTTGAATACGTGAGCCTGCATTTGCTTGCCGTTGCCCAGGTAATCCAGGGCGGCGATGTGAGCGGTGGCCAGGTCGCGCACGTGGATGTAGTCGCGGATGCAGGTACCGTCAGGGGTGTCGTAGTCGGTCCCGAAAATCTTGGGGCTCTCGCCCTTAACTAGGCGCTCCATAACCATCGGGATCAGGTTTAGCGTGGCCATGTCGCCTAGGTCGTCCCAGCCGGCTCCGGCTACGTTGAAGTAGCGCAGACCCGCCCAGCGCAGGCCCCAGGCGCGCTCGCAGTCAGCCATCATCCATTCGCCGATTAGTTTGGTTTCGCCGTAAGGGTTGATGGGGTGGCAGGCTACTTCTTCGTCGACGACGGCGACGTCGGGCATCCCGTAAACAGCTGCGGAAGAGGAGAAAATCATCTGATCCACCCCAGCCTGTTCCATGGCGGCCAGCATATTGGCTAGGCCACCGATGTTTTGCTGGTAGTACCAGGCCGGGCGAGCCACTGACTCACCTACCTGCTTGCGCGCAGCGAAGTGGATTACGCAGTCCACGCCTTCTTGGCGCATTACCTGCTCTAGGCGCTCTTGGGCCTGGGCTCCAGCCACGTCAAGCTGCACTAGCTTGGCTTGACCGATGCGCTCGGGCGTGCCGTAAGACAGGTCATCTACGACAACTACTTTGTCGCCGCGTTCAAGTAGTAGACGCACAACGTGGGCGCCAATGTATCCGGCACCGCCCGCTACTAGGACGGTTCGAGGCTCGTGTTTTGTGTTCACAGCTCTATCCTAACCCTAAAATTGTTCGGTTGTGTTCGATTTCGATAGTTTATGTCGCCTCTGGGTGGTTGCCTTAGCGCTTTGCAGCCTAGCTGCCGGCCAGCCCATATCAAACCCTGATCCAGAGCCAGCTACAACCTAGTTGCCAGCCACGCGCTCAGCTAGCGCGCGCCCCTTAGCCTTAGCCAGCTCACCTAGCTCCACCTGGAACTGGCGCATAGCTGCCCGCAGCTGCTGAGCCTGCTCGCCCTCGCCGCTAGCCAAAATACGCACCGCTAGCAGGCCAGCATTACGCGCCCCACCAATAGAAACCGTGGCCACAGGCACGCCGGCAGGCATCTGCACAATCGAGAGCAGCGAATCCATGCCGTCCAGGTACTTCAGCGGCACGGGCACACCAATCACCGGCAGCTCACTAACCGCCGCCAGCATTCCCGGCAGGTGGGCGGCCCCGCCAGCGCCGGCAATGATTACACGCAAACCACGCTCGCTGGCCTGGCGGCCATAGTCAATCATTTCCACCGGCATACGGTGAGCTGAAACCACTCGGGCCTCATAGCTAACACCGAACTCTTCCAGGGCCTTAGCGGCCGCTTCCATAGTGGGCCAGTCAGAATCCGACCCCATCACAATGCCCACTACAGGCTGCTTATCGCTCACAGTTTTTCCTTTCAAGGTTTTTGAAGCGCTAGTTAAACCACCAGGCAGCTTTATAGCTGCGGACAGGTAAGTACATGGGCCACCTGGCGGCCAATCTCTACCACCTGAGCGGGATCTTGCCCCTGAGCCACACTCAAGTTCACATGCCCCAGCTTGCGTCCACGCCGAGCCTGCTTGCCGTAAAGGTGAATCTTGGCTTGCGGAGCTAGCTGCAAAGCCTGGGCCAAGCGGCTAGAGGGGTCAGGTAGGGGCGCGTCAGTTTCTTGACGCCAACCAATCACGTTAACCATTACGGTGGGCGCCACCAGCTGCGCACTACCTAACGGCCAGTCCAACACGGCCCGCAGGTGCTGCTCAAACTGGCTAGTTAGAGCCCCATCCTGGCTCCAGTGACCACTGTTGTGGGGGCGCATAGCCAGCTCATTGATATACAGCTGATCGCCATCATCACCTTCAACCACAAACATTTCCACGGCTAGCACACCGGTAACTTCAAGCTCACTGGCTACGCGCTTAGCCACCTGCTGGGCTAGCGCGGCAGTAGCCGGTTTCAAACCAGGGGCCGGGGCCAGCACCGTGTCGCACATGCCCTCAACCTGCACGGTTTCCACCACCGGCCAAGCCTCCACCTGGCCACTGGGGTTACGGGCCACCAGGGCCGCAAGTTCACGGGTGAAGTTAACTGCCTGCTCTACCAGCAGGCAGCTAACCTGGGCGCCTCCTAGTGAGCCACCACCGCCCACACCGGCGCCATCGGCCAAAGCTTTAAACCACTTTGCAGCCTCACCATTTTCAAGCTCAGCGGCGTCATTAACCAGCAGCACCCCGTGACCGTCATAGCCGCCCTGGGGGGTCTTTAACACCACCGGCCAGCCATGCTGCAAGGCAAACTCAAGCACCTCAGCGGGCTGGCTAACCGGGCTCCAAGCCGGCTGAGGCAGCTCCAAGCGCGTCATAGCGCGGCGCATTTCTAGCTTGTCGCGGGCGTAAAGCAAAGCCTGGGCGCTAGGCTGCACCGATACACCCTGGGCCGCTAACTGCTGCAACAAGGCGTGATCTTGGTGCTCGTGTTCAAAAGTTAAAACCGCTGCGTCAGCTAGATCTTGGGGCTGCTCTCCCTGGCTGGGCTGCAGCAAATCACGCACTGCCCCGGCGTCGTCGGGCCGCCCCACTGGGGCATCAGGCATTACCTGCGCCGCAGACCCGTCCGGGGCCTCCACTAAAGCACGCAGGTGCACACCTAGCGCACTTGCTTCTTCTTGCATCATGCGAGCTAACTGCCCGCCGCCAATAACTGCCACAGTTGGTGCACTCACGTTATTAGCCTACCCGCCTTAAGCGGGGCGTGCACTGAACGGCACACTTAGCAAAACCCACATAGGATATGGACGTGCAACATTCAAGTATCCCCCATCGCCTCCAGGTACTGGCAGTGTGGGCTATTGCCTCGCTGATTGGGCTGCTGATTTTTAATCTGGGCGGCCTAGACACCCCCCAGACTTATTGGAGCGCAGCTAAGCCCAGCTACCTGCAGCATGTGGCTTTTTGGGATTCTGAGTGGTACTACCGCGTGGCCACCCAGGGCTATCCCGACTCCATCAGCTTGCCGATTGGTCAAGATGGCCGCGTGGGCCAAAACACCTGGGCGTTTATGCCCATCTATGCCTATTTAAGTGGTGGCCTGGCCAAGCTACTCTCGGCTAACTATTACGCCTGCGCTGTGGTGGTGGCCTGGTTGGGGTCAGCTTTGGCGGCGTTAGGTTTGGATGCCTGGATGCGTCCGCGCGTGGGTAAGGCGGCCAGTTTGCTGGGGGTGGCGATTTTCTTCACCTGCGGCCCGGCCATTATTTTGCAGCTTCCTTACGCCGAGTCTTTGGGATTGGCGCTGGTGGCGATTGGTTTCGCGGTTTTAGCTAAGCGTCGTTTTGCCTGGGCCATGGTGGTGTTTGTACTGGCTGCTTTTACCCGCCCGATCGGGGTGCCGCTGGGGGCTGCCCTGGGCCTGTGGTGGGTTTGGGAGGAGCTGCGGGCGCGCGATCTGATTTCGACCTCCCGCTTTGATGCGTCTTTCTCTTCCGCCCGGGTTTATGCCGACGCCGACCCTTACGCCGCTAATTACGACGCCGCTGCCGCTAGTTACGCTGCTAGCACCGCTTACAGCGACGACGCCCCTAACGATACGCCGACCTTCGATGCAGCAACTGCAGCTGGCGGCACCACTAATACTGCCCCAGTTCCCAATGAGGCCGCTATTGCCTCTTTTGAAACTGCACCTGACCTGACCGCGAGCGCTTCTTTTGAAACTGAACCTGACCTGACCGCAAGCGCTTCTTTTGAGGCCGCCCCCATTGCAGCCAGCGCCGAGGCCTCCCCTGACTACGACGTCGTCGCTAATTACGAGGCCGCCACCGCTAGCAACGCGCCGGCCCCTGCACCAGCCCCGCCAGCTTTGCCTAGCTTTACGCCTATGGATTTAAGCCCCATGCCGCTGAGCAGCAAAGACCGCCTGTGGCTGTTTGTTACTGCCGCAGTCACCTGCGCGGCTGCCTTGACCTGGCCGCTGCTGGCTTGGATCGCTACCGGGCGCATGAGCGCATATGTGGACACGGAAACTGCTTGGCGCGGCGTGGACCTGGCTCCTTTTGAGGCCTGGATTAACCGCTCTGCTAGCTTTGGTGGCGCCCACGCAGGGGTTATTGGCCTGTTTGGGGTGCTGGTGCTTAGTGTATGTGTGCTGAGCTGGCCTCAGCTGCGTCAGTTGGGGCGGCTGACCTGGATGTGGTGCGTATGCTACTGGGTTTACCTGCTGATCTTCTTCGACCCTTCCTCCTCAGTTTTTCGCATGTTGCTGATGGTTGCCCCACTGGCCTGGGCTGTGGCAGCAAGGCTAAGTAAGCGCCCACGAGGCGCCTTGGCGGTTTTAACTGTAGGTGTGATCAGCCAGGTGTTGTGGGTAGCTTGGGTGTGGGATTACGGCTCAATTAGCATCCTGTGGGTTCCGTAAATTATTCGCAAATTTTTCCTTTTAAAATCGCCAGCTACCAAAACCTGCAGTTCAGCTCACATTTATAGACAATAGGACTATGTCAGGCTGCACAAGCTAATCGATTTGCTTTCAGTTTCAAGTTTTCATTAAGGCATTTCATTCATTTATCTGCTAGTTACCTTTATCTAGGCAGTACCAAAACATCCTGATGCCCGTTAGGATGCAAATATGCAGTTCCCAAACATGTCCCCCAGCCGTTTCCCCCATCGGCTCCAAGTCTTAATAGTGTGGCTAGCTATGACGTTGCTAGGACTATTAATTTTTAACTTGTCAGCCATTGACACCCCAGCAAGCCGCTGGGTGCCAGCTCACCCCACTTACCTAGAGCACGTATCCTTATGGG